>Ga0172381_10000955_pt1 | contig 35824 bp, 33 predicted proteins | sample Leawel6488metaG_FD_119754 | JGI IMG/M metagenome (GOLD analysis project Ga0172381, IMG submission 119754) | Leachate microbial communities from a municipal landfill in Southern Ontario, Canada - Leachate well 64-88 metaG | ecosystem: Engineered > Solid waste > Landfill > Unclassified | place... | reverse complement strand
TGTAACCGGGTTGAAATTATCTTTATTTGATTTTAGCGATCTGTCCAAACCCAAAGAAGCGGACAGTTATACTCTCGGCGGCGCTAACAGCGATTCAATCGCCCTTTATGACCACAAAGCTTTTCTTTATTCGGCCGCCAATAATCTCCTGGTTGTTCCGGCGACATTGCGCGATTCTAATAACCGTTTGACTTTCGCCGGCTCCCTGGTCTTTACCTTAGTTAATGATGTCCTTACTTTTAAGGGGCAGATAGATCATTCCGCCGGCGGTCATTATACTGCGACCGATTATTGGGACGGCTACAATTATTATGATAATACCGCCAAGCGCAGTCTTTATATTAATGATGTGCTCTTTACTTTTTCCAATAAATTCTTAAAAATCAATAAGCTGGCTGATTTGTCCGAAATCAAGAGCTTGGAATTGACGACGGGCGGCGATGATTATATCATTACTCCGACGCCCGAAACCGGCGGCGGAACGGCGACTGAGGAAACTTCGTCGGCTGACGGAACTTCGATGGAAACGGCTTCCGACCAAAACCCGCTTCCTCCGGCCCAGGATGGATTGCTCATCGACGCGGCGGCCGACGCCGCGGCGGCATCAAGCACTGTAACCAATTAGTTTTTTCGATTATGAAATATAAGAGACTGATACCTTTAATCGTCCCTCTGCTTATTTGGCTCGGCGGCCAGCTATTTTTACGGCGGCCAAGTTTATTTTATTCGGTTTTAGCCGTCGGTGCCCTGATAATAGTGCTGAGCGTCAGATATCTGGCGGGTCGGGAGAAACGGGATTGGCCACTTTTGACGATTGCGCCGGTTTTATTTTTTTTAAGCCTGACCGGCTATGTCGCGATTATTATCGGCAGTTTTTGGATTCAATTACTTTTAATCCTCAGCGCTTGGTTCTTATTCGTATATTTGAAAAATTTGTATTATTATTTTACCCATCAAGAATCAGCTTCTGTTTTCGCCGATAAATTAGATAATCTTCTGATTGTCAGCGGTTTCTTATCAGTTTTTTTTGCCGCCACTGTCCTTTTTAGCCTGCCGATTTTTATCTCTTGGCCGGATTGGGCGACAATCCTTATTTTAGCGGCTCTGATTTGGCTCTTATTCGTCCAATTCCTGCCGCTGAAAAAGATTAATCCGGCTCAGGCCAAAATTTTAATACTGATCAGCGTTATCGGCTTGGCCGAATTAGCTTGGGGTTTATCTTTATTGCCGCTTAAATTTCATCTGCTCGGACTTTTTTTGGCCATCAGTTATTATTTAGCCCTAACTATCATTCGTCTTCATCTGCGCGGCGCCTTGAATCGCCGGGTTTTAAAATTACCGCTGATCTTAAGCGCTCTCGCTTTTGTCGTCTTATTCTTGACAGCCCGTTGGCTTTAATCAGCGGCTGTTCGCGGTTGCCATCCCGAAATAATTTAAACATATATGTCCAATCAAGCAAAGATCGATGTTAATAAACACGTCCGAACCGGCGCCAGATTTTGGCTGGTAGTTTTTGTGGCTGTCGTTTGCGGCTTGGCCGCTGGCATCTTGGGAGAAACTCTGGCTAAAATATATATTTTTCAAGATTATGCATTTTCCTCTTTTTCTGGAGAATTGAATCTGTCTGGTTTGAATACGTCCAATTCCGGCCTGATTATCCGTGACGCCAAGAAGGTCGTCGTTAACCAGGACGTGAAGATTACCGAGACTGTCGCCAGTATTCGTCCGGCGCTGGCCAGCGTCTTTAAAGAAATTCCCGCGACTTCGTCCGCGGCCGAATATTATGATTTAGAAAAGCCGCTCTTTGTCGGTCTGATCATTACCGCCGACGGCTGGGTCGCGGCGATGGCGCCCGATGATTTGAAAAAAGATTTTAAATTCAAAAATTATGTCGTGATTGCCGGTGACCGGCAGATTTATAAGATTGATAAATTGGCCGCCTTAAAAGATTTGCCGGGCGAACCCTTAATCTTCCATCTCGCCGGCGCCAATAATTTAACGGTCAAGAAAAATGCGGCTCGGGCCGAACTGACTTTGGGCGAAAGCTTATTAGTCATTAATGATTTGACCGCGGTCAGGCCGGTGACTTTGACGGCGCTGTCTAGAAGTTCCGAAGTTTTAAATAGCGATACTGCCGGCGCCCGTATGCAATTGAACGGTGAGGGCGACGACAGCCTGAAAAATTCTTTCGTCTTTGACCTGTCCGGCAATCTGGTCGCGCTAGTCGCCGGTGATTCGACCGTTATTCCGGCCTTTTCGTTTAACTCCGCCTGGTCCAGCCTTTCCCAGAAGAATCAGATTTCTCGTCCTTCGCTGGGCGTTAATTATCTGGATTTAACCAGAATCAAGACCAATATTGTGTCTTTAGATAAAGGCGCCTGGCTCTATCCGGCCGCGAACCAGCCCGCAGTCATAAAAGGCGGCACAGCGGAACTGGCCGGATTGAAAGCCGGAGACGTTATTACCTGGATCAATAATATTGAAATAGACGCGAGTAATGATCTGTCTGATTTGTTAGTTAATTATAAGGCCGGAGATAAGATTACTCTGACTTATGTCCGTGCCGGCGCCGAAAAAGAGGTGGAAGTGAAATTAGGAGAGATGAAATAATATGAAAATCAATTCGCTTCAGAAGATCAAAAATTTGTCCGGAAAAACGGTCTTTTTGCGGGTAGATTTCAACGTGCCAATAGCTGGCGGCAAGATTAAGGAAGATTATCGGATTAAGGCGGGACTGGAAACGATTAAATTTTTATCAGCCAAAGGCGCGCGCTTGATTATCGCTTCACATCTGGGCGAAACGGACGGATCTGAAGCCGCTTTTTCGCTAAGACCGGTGGCCGCGCGCTTGCAGGCTTTGCTTAAGCAACCGGTAAGATTTTTGCCGGTGGCAATCGGTTTAAAAACCGCCGCCGCCGTCAAAACTCTAAAGCCGGGAGGAATAATCATGCTGGAAAATTTACGTTTCAATCCGGGCGAGTATAAGAATGACCTCAAATTCGCGGCCAGTCTGGCGGCTTTAGCTGATATTTATGTCAATGACGCTTTTTCCGTCTGCCATCGCGCTCAAGCTTCGGTTTCGGCCATTAAGAAATATCTGCCGTCTTACGCCGGCTTGCTTCTGGAGAAAGAATTAACTGCCCTTAATAAGATTTTAAAACCGAAATTGCCGCTTGTCGTCATCATGGGCGGAGCTAAGATAAGGACGAAAGCGCCTTTAATCGCTAAATTATATCCCAGCGCCAGCCAGATCCTGATCGGCGGTGCTTTAGCCAATGATTTTTTTAAATTTCAGGGATTTCAGATAGGCAAATCAATCAGCGACGATGATAGCGCTCCGATTATCAGGAAATTTTTCCAAGGGAATAAATTAGCGGCCAAGATAATCTTGCCGCGGGATGTCGTCGTGAAAACAAAAGACGGTCGGGCGCAAGCCGTTTCTCCGTCCGCCGTTAAGGCAAACGATATGATCTTAGATATCGGTCCGGCGGCCATTAATGATTTTGCCGCTCATATCAAGCGGGCGAACACCTTGGTCTGGAACGGCCCTTTGGGAAAATTTGAGGAAGCGAGTTTTAAGCACGGAACCATGGCGATTGCTTATCTTTTAGCCGCCCGCTCTTCCGGCCTAGCTTATGGAGTCATTGGCGGCGGCGAAACAGTGGAAGCACTAAACCAGACAAAAATGTCCGAATATATCGATTGGGTTTCAACAGGTGGCGGCGCCATGTTGGCCTATCTGAGCGGTGAAAAATTGCCGGGGCTTGAGAAAATTGTCAGTTTCTAATTAAGGCTCAATAAATTTTTGGCTTAAATAAATTTTTTAATCATATGGCGACTATAAAAAATATTATTGCCCGGGAAATTCTGGACGCCCGCGGCGTGCCGACCCTGGAAGCGCAAGTATTTCTGAATAATGGACTGGGCGCGGTGGCGAGCGTACCCGGCAGTGTTACGAGCGGGCATTATGAAGCGGCCGATCTGCGCGACGGCGATATGAAGCGTTATCAGGGCCGGGGGGTTTTAAAAGCGGCCGGTAAGGTTAAGGAAATTATCGCTCCGGCTTTAATCGGACAGAAGATTAATGAACAAGAAAAGATCGATAAGATCCTGATGGAGCTCGACGGCACTAAAAATAAGAAGAACCTGGGAGCAAATTCAACTTTGGCCGTCTCTTTGGCTTGCGCGCGCGCTGCGGCTTTGGATAATAAGGAAGAGCTGTTTACCTATTTGGCGCGAACGTTTGCTTTTTCCGCTCCGAAAATTCCGACACCGCTGTTTAATGTTTTTAGCGGCGGCAAGCATGCCGACACTAATTTGGATTTTCAGGAGTTTTTAATTATTCCGCAGGCGGCTAATATCGCGGAGATGGTCAGAGAGGGTTCGGAAATCTTCTATGAACTGGGAAAGATTTTGCGCGAATCCGGCTATGATACCGATACCGGGGAATTGGGTGGATACGCGCCGGATATGGATTCTTCTATCGAAGCTTTAGAATTGATTTTAGCGGCGGCGATTAGAGCCGGCTATCAGCCCGGAAAGAATGTCTACTTGGGCATCGATGTCGGGTCTTCTGTCTTATATGACAAGGAAAAAGGAAAATATATTTTTCCGCTCGATCAAGCCTATTTCAATTCTTCCAGCCTGATTGGCCTGTATGATGAATGGCTGAAGAAATACCCGATCGTTTATCTGGAAGACGGTTTGGCGGAAGACGACTGGGCGTCTTGGCGGACATTAACCGCGGAATTGGGAAAAAAGATCATGATTGCCGGCGATGAATTATTTGCGACTAACTCTAGCCGCTTGCGTCAGGGCTTGAAGGAAAAAGCCGGTAACACTATTTTAATAAAACCGAATCAGACCGGTACCTTGACGGAAACGGTTGAATGTGTAAAACTTGCTCAGAAGCACGGCTATAAGGTAGTTGTCTCGCATCGCAGCGGGGAAACCACGGACGATTTTATTTCCGATCTGGCCGTCGCTTGCGGAGCCGATTATTTAAAGGCCGGCTCATTAAATCGCGGTGAACGACTGGCTAAATATAACCGTTTGCTGGCGATAGCCGATATCATCAAATAATTATGGTAGTCTTGCTTATATTGGGTGGCTGGGGCGTAGCCCCGGCCAGTTTCGCTAACGCCGTTACAGCCGCTAAGACTCCGACTTTTTTAAATTTAATCAAAGAATATCCGGTCGCGCTTCTTAATCCTGGCCATAAGAGTTTAAATGCCCGCTACCTGACTTTAGGAAGCGGCCGGGAAATCAGCGACGAAAATCTGGAATCGGCAGTTACTTTATCTTCAGTTATCGCCGCCGCCGGCTTAAAGCAGACGAAGATTGCGGAAACGGAACGGTTCGCCGCCTTGACGCATTTTTTCAACGGCCATCAGGAAGATAAATTTCCGAAAGAAGAATGGAAGATAGTCTCTTCCCGAATAGGCTCGAAAGAGGCGACGCCGCAATTGACTTTAAAACGGACCGCCAAGGAAATAATCAATTCGATTGCTTCCGAGGAAGCGCCGGATTTTTTGGCGGCGGCCATACCTTATCTGGATTTGATCGCGGCGGCCGGAGATTTTGCGGCCAATAAGAAAGCGGTTGAAGCGGTTGATAAAATTTTAAAAGATATATCCTTAGCCGTGGATAATAAGAAGGGAATTCTGATAATTACGGCGGCCGGCGGCAACGCGGAAAGATCGAAAGATTTGGCAACCGGTTTGCCTGATACCGGCCTGACTGATAATCCGGTACCGCTTTTAATCGTCGGCGCGGAATTCAAGGGGAAAACTATCGGCCTGGCCGATCCCTTAAATAATGATTTAAGTTCGCTGACTCCGGCCGGAACGTTGGCTAATCTGGCGCCGACGATTTTAAAAATCATGAAATTAGCTAAGCCGGCGGCGATGACCGCCGCCAGCTTAACGGAATAGTTTCAAAATTAGGGAATTAAGATAAATAGTAATTTAACATTAAAATAACGGAGGACTGGCCATGGAAAAAAACATCAACATGGAAAAAAGAATAAAAAATATTTTTGGGTTGACGAGGGAGCTGACATCTGTTTTTGAAAAACTAAAAGGGAACAGCTATTCGTTGTCCGATCCGGGCGAGATGAAGAGGTTCATCAATAGCGTTTTTCTTGAACCCGCTAATCTTAAGCTGGCTTGGGAAACGCCGGCGTTTCCTTTCAGCGTCTTAAACGATGTTTGGAAGAGCCTGACCGGAAGCGACTATCCCGTCTTCAGCGAACTGGCCACGGCCTGACTTATCGCCTGAATTTAAACGCTCTTTTTAAAGACAGACAAAAAACCGGGAACTAATTCCGGTTTTTTTATTATCCGCGTTTCTTTACGCCTTTTAAGAAGTTTGTTAAGATTATTATGATTTTTATGTTTAAAAAAATTAGCCGCCGGGATTGGATAAATATTATTATTATCATAATCTTAAACGTCTTGCCGCGTCTGGTTTATTTTTTGAATAAAGGTTTTTTTATCGACGGCGATGAAGCGATTTTCGGTTCCATGGTCAAGGAGTTGGTGAATAACGGCCATTTATCCCTTTTCTTTCCGGGGCAGAGCTACGGTTTTGTCTTCTTTGAAGTCTTGACCGCCGGACTGATCAGCTTCCTGTTTGGGGCCAATATTTTCACTTTGAAAATTGCCATGTTGCTATTCTGGCTGGCAAGCATGATTACCCTGTATTTTTTAGGCAAGAAGCTCTTGGCGAGCCGCCAGTGGGCGCTTCTCGCTGTCCTATCGGTTTCATCCATTCCGGTATGGTTTGATTGGGCCAGTAAAGCGCGCGGCGGCTATCTGACCGCCCTTTTTCTATCGCTCATAATAACGTCTCTGGTTTTTTGTAAAAGAAACACGGTTCGGATAATGGCCGTCAGCATATCTTTGGCTCTCATCTACTACTCGCAGCCCTTATGGCTGATAATCGTATCGCCTTTTGTCGCCTATTATTTTCTGAAGTCTTTCAATATCCGGAGCGCGCTGACGGCTGTCGCCGGGTTATTTTTGAGTTTCGCCAGTTTAGAAGCGATTTTCAGGATCGCCGGCTTCCATTATCAGGCGCAGAATAAGCTGGGCTTAGACCATATCGGGGCAAATTTTCAAAGTTTATTACACAATCTTGGTGTCGCTTATAGCGGAAAATTCTTTGATGTGGCCGCGGCTAAAATAGGCTCAATCATCGCCATCAACGCCGCTATTTTTGTCTTTTTATTGCTTTTGGCGGTAGCTTATAATCTTTATCTGCTCGTTATTAAAAAGATAAAAATAAGCAGCTTGCTTTTCATGCTCGCCGTCGTTCTTTATATGGTTTTTATGCTCTTTTATAACGATCCCGAGTTCTCTTACCGCTATTTATTGCCGCTGTTTTTGCCAGGAATGATCTTAATAGTGCTTACGGTTAAAAATTTGCCCAGTCCCGGCTGGCGTTTTTATTTGAAGATATTTTTAATCTTATTTGCCGCCTTCTCCTTATTGTGCGGCGCCTGTTCTTATAATTATATCTTTGCGCAACCCCATGACGACTATTCCTCGGAGGTCGGGAAGATTGGATTATTGAAAAAATATTTGAATGATAACCAAGTTGTTTGCGCTTATACTATGGATTGGATCGTTAGCCAGCATTTAAATTATTTTATCGGCGATATCGTTAACCGCAGTCGGGAGCCTGATCCGCGCCGGCCGGCAGACTATATCCTGACCGATCGGCTGTACCGGCAGGGAGCTGATTGCGCTCTAGTCGGGCTCTGGTATCAGATGCCGGCATTCGTCCAGTTTTATGGTTTGCAAGACACCATGATTATTGGTCGTCGTTATATCGTTTATCTCCATCCCCGACGCGACGATTTATTGAAACTCGGTTTTAAATTACCCGATACCGAAACCGGGTATCCGCTAAAATAACCCGTCCCTGTCTTCATTTTTATGTTTTAAAAAACATCCTTCCGGATGTTTTTATTTTTTCAATTTTTTAGTTTCTTATTTATAGATCAAGAATCCGATAATGCTGGTCAGCACCCCGACCAGGCCGCCGATTACGACTTGAATCGGAGTATGGCCGATGCGTTCCAGAAGTTTCGGATAATTATTATCCAGAAATTCGTCTTCTTTCAGGTCTTTGACTAGGATGTTGAGAGTTTTTCCGTGCTGGCCGAGATAATTTCTCAAACCGATGGCATCAGTGATGACAATCGCCATAAAGACGAAAGCGACGGCGAATTCCGGAGCCGAGATGCCTCTCTTTAAAGCCAGAATAGTCACAAGAGCGACGACAACCGCGGTATGCCCCGAAGGCATATCCGAATAAGCGAAAACGTCATGCCAAGTTACCCGACGCTTAAAGGCTTTCAGTAAAACTTTCGTCCCCTGGGCGAGAATGAACGCGATAATCGGACAGGCGAGGTAGATATACATATTTTAATAGATTAGGTCGTATAATAATTATAATCCAAATAGTCGCGGATATCCAGATTATTTCCGCCCGGACTAAACATCGATATTCTCAACTTTCTTGGCGTGCGTCTGAATGAAGTTTTTGCGCGGGGCGACATTATCACCCATGAGCATATCGAAAATCTGGTCGGCTTTGGCCGCGTCCTCGACAGTCACCTGCTTAACGATGCGGCGCTCCGGATCCATAGTCGTTTCCCAAAGCTGTTCCGGATTCATTTCACCCAAACCTTTATAGCGCTGAATATGGATCTTAGAGGATTTTTTAGCATCCGCGGCTTCGGTCGCCTTCTTTTTCTTATCATTGTTCTCCAATTCGGCGTTTTCAAGGGAAATATCTTCGCCTTCATCCGTTTCTTCACCAGCTTCCGCTTCTTCCAGAGTACCGCCCAGCTCCAGGATTATTTTTTCTTTTTCTTCGTCGCTGTAGGCGTAACGGACGGTCGCGCCTTTCTTGAGCTGATACAGCGGCGGCTGGGCGATATAGATATGGCCGCCGGTTAAGAGCGGGGTGAAATGGCGGAAGAACAGGGTCAATAATAAAGTGCGGATATGGGCGCCGTCGACGTCGGCATCGGTCATGATGATGATGCGGTGATAGCGGAGTTTTTCTATATCGATCTGATCGTCTATATTTGTGCCCATCGCGATGACGAGATTCTTGATTTCGTTATTGGCCAGCATCTTATCCAGGCGGGCGCGTTCGACGTTCAATATTTTTCCGCGCAAGGGCAGGATGGCCTGAAATTTACGGTTACGGCCCTGTTTGGCCGAGCCGCCGGCGGAATCGCCCTCAACTATATATAATTCACATTCTTCCGGATGGCGGCTGGAACAATCGGCCAATTTTCCCGGCAAAGTCATGCCTTCCAAAGCGCCTTTGCGCAGAATCGTGGCGCGGGCGGTGCGGGCGGCTAAGCGCGCTTGCGCCGATAATAGGCATTTGCCGATAATCGCTTCGCCTTCTTTCGGATGTTCTTCCAGGAAAACATTAAAGGCCTCGCCGAAGATAGTTTCCACATAACCTTTCATTTCCGCATTACCGAGTTTGCCTTTGGTCTGACCTTCAAATTGCGGTTCCGGCAATTTGACGCTGACAATCGCCGTCAGGCCTTCGCGAACATCTTCGCCGCTGAGGTTTTCCTGTTTTTCTTTAAGGATATTCTTATTGCGAGCGTAATTGTTCAAAGTTCTGGTTAAAGCCGTGCGGAAACCGACGGCATGAGTGCCGCCTTCGGGGTTATGGATATTATTGGCGAAGGTCAGAACGTTTTCGTTATACTCATCGTTATATTGCAGGGCAATTTCTATCTTACAGTCGTTGATATCTTTGTCGATATAAAAGACAGTTTCATTTTTGACGCTCTTATTGCGATGTAAAGATTTCACGTAAGACTTGATGCCGCCCTCAAAATGGAATTTATACTTTTTCGGGCGATGGCCTTCGCGTTTATCTAAAACATTAATGGTAATGCCTTTGGTCAGATAGGCCTGCTGTCTCAAGCGGTCCAAGATTTTACCCCAATTGTATTCAAGTTCGGTGAATATGGTCGAATCCGCTTTAAAAGTGATCGTCGTGCCGGTCGTCTTGGCCGGACCGACAGCTTTCGCCGGTTTTTGCGGTTTGCCGAACTTATATTCCTGTTCCCAGGTCTTGCCGTCGCGGCGCACTTCCGCTTTCAGATATTCGCTCAAAGCGTTGACCACGGAAACTCCGACGCCGTGCAAACCGCCGGAAACCTTATAGCCGCCGCCGCCGAATTTTCCGCCGGCGTGAAGCTTAGTCAAAACGGTTTCCAGGGCGGAAACGCCGGTGGCTTTATGTTTTTCTACCGGGATGCCGCGTCCATTATCGTAAACTTCTACCAGTCGATTCGGCAGCAGAGTAACTATAATAGTATCCGCGTATCCGGCCATGGCTTCGTCAATACAATTATCAACCACTTCCCAAATCAAATGATGCAATCCGGAAGCCGAGGTTGAACCGATATACATGCCCGGGCGTTTTCGCACCGGATCGAGACCCTCAAGCACGGTAATCTGGTCGGCGCCGTAATTGCTGGTTTTTTCTTGATTCTTGGTCATAAATACTTGTAGCTTTAAAACAAAAAATTCCCTTGATTTATGGGTATTTTTGCTTGATTTTTAAGACTATTATCTGATATTATTTTAGCAAAAAAAAACGGCTTTGGCAAATGTTTTTTAGGCTGTTTTTCGCCCCGCTTTTTAAAACAAAAAAATCGTGTTATGATGATATATATAGTTAAAAAACCCTTAAAATATGTCTAAAATCTTAGTGACCGGCGGCGCCGGTTTTATTGGCTCAACTTTGGCGGATAAGTTGATTTCTCAAGGGCATGAGGTCGTTATCATTGATGATTTATCGTCCGGCAAACGCGAGTATCTGAATCCGGCGGCTAAGTTCTATCAAGTCGATATCGCGTCTCCTAAAGTGGCGGAAATATTCAAATCCGAGTGTTTTGATTTTGTTTTTCATCTGGCCGCTCAGATAGAAGTCAGCAAATCCATGGTCGATCCAAAATTCGATAATGCCGTTAATGTGCTCGGCGGTTTTAATATTTTAGAGAACGCCCGATTGAACGGAGTTAAGAAGATTATTTTCACTTCCACCGGCGGCGCGATTTACGGCGATGCCACAGAAGTTCCGACTCCGGAATCTTACCCAACCTACCCGGTTTCTTTCTACGGTATCCATAAGCTGACATATGAAAAATATTTGAATTGTTATCGCCAGGCCTACGGCTTTGATTATACGGTTTTGCGTTTTGCGAATGTCTATGGTCCGCGCCAATTCAAGGGCGGGGAAGCCGGAGTCATCGCTATTTTTATCGATAACGCCGTTAAGGGTCTGGAGAGCACGCAATATGGCGACGGCAAGCAGACGCGGGATTTCGTTTATGTTGATGATGTTGTTAACGCCTTGGCGCGCGCCCAAGAAATCTCTTATCAAGGAGAAATAAATATCGGTTCTGGGATTGAAACCAATCTTCTGGATATACGCCGGGATATCAGTAAAGCCTTGGGCGCCGAACCGGTTATCAAGGAGGCGCCAAGCCGGCCCGGAGAACAGCGCCGCAGCTGCTTAAGTCCGAAGCTGGCCAAGAAAATTTTGGATTGGGAGCCGAAAGTCGATTTGGAAGAGGGAGTCAAAAGAACGATTGCGTGGGCTAAGAGTGTTAATCAATAAAATGCGCTCAGAAAATATTTTTAGAATCAAACATATAATATGAAAACAATCATAGCCAATTGGAAGATGCAGCTCTCGCTCAAAGAGAGTCTGGAGTTAGCCAGGCAATCCGCAAAAAAAATAAGACGCGGCCGGAATAAGGTCGTAATCTGTCCGGATTTTTCCGCTCTGCCCTTTGTCGGCCCGATATTAAAAGGAAGCGGCTTGGATTTAGGCGCTCAGGATAGCGCCATGGCCAGCCGCGGCGCCTATACCGGTGAAGTTTCGCCTTTTAATCTTAAGGCCTTGGGAGCCAAATATGTTATTTTAGGCCATAGTGAACGACGCGAGCATCTCCACGAGAGCTCGGTGATAGTCAATCTTAAAATCAAGGCCGCCCTGCAAAATGGGCTTATTCCGGTATTATGCGTCGGTGAAAAATCGGAAATAAGAAAGAACGGGGAGACCGAAGAATATTTGAGCCAGGAATTGATGCATTCGTTAAAAGAAGTAAAGATTAAGAAAGCCTCCGACCTGATTATCGCCTATGAACCGATTTGGGCGATCAGCACGAATAAGAACGCGCGCCCCATGAGCGCGTCCGAAGCGGCCGCTATCCATAAGTTCATTAAAGCCAAAGCGGCAAAAATTTTAAAGAAAGAAGTTTTAGTTTTATACGGCGGCAGCGTTAACGCCGGTAACGCCAGGGAATTTCTAAAATCAGCGGCAATTGACGGACTGCTTGTCGGCGGCGCCTCCTTAAAGATTAAAGATTTCAGTTTAATATGCTCACTTTAGTATCCATTATCGCCATTGGATTAGCCGTGGCCATTATTTTATTTATTATTATAAAAAAGTTTCCGGCTTTGGCTATTTTAGACGCGGCTAATATTCCCGGTGAGAAAGAAGCCAAGTTCAAAGAGCAGATAATCAAAGCACGCGTTCAGCGCGATTTGGCGCGCTGGGGCGGGTTCCTGGGGCGGATTTGGTTGTTTTTAAGCAAACGCTTATCCGCTTCCTTAAAATCTCAGCAAGCGAATCTGAAGAAAATAAAGACTAATTACCGGTTGAGTATAAAAATGCCTTGGCTGGAAAAGCAAAAGAAAATCAGGGGATTATTAGCCGCTGCCGACGAATTTTTGAAAAAGGAGGATGAGGCGGCCGCCGAAGAAAAACTATTGGAAGTCGTCGGGCTTGATTCTAAAAATCTGGGTGCTTTTTTCCAGTTGGGCGAATTATATGTGAATCAGAAAAAATGGTCGGAGGCGAACCAGACTTTCAGTTATGCTTTGCGGCTGGCGCGTAAGAATCACAGTGATAAGGATGAGACCGGAGAAATCACGCTTCAGCGGATTTATTTCGCTCAGGCCGAAGTTGAAAAAGAAGCGGGGAACCTGGACGCGGCTCTGGAAAACATCCGGGAAGCCCTGGAGCTGGAGCCTAATAGCCCACGTTATCTTGATTTAATTTTATATTTAAGTATAATGAAAAAAGATAAAGCTTTGGCACGGGAGTCTTGGGAGAAGTTAGCCGCGGTCAATCCGGAGAATATGAAGCTGGAGAAGTGGAAGGAAAAGATTGCGAATTTGTAAGCCGTTGTAGCTCAGCTGGTAGAGCATCTCCATGGTAAGGAGAAGGTCACCGGTTCAATCCCGGTCAACGGCTCAGAGGAAATGACCCCCTAATGGGGTTGTTTTTTTGTTTAAAAATTGTTTAATATTAGATAATTTTCTTCGCGTGGGAACGTATTAATTAAATAGTTGACATAAATATAAAAAAGTGATACAATAATTTGAAATAATGAGCAACGGATGCCTTGGCAAAAGATGCTCTTTAACAAGTAAATAACGTAAAAATAAACTAAAATAGGAGACTTGTATCATGAGAAAAAATTATTTGATCTGGATGGCGTTCATAGCGCTTTTGTTTTTATTATCTGTATTAATCTTCTGGGGCGTAAATGCCCTTAAGATTCCCGCTCCTTGGTCTGTAGTAGTGAGGGTTGTTGATCTTTTGCTATTATTATATTTTTTAGCAAAGGCTGTTTACAGAGGCTGGAACATAGTTCCGGAAAATTGGAATTATATCATTGAGGTTTTTGGCGCCTACATTGGCCGGCCATTAGAACCGGGCTGGTACATTTTATTTCCTTGGGGCGAATTTGTTGTAATTCGTAAGGCTGTTTTTAGAGGAGTTCAGTTGATGTCTCTTTATTTAGATGAACAAAAGAAGGATCAACGCGGCGGCGGTAATGTTGAATTTGAAGATTGTTCCTCAAGTCTTAGCACTTTTTTCTATTTTCAGATTATTGACCCGGAACTTTCCACTTATAAGACAAACGATTTGTTCAGAGCGATAGAAGAAAAGGTTGATAATTCTCTTAGAGCTTTTCTCGGACTGTATAAATTGGAAGAAGTTATTAAGATGAAAAGTAATTTTTGTCTGGAAGCTATTGCCGCATTAACTGATTTTTGTCCTGAGCCTCCCTTGTCTAAAGACGATTTGATTAAGTTAAGACAGGAAGCTCAAACTACTTGGGAAGACAGCAGTCTTTACATTTCTTTGATGAGTTGGGGGGTCAAGCCGGTTGATCTGGTGATTTCGGACATCAAGCTCACGGAAGAACTTGAAAATTTCAGGAAGGTTATTTTAGTAGCGGAAAAAGAATTAGAAACGGCCGTGATAGGACAAAAAACGGCTACGGCCAAAAAAGTCAGTACGATTACTGACGCCGAAGCGAAAAAGGCAGCTGACATCCTTAATGCCGAAGGTGCACAAAAAGTCGCTATCTTGGGTTATGAGGGAGAAAAACAAGGGAAGATCCTTGTCGGTGAGGGAATAGCTGCACAGATTAATGAGATTATCAAAGCCGGTGTCGCTAAGACTAAGATTGCCGCTTTCTTAGTGCAGAATAAAAAATGGGAAGCAATTTCTAAAGGCAATAATGCTGTAACGCTTATTGAAGATAGCAATAACAGCGGCATTTCTTCGCTGGGCGCTAATTTTGGCGCTGGATTTAATTCGGTAAATAACAAAAAAACTAGAAAAGATGACAATGGAAATTAAAGGAACTCAATTTATTCCAGAGCAAGACCAGGCATCAAGTGCGGCGACAGTATCAGCCGCTTCTAAAACGCCTAAAGTTTCAACGTCGGCCTGGAAGGAGAAATTAAAAACGCGTCTGGGTGTAACCGGCAAGATAATGAAAGTCGGCGACCTCATCTTAGTGATATTAGCCGCCGCGGTTGCCGTAACAGCGTATTCTATCGCCATTTCCATATTACCCGAAGAGATGAAGTATTGGGTCAGGCATTTAGTGGGTTTAATCCTGGGTTTGGCGGTTCTGATTGGTGTTAAATCGGTCCAAAAGACTCCCTCGGTAATTGGCACTAGCGTAGCGATATTTATGTTCGTTCTTTTCTCTTATAACATCGCTATTCATTACTTCGTGCCGAAAACCGGCGACTATGTATCCGGACAGGACATCCCATCCAATGAATTTGCGGTTAATCCGAGAGATTCTATCAGCGGGTTATCACCTGACTCTGTATCGATTTTATCTTTTGGGGCGCATCAGTTTGTATTAAAAGACAGTGCGTCTACAAAATGGCTGGCTACCCCCAAAAATAGTTATTGCCACTATACTATTTCTTCTCCGACTTATAATTATAAAATCATATTCTCTGACGGAGCAGAATATAAGGGAAACGCGAAAACTGAGATTCTTTGGCGAGAGAAACCTGTTTTTAAAATTCAGGCTCTCGGCAAAGATTCGGTCGCCGTGACAATCACGCGCGGTTGATTTATAAGGGGTGCTATCATAGCTGATAGCATCCCTTTTTTATTTTTTTACAAAATGGTATACTAATGATAGTAAAAATTACTAATAATATGAAAAAATATTTTTTTGTTTTCTGTTTACTTTTTTGTTTTTCCCTCTTCATTTGTGGCTTTAACGTTGTTTTAGCTCAATCCGGAACAGGCGGCTCAAACGCTAATGGTAGTATTTCTTTAACTAACCCACTCGGCAGTATCAACAGCCCCCAAGCCCTGATTGGTAAGATTATCACTTCTGTCCTCGGCATCGTCGGGTCTTTAGCACTTCTAATGTTCGTCTATGGCGGCCTGATTTGGATGACCTCTTCGGGCAATCAGGAGAAAGTTAAGCAGGGTCGGGATACTCTGATGTGGGCGGCTATCGGTTTGGTCGTGATTTTTTCTGCCTATGCCTTGACTCGCGTACTCTTGAATTCAGTCGTCGGTAATTCAGTCGTCGGTTAGATTAATTATTTTAGTCCCCTAGAAAAATATCGGGTTCCGGCCTGTTTTTAGGCTAGTTTGACAATTACCGGTATTTTTTTTAATATAGAATAGCCTTTAGCAAAAGGATAGAGCTAATTAATAAAAGGGTCGATACCAAAGCGGTCAACTGGGGCAGACTGTAAATCTGCTGGCCTTGCGCCTTCGTTGGTTCGAATCCAACTCGGCCCACATTAAGTAAGACTCCCATTTTGGGGGTCTTTTGCGAATAAAGAATAAGGCTCTTTAAATTTAATATTAGTGATTTTTCCGTCTTTAACTTCAGCGTTCCAAAGTATGTTTTTTATTATTTCTCTTTGCTTATTCGAATTAGCTTTTAAAAACTTAGTTTTCAGCGCCTGTTGGACTAAAAATAAGTTTTTAACTTGTTCCAAAGTAATTTTATCTAGTGGCTGATTCTTATTCTCTAAAGTTTTTAATTCCTCATTTAGTAAGTTCAGCTCGTCGGCTATTGTCTTTCGTTTAACCTCAAAATCCTCCTTGCCAATGGCTTTGTCTAATAACAGGTTAAAGAGTTCCGCTTGGCGGTCATCTCTAATTTTGAGCTGTTTCAAGAGCTCGGTTTTAGTTTTAAGATACTCCTCGTTTTCTGATTCCTGCTTGAATTTATCCAGGCTCGCCTCATACATTAAATTAATTACTTCTTCAGGAAAAGTTAAGCGTTCAAAAACATCAGCCAACATTTTAATAGCGTCATTTTCTTTTAAATAATTCTTGTGCTCCTCGCATTTGCTCTTGCCATTGGTGCAGTAATAGTAAATATGCTTGCCCCTCTTTTTAGAAGCGGTATATAAACAACCGCAATGAGCGCAAACCATTAGCCCCCGAAAAATAAAGTCTAATTTGTTCTTTTTAATATGCTGTTTTTTGTGCGCCATTTCTTGTGCCTCTTCAAATAGCCTTTTAGTGATTATCGGTTTATGGCTACCAGGATAATCCTCGCCATGAGAAGTCATAACGCCGTAATAGAATTTATTGTTTAATAAAGTATAGATTTGCGACTTATGGTATTTATTACCGCCCCGGCTTTTTAATCCGGAGACATATATTTTATCGGCGATTTCTTTAATTGTGTAATTACCGCTGATATACATCTGAAATATTTGCTTAACATAGGGAGCCCGGTCCTTATCAACTAAAATATTGCCTTTCCCATCATTTAGATAGCCAATCGGAGCGATACACGGCCAGCCGCCTTTTTCCAGTTTAGTTCTCAGTCCTCGTTTAACATTCTTTGATAGGTCTAGAATATATTGATTAGCCATTGAACCCTCAATGTTTAGCAGTAAGACATTATCACTCGGCAGATATTGTTTATCGCTCGTTTGAATCACTTTTGTTTTAGACTGCTGTAATAACCATTGAATTTTTCCGCTGTCTATTGGATTGCGAGATAACCTGTCTATTTTCCAGCATAATATTCCATAACCCTCGGCCTCATTATTATTTTCTAGCAATTTAAGCATCTCCAAAAACACCGGACGATTATTCGGCAGCTTGGCTGATTTAGATTCAGTGTATATTTTATCAATTTCCAAACCTAAACTATGAGCCAATTTTTTCATTTCACTAACTTGGCTTTCTAAGGATAGTATTTGTTTGCTCTTGTCTTCCGAGGACTTGCGAGCATAAAGGATATATTTCATAATGGTTTAAATTATTAGCTACCAAGATTCCTGTCTAATTATAAGTTCTTTTAAACAAGGATAACTTTTTCTTTTCGGCTCCCCCTCCGGGGGATCCGCCGAAAAGAAAAAAAGTTTATTCCTTGGTTAATAGAGAGGTCAGATAAAAAGAAAAGAATCTTTATAGCTTTAGTATACGGAAACGACTTGCACCATCTTGCATGCAAGACCAGACTCTATATTTTGTCGGTTTTATTAGTGTTTTTGGTTGGTTTAGCACCATTACCTTATTAGTATAGAGAATCGAGCTTGTGCTATCTTGTATACAGGGCTAGAATAAAAATAATCTTGTTTTTATTGTTGTTTTTAGGCAGTCTTGTATCAACTTAACATTTTGCTTGACGTTAATAAATAATTATGGTTTAATTAAACGTTAAATATAGGTCTTTAAAAAATAAGGTTAAATTGGGTTAATTGTTAAGTTCGTCTGAATTTAGGCGCATTTAGCAATTAATCCAATATTGTTAAACCTTTAAAAATTTATAGTTATGAGAAACTTGTTTGTTTTCATGAATGCCAATATGGCATCATCAAATTATCAGTGGTTTTCCATTTTTTTCTTTATCATGATTATTTGTGCCCTCGTTGCCTGCATCATAAAAATTTTTAACTTGGAAACAAAAATGAAATTATTATCGGTGTTGGCAGGAAAACTGTCAAACGATTTTCTGTTCGAAATGATTCAAAAATTACCGATAAAATATTTCGATGATTTTTTGCTAAATCAGATATCGGAATATTATAATCGTAATATTATTTCCCCTGAATCTTTAAGAGAATCTATGGATAATCTGGAAAAAAGTGAAATTGATGATGTTCATAAACGTAAAATTGAATGGTCATTAAGACGGTCTATAACTGAAAAGCCCGTTGATGCTCTTGGAGAAATTTACGCCTCTTGTCTTATAAGTGAAACATGTTATGAGAAACCATTTGAGGCAGAAATAAAATTTTTACGTGATGTTATATGGCAAGATATCCTTGGTATTGAATCGCGAAAAAAGATATATTTATCCATGAAAAAATCATTTACAGATTTTACCAGTAAAACATCGGATGAAAATCATAAGAAGTTAATGGAGCCCGTCATATTAAATATTGATGGTCAAATAGCTCAATATAGTTAAGCTAAAATGAAATTCGTTCAAGGAAGTCTAGCAATAGCCTTCCTTTTTTATTTGTCTAAAGCTATAATATCAATATAACTATTATTAACGAGCCATGTTCCTAAATCGTACCAGGCTCCCCACATTTTCATTAACAGAGTTTTATGCCTCTAATTAATCCCGACAAGATCGGCGTCGGTCTGGTCAAAATTTTTGCGGTTGAGTTCGTCGTCTTAGCAATTGTAATCGTGCTCTTATTGAATTTATAATATGCCCGAACTCCCTGAAGTTGAAACTATTCGCCGCGATCTGGCGGCCGCCATTTTAAACCGTAAAATTGTTTCGGTCAGTATCTTGTCGCCCAAAACCGCCTCGCACTCGGTGGCTTTTTTTAAAAAAGAATTAATCGGCCGGCGCCTCACGGAGATTGATCGCCGCGGCAAGCTTTTGATTTTTCATCTGTCGCCGAAAAAAGTAAAGGGAACCAGCAAGAAGCCTCGCGCCGAAAAAATTAATTGTCTCCTCATTCATCTAAAAATGACCGGCCAGCTTATCTATGCCGATAAGAAAAATAAAATCGCGGGCGGACATAGCTTAAATAATTCGACGGAATTGCAGGAATTACCCAATAAGCATACGCGCGCCATTATTGAGTTTGATAACGGCGGACAATTATTTTTTAACGATTTAAGAAAATTCGGTTATCTGAAATTAGTCTCGGACGCAGAACTGGAAAAAATTCTGGCGGCTAATTACGGTCCCGAACCCCTGACTCCGGCCTTTACCTTGGCTGTTTTTCAAAACGCTTTCAAAAAGACGAACGTCAAGATAAAAGCCGCGCTCCTGAATCAGAAGCTTATTGCCGGCCTGGGTAATATTTATGCCGATGAAGTCTTATGGGCGGCGGGCATAAATCCGCAACGGCCGACGCAAAAAGTAACGCCGGCGGAATTTAAGAAACTTTTTGTCGCCATCAATCAGGTTATCGGGTTGGCCATCAAGCATCGGGGTACAACCTTCAGCGATTATGTGGATTCGCGCGGCCGGCGCGGTAATTTTTCCAAGTTTTTGAAGGTTTATGGCCGGACCGGAGAAAAATGCCCGAGATGCCATAATTCCCTGAAAAAACAGAAAATTGCCGGGCGCGGCACGCATTATTGCCCTATTTGCCAAAAATAAGCCAAATAATCGGCAAAAATTTGACTTTTATCAGTTTTTTTTATATTGTTAAATCAGTTAATATTAATTAAGAGCGAGGCAGGCGCAAAATTTATAGCGCTTATGCTCGCGTCCTCAATATGTCCCAAGACAACATGATTAAAATGGAGTGTACGGTTTGCAAAACCACAACCCATCATTCTCGCAAGAACAAGAAAATTCTTAAGGAACGTTTGGAACTATCTAAATATTGCAATAAGTGCAAGAAAAATACTCCTCACAAAGAAACTAAATAATCGCCTTCCGGCGGAGCCGGCGGCTAAATATTATGCCTCAAAAATTAACCAAGCCTTTCATTTTAATTTTAGTGGTTTTAGTTCTCGCCGGCTGTTATCTGGTTTTTAGGCCCTTCCTGACGGAATTAATCGTCGCCGCGGTGATGGCGTCGGTTTTTTATACTCCGTTCGTCCGTTTTGCTAATTTTTTGAAAGGCCGCAAGAATCTGGCGGCTATCCTGATGTGTCTGCTTCTCTTGGTGATAATAATCCTGCCGGCGGTTAAGCTGACGATTTACGCCGGTGAAAAATCAGTTGAAGCTTACGGCGCGACCGTAGAGTTCTTCAACGACCATACTATGAACGACCTGTTCCAGACCGAGTTTTTTCAGCGCGGCGTTCTGCGTTATCTGAATTTTGACAGCCTTATCCATAACGAATCTTTGAAGAACGCTTTCTTAAATACTCTCAAGGCGTCCAGTAATTGGCTCTTATCCGGAGCGACCTTTGTTTTGAAAGAGACGACGAATTTTGTCATATCTTTAGTCCTCATTATTATCGCAATGTTCTTTTTCTTCGTGGACGGGAAAAAGATGATGACTAAGCTCATGTATCTGTCGCCGCTTCAGAATAGATACGATCAGGAGCTATTTAGGAAATTTCGCAGTATCAGCCGGACGACTTTTATTTCCACTTTTGTCGTCGCAATCGCCCAGGGCTTGGTCGGCGCGGCCGGTTTCGCGATCGTCGGCTTTCCGGCGTTTTTAGCCGGCGTTTTAGTGACTCTTTTGTCGCTTATTCCTTACGTCGGCTCGATGATTTTCTATGTTCCGGTGGGAATTTTTTATCTTCTGACCGGCGATATCTGGCAGGGAATCTTTATTCTGCTTTGGGGCTTCCTGGTGATCGGGACGATTGATAACATCATCCGCACCTATATGGTCGCAAAGGATGAAGCGGAAATTAATCCAATCTTCGTTTTTTTCTCAATCCTCGGGGGTATCGTCCTTTTCGGCTTCTGGGGCGTGGTCATCGGTCCGCTTATAGTCACTTTGGCGGTGACGGTTTTTCATATCTATGAACTGGAGTTTTGCGATTCGCTTGAAGGTGAGAACTGTGTGGAATTAAGAGGGGAAGTGGCCGCGGCGGCGAAGGCGGAAGCGGCGGAGAAAGCGGAAATAGCGGCACTGGAAAAGAAAAATAAGAAGAAGGGGGAGTAGGAAAATTGAGGATATTTTAAAATTAACAATATAAAGATATGCTTAAACCAAAAACCCAGAAAAATTTGGAAGAAGCGTTCGCCGGCGAGTCCATGGCGCGCAATAAGTATGATTATTTCGCCTCCGCTTTCCGCAAGGGGGGGTATATCCAGATTGCCAATATCTTCGAGGAAACCGCCCGCAACGAGAAAGAGCATGCCAAGCTTTGGGCGAAAGCGCTCAATCTTATTCCGACGGAAATCATCGATGATTTGAAAGCGGCAATCAAGGGTGAACATTATGAGAATTCGCAGATGTATCCGCGCATGGAAAAAGAAGCCTTAGAAGAAGGGCACGCCGATATCGCCAAGTTATTTAAAGAAGTCGGAGAAGTCGAAGAAAAGCATGAAGCGCGTTATCAGAAATTATTAGAAAATCTTGAAAAAGGAGAAGTCTTTAAGAAACCGGAAGTGAAGCGCTGGAAATGCAATAATTGCGGTTATATTCATGAGGGCACCGAAGCGCCGGCTGTTTGTCCGGCCTGCAACCATCCGCAAGCCTACTTTGAGGTTTTCGAGGAGACTTACTAAGTATATAGGTGAGCCTGAACGAATATAGAGTAATCATTGGACAATCGGTTTAAAATTGATATAATTCAAATACTCCTTAAATGGAGTATTTTGAACTGCGGGATTCGTATAGTGGCAGTACAGGAGTCTCCAAAACTTCTAGCGGGGGTTCGATTCCCTCATCCCGTGCCAGAAAATCGCTTTAATATTAGAGTAATTTTTATTTAATCAATCTATGACCATTTGGGATAAAATTTATAAAAATTATCAAAAGGGCGGAGAAGCTTACGCGACTTTGAGCGGTGACTTGATTCCTGAATTTTTGGAATTTATTGAGATTAATGATTTTAAAGTTAGAAGTGTTTTAGATATCGGTTGTGGTAACGGTAGATATCTGGTATTTCTAAAAAACCTGGGTTTTAAAACCACTGGCATTGATTCCAGCCCGACGGCCGTGGAAATGACCAAGGCGAGCCTAAAAGATGATTCCGATATCCAATGTCTTAATATGTACGAATATACTCCGTTCGCGGCGCGATATGATTTAATAATCTCTATTGCCGCTATTCATCACGGTTTTAAAAAGCAGGTTCGTGATTTAATAAAACGTATTTACGTTTCTCTCTTGCCGGGCGGCCGTTTTTTTACTACTTTGCCGGATAATGAAGGCAGTACACATTGGACAACAATGATTGGCCACGAAGAAATAGAGCCGGGCACTCGGGTTCCTGTTTCTGGGCCGGAAAAAGACTTACCTCATAGCTCTTTTACTGGAGAAGAAATAAGAGAAATGTTTTCCGATTTTAAGAATATAAATTTACAATTACTGGCAGATCAAGGCCGCTGGATAGTAACGGCAGAAAAATAAATCCGTCGGATAACGTATAAAGGATCGGTTGACATCTAAATCCCACCCCGCTATTATTAAATCAACAGTGTCAGGAGATGACCGCCTTTCACTTCTTCTTCGGAAGCGACATGTTTGGTTGCCGGTAGGCAAAAGGACCGCTCTTTAATGGGCAAATGAGGTTGGGACACATAAGTGTCCTTGCGTGAACGCTCCTCAGGTTCGGACTTATCCGGCCTTGTTCCTAATCGGCTTAGGGCCAACACTAATCGGGCCCGGGAAAGAGCCGATCGATTTATCAATAAAGGCGACCATAAAATATGGCCGCCTTTCTTTAATTATCACCCTTTCTTTAATTATCTCGGATTTTTTAAAAGCTTCTTATCCCAATATTTTCTTGATTTCCGCGGCGATTTGGTCGATATCCCAATCGCTTTTAACCATATAACGGAAGACATATTGGTTCAAGGCCTGAGAAACTTTTTCCTTATTACTGGAGTTTGTCAGGATGACCACGGTCGTGTCCGCTCCCCAAGTAGTTTCCCGCATACTCCTGAGCATTGTCAGACCGTCCATTTTTGGCATATTCAGATCCAAAAGGATCAGATCGGGCTTATGTTTTTTCCCGGCCGTCAATCCTTCTTCGCCGTTATAAGCGGTCAAAACTTCATATTTTTCTTCTTTCAGCTTGGCGCTTAGCGCTTTGCTTAATAGTTTATCATCCTCAACGATTAAGATTTTTTTCATATATTTTGATTTTTTAATTTATATCTTCTCGCGGAATCGCTTTTTCCCGGCACGGAAAAGAAAAAGGTCGTGCCTTTATGTTCCGTCGATTTAAACCAGATATCTCCCCCATGACCGTGGATGATGCCGCGGGCGATATAAAGCCCCAGTCCGGTTCCGTTGGGATTCTGCAGGTTGGCGTTCTTGGCGCGGAAAAATTTTTCAAACATCCTGGCTTGCTGCGATTTCGGAACGCCGATGCCTTCGTCTTGAACCGAGAAAATGTGCTGCTGGTTTTCTGTTTTTACCGCGAGGATGATTTTCTTGCCGGACGGAGAATAGGCGGTAGCGTTACTAATCAAGTTCTGCCAGACTTGTTTTATCTTATCGCGATCGGCGTTGATTTTCAAGTCCTGAGGCAGGCGGTTGATAATTTTCAGTTCTTTGGTCTTAATTAAGAGAACATTTTCTTTCAAGATTTCCTGGATGAGCGGTAGTAGCGGGAACTCCTTGCGGACGATCTTGAATTTATAACCGGTCTCAATATGGGAAACGTCCAGAAGATCATTGACCAGCTGGATCATTTTTTTATTACTGGTATCAATCTGATTCAAAAAATCCAATTGTTCCGCGCTGAGATTTTTCTTCTTATTGTCCAAAAGCAGTCCGGTAAACCAGCGGATGCCGGTTAAAGGCGTCCGGAGCTGATGCGAAACGACGGAAACGAATTCGTCTTTGGCCATGTCCAGGCGCTGCAATTCCTGATTCTGATTTTGGAGCTGTCTGGTGGCCTTGTTTATCTCTCCTCTCAGCTTGTAATTGAATTTTTTTTCTTTTTGATAAAGCAGGACGTTTTCCATCGCCAGGCCGATTTCCGTACTGACCGTCATCAAAACTTTTAAGTCGTTGATAGTATAATTATCCCGTGCTTCCTTCGCGCCCAACAAGAGCAACCCGATCAGCCGATTCTTGGTTTTTATCGGAACGATAATTTCGACTTTTAATTTTTTCAGGTATTTAAGCAGAGGGCCGGGCGAAGCCGCTAATTTTTGTTCTAAGGTTCGGATCAGGAGCGGTCGGTTTTTTCGGAATAATCCCGTCAGGATCTCATAATCAAAGACCATCTCTTTTTCTTTTTTGAGGCGGAAATGTTCGTTGTGCAGAATCGCCCATTTTTCTTTTTCCTGGTCATAAACGACGGTCGCAATCGCTTGCGGATGAAAGGCGCCGCTTAAGATAACGGCGACGGCGCGGCAAATCTGCTTCGTATCCAGGGAGGAGTGCAGAGCCTTATTGAGATTATAGATTATTTCCCGGACATCATATAAGGAGGAAAAGAAATATTTGTTGGCCAGATAGTAATATTCTTTTTTCAGCTTAGAGACGGAGACGAGCGATAAAGCTAAGATGATTAAGCTGGCCACGATTAAATAATCGGGAACTATCATCTTTAAGAAATAGAGCCAGATGCCGGCCGGAATCAGAATGGAGATAATGACCAGGAAATAGACCAGCGAACGCCGCATAATCAGCCGGATGTTCATGAGGTTATAGAGGACGATTGCCTGGAACATTGAAAAAGATAATATCAACGGCAGGGATAAATTACAGATTCTGAACCATTGGTTGGAGAGAGCATTTTGCAGAAATAAGTTAATGGAAACGATTGCGATTGACGAGAAGGAGAATCCGAAGATTATATATCCGATCTGTTTCTTCTTAAGGTCGGAGGCATGCGGATACTTCAGGATAAGACTGGCCAGGCCGACCAAGGTATAGGCCAATAAGAGTCCGGCGTAATACCAGAACGCCGGACCGGGTTGGAATATGACCTGCCCGTCATTGACGACAGCGTCCTTGAAGATAGCATCGAAGAAAGACAGTATGGATACTAGGAGAGTAGGGAAAATCAGCGTCCCGATCATTGTTTTCATTAATTTGTATCTCAGGGAAAAGCTGAAAACGAATAAGGCCGCCAAGAGAACGACGACGGGCGCCAGAAAAAAATCCAGCCGGGTCATGAAAATCATCAACTGGTATCCGCCGGCCGTCCAGCTTTCCGAAAAACTGAAAAATTCCCAAAGAGCCAGGGAAAGGGAGAAAAAGAAAAATAATTTATTGGTCAGCTTATTCGGGTTATCCCGGAGAGCCAGCCAGCCGAGACCCAGGATAAGAGCGATAACTATGATTGTCAGAATGAGATTAATCAAATCAAACATAATCAATTTAATATTTTTATATTTACCGCTTAGGCTTTTGATATTATAGCATTTTTAATAAAAAGTAGAAATGAAAAACCCGTTCTTGAGGAACGGGTTTGTTTGTCACTGACGGCTTATCCGATAAGCCGATCCGACCGGCAGGAACAATCCGGTAATTTTGAAAAATCAAAGAGGCCGGTTTGTCGATAGTCTTCTATCAGCTGATAGATTATTGTCGAACAATCGTCCGGACAGTCGTTATGCGGAATCGCCAGCGGCGGCGGTTCGTCGTCAAAGCTGCCGATAGAAATAATCCAGCCCTCGTTCGTGGCGCGGCGGATGAGTTCAACGATTATCCAAAGATTGGGCGGTGTATATTCGCGCCGGCCGTAAGCGATAGCCATTTTCGTGCCTTCCTGGATGAAAGCACAGGAGATTACAATTTCCTTTATTCCCAAAGATCGGCAATACCGGATTGTCCACCAGGTATCCTCTAAGGCGTCCTTTTCGCCGAGACCGAGAGGTTTTAGGAAGACATAGGCGAGAACTTCAACGCCCGATCTTTTCAGCATCCTCACGGTTTTTTCAAAATTACCGGAAGATAAGCCTTTCCTGATCAAACTGTTCCTGACATAATCGTCGCTTGATTCTAACCCGATTCCGACTACCAGTTTTTTATCGCCGAGAAGCTTTAAAGCGGAATTAATCGCCTCTTGACCGAGGTATTCCACCCGGGATTCCACCAGCACTCTTTTTAAAGTCGGATGTTTTTTCACGGCTTTAAAAAGATATTTCGTGAAACTGTCAGGAATTTCCCGCGGATTAAAGAAACTGCCGCCGTTATAAACATATAATTCCTGCGGCCGGTGTTCCCTAATTTCTTTCTTCGCAATCCAGAATAGAATCTTAAAGATAAAAGCGGGGTAAAGCCATCCGAAAGAATAATGTTTATTGGCCTGATAAAAACCGCACATCGTACAGCCGCCGGTTTTTTTACAATATTCGCAACCCGCACCGGGGAGCATTGTTGTCCAGCGATTCACGATATTTCGACCGGAAATACTGAAGCGCCTCTTCACGCTTGAATAAGAATTTGCCAGTTTCATTTTTGTGCCCTCTTTTTTAAATTAATAAAATCCTGGTTGATCAGCAGCTCTATCAGAGAATCTATTTCTGCCGCCGGATAATTTCGGAAAGGATTATCGTCAAAGATCAGCACCCCGTAATTCAAACTGTCTTCGTCAGGAAAAAAATTAGGCAGAGCCTTGACATTAATCGGCGCTAATCCGGTTTGATGGTATAAATTCAGTTCGTAATCATAGAATTTTTCGCCGCGGCGCAATTTCATATATTCCTCCGCGCTTATTTTCGGGCATCTCTTCTGATAGCGTTTGAACATCGGAATGCGCGAGCCCGTAAAGATGCCGGCCTTGCGTTCGGCTATCATGTATAAGAAACATTGGGAGACCAGAGCCGCTCCCAGCTTTTTCCCGTTCATGGAATAATGAACTGACATATCAATTCCATAAAGATAACCGCCTTTGACCCGATGTGAACCGGTTGTCCAGCCGTTATCAGTGATCATGGACCAGTTAAGGCTGTCTTGTGTCCTTAAATCGTCTACTTGCTGGAAGCAGACATAGCCGACGATTTTTTTAGTTCTGCCATCCTCGGCGACATAACTGCCGTCGGGAAAAACATTAAGGCGATTAAGGATTTTATCGGCGTCAGCGGCGTTATTTCCCCAGACCTCTTTTTCCAGTTCGGCGATATTTACTATCTCTGAACTGGTGGGGCGGGCCAGGCGGATATTAATTCCCGGTATCTGCACGGTTGGTAATGTTTTCATCTTATTTAATTTTTTAAGTTATTTTAAAGAACTCTAATAATTGCTGATATTCTAGCATAATATTACGCGGAAATCCATTCCCCCGGCCTTGACTAAAAACCCTTCTCCTATTTAGCGAAATGAGCTATAATTATCTTAGGTTTTGGTTTAATTATTTTTTTAAATAAAAATTTATGAGAATCTTAATTATTGATGACGACATCAGCGCCGCCACTACCCTGAAAGCGCTGCTGATGAGTCAGGAGGCTTTTGAGATCGACGTAGTTTACGCCGGCCGCGAAGGTCTTAATAAGATGATTGCTAATCCGCCCTATGATCTCCTGATTTTAGACATTATGATGCCTGATTTTAGCGGTATTGAGGTCTGCCGGGCGATGAGCACTAACGAGAAATTGAAGCAAATCCCGGTCATGCTCGCTTCGGCTCTGCCGATAACCTCTAAAGAGCTCAGCGACTTAATGGAAGAATTCAAAGCACTGAACGTAGTCAAGGGGGTTTTGGAAAAACCGTTCGTGATCGGGGATTTATTGGCGGAAATCCATCGTATCGTTAATAAATAAATAAAAATATGAAAAAAATTGTCATTGTTTTGGCGCTCCTCGCTTTGATTATCGCGGGCGTCTTTTTACTTAATCGCAGCCTGAATGTCCGCCAGCCGCTAGTGACCGATAAAAATCCGGTTATCATCGGTTTTTCCCTCGGGACTACGCGCGAAGAACGCTGGTCAACCGACCGGGATCTTTTTATCCAGAAAGCTAAGGAATTGGGCGCGGTCGTGAATATCGCTTCTTCCGATTATGACGCGGTTCTGCAGGCATCGCAGATTGAGAATCTGGCCAGCCAAGGGGCGAAAGTGATCGTCGTTTTGCCGTCTGATTCTGAAGCGCTGGCCCCGGTAATCGAGAAGGTTAAGGCGGAAGGAGTTAAGATAATCGCTTACGACCGTCTGATTAAGAATAGCAATATCGATCTCTATATCTCTTTTGACAGCGTCAAAGTCGGCCAACTGGAAGCTTCCAGCGTACTGGCTGTCGTCGGTTCCGGCTCTTTCGCTTATATCGGTGGCGCGCCGACCGATAATAATGCTTTCCTGGTGAAGGAGGGGACGATGAAAGTTCTTGACCCAAAGATACAAAATGGCGAGATACAATTAGTGGTTAATGAATTTATGGAAGGCTGGAAACCGGATGAAGCTTATCGGACGATTAAGGAGTATCTGGCGACCGGCGGTCGCTTGGACGCGGTTATCGCCGCTAACGACGGTACTGCTTTCGGGACCATTCAGGCTTTGAAAGAGAAGGGCTTGGACGGTAAAATTCCGGTTTCCGGCCAGGACGCCGAATTGTCCGCTTGTCAGCGCATAATCGCCGGGACGCAGACCTCGACCGTCTATAAGCCGATAAATTTACTGGCCTATAAGACGGCGGAAATTGCAGTGGCCATGGCTAATGGCCAGGCTCCGGAATCAAATAACGTCATGAATAACGGCTTGATAGATGTTCCGTCTTATCTGATAGAACCGACTCTGGTAACGAAAGAGAATATGCAGGCTACGATTATTAAGGACGGCTATCATACTTATGAGGAGGTTTATGAAACCGGCACTAAATAACCGGTTCCCAGGCTGTCAACGGCAATAATTTTTTATGTCTCAGAGCATCAGGAAAAAACTCATTGCTTCCTTCTTTGCGATTATTATTATTCTGATAATATCCAATGGTTTTTATATCGTCATGGATTCCATTATCATTCAAAAATACGCTTCCCTGACGGATAACATGATTTCGGAATATAAGATCATCGGTGGCAGTTCTGATCTGATGGAATCTCTCAAAACTCTGATAAAATATTCCAACGACCCGGTTAAAGTCGCCCAGCTTCAGACCGACCGGACGGAACTTCAGGCGCTTCTCAGTAAATTAAAGGTCAGCATTGTCGACTACGAGAGCAAAGTTGTTTTTACGGCTATGGAAAATACCGTCAATGACTTGATTTTCGCGGTTGATCAAGGCGCTAATGATATTCTGGCCGGGAATTTTTTGAATATCACCGACCGCTATGACGCCGCTAACAAGAAAAATTCTTTTGTGAAAGAAAATACCGTGAATCTCCTGTTGAAACAACTCGAATACGCTAAGAATCTGCAGATTGAAATTGATCGCGTCCGCTGGATTACCCAGTTGATTTCTTTGCTTCTGTTCACTATTGTCAGCATCGGCTGTATTTGGTACGCGTTGGCGTTTTCTAAAGAATTGACGGCGCCTTTGTCTAATCTAACGAAGTTAGCCAAGGTTATTGAAGGCGGGGACCTGAACGCGGTCGTCGACAAAAAGTTAATGAAAGGCAGTGATGAGGTCGCCAGTTTGGCAAATTCCTTTAATACGATGGTTTTTTTCTTGCGTAACAATATTCAGAAATTGCAGGAGTATAATTTGGAAATAAAAAATTCGCAAGGCCGCCTGAAGTCGGAAAAGAAGAAATTACAGCAGTATTTGGATGTGGCCGGAGTTATCGTTCTGATTTTTGATGTTAATAATAACGCTTTGCTTATCAATAAGAAAGGCCGGGAAATCCTAAAAATCGAGGCGGATGAGATCATGGGTAAAGATTGGATCAGCCTCTTTGTCCGGTCGGCCGATCAGATTAAGACCCGAAGCTTATTAAATTTTCTGGTTGGCGATATCGCTTCGGTCGATACGATTGAAAATGTCCTGGTTGCCAAGGATAAGACCGAAAAGAATATCGTCTGGCATTTCAGCGTCTTAAAGAACGAAAGTAATGTCTCTCAGGCGATTCTCGGCACGGGGGTGGATGTGACAGAATTAGTGGCCGCTAAAGTGACGATCAATCAGCTGAAAGAAGTCGATCGCTTGAAGAATGAGGTATTAAATATTGCGACTCATGAGCTGAAGACGCCGCTGATTTCTATCGTCGGCCTGTCTGAAGTTATGGAAAAACAGCCGAAGACTATTCCGGAAGAATATCAGAATTATATTTCTCTTATTCATACGGAAGGATTGAAGCTGACTAACCTTATCAAGACGATGCTGACCGCCAGCCGCAATGAAATCAGCAAGACCGCGGTCAATATTGAAAAATTTGTCTTTGACGAACTGATATTGTCCATGAGTACGTCTCTGGGGGTCCTGGCTCAGCGCTCGGATTCGAAAATCGCTTTTGATATTCAGGCGAAAGGCTCTGATATGGAGAGCGATAAGCTTAAGCTTTCGCAAGTAATTTATAATTTTGTGGATAATGCCGTTAAGTACGGGCCGAGGAATCAGACGATAACCGTATCTTTGACTAAACCCGATCAGACGGCCGTCCGCCTGGCCGTTACCGGCGCCGGACAAGGCATCGCCAAAGAAAGACAGAAGAAATTGTTCTTGAAATTTTCTCAACTCGAACCGTCTCTTTCCCGTTCCCAAGACGGTATGGGTTTGGGACTTTATATCTGTAAGCAGAATATTGAAAGCCTGGGCGGACAGATCGGCGTTATCAGCGAGGTAGGGGAAGGCGCGACTTTCTTCTTCACCGTACCTTTGATTTATCAGCCGCCTTTAAGTCCGATGGCCGCTTTGGCGGCTTCGGTGCACGCCGGTAAGCCGGCACCGGCCGTTTCCGGAACCGCTAAATCTACCGCTAAGTCCGTAGTCTCTATCGCCCCCGTCGCCGCTAAAATAAAACCTAAAAAATAACGATAACCATATGAAAATTCTCATTGTCGATAATGACGCTGACACGGTCACTACCTTAAAAGCCCTGCTCATGAATCAGGCTTCATTCGAGATTGATACGGCTTATGGCGGCCAAGAGGGCCTTGATAAAATGATTGCCCGCCCGGATTATGATTTAGTGCTTTTAGATATCATGATGCCCAAGGTCAGCGGCATGGATGTCTGCCAGGTGATGACGAAAGATTATCGTTTGCGGGAGATTCCGGTGCTTTTGATGTCATCGGCACTGCCGATTCCTCCGGGCGAATTCCATCAGTCGCTGGAAAAATTCAGCGCCCTCAGCGTCGTTAAGGGAGTGATTGAAAAGCCGTTCGTGATCGGGGACTTACTGGCTGAAATCAATAAAGCCGCTCGTCGCCCCCTTTAAATAATATGGTCTACGACGATATCGTTTATGACGTGGCAGTGATCGGCGGCGGCGCCTCCGGATTGATGGCGGCCGGCCGAGCCGGCGAGCAGGGAGCCAGAACTATTTTAATTGAAAAAAATGATCAATTAGGCGTGAAACTGCTCTTGACCGGCGGAACGCGCTGTAATCTGACCAATTATCTGACAGACTTAAAGATTTTAGCGTCTTATTTCGGCTCCTCGGGCCGTTTTTTAATTTCCGCCTTGACGCGTTTCGGACCGGCGGAAACAATTGATTTTTTTACCGGCCGCGGTCTGAAAACTAAGGTTGAAAATAATAATCGGATTTTTCCGGTTAGCGACCGGGCGCGTGATGTTCTTAAAGTTTTGCTTGATTATGTCAAAGAAGCGGGTGTGGAAATCAGAACCGGCACGCCGGTTGCCGACCTTATTGTTAAAGACGGTCGAATATCCGAAATTGTCTTGCGTAGCGGCGTCAGAGTTAGAGCCGCTAATTATATTATTACCACCGGCGGGCGATCTTACCCGGGAACCGGTTCAAGCGGCGACGCCTATAAATGGCTGAAGAAGCTGGGTCATTCGATTATCACCCCGTCTCCGGCCCTGGTTCCGATTATAATTCGGGAAGATTTTATCGCCGATCTGGAAGGGCTGAGTCGGGAAGAAGTTTCATTAAGCCTGCTTCAAGACGGAAAGAAAATTGCCGCCAGCCAGGGAGATGTTCTTTTCACCTCTTTCGGCCTGAGCGGTCCGGCTGCTTTGAATTTGAGCCGTTTCATCAAGCTGCCGGTCGGGACGGGCTTGCAGCTCGCGGTAGATTTTTTTCCGGAGTTTAGTGCGGAGGCTTTGGATGATAAATTACGGGGAATCTCTAACAGCGGCAATCAGTCCTTAAAGAATAGCTTGGCCGGAATCATTCCGCCCAGGCTGATTCCGGTGGTTGAGTTCTTAACGGCTTTGGATATGGATAAAAAAGCGCATTCCCTTATCAAGCCACAGCGACGAGCGCTCGTGGCTTTATTAAAAGATTTTCGTCTGTCTGTTTCCGGCTTGGCCGGGTATGAACGGGCGATGGTGACGGCCGGCGGCGCGGATTTGAAAGAAATCGATCCGAAAACGATGCAATCGAAAATAATCGCGAATTTATTTATGGCCGGAGAAGTCTTGGATATCGCCGGGCCGACCGGCGGTTTCAACCTCCAGGCCAGCTGGAGCACGGGCCGGATTGCCGGCGAAGCGGCCGCGGCTGATAGGACGAAGTAAGCGAGTAATCTAAAATAAACCAATGAAAAAGCGCTATCGTGATAATAGCGCTTTGTTAATTTTGTCGGAATTATTTCCGCCTTACCCTTTAATCGTTTCTTTTATTGCTTCTTCATTTTCAGCTTCTTCATTTTCGGTCAGGAACATGACCTTCATTAATTGAGAAGCGATAACTTTGGTCATAAAAACGTTGGTGATTTTTCCGCCGGTTTCTTTTTCATAGCCGCGGGGGATCGTGTTACCGAATAGAATCATACGGTACGGACTGTTATCAATAAAAATACGTTTCCAGCCCGGGATACAGACGGGGTGAGTAGCGCAGAAGATTAGGCTTTTCGCATTCATATCACGTAAGCGCCAGCCGGTTAATTGCCCTGTTGTTCCCGACGACAATTCGTCTTCGATAACGGCGATAACCGCATCTTTTACTAATTCCGTATCAGCGAAACGGATGTCGTAATTGTATTGTTGACGCAGGCATTCCAGTCTGTCCTCATCCCTAATGATTCTTATTTTACCGGAATTTTCTCTCTCTTTCATGTCCATGAGTATTGGAACATTTAGGATTTTTGCCAAATTATAGGTTCGTTCCACCGAACCGCCGTCCGGGGAATAGACATAAAATTTGGTTTTGCTCATTTTTAGGAGATCGACAATCGGTAAAAGCCGGTCGGCAAAAATCGGCGCTCCGGAAACGTTATAAGCTTCAATTCCTTCTTTTTCGCAATTTTCCAGAGTAGCATGGGAATGGATATCGCAGAGGATGAGTTTATCCACGCCGTTAGTTTTAAGACTATGGATAAATTCGAGATTACGATTGATCTCATGTTCTTTTTCGCCGTGGTCCTGGCGTCGGTAATTCATAAAGGGTAGAACGGCAATCACTTTTTTGGCACCGTATTGGAATTTGGAGCTATAGCAGAAAGTTTTAAACTGCGCTTCCAGTTTTTTGTTGTAGATGCTCTGGAAAATGATGACAATCTTGCCTTTAATGTTCGGATTGTCAGGAATGCGGAAATTATCTTCCTTATCGCCATAGGAATCAAAATCAATATGTGTAAAACTAAGGCTGGTACCGATAGTGGAGTTTATCCATTCGATAATATGCTTATCCAGGTCGTGGTTACCGGTTCCGCCGATAACGAAGAATTTTTCGGAAGTGATTTGAATCATGTTTTTATCCTCCTGTTTTTATATGGTTATTTCAATTGTTTAAGAACTATAATTAACTGACTTAGTTAACAAGATATTTTCTCATTTTTTTATTATAATGTCAATATCTATTAATTTTTTTAAATTTTCCCTTATTTTTTTGATTTTTTGAAGAAATATGCTAAAATTGACGTATTAATTTTTACTGACCGGATAATGCTATAACCCTAACATGCTTGATTTAACCAGCGCGCAAAATTTAAGCGATGCCGAACTTGTCAGGCTCAGTCTGTCTAATCAGAACGATTTTTTATATTTAGTCGATAGATATAAGGGTAAGCTGATGAATTATATCCGCCGTCTGACTAATGTCAACGACGATGATGCCGAAGATATACTTCAGGACGTTTTTATCAAGGTTTATCTTAATCTTAATGATTTTAATGTCGACTTGAAATTTTCCTCATGGATTTATCGGATTACTCATAATCAAGTTATCAGCAGCCATCGCAAGCTTAAGGCACGGCCGGAAGGCTATGCGGTTAATATTGAGGACCAATCCGCTTTGAGTTTGGCCGCCGATATCGATATCGAGGCCGGAACCGATAAAGAGATCGTGAAACAGAATATCTTTAAAGTTTTGGACGGATTGGATCCGAAATATCGCGATATCCTTATCCTGAAATTTTTGGAAGAGAAGAATTATCAGGAAATTTCCGATATTATCCGCAAGCCGCCCGGAACCGTCGCCTCCACTATCAATAAGGCTAAAAGCGAATTCCGAAAAGAACTGGCGCGGCAGAATATTATTTTATAAATATATGGATCCTCAAGAATTCGACCAGAAGCTGGCCGACAAAATAAAAGAAGAAAAAATAGCGCCCAAACCGCGCTGGCATTTTTTATTGAAAGATTACGTCGTTTGGGCGTCCGGTGCTCTGGCGCTGCTTATCGGCGCGGCCGCGATTTCGGTGATGGTCTACTTATTGAAATATAATGGCTGGGAAGTAAGGGAAGAAATGCATAAAAGCGTCTTAGAATTTTTTTTACTGACTTTGCCTTATTTCTGGATAATTTTTTTAGGAATCTTCGTGTTTATCCTTTATTATAATCTTAAGCATACCAAGAAAGGCTATCGTTATCCGGTCTGGTTTATCGCGATTTCCGGAGTTCTGGCAAGCATTATCTTAGGCGGCATTTTCTTTTTGTTCGGACTGGGACAGAGAATTGACAATGTCCTGGGACAGAACGCGCCTTTATATGAAATCGTGATTAATCGTCAGCTGGCATTCTGGTTTAATCCTGAAGACGGGCGTCTGGCCGGCGTTATCGCCAGCGATATTACGGACGGATATTTTTATATTATTGATCCTACGGGAGAGGTTTGGCAGATTTTGGCTCCTCAGTCGGCCGGCGATCCTCGTTTTTCCGATTTTTTTCAGGCCGGAGAGCCGGTTAACCTGATCGGAGAACTTATCGGGGAAAATAAGTTTCGAGCGGATATTATCCGGCTGTTAGTGCCCGGACGCGGATTTTTTGATCGTCCTAATATTAGAGATAGCCGGAATCATTGTTTTGATGATGTCTGTCTGCCGCCGCTGCCGCCGTCAATCCACAGGCCGCCGAGAAATATGATGCCGGCGGATTTTTCATATCCGATGAGACAGAGATAAGAGATTTAAGAGACAGAAGAAATAAATTTTTACCGGCGTATTA
>Ga0172381_10000954_pt1 | contig 35825 bp, 60 predicted proteins | sample Leawel6488metaG_FD_119754 | JGI IMG/M metagenome (GOLD analysis project Ga0172381, IMG submission 119754) | Leachate microbial communities from a municipal landfill in Southern Ontario, Canada - Leachate well 64-88 metaG | ecosystem: Engineered > Solid waste > Landfill > Unclassified | place... | reverse complement strand
TTCCACTTCTCTGCTTTACTTAGAGCTTTCCAAAATAAAGGATCTAATAGCAACACAGAAGAACGATAAGGGTCACTCATTTGAGAGCGTATCACAAAATGTTCATATCCTGCTTTTACTGCACGCTTTATTGCTTCATTCATACAGATTCTATTTCGTTTATTCTTCTATTTCTTAGTATCTCTGAAAGCTTCTCAAGCTTCTCCAGCTGCACTAAGTCTCTATAGTTTAGTATATTCCAAGCTAACAAAACTATATACAGAGAAGTAAGTGTAGCGCTTTGTTCAACAAGACCTCTATATAAAAAGTAAATTATACAAGCTATAAATAAGATTACAGCTATCTTAAGACAAATAATTGATTTACTCATATTAGTTACATTACAAAGAAATAAATATTAAGTAAACAAAGAACAAAATCAAATATAGACCATGCAATATTGCCATTCATTATTTGAAATACTCCCATAGACCCAATTACTATTGCAACAAACTGACTTAAAACTTTTTCCATGATATTATATTTTTAAATATTAATTAAGATAACATTATGCCAAAAATGAATAAAGCTGTCATAAATATAAGAAAGGAAACATATGTAGCCGAAACATATAACAGCGATCTCTTTTCTTTCTTACTCAAAGGACCAGTGTATTTTCCATAAATATACACGCCCTGTTCCTTCTCAGTCATTATCATCTTACTAGTCATATATATCATATTGACAAACTTAAGAAATGTGACTGCTATAAATCTTAATACAACATACATAAGCCATAAAGCATCCTTAAAAGCTACTCCTATAGCATCTCCAATGTTATAGTTTCTTGAGAATTGTCCTTTAGAAGTTCTTAATTGCATATATTTGTTATTACTTATTATAGTCTTATTATATACCAATCATCTTAGAAAGTACATAGCTGGACTGTTAATAACTTTTTTGTCTTAAAAGATTGAAATTATCAGCCTTTTTGCTCATTATGTCTTTAATCTCTTTAAACGAATAAGGATAAAAGTTATGAGTGTCTACACCTACATCTAACTGCTTACCTATCTCTTCAGACTTTCCATGAGAGTGTCCAAACAATTGCCAGCTATTGTAATGTGATCTAGGCCATATCCTCATATTGTAATGACAAGCTACAACATATATACCTTCAATTTTCTTTTCCCATATATCTGGACAAAACGTATCCTCTAACCAATAATCATGAGAACCTCTTATAAAAACATGCTGGCCGTTCAATCTTCTTAAATATTGATTAGCATCTTTCTTTAGCGTAAAGTCTCCTACATGTATTACTATATCATCTTGACTAACTACTTCATTGTGTCTCTTTATTATCTCATCATCCATCTCATCTACATTAGCAAATGGTCTATTGCAATACTCTAAAATTCTAGCGTGTCCATGGTGCTCATCTGCCGTAAAGAAGTATTCCATATTAACTTTATGCTAAGCCATCACCAACATAAGAAATTGATTTCATATATTCAACATCTTGTCCATGCAAAGAAGACCATCTATCATTAAACTTCTTCTCTGCATCAGAAAAACTATTTGCTATTATATACATAACGCCAAAATCATTATATTCTATTTTAAATGTCATCTGCTTCTTCAGACTATTAGTAACTAGATTCTTCTCAAGTTCTTTATTATCTTCAAAAGCTTTTTTCAAAGCACCTATTATATTTAAACCATCTATTACTACTTCATCTATACATAAACGACCATTTTCAAATACTCTAAACTTCTCAAGAGTCTCTCTTATTAATCTATTTATTTGACTTTCCATGTTTTTTTTGTTTATAATTTTTTAACTTACATATATAACATAGCCAATTTGACCAGCAGGAAAATAACTAGATTTAAAATCCTCTTCTTTATATAATGTAGCGAATTTAGCACCAAATATCTCAAAGACTTCAGTTCTTGCTACATCATAACTCTCTGCACGTACTAACACCCAGCCGTCTTTAAGAGGATGTGCCTGACCAAACGTTAAGTAAAAGTTTTTCATATCTTTACAAAAGAAACTTCTATTAATTCAGCTTCTTCTATTTCTCCTTTCTTATTTAGTTTTTTTATTTTAAAGCCAATATTAAGTCTATAGTTACGCATATCTTTCATCTCTTCAGCTGTAAACGCATTGACAACTACACCGTCTGGTATGTTAAACTTATTTGCTATCTTCTTTAACATTCTCTTTCGTCTTTCTTCAAATAGATCTTTTTTCATACTCGTACTTCTTTTCTTCTATAAGCATCTCGCCTTTAATGATAATAGTCTTTAGTCCCATATAAATTGCTTCCATTTTAGCATCCTCAAACTCAGAAGGATCACTTGTATAATGTACGTAATGTATTCCATTGATATTTCTATACATATCAGAAGAAGCTTTTACGTTGTTCTTGTTATATTTAAAAGTGGGCTTTCTTTTTGATGTAATACTCATATGTTTATATTTTTATATTACCATATTAAATTGTAAAAGTACATAGTTAAGCTGTTAATAACTTCTTATTTAGTATGTTGATATAGAAGAACTTGAGCTAGATAAAACATCAGTCTATATTGCATATATAGACTAATCACTATTCTTACTTTAGCAGGTTGTTATCTTTGAGAACTTGATAGAGCTGTTCTGCTATGCTATCTAATATCGCATGTCTATCGCCCTTATCAAACGTAGTATTTAAACAATGAAAGATCTCATGAAGCAAAATGGCTTCTTTCTGAGATTTCTTCATTTCCTTATCTAAGTGTATTTCTAACTTGCCAGTATACGTAAAGCCTAGATCTTCACCAGTATCATCTTGTATTATCTTATAGATGTGTCCTCCTATCTTTAATGATTTCGGTATAATCATATAAGTTATAGTGTCATTTGTGATTCTTTTCTATATCAATTATGACACTTTAATATGTCGGCTTAAAACCTTTAGTATTTAATTTAACTGCATATCTTTTGCCTCTTAGTTTCTTTTTAGATCTATTTCTTAATCTATTAGAGCTTATTTTTTGTCTCATATACCTTTTAGATTATCTTCTTTTTTATTAAACTTTTTTACAGTATTGCCATGATACCATTTGCCACAGTTTAAGCACTGATATTTTTGTTGTATCATATCTCTTAGATAATGAAAGCCTCTCCTTTGGACGTTTAAGCTTCCACACACAGGACAACTAAGTAGTTCTGAGTAATAAATTTCTGGATGATTCTTTGCCCATGGTCTTAACTTTAGATATATTTTTTCAAGTAATGCTACATCTTGTTTATTATAGCGTATCATTCGTTCCCATGCTTTCTTATCTCCATGCAAACAGTCTATCCACAATTGAAATCCTCCAGTTGCTATCTTACGTCCTACGCCTAAGAACTCTCCTAGATCATCTAACTTATTAGAGTTGAATCTAAACTTTCCTTTTGCTAGTTTCTTAGTGTCTATAGTTCTATATGGTGAGGGCGGCTTCATATCATATCTAGCAAATTCTCTGTTAGACATCTTTATATCAAACTCATCTCCATTGTGCGCTATTATGATATCTGCTTCATCAAACAAGTTATGCAACTTCTGAACTAATCTCTTTTTGCCGTCCTTCTTGAAATCTGCTATTGAAATAGAATAGATTTTTTTGCTATTTAGCCATTTGTATGAAACACACATTATATAACTCTCTTCTACAAACTCTACTACGTTCTGTTCCCACTTTCCCCACGTATATCCTATATTAGGCGATGTCTCTATGTCAAATAAGAGTATTCTCATTAGAATAAGTTTATATCTATTATCTAATTATATCAGAAAAATACATAATAATGATATAAAATACATCTTTTGTATATTGTTATTGTATATTTGGATATTTAGGACGTCCTCCTCCGTAAAGCAATTGTCTTTCGTATTCGTCTTCTAAAAGAATTGCTAAGTCTGCTTTCTTCTCTTCCTTCTTAACAGCCTCTACATCATTCATATCTAACGCGAACTTTGAGGTATCTTGACTCAATAGAGATGGCACAGTGTATTGTTCACCGATATGATCTCTCATTTCAGTGTATGCAAACCAAAGACTCATAAGTACATCTCCAGTGTGTCCATCTGGCCAGCTCCTCATCTCATCCACTAGCCGTGATGTCAGGTTCACTGTACGTGCATCAGAAGGGTCAGAGGGTATAATTAACCTTCCAAGCTCTAAAAGCACTGCCAGAGAGTTAATTCCTATACTTGAATCTCTTTTCTCTCCACCAGTATGATATGCTGTGATTAATACACCAGCATCATCCAAGTCACGCGCCATAGATTCCTGATAGCCATTGCTTTCTACTCTGACTGCTATTGGCTTAATTGCTTTAAAGTCTTCTAATACCATTTCTCTTACAGTGTTTGGTGAAAACTTACCTACTTTGATTTGTCTTATTATAAAATCTCCTGCTTTTATATCTTCTACTGGATACATAACTCTATCTAACGTTAAATAAGAAGTGTCGTCTGCAGTCTCCTTCTCTGAAATAGCTAAGTCTAGTCCTTGTGTTGTAGCATCTATAGTTATACTTTCAAACGGCGTATCTTGCAATCTGAGTCCTGCACCTTTTGCTTTAGCACGATTTAGCCACTCTTCTTTAAACTTTTGATCTGGTCTACTAGAAGGATCACATTGATACATCCTTGCAAATGCATAAGCATCAGATAATCTCGTTAGAAATAAATCTCCATACTTAAATCTCTGAGGCCATAACAATACAACACCATCGTCCATCTCTAATCTATGCGAAGCATAAAAGCTAGAAGAGTTTCCAATTCTTTCTTCTAGTGATACCTTCTCGTTCATTCTTAAGTTAGCCCATTGTTCCCATAACTCTTGATTATTAGCATCATGAATAATAGCAGGAAGTCTTCTCTTATAATCAAACAAAGGGTCTTTTAATAACTGTGCCATTAAGTCATCTTGATGCCACGTGTTTCCAAGACATACTATACGACCATCTGGTGCTAATATTGGAAATAAAGTAGTTCTTACCCACTCTACAATCTTTTGTCGTTGTTCTGGTGTTGACGAGTTTTCTTGGTTTACTATATCATCTATAATAATCTCATCTACACGCTTTGACAGGATGCTTCCAAATAGTCCTACACCTGCTATAGACGGGTCTTTTAAGTTCAAGTCATCACGATCTACTGTAATAGAACTAGAGCTCCATTGTTGTTCCATCTTCTTAATAACACGCTTCTTTGGTATTACTCCTAGGTGTTTAGGATCTATAACTTTAGACCATAGCTGATAGCGCTCATTAGATTCTATATGGTTCAATATTTGTGAGATAAAACTTGTAGCAATAGTCGCTGTACTTGATACTATCAACATTCTTCTATCATGGTCCTTAGCTATTCTCCAAGCTGGATACGCTACTGAACAGTGTGTAGACTTACCATGTCCTCTAGCAATAGCTATACATATTTTCTTGTAAAGATCGTTTGAAATAGCTACATCGTCTAGCTCGTCTTGAAAGTCTGCATTGTCTAGACCTATAACCTCTTCTACAAAGACACTAAACTTCTCCGTTATTAGACTTATTAGATTCATTGTTAGCTTCTAGTATCTTAATTGTTTTCGGCTTTATCTTGCGGAAAGCATGTAGCCAGACCTCATCATCCATATCGCCTTCACCTGCTTCTACTTTTTCAAGTCTATTAAGTATCTCATAGAGTCCAGACTTTATAGATAGATATTCCTGATATGTAAGCTCTGAGTAATGAGTAAGTCCTGCTGCATCTTTGTAAACTCTGCCTGCAGTATACTTGTCTTCTACTTCTTTTAGTTGTCTCTTTACCCATAATATTTGCAAGCCCATATCAGAAACGTTCTCTTCTCTCCAGCGTTCTAGTGCTTTAGTTATCCAGTTTTTAGCTGTGCTCTCTTCTACTTTCATAGCTCTAGATATTTCTCCTATGTTTACTACACCCATCTTAGATATGTAACTAATGAGTGCAGAATAAATCTCATCCATTCTCTCTGGAAGTATATTATTGTTCGCAGGATTGCGATATTCAGGCGTGATTACTGGCAACATTTGTTTTAAAAGTTTTATTTAATTTCTATTCCTAATCGCTCTAACTTTGCTATGAGATCTATTTTCATATCATCGCTCATTACTCTTCCTGGAAAATTAGCTACTTGCATCGTCAACGCTTGTACGTTTGCATCTGATTTCATGCCATTGATTTTCTTTAATACATATTGACAAAACTCTATAGCAGTCATCTCTTTTATTGGCTTACCATTTATTGTTAAGCCCATTATTCTTGCTTGATCTTCTGGTGTTATCTTCATATTGTTATTTTAATTTGTTTGACCTTTTCTAGTTCTTTGAGTTTCTTTTTATAGATTAGACTCTTAAAGTTCTTAGAATAGTTTATTGATTAATGACCTTCTCCTAATTTATGTCTAAACCCACACGTCTTACATATCTCAAATTGATTAAATAAATGTTGACACTCTTCCATTGTTGGCTTTCCTTTTAATGCTGCAATAGTATCTTTCCAATCCTTTCCTAACTGAACTTTAGCAACGCCTATAAGCTGTTCTGCTTGTGCTTTATCTACTGCTACTCCACAAATGTTTTCTAATCTTGTAATGGGTACCTCTACGAGTATAGACGCATCTAGTCCAAACTCATCTACTAACTTTCTCTTAATACGAATCCAACGAATAACTTCTGACCTAGTGTAGTATACTTGTAATTGAGCAAGATATGCTACCCATTCAGCTTCTTCATCTCCTAAAATTTCTTTATAAAGTTGATCTGTAAGAATTTCATTAAGATATAAAACATTCTCTAGCAGTAGTGCTCTTCTCTTTTTTTCGTTCTCTTCTATCAACTTATGAAGTTTAAATCCTTTTTCTCCGCGTTCTTCTTTTGTCATATTTTTAAATTAGTTTTAATTATATCAAACATTTCTTTAGATGTAAACCATGCTTCAGTATTTCTATCTTCTGGACGCCAATCTTGAAATTGACATTCTTTCAACTTAGTAAGATCTTTTATGATATTGATATTTCCTGGATGACCAAATATAGTCGGATTTGAAACACCAAATATAGTTAGACATCCTATGCCTTTACTCCAACAAAAGTGTTGAAAGAAAGAGTCTACTGATATACATAAGTCTACGTATCTAGCGACCTTTTCTAAACTATCTAATGTTAATCCTTTTAAAAATTCTGTCGTTAGTTGTTCCTCTCCTTCTAGTCCTATTTGTATTACTAAGTGACCATCTGCTTCTAAAAGCTTTACAAGTTCTTTCATATGAGGATAGTCTTTAGGACTCGGTGAGCCATCTCTGCATTTTTTTGAATATGGTGCTATAAGAATTTTCATAATGCATACATCTTTTTAAAAGCTTCTGATAGAGAATCTTCCCAATTGTTTCTCCACATCCATTCATATATGTTATACTTATTCACGTCTGGTATTATTTTCATACCTTCTGCTACGCTTCTTATATCTTCACCAGCAAATATGCCAGGATAGCAACAATATATTTTAAGCTTCCCGTATTTCTTTTTTAAATCATCTAGTAAAGTAGAAAAAACTATATGATCGCCTAAGCCATTGTCTAAATATATTGCTTTGGAATCATCTTCTATTCTGTTAATAGAAAGCCAAGTATTAAAAATCTTTTCATCATGAGAATATAGTTCTGCTCTCTTCTTCTCTTCACTTTCAGTTCTGTCTCCACCTACGCTAGATTGAAAGTGCCAGACTTTTGCAGTAGGTGTCACTATCAATTTATAGCCTTTCATATATAACTCATGAGTAAACATTGTTTCTCCTCTAAAAGAAACTTGACTTAAACTCAAATCAAAATGCGCTATATTCGTTCTATATAAAAATGAGGAGTGTAGATGTTCTACTTCTTTAGACTCACCTTCCCAATTAAACCATTGTATGTTAGGAGCGTATATATCTCTTATCTTATTCAAAGCATTGCTTGGTAATATCTTAGAAGCAATTGGTTGTAATACTAATCCTCCAACTGCACCTACATCATCTTTCATTTCTTTCGTTAAATTCTCTAAATAATCTGACTCTGCCACACAGTCATCGTCAAATCTTAAAACGTAATCATAACCTGCAATGTTAGCTCTTTCATCATTAAAATGTTGACCTTTCTTCAAACCGTATTCTAAATCCCAACTAATCCCTTTTTCCTGTAATAGAAGCAAAACATAATTAATAGCTGGAATATTTCTTATATCTATAGGAACATCATTATCATCATAAATTCTTATATGATCTGGCTTACGCGTTTGTATAGCTAAAGACAAAAGAGCCATTGGTAAATAGTTTTCATAACGTCCTCTTGTACAAAGTGACACTAATATTTTCATAGTCTTTTTGACCAAACACTTCCAATAGCTATACCACTATCAATTCCAAAGTGTTCAGAATTAACTCTTACATTATCCCATCTTTCATTTACTGCCTTGCTAACTCCTTCCCAATTACCATAGTCATGACCACTTATAACGCCATTATTTTTTATTAAAGGAAGCCAATCCTCTATATCTCTTTTAACATCCTCATACAAATGAGAAGCATCTATAAATAACAAATCAAAGATTGGTCTTGCTAAGTTGCCTTCAGCATAAATAGAAAAGTCATTTATAACATTTTTAGTATATCCTTCATGAATTTTTACTTGATCATAAATACCAAAACGTTTTATGTTTTCTTCAAAGATATTTCTGTAATTTTCTTCTTTCTTTTCACAGTCAGTTCCTGTAAAAATATCTACAACATGTACGTTAAGTTTTTTTCTCTTTATGATATCTGCTACAGAACATAGTGAGCGTCCTTTATAGCAACCTAACTCACAGATAGTTCCATCTTCTGGAACGTCTTCTACTAAACGTCTATACTCATCTACGTCGCCTTGATAAAACCAACCTTCTGGTAGTTTATACATATGTTCTAACTTTTGTCTTACTTCTGCTATATGTTTTACCCACATTTCTTTATGCTCTTCATCCATTACAGTGCTTTCTGCTTTATGCCACAAAGGAAATGCATTTACATTATAGCCATCTTTTATTTCGCATTCTTTATCATCAGGAACTTGTATGACCTTATAGCCGAGCTGCTCTATTTTTAAGCAATATTCAATATCTTCACCTCCACCTGGACTCCATGATTCGTCAAGTCCTCCAATCTTATCCCATAATCTACGTGGTGTAGCTGCACAAAAGAATAAACAAAATCTTCTCTCAACTGATGCATCATATAATTTCAAATTGCCAGTAACTCCAACATTATCTTTTAGAGCGTCTAACAAATAACGAATCCAAGTATTCTTTTCTTGTTGAAGCAATATTGCATCGTTATTCATAAAGATGATATTCTCGCCAATTGACGCCTTTACTCCTTCGTTAATCGCTTTAGTATAACCTAAGCCTTCATCAAACCATAAATGTTTCAACTCAGGATGTATTATTTCCTGAAGTTCTAGATATTGTTTAGTATCATCTTTACACCCATTTGCTACTACTACAATTTCTCCATCTATAAGATCAGTATACTTAAAGATCTTCTCTAAGCATGGCTTAAGACAATCTTCTAAATGATTATATGTTGGAATAACAATAGAATACTTCATAAACTATTTATTTATATGATACGTTATCAATGAGTGATGTACTCCTAATATTCTAGAGATAGTATAATTTTTCAAATGATTATCAAATTTTAAAACATTAATAACACTTGGCAAATATTCTCTATGTATTTTTGCATTTATAACCATTCGTTTTAGCTGTTTAAAAGCTTCTGAAGATATGAAATCTTTATATTCCTTTTCAGCTGTACACTTAGAACAATTAGTGTAATAAAACACTTTATGATGTTTACAATATTGTTCTTTTTGCATAAGGATTGTTCTTACGCGTGATTTAGTTATATTCATCTCCTTGCCTATTGCACTGAGAGTTAAACCCTTGTTCCTCAATTTCTTGATTTTTTTGTTTCTTTCTATTTTCATATCTTTACATATTATTTACTACTTAAGAAAATTCTACTCTGAGAAAGTTCTCTTAAATAGTAGCGAGTTAGACTCGCCACTAAAGCAATTATTGCTTATTACTTTTATATAGAAGTTTTAGCTAGAAAATAATATTGGTCTCCAATCAATAATATCTTTCCAGCGCTTATTTATGAGGAAATATGTCTGTGAAGGTTGTTCAAACTCAAAAGCAGAGTCCTGCGCATAAGCATTATATCCAATCATAGAACCATTACAGATAAATCTTGGTCCTTTTTGTTTCTGATGATGATGTCCGAATACATCATAGTCTGCTTCCCAAGCAGTATTTGCTCTCAAAATGTATCTTGAAGCAGGCACAGCAAGTCCACCGATGCCACCAAGATATTTAATTCTGTGACCATGATGAAGACGAAGTGTTACATCATAGATCTTTAGCTTTGATGTGTAGCTATTAGAGATTAAGAATTGTACACGTGGTTCATCTGCATATTCATGTGCAAGAAACGAATACATAAACAATTCTAATGAATTACCCATCTCTGTTTCAGAGCTTCGTGGCTTTTTAGTAATACGAGAGTGATTGCCAGCATGACATGGAACAACTATAGATTTTAGATCTGATTCTTTTAATAAAAAATCTATACCGCTTTTTAACATATTCTTTGCCTCAATAGCTGCTTCAATAGGCGGAAGTGAACATATTGCAAGATTTTCTTCATGTATATTACCAGTAATAAAATCACCAAGTAATGCAAGAACTAGATTCGGTACAGAATTATTACTATTTTCAAGATTACGAAGTTTTAATGCAATACGAAACGCTTCATCTGCTCTCTTTCTAGCTATATCTATTGAATACGAATTGAGATTATTCACTGATGAGCCAGTAACACGTTCCTCAATATGCCAGTCAGAGAATACTGCTACAGCAGTTGCTTCTCCACTATTAGAATTAGGAAAAGGCTTTATCTCATGGATAATAGATGCTTTCGGTAGAAGCAGTAGTACATCTTTTTCTTTTTCTAACAGTGCTATACGCTCAATTAAAAATTTGTTCTTTTTAGTTTCTTGAGAAAGCTGATTCTTAGATTTTACTAAATCAATTTCTTGTTTCACTTCTTTTGAATTCAAATCTGGTGAAACGAGCTTGTCTATTGCTAAACGTTTTAACTTTCGTAATTCTACTCTCGTAAGAGAATATTTCTTAGTTGGAAACGTCTTTTTAAGCATATCATCGTTTGTACGAGATATCAGTATTTGCTCTTTTTGCGTTAAAATATTTAATTTAACGATCTTCTTCATTTTATACCTCCAATGTTTTAAGATATTCTATAATTTCGTGTAATGTTGCAGTACCAAATAATATATGCCACGCATTATGTTTATTCTGTGGAATATCTAATAAATTATATGCTTTATCAGAACCTCCACGACTTACAGGAACAAGATGGTGAAATGTCCATTTTTTTGGAAATTTCCGTATCCTACGCCTGCGGTGCTTCGCCATTGATGCCTCCTAATAATTGATTGAGTTCAATAAAATCAGCTAATTGTAAAAGCATTATCTGTTCTTCTCCACAAACAATACATTCACAAAAGAGAGTGAAATTACAATTTGCGATATCTACAATGAGTTCGTTTATTACCAACTCACCCATACATTTATCGCATAGTGGTTTTGTTGATAAAAATTTACTCATTCTTCACCTCCATTGCTTCAATCTGTTTTTTGTTGAGTATTGCAATACGTCTATGTCCGCACTTCTCAAGAAATAAAATTGTAACTAAGAATGAGTCGTCATTTATTTGTTGAGAGAATAAAGAACCAAGCCGTTCTGTATAATCTTGATGTTCTATTATACAAGTAGTACAAAATGTTTTAACTTTCATCTAATGCCTCCTTTTTCTTTTGATTGTTAAGTAAGAGCCAGAAGCACTTCCTAACGCATAACTTAAAGCTAGCAAGGTTATTTCACCAGATAGAGTTATAGAAGAAATGACTAAAACACTTAATAACGTTATTGTAAATGACAAAAATCCTGAACGTAATGGCTTCACATCTATGACACATTGTGTGTCTAATGTAGCTAATACGTCAAAGATAAAGCCAACTGAAAAATAAAGAATAACTTGATACACTTGATTTAACATAATAGCCTCCTCATATTTTTAACTTCTTATAAAAGTTTTAATGTGCTAAAAGAATAAATAGATATTCTTTGACAAAGCTCTTAAAGTTAAGAAATCTATCAAAAAATACTTACATTAGTCTATATCTCTATTATACCAATATTTACAAAAAAGTACTCTTTTTTTATGTTAATGAAGCACCGTAAAATAAGCGGAAGCGAAGGATGCTCTGTCCCTCGCCTATTAGATATGTAAATAGTCATTAGTCTTTTTAAGAGCAGACTTAATAACTAGTGTGGCGTCATGTTGAAGATTATTTTAGTTCTTTAATTTTTTCATTGTATTCATTTAATGTAAGAAGAGTTTGTTCTTCTGAATCACATACATTGCATAATACTTTAACTAGATATGTATCCTCTGAAACCAACTCTATGTCTCTAACTTCACAGTCTGAAACATTCTTACATTTTTTACAAAAAAAGTTTTTTAGATTTTTCATTTTCTTCTCCTTCAATTATGACTTATAATGTACTATAAGATATCATTAAATATCTTGTTCCGAAGATTGGAATTGCACCAATGATCTCAAGGTTATGGGCCTTGCGAGATACTACTTCTCTACTCCGGTATAAATTGGCAGAAGCATTTTAACTCTTCTGCCATTTCTTAAATATGCTCTTCTTTTTGTAATTTTTTTGCTATTGTTTCTTTCAATACTTCTAGATACTTATGAAGAGAGATTGGAAGATGCTTACTTAACTCAGAAGCTTTTAAAGTATTCTTCTTTCTGTAAAGTTTTTCTATCTTAAGTAAAAGCTCTATGTCAGAAAGATAATCTTTAAAGTCTATTCCTTTCTCTATCTCTGGATTTCTAATATCTGAAAGTTTAGAATTAGAAAGTACTTTTAAAAGATCAAACTCTCTTTCAGTATAGAGATGTAACGAACCTACTTTGTGTGTATATGTACCTAACTCTACACCAAGTACATTAGCTAAAAATTCCTGTATGAATACAAACCCATTTATATCATACGGAAATCCCCAAAGCAAATCGTTAGATCTCATGTAAGCAGTCATATGTAGCTTTCCTTCTCTCAAGAAAAACTGATGAGATATGGTACATGGAATGTCTTTAGACGAATGTCTATCCTGAACACCGAATATAGTATATACTGCTTGTCTTGAATCTGGATCTTTTTTTAGAAGAGCGATAATATGCTCAAGCCAATATCTTATACGAGTTCCATAATCGCCATCGTAATAATTATAATCATTCTTGAAATTTGCAAAGTTTGAATTATAAAAACATAGACGTTCTGAATCAGAATTTCCAGAAAGATACTGCAACTTTTCCATTGCTGCAAAAGCATAATTTAACTTTCTAGCTTCTGAACGTATAAGACTATTTCTTGGATCTTTTAAGACTAACTCTACATTAAGAATTTCCTTAATTTCCATACCACGTGGACGAACTATATATTCTGGATTTTTAGAAACTTCTTCTATTGCTTTTTTATAAAGCTCATCCGCAGTGTTAGCTTCAAAGTATTTTTTAGACATATTTTTTTTCATTTAGACCTCCTTTAATGTTCTATATAGATTATATACAAAAAAATAGAAAAAGTACACTCTTAAACTGTTAATAATTATTTAGTTAATTCTTAGCCAGAAAGAACCGCCGTGTCTTTCTGTAGTTGGTATATGTTGCCATATCGGATTTAATATGTTTCTCAGCTCTATGTCATTAGATATAAACATATTAGGAAGCAATACTTCAAACATTTTAGTCTTTCCTAATAAATAACAGGCTAGAAGATATTGTTCAGAATAACACTTATCAGCCCATTCTGGCGAATAATCAAAAGGCAGAAAAATGTCATGTATTTCAACTAGTACGCCAGATTTTAATCTTGGCAAAACTTCTAAAAAGAAAACTGTCACGTCTGAATTCTGAAAACATCTATGTGTACCATCAAAAAATACTATGTCTCCTTCTTCTAAAGTATCAAATATTGATAGATTCACTTCCTCTAAGCCATATCGTAAGACTTCATCACATAGATTGTTTATTTCTCTCCTTGGTTCTGGATCTATTGAAATTATTTTAGTTCTTAGATCATTATCTTTTATAGCACGTCTAGCAAATTTAGTAGAATTGCCACTTCCTATTTCTAAATAAGTTTTAGGATTGTTCTGTACTATAAACGAATAAAGTGATATAATATCTAGGCCCGGTATTGAGCCTGCATTCCACGCTGGTTCAATATCATTTTGTTGCAATAAGTCTATTTTAAGAAGACTGTCAGCGTACTTAAGAAAGCTAGTTAGAATGCTCTTATAGCTCTCTTTATTTTTCTCAAGTATATTATCTACCAGAACATTTCTTGGCTTATCATAGCCCCATCTTGGCTTTGGATTTATTGGATACTCTAAATTTATTATATTCATATTATTTGTAGCATTTAAAAACTGGTCTATCATTACTATCTGGCTGTTTAGTATAGCCAGCTTTCTCAACTTTTGAAAAATATTTATTCAGCCATTTCAACAATAACTCTTCTGTTGGTATAGCACAAAATTCATCATTTTGGCCACCTTTATAAACTATATCTAGACCTTCTTTTTCTATCACAGGTGTCTCTAAAACAAACATATTACAGTGTTCTGATATCTTCTTTATGACTTCTTCTCTACGTGTATAGTAATGAAAAGCAGAAGAAGAAAGTATTATGTCGTACATCTTATCCTTAAAATCAAAGTCTTCTATTTTTGAATGATAAAATACACCTTTTGGACATCTATCTTTTGCTATATCTAAAACCTGCCAGCTTATATCGCAACCTTCTACAATTTTAGCACCTTCTTCTAATGCTTTACTACTAAACCAACCAGTATTGCAACTTACTTCGAAAAAAGTCTTATCTTTTACATTAATATCAAATACAGACCATTTGGGATTTGAAAAATCCTCAGACTGATATGCTACACCACCAGTTAAAGAACAAGAAGTATTAGTTATGTCTTTTATGATATATGCATCTTTAGGAACATGATTAAGAGCTAATGTATCAATAGCCTCTCTATATTTAGTTTCTTCATCAAATGGCGGATAGCCTTCATACATAGTGCCTACTCTTTTACTTCTGTTTTTTAACCAACGTTCATAATCTACGTTTATCCAAAAATATCTAAAGTCGTAATTTTCAAAGACATCCTTCACTGCTTCTAGTTCTAGCGGATTCCAGAATAAAGATACGCTTTCTATTATAATGCTAGGCGGAAACTTAAAATTCAAAAACTCCAGCCAAGAAGACTTTACACATTCTTTCATAGAGCCATATTCTAGCCAGTTCTCTAGATCAAGCTTAGTTGGATCTTCCCAATAACTTAGCATTGGTGCATATCTTAATTTTTCATTAGATATACCTAACTTTCTTTGAACTATACGATACACATCATCACCTTTAATCCAAGGTATATTCAACTCTTTAGAAAGCTTTTCAGCAAAAGTTGTTTTACCAGAAGCACCCATACCACTTATAATATAGACTTTATTTGACATATATTTTTCCATTTTTTATTAAACAGTTCTATGTTTTCAGACAAACTATCAAATCTGTTAGCAGAAGAAGCTTCATTATGTATTATTACATCTGGTAATACAAAGAATTTACAATCTTTCATACGTAAATATAGATCTACGTCTTCACAGCCATTTCTAAAAGACTCGTCAAAACCCTTATATCTTCTAAACATCTCAGCTTTCATCATTAGAAAAAAGCCAGATGGATATTCTACTTCTTCGTTCTTATCACGTATTTCTATCAAAACACCATTAGATATTCTAAAACCTTTACAGCCAGAAGAAGGAGTTGCACTCACAACATCGTAGTCTTTTAATTCATTCTTAGCTGCTCTAAAAATAGAATGATTCTGTATAACTATGTCATCATTTAATATGCAAACATATTTAGTATTTATAAAACTGACTCCTCTATTAACATTTTCTGCAAACGTACCTCCTTTTATAACATAAATATTTTTCAGATCTTCAATAGACTTAAGAAGATCTGACAACTTATCATGTCTGTTATGATGCGGTATCACAAAAGAAATGTCTTCTAAACTTTCATAAAAAGAAAGCAGCTGTTTTGCAACATTTTTGATATTATGATTTCTATCAAAGTCTAAAGGCGCATCATATACTTTATGTTCTAAAGTGACTGGATCATATATAGAAGACTTTACACCGCAACTCCACGCTTCTAGATTAACTCTGCCAAGCAAAATGCCAGCAATTTCATCTGCATCAGCTATTTCATCTTCTATATGAAATTTATCTGGATATATTTTCACCCATTCGCTCTTATGTAATTTAGCACCACAGTCCATTCCATATAGAAACACCCTTCTTTGTTCAGATGCAGAATCTATTAGACTATTTAAAAAAGCTTCTCTAAGAGTGTCTAGGGTGCATGGAACTACTATCTTATAATAGTCTCTATCTTCTTTTTTCTTCTTTTTAAATCTCTCTCTGTCTATGCCATTATAAACTACAACACATTTTTCTTCTGGTATTTGATGTTCGTCTATTATGTGTCTTAATATAGACTGACGTATACATATGTATTTAAGTATTTGTGTTCTGTCTGATATTGGAGTTTCACACTCATATTCTGAATGAATCACAACTATTGCAGGAACATTCGGAAATTCATCTAAAACTTTTTCAGAATCTCTTTCTGAAGCAATTATAAAATCTGGCATCTCATATCTATCTCCGAACTGTACACATTTTATTGTAGCTAGTTCTAGTTCTTCTTTTAGTTTGTGTCCTTCTACACCAGTAAGTCCGCCTCTCCAATCAGAAACGATCTGTACATCATGACCTAAACGTCTTAACTCTCTAGCAATCTCAAAGACATAAAGAGGTGCACCAGATAGATATGACATGCTTAAAGTAGATAGAAGTATTTTCATATAGATATTAAAAACTTTACAGCATCCACAAAGCCTCTGTTATTTAACTTCATAATAAGATCTATTGTATCAGAAGTATGCATACAAGAAAAACAATGCAAAAGATTTTTCTTTTTCCATAAAGACATTGAAGGATTAGTATCATTATGAAATGGACACTTACAAAAGCCTCTTGAATCTAGTTGAATCAATCTGTCTATAGGATAATCTCTAGCTGTCATTATTTGATCTTCTGTTATTTCTCCTTCTTTTATCTTGTCCCAATTTTCTAAAATGTTTAAAGAATTCCTCAATCTTTTTATTTTTCTTTCTAATTTTTCTGGCTCTGCCATATCTAACAAAACTAATCTAACATTCATCGGCATGCCCATTCTATATCTTTCTTCATATCTGGCATTTGCACCATTTAGAATACTTTCAGTTAAAGATAACTCTTCCTTCATTGACTGAACTCTTATTTCTCTTATAGCATCTTCACCAATGTCACTTTTCATTAAGTCTAAAGCTTCCTTTATTTTAGGAAGTTCTATGTCTTCATAATACTCTTTAGACTCATCTAAGATATTTTGCAAAGATTCATCTAAAACATCTAGCTCTTCAAAGTCTCTTATACCCATTCCATATAAAAAACTTTGATAGCCAGGAAAGTTACGATATCTAATCCAAAGTTCAGTTAGATAATTCATATTCTCTATCTTCTTCTAGCTCTTTTTTAGAGACATTAAAGTTTTTAACATATTCTACTAATGATTCACCTTCTTCTATCTTACCAATAAAGTCTAATATCTTTTCAGACCAGCCGCAAAGATGAAACACTTTAGAGCCAGTAACATCTTTAGTGCCGTAGCCTTGAATATCTATAGCATATACGAATGGATCTTCATTAGTCTGCTTAAGATACACTTTATACGCTTCTTGTACACTATATTCATTCCAACTTTCATTGTCTGAAATGATGATAATACGTGAATAATGTACGTCTTCTAGAACTTTCTTCATAGCATATGCAAATACTAACGAAGTCTGAGTACCACTTGCAATTGCAGAGTTTTCTATGCTTTTAGATATGTCTATAATAGGAGTCTTTCCACTTATAGTCATTTCCTTTAAGCTATCTGAATATAAAATAACATCAGATTTAGAATTGCTTTTAGCCAACGTAGCAGCAAATATAGAAGCTTTCTTAAGAGGATCGCCTTCCATTGAACCGGAAGTATCTACAGCTATAAGAGTTCTTCCAGATAGCTCTGGCGTATTAGATACAGCAGCATCCATTGCATCAGATATAGCATCAGTTAGTATACGATTGCCTTTAACATTATCATATGCAGTAACAAAACGAAAAGGCAATTGACGTGATTTACTTACTTCATCTTTATCTGAAAGTTTTGCAGCTGCTTTATCTATTACTTCATTTGAGACTTTATTAGAAATTAAGTTGTTTAAGTTTCTTAACAAAGCCATATAGCCTAACTTATCGTTTAGAACTAATTCTTCCCATTTAGTTTTCTTTTCTTCTGGCTTGCAATTAGAAATTTCAGTTTCCCATGTATCAAAAGACTTTAATTCTCCTTTAATAAGATCTTCCCATGCTTTCTTTTGTTCTTCATTAGCATGTTTTACTTTGGGATGTGTCAAATTAAATACGTCTACTAAAGAATATTCCTTTCCTTCTGATTTATACTTTGACAATTGATATCTATTGAATTTCAATAAAGCATTTCTAACACCTCTCTTTATTTGCTTAGACAAAGGAGTTTTTACATAAGATACTATTTCTGTCAAATCATCTACTCTTATAGAAGCAGCTATGATAGTATCTTTTATAAGACTATCGCCTTTATGTATTTTAGATAACTCACCAATCAATGCATGAGATACAGATCTCATGTTGAATTCAGTTCTTGCAATTATCGCTAAGTTAGCAACAAATTGTGGTGATACTTTTTGTACTAGCTCTTTTATTCTTTCCAGACGACTATCACCAGATTCGTAAAATTTATTTTCTAAGAAGGCTGTCAACACAGCATGAATAAGTTCCATCTCTGCTGACATCTTAAAAGCTTTTCCTCCAGCTAAATTAACTGTTTCAGTTGAAGGCATTTTATTATTAAATTTTGACATAATACTTCGGCTTTTTTAATTATGTTATAGCCTTAAATGTAGGGATAGTTATAGCTAGAATTATAGCATTCCGAAGAATACTAATTGTCAATTAAATTGAAATAAAATTTTATGAAGTATCTAACTATTTACCGCTACATTTAAAGCTGCAAAATGAGGAGATAATCTGTCCAGCAACAATGCGTCCTACCATTAGACGATATGCTCCGAAGAGCACAGTAGGATTCGGACCTACGTCTCACACGTACAAAGGTGAAGTAACTGAACTATTGCATCCTCATTTTGAAGTTCAATTGATTGATTCGGGGATAAAATTAAACGAGTATCTTATTAAGCCGAAGTATCTCATTTGTTACCACCGAGTCAATCAATTGAATTACTAATTGTATTATATACTAGTATTATTTAAAAGTACACTCTTGAGTTGTTAATAACTTATAAGTCTATTTCTTCTTGTTCTTTAGAGCCAATATCTTCACTTACGTGAGTATTGTCAACCTCTAATAACATTTTATCTAAAAACTTTAGCTTTATTACTTTTCCAAGCACACCAGTTCTACGATGATTTGCTATAATCACAGCAGTTAGTCCAGTATAATCAAACATCTTAGACTTTCTATTTTTCATACGCTCTCTCCACACTAACAACGTACAGTCTGCTTCTTGAGTTATAAAAGAGCTATCACGAATATCGCTTTCTGTCGGCGCTTCTTCATATTTAGTTTTTGTCAAGTGAGCCATCAAAAAGATAACGATATTGTGTGTGTTAGCAATTGTTTTCAATCTTCTAATGACAGTACCAATCTCAATAGATTGATTTCTAGACTTTTCCATGTCCACAATATAATGCAAATGATCTATAAAGACTGCTTTGATATCATACTTTAATTTTGCCTCTATCACTCTTTCTTCAAGCCAATCAAGATTTTTTGGAACTAATCTCTGAGGAAGATAAAAATCTTTTGCTTTCACAAACTTTTCAAACAACTGTCTCATTGAAACTTCATAAGAGAACCATAAGCTTTTTACGTCCTGCTTTTCAAAGTTAGCTGTAAGCGTTTGACTAAAAGTAGTCTTTCCTTGTTTTGTTGGACCACTGATAACTATAAGTTCACCACCTTCAAATCCTTCTATGATAGAATCTAAAGACTTCATTCCAGCTAAAAATTTAGTAGGATTATATGCAGCAGCAAACACACGTTCTTTCATTTCAGTTGCTGGCACAACTTTGTCATCGCCTTCATAGTCTCTTAGCTCTTGTTCTTTACTTGCAAAAATTCCCATATATTATTTCTTTATATTCTTTTTTAACTCAAAATAACACCTTGCACATGCTCTTGTATCCATCAGAGAATTATGTGCACCACTAAACTCTTCATTGAACAGGTGTTTATATAGCTCTATAAGTCTTGGATATTTGTTCTGTCCTGCATGTGTTCCAGCTATATTACAAATGTCTACAGATTTTTTCATAGTACAAAATATTTCCTTCTCCTTTAACTTCTTTTCAAATCTGTCGTCTTTAAAAAGTCTAAAGAATTCTGCACCAACAATTGACTTATCAAAATCAACGTTATGTGCAATTACTTTATTTGCAATATGTAAACAGCCTCTAAACAGATTTAAAACAAATTCTAAGTCCTTACCTTCTTTTTCAGCAATCTTTTGAGTTATACCGTGTATCTTAGAAACTTCTTCTGAAATAGTAAAGCCAGAAGGTTTTATGATATAATCAAACTCTTGTTCATTTACACCATCACTTAAAATCCAGGACATCTGAACTAGTCTTGGCCAATTATCACTATCACTTAATGGCTTGTTCCAGTCTTTTGGCAGTCCAGTAGTTTCAGTATCAAAAATTAGATATAGCATATTATTTAGTTTTCATTTTCTTAACAAAACATTCTAGATGATATGTAAGCCATTTTTTAATACTATACGCCTGATTCACATTCTTCTCTATAAGACCTTCTCCTGCTTTCACAACAGCTTTGCAGATTTCACAGTTTTGAGAATATTTATTAGTCATCATAGTTTTGAAATATTTTTTATTACTGTAGATAGTTTCCACTCAAATTGATATTCTTTAATTCTTTTATCGTATGCCATTTCATCTACTTTTTCCATCAAATCTGAAAATTCTTTTAGTGTCATCATATTTGCAAGCTTCTCAGCATTCTTACGTTCAGCCATAAAAGTTGCCCATGCTTTTTCTTTATTATTAAACTCATATGTAAAATTACCATCTGACATTTCTTGCTTACGCTTCCAGTAATACGCTCCAAAAAGTCCATCTGGCTTACACTTACCATGATTCAACAAATAACGATAATCGTATATACCGTTCTCTCTCGGAAAATCATAAGAGGCAGATCCATATTTTTCCTTATTCTTTTCAATATGCTTAAGATTTTCTTTCCAAGAATCACTACCACGACGCTCTATGCGGCTTTTTTCATCTGTTTCTTCGTCTAAAGACGATGAGTTCAGTTTCGTCGTATTATCTATATTCGTTTTAATCTCTGGTACAGAGTTAAACAACATAGATTGTTTACTAGTATTTTCTACTTTACTAGGCTCTATAGGTTTATCTACTTTATTTAATTTATATATACTACTAGATATACTTACCAACATGCTCGTGTAGACCTCACTCAAATGAAATTCAATGGTTTTGTCAACATTATTCTTAAAATCTATAAGTCCTTCATTTTTTAGACGTGTGAGACTAAAAGTTGTACTAAGTTTTGTGATACCTTTAAGAGTACTCATGTCTTTACACATATTTGAAAACATAAAAGTCGTCCATTCTGAGAAGTTTCCTTTTAGAAGTAAAGAAAATTTGACTCTAGTAAGATACTCTAATACTTGAGCATCTATGAGTTTCAATGAACTATGCTTTTCTAGAAGATTATTTGAATTAAAAGTTAGAAATTGATTCATAAAGTAGATTATTAAACTGTGTTCTATACCGTCTAGAGCACCCTAGAAGAGACTTTAAGCTAATTCAAATAGAATTCCTCACAGGCTAATTTAAAGTCTCTCTTATGAAGTTCTAGAACTCTTCTTGTACCTCCCTCGTGTCTAGTTCCTGCTGATTGCTCTCTTGCTTAGGTGCAGCATTTTCCTTCATCTTCTCTACGATATCTGCAATTGACTTTTTAAGACTAAGCTCTTCTAAAATTTCTGGATCTACTGGCGTATTAGTGCGTGCAGCAATTGTATCGTAGCTAGTTTTTCCATTGACCACTGACTTTGTAATGATAATATCATATGGCATTGGAAACTCATCAAATTCATAGCCTTCCATCTGTCTAAATTCAGAAACTCTTTTAGCTACAGTGTATGAAAGCTCTGCAATCTTAAGAGTATTAACTGACTTATCTATAACATACATAAAATAAGACACTTTGATTTTTTTTATATCGTCTGGCGTCTCATCTGTATGATATGGACATCCACGTTCTTTGCCTACACAAAGAAATGAACGTCCAGCTTTTTTGCCTGGTCCATTTTTGTAGGATGGATCCCAGTGCTTTCCGACTATCTCGTATTCTGAAAGGATACGTATCCTGGACTCTCCATCGCCTGGCTTAAACCATTCGTTTCCTTTGGAGACTCCATGCTCTTTTGCTTCTTTTTCAAAGTCTTTGAAATTTCCTGACATGTTAGTAATTTTTTATTGTTTTAGTAATTTGTTTATATCTTCTATTTGGCTATTTAGATGTTGCAATGGCTCTTTATACTTTTGAATCTGATGAATATTGCCGACTGCATATCCTATCAAATAAAAAAATATAAAAAGAAAAAAGAGTGCTATAAACATATCATTATTTTGCTTTCCAATCAGTAAGTACTTCTTTTCTAGCAGTTAATGATAAATCTATAATTTGCTTTAATACTTTACGTAAAGCTTGATATTCTTTATACGGCTTTTTGTCTGATGCAGTATATGCATCTAACAATAGCGTAAGTTGTTCAGTATTTTCAACTATCTTTTGTATTGTTTCTTTCATGTTTATAATTTTAAAGTTTGTTCGTAACATCTATAAGATCTTGTGTAAGTGTTTCAACTTTACTTTCTAGACGTTCTTTCTCGTTAATATCATCTTTCCAACCTTCTAACATCTCTTCCGCTACTTCTTCTACTTTTTCAAATCCTTCTGGATATGCATCAAAGAATTTTTGCATATAGTAGTCATAGTCCGGATGATTTTCATATGTCATAAATTTGATACTTGCGTTGTTCCGACCTTTGTTGGCCAATAGTATGGAAGATTGGCGTCTACATCTGAAAATTGTTTTGAATAAAAATTAAAGTCCTTCCTCAGTAAATTAGATCTATGACTTCTATGAAACTCTTCATTTCCAATCCAAGAAGGCAGCTCACCTGCTAAACAAGAAAAATCGTAAAATAACATAGAGTTTTTAAAACCGCGTTTGAGCCATTCTGAAAGTACACAGTTATAATACATTTTTAAAGCATCTTCATGTCCCTTCCACATCAGAACTGCTGGATGATGTTGCCAACCATATGATGGATCTGAAAGAGCTTTTAATATCTGAAATGATTCTACTCTCTGTTTGCCTAAACGTTTGCTGTCTAATGATTTAGCACTCTTAAAGAAACTAGAATAAGGGAGAAAAGTTTGCATGTTAGATTTTTAATTTATTATAACTAAGTTTTTCAAAAAGTACACACTTAAACAGTTGACTAAGACTAATTACATATTACTAAAATTAGTTGTATAATCTTGTTAATTTTATATCACCAACATAGTCTTTTTTGTAATATAAACATCCGACTGGAAATCCAAACTTAAATCCGATATTTCCTCCGCTTCCAAGCATTACAATCTCTTTTAAGCCACCATATCTTTGTATCTCTCTATCAATCTTTTGTGACTTAAATGCTTTTGCTAGTGGAACAAGCAATACTATGTTATCTGAGACATCAAAGCACTTCAACAAGAATTTATCATAGATTGAATAAGGGGGATTTGTAATTATCCAATCTACTTTTTTGTCATAATCAAAAAAATCTCTTCCTTCAGCTATTTCGCACCAGTCCTTTTTATTCTTTATGTTGTTATAGAAATTGCCAGTGCCTTTTGCTGGCTCTAATACTATGCCAGTCGGATTGAAATAAGATATAATTCTTTTTGCTACTATCTCATTAGTCATCACATTATCAGTCCAATTACTTTTTATTGATTTATTTGGCTTCACGAAAGTCATTTTAGTTATTTATTTTTAGTCGGATTACATATCGGACATTGATTAGACGAAACATACCTGTAAAAATTACATTCTATGCCACAACTAGGACATCTCATCTTATATCCCATGCAACCAGCAATGCTCTGTTTTAATATGTCATTTCTAACTTCACACCAATCTTTGATCTTTGTCTTTTTTGATTTTTTCATGTCTATCTGCTATTAGTTTGTAAAGTTTGTAATAGGAATAGAACTTTATCTAATTCTCTATTTTGACTTGCTATGTGAGTAGAAAGACATGTACATGGGGTATTTTCGCCAAACATACTTGCATAATATCCAGTACCGTTACATACAGTACATGTTTCTCTCATACACTCTATTCTCTCCCTCAAATCCTCATAGATATAGTTTATTATATCAGGGAGTTTTTCGTGGACTTCGTGGAGGGCTTGGTTATATTCTTTTCCAATAATTATGGACTGGTCATCAGCTCTTTCAAGGTTTACGTACTCCTCTTTTTTCTCCTTGATTTTTAGATTATTAGAAGGCTACCGAGCGCACCGGAACCCAAGACCGGTGCCCGTACGACCAGAACCATTATTCAAATTTAACGCCCCAACTCCTGCACTACCGCCATTACCCCAATTCCCGCCACGAAGAAAACCTAGATACTCATTGCAATAAATCCATTCATAACACACATCTTCATCATTAGACAACTCTTTAATTCCTAAGAACTCATTGTGATAAATACTTGCATCATTGGGATATTTTTCTTTGTAAGCATCCAAGAGTACAAGTTGCTGTTGTATAGTGGGAAGTGAATAGCCTAATTTCTTTGCTTCTTTAACGGCATCAAAATAGTTTATATTATTCCACACGTTGCCGTCTTTTCTCATTTTACGTTCCATTATTTCAAATGGTTTGACTCCATATTTGTCAAAGATTTCCCTTGAAATAACGGAATAATCTATTTTAATCCATTTTTCTTCTTGACCTTTAATATACTCTTGCAATTCAGAGATTGCTTTGAGTGCTTCTTCTTTTGTTTCTATTTTTAGTTTCATATTTATTTATTATTAGTTTGTAATAGATATTCTCTAATATAATTTACTATCTTTTTTCTATCGGTTTCTCCCTCTAATATATTCAAAACACTTTTTATATCTTCTTGTATCTTCTCACGTTCAGCTTTCTGTATCATTGAAATAAAATCTGTATCGTGTTCTAAATTCTTTGCGATTTCACTTGATATAGCAGTTGAACCATCTAATTTTCCTTTTTCGTAGGCTTCTTCTAACGCTTTCCTAAAATATGCTTTATTATCTGGGCGACCAAACTCATTTGCATATTCTATAACTTTTCTTTCTATCCATCCTATCCATTCATATTGTGTGTTAGACATAAAATTATATCTTAAAATTTCTAATTCTCAATTCCAGTATTATATTATTCCACGTTTCTATTGTCTTTTTATTTAGGTTCTTAAATATTCTTTCTTGATTCTTTTCAAGCCACGTCCAATTTTCTAATGTGGGATATTTTCCTTCATATGCCCTTCCTGCAGCAAACCAATCAGCAATCATTTCACGCACATATTTTTCTGGCATAGGAAGTGGTGATACGTCGCTCATTGATGCATCCTGTCTATTATGTGAACTTCTTGGCATCCAATATTCCCAGTGATGCTTTTCTAAATTCTGATGTTTTAACCACGCTTGAGCGAATTCGTTTTCCATCGTTTTATCGCCAAAGAAGTAATTATTATATGCTTTCCATAAAACGAATTTAGTCCAATCGTGTTTTATGAGTTGCCACAATGATATACCTCCTATCATCCATCCAGCGATAAAGACAAAATACTTATGTTTAATTGTCAAAAGTATATACTTCATAAAATTATTTCTTTGGCTTAATTATAATGGGGGTAGATTCGTAGTTAATTATCTCGTCTGTTTTTTTCTTATCATACACTGGCGAATATGGGTCTGTTATCTCGTAAAGAGCGAGTCGTGCCATTAAAGAGTTTAGCTTTTTATCATTCAGCTCTGATGCACGTTTTGCAACGTCTATGAGTAGGTTTCCAAATATCTGCAATGGAATACGAAGTATAGCAGTTTCATTATTACTCAAAATCTCTTTAAGTAAGTTCGGGGTATTTACTTTCCAATCTGCCTTTGTTTTTATTGGTTTTATTTTCTTTATGTTATTCATAATTACTGCTTAATAGTATTAATATTTTCATTCATTTCACTGGATATTTCAATACATTCATCAAGAACTTTTTTTACTGCTCCCTTTACTGCTTCTCCTAAATCAATAGTCATTTTATCAATAGATTCTTCTGCTTCTTTCTCTATTTCCAGCCACGTTCTGTCTTGTTCTATATTTGTGTTATTCATAGTTAGGGTAAGAGATTAGTTATACTTATCAAATTCTTGCAAAAGACATTCTTTATGAAAGCTCCCAAGGGAAGACTCTTTTATCACGCCGTTACAAGGAACTCCATTTCTTTTTATTGATAGAACTAGACCTTTCCCATTAAATTTCTTACCACAGAATATGCAAGGTTTCGGATGTTTCCTCCCTAGAAGAGCTACGTCGTTTATTTTAACCAACCTCATCCTTCCCACCTCTCTTTGTGTGTTATTGGACATGATTATAAATCTTAATTGTGCTTCTTATTTTCTTGCAGCCAAAGCATAATTGGGTTAGTGCATCGTGGAAGGTGGAGTATATCGCCTGTTGAGTATGCTTGCCTTCGCATTCTTGGATATGTTTACGCACTTCTTCTTGAGTTTCACAATGCTCATAGGTGAATAAAATTTGTATATATTGTTCTTGTTTCATAGTATTACCACTCGCTCTTAGGGACTTCACGTATGACCTTTAGTTTTGAAGTGCGGACTTTTCCATCGCAATCTTCTCCCACATAGACATCTTTCTCGTCCGTCTCACATTCAAGTAGTGCCTGATTATCCCAACCTCTACCAAAATCTATCGCCCATTTCTTATGAGAGAGATGTAATCCTCTACCACAACTCCGACCATTTTTATCTATTGACTCCTGATATGTTTCCCCAATCTTATATTCAAAAGAACTGTTTTGAGAAGATATATATTTATCATCAACTCTATGGACTGATTTATACATTATAAGTTTCTTACCTTTCCGCTCTATCGGATATAGATTTTTATATTCAGTCATAGTAGGTACAAAATCAGGGAGTACAATGTGTGTAGTGTTTTTTGAGAGAGTAAGTTTCAATGACTTTTCTTTTTTATAATGTCTAACAATATTTCTTCCAAATGTTTTAACTACTGCACATCCAAATATCATCAGAATAGAAGCATATCCAAAAGCGTCAATGGTTGCGTTGCCAGACACGTACTTAATGGTTGCGTTGCCAGACACGTACTCAATGGTTGCGTTGCCATACACGGACTCAATGGTTGCGTTGCCATACACGGACTTAATGGTTGCGTTGCCAGACACGTACTCAATGGTTGCGTTGCCATACACATACTTAATGGTTGCGTTGTCATACACGTACTTAATGGTTGCGTTGCCATACACGGACTCAATGGTTGCGTTGTCATACACGGACTTAATGGTTGCGTTGCCAGACACGGACTTAATGGTTGCGTTGCCAGACACGTACTCAATGGTTGCGTTGCCAGACACCCTAATTTCTGCATTATTAAAACTTCTACAAATATTTATATCTTGTCCATGTATTTGTATCTCTCCTTCAAAATCGTCTTTTATTTTATCTAACTCTTTTTGAGTATTTACAATTATTGTTTTCATATTATTTATAACCTACTAATAATTTCCTATCAAATTCGGCTTTTATTTTTGCTTCTGTTTCAAAATTATATCTATATTGCTTTGCCATAGTTCCACTTGGGGTTTGCATTTCTCGCTTTTCTAATCTACCTTCTTCAAATAATTCTTGGCAACGACGATTTGTCGTAGAACCCTTATGACTTTCACCGTATTTTTCATTAAAGAATCTTTCAATCTGTCCCCCCCATATCCAATCATTCTTTTCTCGGAGGTAAACAAGTATTTGATATGGTTCTCCTGATGGTTTGTATTTCTTCATATAAGTATATCACAGTTAATAGGTGGGGGGTGTGAATAACTATTCTTCAACTTTTTCTGGTTTCATTGATGGATGAACTCTCTTAAATTCATCATACGCACAAGGGATATGCCAGCTTCTATATTATAAGCATTAAAGAAATATACTTTTTGACCATGTATCTTTAAAGGATTCTTTTGTATACCTTCTCCAATTAGTTCTCCTTGCAATGAAAAGTTATCCGGCAAGATTTCTTCTAGCTTTAATTCTTTTGCAATTCTCCATTGAGTTGTATTTCCTTCTAATAAATCTATGTTTCTACTACAAACACCAAACACGCCATCTTTTTTATAAAATGTAACTGACGTGCCGTCTATTTTTTCTGTTACATAAAATCCGCTAAAAATACTAGGCATGTTTTGAATTCTCTCTTCATCTGTCTTTGGTATAAAGCACGGAAAGTTTCCTTTCATTATTCCAGATAGTTCCACTGGAACTGGTGCTTCATATTTGATAACGTCCAGTCTTTCTGTTACATCTTCACCAACTTCAAGATTTAACAAATCTTCAGGTATCGGAAGTATAAGACCTTGTGAAAGAGTTCCTTTAAGTTTTATTGTCTTTAGTCTAATACCTTCTACTTCTTTTCCATCCATTAACATCTTCTTAGGAGAAGATCCTCTAAGTAGAAAATCATATTCTGGCTTAACTGGTAAAAACGAATCCACTTCAAAGTATAGGACTTTATCTCCAACATTAAATCCTTTTAGTACAACTACCCACCAGCCATTAATCCTAGCAGCTTCAATTTTGTCTGCATCTTTGATAGGTTTTATCTCTTCTATTTTTTGTATAGTAACTAAGTGTCTCATATTTTTTATATTCTTATTATATGTTATTATTCAAGAAAAGTACATAGTAGAACTGTTAATAACTAGTAGACCTACTAAGAATTGAACTTAGACTTACTCCTTAGAAGGGAGTCGTTCTATCCGTTAAACTATAGATCCATATAAAGAAGTTAAGTACTTTTTGATAGTCTTCCATTTAGTTCTTGGATATTCTTTCAGGTCTTCTTCAGTTGCTTGTAGCAAAGAGATGTATTTATTTTTGTTTTTATCTAAAATTCCAGTGAATTGATATTTACCAACAGAATGACCATACTCACATAAAAGAATCATAGCCCATGCTTTATCAATTTGCTTGCCACCATATGTCCATGCGTGTTCTATAGTTATTCTGCCTTGACATACATGATCATGAAAGATGACGTTTCTTTGACATTCTTGTTTTCTTGAAAGTACTTCTTCTTTTACAGCTTTAGATATTGGTCTCATAATGCATAATATCATTTACTTTAATAAGAACATCTTTTATTTCTAAATACATCTCATTCGCAATAGCTATAGCAGCAGCTAAACTTTCAAGATAAGATCTTTCGTTTGACAAATTAGTGCATCTTTTTTCTAATAAAAGAAATTTAGCAGCCTTGTCATACACTGCTATGTCAAAGCCATTAAGACAACGTTCTAAACATATTTCTATTTCATCTTCTACATAAGAAAAATAATAATAATGACCAATGTTTATTCTATTAAAATCAGACAAAGTTAAAATTTTCATATTTCAAAATGAATAAAATGTATTCAGCCTTCTAGGACGTTCTTCTAATGCTATTCTTTTTTCTCTTTCAAGCTCTTTTGCAATATTATATCTTCCCTTCTTATATGCATACGCTAATTTCTTTTCTATTCTTACCATTTCTCTAGCTGCACTGCTACATTTAGTACAATAATTTCCACATTCTTTGTAGTGTGCTGGATTATTCTTAAAATAAGTATTACATGATGCACAACAATTCTTTATACTAGAAGGCTCTACTAAATACGTTTTTTTAACACCAGGATATCGTATCTCTATAAAGTGTGACATATTAATATAAATTATTTTTTAAAGATAGTTTTTCCATTAGCCAATAAATGTGCATATTGCATTGTATGACAGAATGGACACTCCAAATTATCATAGTCTTCTAAAACTGACTTCGCATTATAATCCTCGCCATAATCATCAGACACTGGTATAGTCTCTGACATACATTCACACTCTACTATTACATAATGCCACACCTCTTTTTCTTCTGTCTCTTGTTTTTTAGACATAGTTTTTTTGTTACTTTTATATTTAGATTATAAACTAGTCATTTGAAAAAGTACATAGCTACTCTGTTAACAACTGTTCATAATTAGAAAAGCGTATTCTGCATATACTCTACTTCATAGTAGTCCCATTTAACTTCAGGATATACAACTGATAGCAGTCTTTTCATTGGTGCAAATATCTGAACCTTCCAATAATATGCTTTGTCCCATACACCTGTAAAGTCTCTATCTAACACAACATTTTTAGATTTAGAATCTACTACTATATAATGAATTCTTTCTCCCCAAGAATGTTTCTTTTTGACAGTGTCCATTATTTCTTTATTGTTTAACATTATTTCAGCTAAACGAACGTGACCTGACTTAGACTTATACTCTGCAATTGGCTTAGACAATCTTTTAATTATCGTTATATCTTTCACATCCATCTTTTCATTGTACACTTCAGTTTGCACGTCTTTCACCCATTTTTTAATAACCTCTACATCAGTGTCTGCAAGTATGAGACTAACTAGTTCTATAAATTTGCGTCTAGTATATTCAATAGTATCTTTCTTTATATTTTCAGTTCCTCTTGAGTGTATAGTGTCCATCGGCTTTCCATCAGACTCTACTAAATGTCCTATATATCTTTTCTTATCAGCTAATATCAAACGACCATACTTTTTTTCATACTCAAGATCAATCAAATCTTCAGACGGATTAAGACCAAAACGTTCAATGACTTCTTCGTTAAGTCTACGATTTATCGTTGAGTGAACAACTTCAACTTTTTCATCTTCCGATATCTGCAAAAAAACTGAATCAGTGTCTGCATATAGCGTAGTAAGATCAAACTCTTTTTTTATAAGATCTGAAGACAAACGATTTAAGTACTGTCCAGTTATAGTGATAGATTTAGCTATGTATCTATTGTAATATCTAGATGTTGCATCTGCTGTAATCCCATAAACAGAGTTAGTTAGCTCCTTTACAACTTCTTGCATTGCTCTTGCATTTGCAAATTCAGTTGTACCCTCTTTATGTTTATGCATCAATGCCTTAAATTCTTTTCTCTGTTTTAAAAGATTAGCAGTCAAACCACTTACTACACTTATGACATCTTTTATAAAAAATTGATTGTATGCAGACTGATAATATTTGTTGTCTGGATCAAACTTACGTCTTTGAACTCTTAGAAACAACGTCCACTCTTCAAAATCTATCTCTTCTATCTTTCTTTCATTTAGAAATTTATAAAACTCACTTTCAGCTTCCTTAGCTATTTCTTTAACATGAGATTCTTCTCCTATGTTCCATCCTATAATAATAGTTGGATACAAACTCTTAAAGTCAAATACTCTTACATCTGAATAATAGCCAGATAGCGGCGTTTGTACATATCCACCAGTTATAAAATTCTTACGATTTTCTTCTTCTCCGATCTTATCCGGTCTAGATCTTAAATGAAGGCCTCTCTTATCTGCTTCTCTCAAAATATAATTATCTAAAAGCTCACCTACATAGAATTTATTCATAAAAGAGCCAGTCCATATGCATTCTTTTATCATCAAAAACAACGTACTCATCTTTTCATTAAGTTCCTTCAAGAGTTTTACATCCTGTATGTTATATTCTTTCAGCAATTCTGGATTATTCTCGTACATTTCATGAATCTTTTCTTTGTGTTCTATTTTAGAACTCTTCAAAAATACTCTTGCTACCTCATTCAAAGAAAAGCCCTGCAATCCAAGAATAGACATGATTGGACTAAACAGTTTTATAAGTCTAGACATTAAATCTACATGCTGAATTCTGTTCCATATTTCTACACCATCTTTTTTTATCCATCTAAGCCCATAAACGTCCATCCTAGCTTTAACATATGGCAAGTCAAACTGTGCTGAGTTCCATCCAACTATCACATCATATTTATCTGCTACATTTAAAAAGCTTTTAAGCAATTCTTTTTCGTCTTCTTTGCTATCATAATACGTCTTTCCAGTAGTATCAACTATTGCCCAAGATAATATCTTATCTCTTCCTATTTCAATGTTGCCAATAGTATCATCTGTTTCTATATCAAAAAATGCTATCTTAAGATCTTCTTCAAAAACAACATCATTGTCTAGCAGCCATCTTTTAGTCAAAGATAGATCTGCTTCCAACAGTTCTACTTTTTGTTTTTTAAGATATTCTAAAAAATCATAAAAACCAGCATTCATTCTATCACAATAAATCTTAACGTATGTATCATCTCTAGAAGACTTCAAAATTAAGCCGTTTTGTTTATAGCTTTTGATTATATCATTCTGAAGTTTAGAAAGATCTTCTATCTTTATTAGAAAATACCACAAAAAGTTTTCTATGCAATGTATCTTTTTCTTGCCTGCATCATCACGATACATTACAAAAACATCTTGTTTATTGTCCCATGCATAGACGACCTTATGTTTTAATTTATTCATGTAAAGCTTTTTTTATAATTTCTGAGTATTCTCTTATAGACTTATTGTTATAAGAAAACATATAAGATGGATGAGGTATCTTTACTAATCTAGCTGGATGCATCATATCATTCATTGCAAAAGATACTACTTTAAAAGCTTTTTCACCTAAACATATAATGTTCTTTACATTTTGTAAGCTAGCTAGTTCTTGAGCAAAGTTTTCACCATCATCAAACATCTGAGTAGCTTCGTTATATTTATATGCATTAGTCATTATAACATTACACCAATCTATTCCAGCTAGATCTAAAGATTCAAACAGCTTAAGTCCAGGTTCGTTGTTGCCAAATGGCACTAGTGGCTTCAATAATTTGTCGCCATACTTCTCTCCAACTATTAAAGTGGTACCATCATAGTTGCCTATAGTTCCATATTCGTAAAATAAATAGTGCCTTCTAATGTCATTCTGAGTGACTGTTTTTGACAGCTCTTCTGCAATATCTGCTATAGAATCACCAATACGATAATGTTTCCAACTTAAAATACTTTTTTTAACTTCCCTTTGATAGCCTTCCAAAACAGCTTCTGCTTCATCTGACGTTAGAAACTCTTCATGATTCTTTGCAAACCTACGTTTTATTTCGTCTTCATCGTCTTCACAGATTATGTTTATTGTATTTAAAGATAGCATTGCAAGCTCAACTATCTTGTACTGTCTAAAGTCAAATCTGCTGCCTTTTCTTTTAATAGGTCCATACACTTCTTCGTCTATATGAAAACGATCTATGATAAAGGGTTGTTTAGATTCTTTCAAAAAGTCTATACATTCTATAAAGATGTTCTCTTTTGGCTGAAGTCTATTGACTATTGGCATATATAGCTTCTTAGAAAGCTCTCTAGCTAACGTACTTTTTCCTGTTTTGTCGCATCCAGTCAAACAAATGTGTGTCATACTAATTTAGTGCTTTATTTATTAATGTATCTAACTTTGAAATATAGTTAGTCATAGATAGTTCTTCTGTCACAAATTTTACAGTTAATTCACTAAGCATTTCTCTATCTGACGCGTCATCTATGAGATGTTCTATATTCCTTAACATTTCTTCACCATTCTTGAAAAAGATCTTGTTTATTATCTCAATCGGCTTAGAATAAAACATCTCTTTATATGCATAATCATCGTATAAGATTGGTACTGCACCACAACACATCGGTTCTACAGCAGAAAGTCCTCCCCACGTCGCAGGATAACTATGCCAGCCAATTACTGCAGACGCTTTCCAACACTCAGTCAGATATTTCTCATGCGTCCAATTCGTCTTGTCTAAAATTTTAATATGTGGCCATCTTTTATGAAGCTCTTCTTGTGTAAATTTATTGCCTGGATCTGATGCGATAGTTTGAAAATCTTGCCTTCTATTATATAAAACATTTAAAAGATCAAAAACTTTCTCAAAGTTAGTGTAATATGAAAGTCTGTGTGCCCACAAAATAGTAAATTTGTCATGTTTTTTTTCAGCTACTTCTGATGTCATAGTTTCCTTATGCTTGAGAAGCTTCTTCATATCAGCCGTCTCAAAGCCAAAACATTTTTTTTCTATTTCAGCTATCTTATCATCATTCAAGAATTCTTTAGCATTTTCTAAGAATAACTTTTTAGCAAATTGTGAATTGAATGTAGAATACGTACCATATATACTTCCTTCAAGTTGTCTTAAAAAGAAGTCTACTTCTTCTGGAACTTTACGATCTGATTTGCCTGATACCCAATGATTTCTTGATATAATAGGTACAAATGTTTTTTGTCTATTATAAAGATACGTTTTATATGAAAGAACTTTAGTTGGATCATTTAATAGCATCAGATCTATCTTAGGTAAATTTATTATATCTAGACTTGGAATATCAAATTGCATCCTATCTAGAAATGGAAAGCCATAATATCTATATTCTTTTAGATGAATGTTTTTTTCTAGCTTATCTGGAAAATAATCTCTTATGTTAATCTTATCTTTTTGATAGACTATCTTATGTAAGCCAGGAACTAACACATAAAAGTCCCAATCTGGGTGTAATTCTGCTAGTCCGTTTAACGTAAACGTAGCAACATTCACATTAGAATCTACAGTAAATAAAAATTTACCATCATTGTAATTGTCCACCATAGACAATTGGAGATCATACAAGATGTTCATGCTATTTGTTTAATGCTAATATAAAATAAGCTAATGCCTCATCTAGCTTTTCTTCAAATCTAATCTTTTCATTAAATTCTCTATCAGAAATACTCTTCTCTTCTAGACATTTTTTAGTCGGCTCTACAAACCACTTACCATTATCAAACTTTGTTATTCCACAAATATCTTTTTTACACACACCCAATAAATCTTCTACAGTTGGAACCCAATACATCTTTTTGTCCATGATAAATATCTTTCCGAAAAGATACGGCGTTATAACAGGATCCGCTACTGCTTCTTTAAATACAAAACCAACGTTTTTTAATTCCTTACAAAGTTCGTATGTCATGTTATTCTTCAGATACTTTAATTTTTGAAGCGACCATTTTCTCTAAGATAGTTTTAGCTATTTTATCTGCTAATTCTTTATTGTCTTTAAGAAAGTCTCTAGTCTTTTCTGCTCCAGC
>Ga0172381_10000953_pt1 | contig 35867 bp, 81 predicted proteins | sample Leawel6488metaG_FD_119754 | JGI IMG/M metagenome (GOLD analysis project Ga0172381, IMG submission 119754) | Leachate microbial communities from a municipal landfill in Southern Ontario, Canada - Leachate well 64-88 metaG | ecosystem: Engineered > Solid waste > Landfill > Unclassified | place... | reverse complement strand
GTTTTCTTCATAATAATATGCAAAGAAAATACAATCACTCAAATGATTATTAAATTTAACAACTATCTCCTCCTTTATGATCTTCAATCTTTTCTTACTTCAGAAGGTTATAAAAATTTCTCCTATTTCCATCTCACTTCCTATAAAAAAGACCTTCTTTTTATTAATTCTAATGATGTTAAAGAATATTATCTATTCGTTATCTATTGGAATGGTCTTAACAATAACTCCGATTTCATCGGTCTTAAATCTTTTGATAACTATCATTCCTATTTTTATTCTAATAAATATAATTTCGCCTTACCTTTACCTAAAAATAAAACCAATAATCTCATTAACTATTTTATTACTATCTCTTATTATATCCATCAATATCTATCCTAATCTCTTTTCATCCATTTTTACCTTTCTCAAAAAAATCATATTCGCCCAAAAATTCAAAATTGGGAGTCCCAGTTTTTAGAAATAACAATTCTTTCTTTATAACAATTATAATTAACTTTTTTCAAAAAATTTATGTTCGGTACAAAAATCCATTTCTGGGAGTCCCTTCTCCCAGAAAAGAATGCTTTCTATAGACCCCTAGGGGGGTCTTAGCCTAACCAAAATCAAAAATTCACTATATACCCTATTATTATACCCCTATTCTATCTTTCTTACCTATTTATTATCATTTTTACCCTATTTATTTAAACGTTAATAACTCTAAAATAAGGTCTTCTACCCCCGCCAACCCCTAGGCAGGTTTCTGGTTCCAGCCAGAACCCATTGATTATTTTAGAGTTATGAACCAATAGGCACCTTAACCTTAACCTTAACCTTAACCTTAACCTTAACCTTAACCTTAACCTTAACCTTAACCTTAACCTTAACCTTAACTTAAAATAAATTGAAAAAAGTTCTTGACAATAGGATAAGATAGTCTGATAATTCTAATATCAAGATTAGATTAGGGATGCGATTGCATCCCTTTAATTGAAAGGGGATATAATTATATGATAAGGCATCCATTGGAACCAATTGAATTGAAAGATAAGGAAGAAAAATTCCTTATCTTAAAGGAAGAATCCGAGCAGGTTTGTCCTACCTGCTCGTTGACGATGAAATGTACATCTTGTAGGTTGTATATTGATCCTGATGAGGAATTTATAGGTAGTCTTACTCCTACTGAATTGAAGGAGGAGTATGGATGTAGGAAGTTTGATGATGAAAGATGTTAAATGTCTTGACAGTAGGATATGAATTTGATAGTATTGATTATTAAAATTATTGAAAGGGGGAGATACAAACCATGAAAATTTTTAATGCTTTTAGTATCAATATGTTGCCGGGGGATAGTGAAGTATTGTTTGAAAGAATCTCTCTATGGGAAATAGGCAAGAAGAATCTTGAGTCCTATATTGGACATCAAGATACTGCTAATGTAATTAGCGGTATCTTAGGGATTGAACCGCTACCTATGAATAGGCAATCAATTACGTTAGAAAGGGAAGAAACCTGTATCATTGCTCAGTATGCAGGTTCTAGGTTGCCCGAAGGGGCAACTACTCTTCCAGAGGGAGCAAAAATTACCTTTTGGAAGGTTACAATAAGTTGAAATTCTTAGGCGACACTCATGGGAGAGAGGATTTCCTCTCTCCCAATTATTTTAAGCAAGATATGATCCAAATAGGTGATTGTCATCTATTTGGATATGACTTTGCCAAGTATGATTCTCCTAGATATTTTATTGATGGGAATCATGATAATTTTTCTAAATTAAATCCAGATGCTTTAATTCCCTATGAGATTAAGGGAAATCTTTGGTATATTCCTAGGGGATATATCAAGGATAATATCCTATTTATAGGAGGGGGAGATAGTATAGATAGAAATCAAAGAATTGAAGGATATGAATGGTATCCAGAGGAAAGGTTAACTTATGCTCAAATGGTAAGAGCATTAAGTCATAATGTCAAAGTAGAGATTGTAGTGACTCATGAATGCCCTAGAATGGCGCTAGAAGCAATGTATAGTCATGTTATGAATACTGGGGTATCAAAAGATTTGAACGCTATTGTAGAGCATTATAGACCGTCTCTATGGTTCTTTGGACATCACCATAAGCATTATGATTTTATGCTAGGTGATTGTAGGTTTGTGGGATTGGAAGAAGGTGAGATTTTTGAGATTTAGTTCTTGACAATGGGATAGGGAACTGATAGTATCACTCACAATCAAAAAAGGAGAAAACACAATGAATGAGGCAGAAAAGAAGGTTCTTAGAGAGATTCAGGACATTTTGTCATGTTTTATTATGGGAGATAAAAATTATCTCCAATTTGACAAGATCACTTGCGATGTAGAATTTGGAAAATTGGCACAATCAAAAGAGGTCATTGCAAATTACAAAGGAAAACAATTTACCATTTCGGTTAAACAAGATAATAGTTGACAATGGGTTTGTTCTGATATAGAGTACAGTATTGAAATTGAAAAGGGGAATGAATTATGTTTTTGATTACTTCCACTGGAATTGATAGATTGGGATCAGAAGATTCCTGTATTCGGTGTTTTGAAGCATTATGTATAAGTAAAGAGATTGCAGAAGAATATGTAAGGAAAAATACATGGGGATTAGATAATAAAGATTTTAATAGTACCTTTGGGAATGAATTTAAGATAGAAGAGATAACCCCAATTGAAGAAATTCTAAACTAGTTAATCTAATCCTTGAGCTCGGCGTGAAGGGATTAGATGAAGTGAAAGGAGGGTATCATCTTGCTCTAAGAACAGATATAACTAATAGTTAAAAATAAGAGTCATGTGGGGAAACCTGCATGACTCTTCTCTATTATAAACTCATAGTCATGGCGCAAGGGATTGATTATTTTAGAGTTATTGACGTTTAGATTTCTAATTAACTTTAATAAAATCAATAATTTATCTTAAAATAGTTCTTGACAATAGGTTAAGGAAATCTGATAATCATGATGGAAAGATTGAAAGGGGAATTACAATGATTGTTGAATTAGCATTTACTACTAGGGATTTTCTAACAAGGAAATTACTTCCTCCTAAAACACTAGTTCAATATGTGCATAGTAATTTTAATGGGGTTCCGGATTTTCAAAGATGCCATTATTACACTAATGAAAGTATAACAGAATCTCAATTTAGGGAAAAGTTGAGAGAAAAGGGAAGGAAATATATCTGAAAATAATGCTTGACAATGGGATATAAATTCTTTAGAGTAGTCCATAATCAAGAACAGAAAGGATGATATGATGAATATTTACAAGGGGTATAGATTTGATAGTCTAAGGGCTATAAGAGAGGAGGTTGATAGTATTTCAGAAGAGAATTTTGAAAAAATTATTCCTGATTTTTATATAGAAGAAACATTCATAGACAAATTTAGGGAATTGGGATGTGAACAGGTTTGGCAAATTCCTTTGTATAGTGATTGTGATGCTTGTTGCAACAAGAATCTTACTGATAATATGTTTGCTTATGTAATTGGACAAACATATTTTATTTTGATTCCATTACACTTATCTTTTGCGGAAGATGTAATGCCAAAGATTAGCCTTTTTAAGGAAGATAATGATTCTTATTGTGTTTTTTTTGAGAAGAAAACACAACCGCATATAGTATTAACTATGGATGAATTGTTTGGATTAAGGGAAAACATTAACAATCTTTTGAACGGTTGACAATTGGATGGTTATTGTTTAGGATACAATATCAAGATTAAAAGAAAGGGGAAAACAATGAATACTTTAGAATTCTTATGTCAGTTTGGCGGGATGGTACAACTTGAGGGGGAGTACCATAACACCACAGAAACAACTAGGAAGGATGATCTAGTTGTAGATCATACAAGGAATGACAATAGAGGCTATGTGGTTAGGAAGCCACATGTATCTAGTGAGAAAGCTAATCTTAATCTTACTGGTCTTGACACAACTACCAGAAAGGATGATAAATCCTATGGATTTAGATCCTTGGTAGTTTCTTCTAATTTCCAGTTATTGCATGATATTAGGTATAATGCGGGTGGTTGGAAAACCAAAACTATGGAAGATTTTGATACTATCTATCCACAGGTTTCTGCTAGTCAGGTAGATTGGTTTGTTGGTTTATTGACAAAATTCAAAGTCTGCCAAGATTTTGTTAAGAAGGCAAATGATCATTTGCCTAAAAAAGTAGGAGAATATAAAGAGAAGCCAGAAACCTTTAGGATTGAAAGTCCTGTTCAAAAATGGGCAATAAATCCCGTTATTGATATTCCGAGATATTCTTGGAAGAATTATACTACTTCAGACATTATTGAACTAATGTCTGAAAAGATAGTTAGGATGGAAGGCATCAAAGATGAAATCATTGATGCAACTGGATATAATTATCTATCTGCTCTTGATGCAGATGAAGTAGTTAGGGCGATTGAACTTGGAATTCTTGAGACTGGTTTATTAGTTGCTATTGGTAAACCAGAATTGATTTCAATGAAAAAGGTTATGGACCCTTCCTATGTAACCAAGGATGAATTTGAGAATTTGGTTATAAATGGGAAGATTGCAGTTGAACCATACATCGGCAAAGGTGGCAAGGAAACCGTCAAGGGAGTCATTAAAACCGCTAAGGTTGACTTTGTAGACGTTCCTGTTCCTGCTTTGATTAGAGTTTAAGATGAACCTAAAAGGGGAGTGAAAACACTCCCCTTTGTTACCTAAAACGCAAACCCCTTTCTAGGGAGATACGGAAAAGTATCTCCCATTTTTTTCGTTTGTTCATGGCGCATATATTTTAGAGTTATTGACGTTTAAATAAATAATTACTTTCAGAAAAATTTTACAGATTTAGAAAATAATGATTGACAATAGGATAGAACAAGATTATATTAGTCTCAAGATGATAGAGACAGGAAAGCGATTGCTTTCCTTTAACAGAAAGGGGAATGACATGGTTGCAAACATCAATAGTCAGGCGTGGACAGGGGAAGCTCCTTGGCATAATCAGGGAACCAAGGTGGATCATCTTATGACAAGTGCTGAGGCACTTGAAAAGTCCGGGTGTGATTGGGAAGTGGAACTTCATCCACTTACCTATTCGTGGAATGGGGAAACGTGTAAACTGCTTAATAACGTTGCCGTGGTTAGGCAGGATACGGGAGATGCTTTGTCGGTAGTAGGTTCTAAATATGAACCTGTGCAGAACTCGGAAGCGTTTCAATTTGTTGATGATGTTTGCGCTTCCAAGATGGCTAGGATTGAAGTAGCCGGAGCTCTTGGAAGGGGAGAAAAGGTTTGGGTTCTAGCTAGGGTTGACGGTGAATATCGGGTTGGTCAATCCGATGATATCCTTGAGCCATATCTTTTCTTTTCCAATGGGCATGATGGCAAGCTTGCACTTACTTGCATGTTCACTTCAGTGAGGGTTGTTTGTCAAAACACCTTCAATATCGCTTTTTCTGACAAGTCTACCAAGAAGGCAGAAGGTAAATACTTTTCCATTAGGCATACTCAGACTATTCACAATAAAGCTGAGGAAGCTATCAAAGTTCTTAATCTTTCTATGGAAAGATTCCAGAAATATCAAGAGATGGCTACTCTGCTTAGTTACAAGCAGGTGAATACTGAAGAACTTAGGAGTTACTTCTTGGAGGTTGTTCCCAACAATGAAACCGCCAAGAAGAATACCAAAACCATTGGGATTAGAAATGATTTAGAAGCACTGTTTGTTGAGGGTGAAGGCAATCAAATGCCGGGGATTAGGGGTTCCTTGTGGGCGGCTTTCAATGCGGTTACGCAGTACACCGATCATCACAAGACAGTTAGGAATAGTGGAAACAATTCTAGATTGGAATCTACTCAGTTTGGTAGTGGAGCATCTATGAAAGACAAGGCATGGGATGTTGCGGTATCCATGCTTCAGACTGTTTAAGGGATTATAAAAAGAGAGAGGGGGGAGTTAATCACTCCCCCTCTTTAGAATAGTTCTTGACAATAGGATTGATAATCATTAGATTAGCGTATATTCAGAAGGGAGATAGAAGGATGAAAACAGAAGTGGAAGTAGTTTTTCTTGTCACTGATGATGGACCTATTTTCTATGGTATTTTTGATAGTTATCTTAACGTGCAGGATCACTTTCAGAAGTTAGGTGGAAAGGAGAAGGAAGGGATGAAGAATCTGGGATGTTTTGAGGTAGGCAGTGCTTGCTACACGGTTCAAACCAATGAGGTCAACAAACCATTGATTGGATAGATTACTAACTCCCTATGGATTTGAAAGGATTCATAGGGAGTTTTTTATTTATGTAAGAGTCAGAAACTCTAAAATAATGAGACTGTGTTATTGGCACTGTTAGAAAATATTTTAATTTAGTTCTTGACATTAGGCTTTAGACAAGATAATATAGTCTATTGAGATTAGAAGGGGAAACACAATGCCGACATATAAAGTTTATGTTTTCAGTCTAGATAAGATGAAAGAAAAATTCAATTATGGGATTGACATCAACTCACAAACTTTCCATAAGATGAGACATAAATATATTATTAGTATGAAAAAGAATAGTAAGAAATGGGATAATGAATTTCCTAATTCTAGCGATATTACAACTAGAATATGGTTTAGTGATTATGTAGATGATGTGTTATGTAATATAGATAATGATGTTATTTGTTATGAGAAGAGAAAGAATGTATTCTATTTTTATGTAAAGCAAAAATAAACTCTTGACTTCTGGTTTAAGATCGGGTATTATCTATCATAATCAAGATTGAAAGGGGAAATGAAATGATATATGAATATAAGGATAAAGATCTTGCAAGAAAGAATGATAAAATTATTTGTCCGGCATGTAATGGAGTAGGGGAATGTAATGAGTTTAATCCATGCAGTTTATGTCATAGTGGATATTTAACAATTGAAGATATTGAATCCGCTCCAATTGAAATTGAAGAATGAAATTTTTCTATCTTCAATACTTATCCCAATTAGTTTTAATCAAAAACAGAAAGGATTAAAAACAATGTTTAAGATTAGGAATGGTAACAAATTTTTAGAAGGAACTGAAAATAGTAAATTTAATTCAGAAAAAGAAGCAATAGATTTTTTATTCACTAATGGATATTGTTTAGTAAAAGAATATGTAAAATCTACTTTGAGTATTATGGAAAAGTGGTATAAAAAGGATTATAAATTCTTTCCTTATCCCAATATTGAAATCATAGAAATAACTCCCCAAAAAGAAATAATGAGCGAAATTTCTAATGCTCTAGATAATGGTTCACATTCTTCAATAAAAATTTTTTATATGACTGCTAATGATGATCTTATTATCGTTAATAATAATGGTGATAGATTTATTTTGACTTGTAATAAAATTTTTAACTCTTGACAATAGGATAGAAAAGGAATAGGGTTCATTATAATCAATTAAAAGGAAGAAAAAAACTATGGCTAAGTTCATAATTCCACTGAATGTATTTGCTTCAGCTGATATTGAGGTTGAAGCAGAAAACATTAAGGAAGCAATTAGTATTGTAAATAAAAGAATTAAAGAAGATTGGAAATTTGGAAGCGAGGTTAAAGATCTTGATATTGCAGAATATCAAGTTAATGAGGAACTATTAAAGGAGGAAAATTAAGATGAATTCAGTAGTCAAACCAGTAGTGCATGGTTCAGTAGACGGTAATGCTTTTGCGATATTGGGAGTTGCCAAGAAAGCATTGATTGATGCAGGAGAGGGGGAGAAGGTTCAGGAGATGACTGATAGGGCAATGTCAGGAGATTATAACCATCTTCTTTCTACGGTTATGGAGTATGTTGATTTTGATCTAAGTGGTCCTGAAGACGATGAAGACGACGATGATTCTGATGATGATTATGAAAGTGATTGGGAAGAAGAAGACGACGATGAAGACGAATAAGAGAAGCATTCTTTTCTCTTCGGATTCAAGTCCTCCGATAATAGAAGATAGTGAATTACGCTAATTAAATTGTAGTATAATTGTAAAGAGAAGGAAGAAGGGAAGATTGAAAAGTCTTCCCTTCTTCTTTGTGCAGAGATAATATATTTTAGAGTTATTGACGTTTAGGTTTCTAGTTAACTTAAATTAATTTTAAAATTATTATAATTTAGTTGTTGACAATGGGATAGAGAAAGTTGATAATCATAATATCTTCAATGGAAGGGGAATGATGATGTCTGATAATCCTATTTTGAGTTTTACGATACGTTATGGGAAACCTTTCACGAATGATTCTAATTATCCAATAGAAGATTCTTGGAATAAACAATGTCTTTCTGAAATGTATGGGTTAATTATAGGTATTCCTGGACATAATGCTGACTATTATGTTTTAGCAGAACCTATTAGAAATGCTGATATTAGTTATGTAATTAAATGTGCTAAGGCATTGGGAGCGAAAGAACAAGATATAAAATATGAGAACATTCCTAAAAATAAGTCTTGACAATAGGATGTAAATCATTTAGATTAGCATTATCAAAAAAGGGAATAATAATGGATAATTTAGATATTACTAAAATCATGCTACAAAGATTGAATGAATATACGGAAGCATTTGAAAAATCAACGAATATTTCTGTAAGGGAAAGGATTAGGATTAAGATTGAGACAATCAATGAATTGTTTGATCTTATCACTAAATCTAATAAGAAAGGGGAATAATAATATGTTTGCCTATGTTATGACAGATATAAGTGGATTACCTTATTGTGTTTGTGAAGAAAATAATATAGAGGAATTATGTAATAAACTATTAAATGAAGGAATGATCAGAATTTCTGAAAAATATACAGAACCCATCATTTTTGAAAGATGGTTAGAAGATTGTACTGGTGAAAAATATCTTGATAATAGATATATGATTCAAAAATGGGAAATGGGTAAAATTATCTGGGAAGAATAAACTCTTGACTTCTGGTTTGTTCTACTGCACTGTATTATATATTATTGAAAAGGAAAGGAAATAAGATAATGAGTGTGTATAAAGTTTATGTCTTCAACAATGGAGAAGAATTGGATAAGTTAGATATTAAGAGAATTTCTTCAAGAGAATTTGCTAAAATTCCTACTAATTATTTTATTGAAGATTTTTTAATTCAATCAGTTATTGATTTAGGATTTGAAAGAGGTTCTTTAATAAAAGTAAATAATGAATATAATGAATCTAATGTTGTTCATTTTTATATTGATGATGATTGTCACATGTTTAGTAGGGGAGAAATGGTCTTGTTGTTTATTCCAATTATTTATTCTTACGTTCAAGATATTGCACCTAGAATTATTGTTGAAAGAAAAGTTAATGAATATAGTAGTGATGATTATGTCATTTCTGATTCTGATAATACAAATATTAGAATGAAAAGACATGAACTAAAGGATCTATTGCATCAAATTGAATTAATCTTATCATAATAAGATTAAATGAGAGATAAAATTGTTATTAAATAACCAATTCAATAAATTGATGATAAAATAAAATATAATATAATAGGAGATCAATATGTTAGATGAAATTGATGTTGTTGGAATTATGTTAACATTAGCAAATAAATATGAAGAACGTTTTAAAGAAATTGATAAGGAAAAGTATCCAATTGTATGGAATCAATGGAAAACCAAAAATGAAACAATTACTCATTTTATAAATGATGTAGTTTTTGAAATTAATAAGAAGAAGGAGCAATTAAATGTTAAGTAATCTTCCACCGGGAGTAACGAATTCAATGATTGACAATAATTTTGATGAAGGAGCATGGGAAGAATTGATAGATGATATCTATGCGACTAAAGTTCGTATGGGTAATGGAGATGAGATTCTAATTACTCCAGAGGAAGCTAGAGAGAGATGGGAAAGTCAACCTAAATTGAAAGAATTTTATTCAGTAGTTTTTCCTGCACTTATTAGTTTTGCTTTAAATGTTAAGGAAGTCAATAGTGACATTGAAAAAACTGAAAAAGTTATATGTGATTTTTTGAATAGAATAATGCCAATGTTTGATATTCTTGGGAAGGAATAATATATCATGATTATTACTCAACAAATATTGACGGAAATTAGAGAAGAAATTATATCTAAATCATTAGAATTAGTGAATAGGGTAATGGAAACATATCCCTATATGTTCACTGAACTTCAACAAGAAATTAGAGAACTTGTTGAAAAAGAAAGTCACTATCTTCCTCAGTAATAAAGGAAAAATTAAAATGAAATATTATAGACAAGATAAAGAAACCGGAATAGTTGAAGAAGTTACACGAAAATATGCTTTAGATAGACTAATTAATAGTTTTGATGATCCAGTATTAGCATTAGATAAAAGTGATAAAGATTGTCCTGCTAATGCTTTGTTTGCTTATTATTGGCAAGAAGAAGAATAGTTCTTGACTATTGGATGCTGATGGTTTAGATTAGCATCATAAACAGAGAGGAAAACAATCATGGGAACAACTAAATATAGGGGATATGAGTTTCTAACAAGACCTAACTTTGAGAGCAAGAAAGTTTCTCTCAGTGAGAGAAACAGAGGGTATAAGTTAATGTTTTGGGATGACAGTGAAAGCATCCTGTTAAATGTTAATGATCTAATTGATCTGAAAAACCAGATTGAGAAAATGTTGAAGGGAGAAGAATAAAATGTTTGGATTTATTAAGAAATATATTGATAATTATATTCAGGAAGTTCTAAAGGAAAAGTTTGAAGAAATTTCAGGAGAAATGAATTCAATTATTGAAAATGTGGATGATCTTGGTTCAAGCATTTCTTCTCTTGAAGATAATTATAGAGAATTAGACAATAAGATAGATGAGGTTGAAAGTGATATAAGTTCCGTAGATGGAAAGATAGATGAAGACTGGGATGAAAAGATCAACGATCTTGAAACCAGTGTTGAAGATTTGAAAAAAGAATTTAGTGATCTAGATGACAGGATGAATGATGCAGAAAGCAATATTGAAGACTTGGGAAAGAAGATAGAAGATAATGAAAATTGAAGTAAGTCCTAAAAAATATCGCATAGTATTTGGGTGGGATCAAAATCAAACTTGTGATTTTGATGAATGTGATAATAGTTTATCATTATCTGAAGAGCAATTTAAAACTCTTCTATTTCAAATATGTAATATTGCAGAAGATGAAGGATTATTAGATTCTGTTATAGAGGTAGTTAAGGATATTCCTAGCGATCAAGTTAGACATAAAAGAACTGTTATTCCATTTATTGGATAGAAAGGAAAAATCAATGAGAGTTTCAGTCAAGTTTGGACAATACAACGACAGACGTTATGGTAAACCTTGGATTGCTAAGGTTGTCTCATGGAGTATTGGCAATCAACCAGAATTGGAATGGGGAGGGTTTATAGGCGATTATAGCGGTGGTGAAGGAGAGATTGAAGCAGAACCGGGAGATATTATTCGCTATGGTCAGAAGGACCATAGAAGTAATAAAACAGAAAACAATTGGGGAGTAGTTAATTCTAAAGGGATTATTAGTGGAATTACTCCAGTAGAAGCAAGAAAACTTTGGAGTAAGAAAGTTCTTGACAGTGGGATGAACGCAGTGTAGAGTAGTCTATCTTCAGAAAAGGAGAACAAATTCAATGGGATGCACAACATTTGTAATTGAAGTTGAACCAATTGAGATTCAGAAGAATAAAGAAATTGAACTAGAAACCAATCAAGCAGTAGATAAGATTATTTTTGATAATAAATTGGAATATACAGTTGGATTAACTAGTAATGGAATTATTTTTGAAGAAAGTTATAGGTCTATTAACATTTCCAATTATTATGCTACGGTACAAGAAGCAATTGCGCTCAGATTAATTATTGATAAAATTCTTGAGTTTCAACCTGATTTGATTTTCAATGGTGAGATTACCTTATCATATGATTGTGATGATGAATATCATAAGGTTAAAATTGAAAATAACATAGTTTCTACTGCCTATAGTATTCTCACATTTAGTGAATTTGAAACATTTAATTTGGAAAAAGAGGAAGAATTAACGTAAAATAGAATAAAGTTAATGGGGGTGTGGCGGAACTGGAACTACGCGACGGACTTAAAATCCGTTGGTGGAAACACCATGAGGGTTCGACCCCCTCCACCCCTAGAGACAATTAAGTTGAGTTAGATTTAATTTTCTCTAGGGACTCATTAACAATATTAACAATTATGGCTAAATACTTCTTTGCTTTAATAATTTTTATTGTATATTTTAGTTCTGGAATAATGGGAAAAATTTATGATTATACTTTCCATCCAATAGTTAATTGGTTTCAAACAATGTATAATCTTTTAACTTAACAAAAACCTATGGGATGTCGTCTAACTAAGACACTCGTTCTCTTCAGTTGTAGAACGAGGAATGATGGAGAATGATGGGATTCCATCCATCCCAACTTTCAATATTCCCCTCAAATAGTTCTTGACAATAGGATAGGAAAAGAATAATATAGATTATCATAATGAAAGGAAGATAATTTAATGCAATTATATTTGCTTTATTCTCAAGTAAATCATATCACTACTCATCATGGATGTTATACTAAGAGGAAACTTAAAAAGTTAGAAACAGATACAATTAGGTTAGTAAAAGAATATTTTGAGACAATGAATTTAGATAAATCTATTGAAGAACAAGTAAGAAAAAGAATAGAATATTTAGAAAATTTTGATGAAGAATCTTTTGGGACAACAGGAATTTATTGTTGGAACGGTCCATCACACAAAGCCGAAGAAATAGTAGAAGTTATGATTCAAGCATTTATAGCAAATGAATATATGGGAGATTATTACGATTAACAATTTCAAAAATAGTTCTTGACAATTGGATGGGATAGTTTTAGAGTAAGAATATTAAGAATTGAAAGGAATAAAATCATGACAACAAAATATGCGATTCGATATAATAGTAATTTGTCTCTTATGACCGGAAATGCAAGATTTGATTCAATTGAAGAAGCTGAACAAAATCTTTTGAATAATGGTTATCATTTGATTGAGAATAATATTCATCAAAAATTTTGGGCAACATTAAATTTTGATACTCATAAATTTCATGAAGAAAATATTGAAATTATAGAGGTTAAAATATATGATTCTAAGGAAATTACTGAAAAGATCATTTTAACATTATCTAATCAAAAATATATGCCTAAATTACAAAATGTTAGTGGGTGGCAAAATTGTATTCAACTAAATATCGAAAATCAAAAATTTAGAATTATTGTTGAAGAAATTGAAACATAATTCTTGACAATGGGATGGGGAAGATATAAGATAGCATTATCTTAATGAAAAAGAGAAGACAAAAAAATGCTAGTTTATGTTGCTTATCATTTGAAACAAGAAGAGTTTGATAAATTTGAATCACAAAAAATAGATTATAACTTTATGATTAGAAATTCAATTCATCCTAAAGGATATTGTTCATCTATTTCCAAAGTAATTCATAAATTGATTTTATTGGGATTTCATAAAGAAACACATTTACAAACGCATTTTGGCATGTATAATTTTAGTCTTTATTCTTATTGTAATGAGAAAGATGATTGTGTGTTTCTGTATCCTCTAGAAACAGATGATAATCTGCCTTTTATAGAAATAGACTAAATTTCAAAATTATATTAATCTAAAAATTAAGAATCAAAGGTTTAGAATTATTGTTGAAGAAATTGAAACATAATTCTTGACTAATGGACAGAATAAGAATATTGTTCAATATAGAAATTAAAGGAAACATAAAAAATGCTATATAATATTCCTGTAGATATTAAAGGAACTGGACATCTTACTGTAGAATCCAGTACGTTAAAAGAAGCAATTGAACGTGCTAAACAACAAGTAGATGATCCTGAATTCAATCTAAACATGTTAGAACAGAGATATGGCACACTGATTACATTTCAGATAATTAAAATTTAAAAGGAAGCACAAACCATGAAAACAATCAATGAAAAATTAGCAAAGAAATATATTTGTGAAGCATTTCTCAAGGATGGAATTAAGTTCAGGTCAGAGATATATCATCTTAATGATAAACATAAATATAATGAAGTTTCTTCTAATTCACTTGTCAGAAAAACTGCTAATTATTTTACAATAGAGAATAATGGTCCAAGATATATATCAATAACATTCTATTATAAGAAATATTTTGAAGGGGAAAAGCATATAGCGGAAGAACCTAAGAGAATTACTTTTTTTACATTTGATAGAATGATTATAATGGAAGAACTTAGGAGTATGTATAATGCAAAAACTTAATCTAAATGTTTCTAAGGTACAAGTCATTCACTCGGACAATAAATGCGATAAAATTATCATTACTATTGATGACAAAGAGAGTCCATATAGAGGCTGGGAGGAAGATCTCACTTTGGAATTCACATGTGCTAATGGGGATGCTGAAAGGTATCTCAAAGAGAATCTAAACCTTGTTGCAGATGAGATAATTGATATTCCACCTAACGATTATAAATTTAGTGAAAAATTATGATTACATTATTAGTTGAAATATTTTTATTACTAAGTGTGTTTTTATTTCTTATGTTTCTATATATAATAATTAGTATTGTTTATTATCATAATAGAAAAAGAACAACAGAAAAGGAAACATTTCTATATGTTATGAAACGTTGTGGTAGGATAAAATAATCCTTGACAATAGGATTAAAAACTGATATGATTAGTCATAACAAAAGGAAAGGTAAAACAATGATTGAAAAATATAAAATTATAAATACCGATGAAAGCAATTGTAAATTAGGACAAAAAACATTTACCTCAATTGAAGAAGCAGAACAATTCCTTTTTAAAGAAGGTTATTTGCTTTTAAGAGATAATGAGAGAACAATTTGGGTAACTCTAAATATTTCCAATGATAAAATTTACTTTAAACCATTTGAGATTGTAAAAGTCAATGTACATACTCCGCAAGAAATTTCTCAAATGATTATGGCAGAAATAATGAATAGTAAATTTATTTCACATATTTCAGGTTGCCATAACCATATGAATATAGTAGTTAATGAACAAATCTTTGATATTCAAGTTAATGAAATCACAATTGATTCTTGACAATAGGACAAGGAACTGATAGAATCCAATATCTTCAGAAAGGCAGTCAATAATATGAATGAACAAAATCCTCCCAAAGAAGATATTGATTGGAGATCACAATTTGAAGAGTTTAATGAATTTGTCTATCGTATGCTTAATGGAGATAGATATGGATCTGATAAAATTGAAGAAAGAATAAACTCAAATAGAAAGTTTTTAAAAAATACTCTACCAATAATAAAGAAGAAGATCATGTCAGAAGAAGAATATTTAGATATTGAACCAATTGATATAATTGAATGGATTAATAATTTAAATGCACTTCAAACAAGATATAATTCGTTAAAACCAATTATGTCTATTGAAAAAAATAATAAAACAGAAGAAAATATTGACAAACTTAATTCTTACATTCAGTCATTAATTAGCACATATCATAATATAGAGGACGTAAATAAATCAATTATTAAAGATTTGAATAAAATTGCCATGAAACATTTAATGTCTTGACAATGAAATCAGAGTATGATAGAGTAGTGTTGTAGTGGTAAGGGGAGGAAAAACATTAGTGCAAGTCTAATATCATTGAATCTCTTTTCTTGGTCTTAGAGAAAGATAAAGATTACAATGTGCAGGAACTTGTTAATGTCGGAATAATAATTATTAAGACTAATTTTATTCCTTACTCCCCTTACTTTCTGGTTTTGAAAAAAGATAGTGGGCTTTTTGCATAACGGTAATGCCTTCGACTCATAATCGATTGATAAAGGTCCGACTCCTTTAAAGCCCACCATTTTTAGACGTATAATATCCTATAAACGGAGATTATATGTGAGTACAAAAAATGCTATTAGTACGCAAGAAAATGATCAATTCTTTTTAGACTTAATAAAGCAAGGGATACTTTCTGTTTCAAATAATGGGGAAGTATACAATAATCAAACCAAAAGATTTATTGGTTCTATTTCAGGAAAGTATTATTCAATTTGCTATAAAGATAATAATAAAAGAAGAATTATAGGAATCCATAGATTAGTTCACATTATATATAATGAGCCAATACCATTGGGATATGAAATCAATCATATTGATGGAAATAAACTCAACAACCATTATTCTAATTTAGAAGCAGTGACTACATCTGAAAATATTAAACATGCTTTTAAGTTAGGATTACAACAAAAAAAAGAAGGAGAACAAAGTAGATTTTCTAAAGTGTCAGATCAAGATGTTATTGATATAAGAAATAAATATGCAACTGGAAATTATTCACATCAAATTTTATCTAAAGAATATTGTATAACTAAAAGCGCAATAACTATGATTCTTAATGGTAAAACTTTTAAGCATTTACCAATTAAAAAATATGATCATAAAATTGACAGAACAATTAAGCAAAATATGGAAATTAATAACAAAATTATTAATTTACACAATAAAGGATTAAATTCCTATAAAATTTCAGAACAAATAAAAGGTATGAGTAGAGCAACAATTTGGAGAGTAATCAAAGAATACAAACAATCTAAAAAGTCTTGACTTCTAGTCTTTTGTATGGTAGAGTAGTATTAGAAAAGAAGCAATAAAAAATGTCTAAACTCAAGCAAACAGATATAGTAATAGCAGATCATAAATGTGGATTTAAAATAGTTTATGGGGTATCAGAAAAATGTAATAATTGGATTTTAAATAAATTACTTAGAAATACACATCCACTTATTATGCCTGCTATTTGTATTAATGAAGATTTACTAGATGATTTTCTTAAAGAAATGGAAGAACAAGGATTCGTTAATGATCCACAACAATATGATTCGTATATTGAGATACAAGATACCCCTTGACATTGGGATGAAGTTGAACTAGTATTAGAGAGTAGACAAGAAAAAGTTTCAAAGACAATCGTTGCTGATAACAATTGAAAGTCAATGGACTGGGAGGATAATAGCCACCTGATATTATTCTCCCTCTTGTCTATCACTAGAAAAGGAGAGATAATTATGCCAGAAGAACAAGAAGACAAACCAAGTCCATTGAATATTTTTATGGCATTGGTCAATGGAGTTAGTGGTGATGTAGGTTATGATGAGCAAGAACTAAATGAAATTATTGAAAAAGGGAAAGCATTGATAGATAAAATAGAGAATGATAAAAAAGGATTAAAGAATAATGTCTAAAATTCTTTCAATTAATATAAGTAATGTCTGTATTGATGTTGCTGAAGAGTTTGAACTTGATGATGTAACAATCTATAATATTGCGGATAAAATCCGCAATATGTTTTCTGATAGTACAACCCTAAGACATCATATTACCACTATCTATGATGATGAGACAGATATTCTTTATCATGTTCAAGATGGACAAGTGACTCATAGTCAAGATGGTGGTGCAAAGATCCTTGACAAACTTGAAGAGATGGACGTAGAATAAGAATATGGTGGATGTAGTGTCAACGAGAATACTTGCCATTTGCGGGCAAGAGATACAGGTAACCAGACCTGTCATCTACCCATCCTAGTGTAATGTTTAAAAATACAGTGTGCCAGTAGTTTAACTGGAGAAGCGTTAATGGGCTGATATCATAATCTGGATAATGATACACTCTTCTAAAGTGTAATATCCCCGTTCGAGCCGGGGTCAGCCTAGAGACAATTAAGTTAATTTAGATTTAATTTTCTCTAGGCAATCATCAATAATATTGGTGATTATATCTAAATACTTTTAGCATATTATTTGTTTCTTATAACTAAAAGTAGATGTATTTATATTATTTCCCGCCATTTTACATCTTATTTTAGAGTTTCTGACGTTTACTTTCCTAATTACCTTAAATAATTTTCAATAATAGTTCTTGACAATTGGCTATAGAACCTTTAGACTATCTTACACTCAATCAGAAAGGGAGATTAAAATGATTGCATCATTTACATTTGGAGATCCTAATATATTTCATTTGAAATTAGAACAATTAAATGGTAATATTAGTTATGAATTGAAACATAATAATAAAATTATGTTTTCTGGTAATGATTATAAACCTTCTCCAATGCATGATGCATTGTCTGAAGAAAGTGCTAGAGGAATCATAGGATTCCTTTCATGCCGTCCAGGATGGGATACAGACGATGAATATTTTCAAAACTATACAGAAGAGCAGAAAGAATTTGCTCTTCGCTACGGGGAGGAAATGTCCCTTTGGGATTATGAAGACAAACCAGAACCTTTTCTAAATATTGAATATTTTGAGGAATAATAAAATGAAAAAAAATATATTAAACGAAAAAGATATGCTCAATTTTGCAATTAAAGCAGTATCTAGAAATGGATTTAGTAAAATTATTGGTTCTATGTCTATGATATCTGAGAAAGAATATTGGGATAATATAGAATATTTTTGGGAAACAGATAAGAAAAAACCATTAACTCATTTTGATGTCACAGACAATGAAAATAATATTATTGTTAGGGTTTATAGTTGCGAAGAATATGGAGCAGCTATAGTTAAGCCTAATAATATAGTGACAACAATAGAATATGACAAGGAAACATTTTTAAGAGAAATGCTAATTTCTGAATAATAATTCTTGACAAATGGATTGATAGAATTTAGAGTATCTTATTCTTGAAAGGGAGATAATTCAATGCCAGAAGAAACAGAACCAATCACTCCTGTAGTTTTTAGGGTTTGGAAAAAAACCAAAGATGATGAAGGTGGAGATGTTATTGCTTTATTCCCTACAATTAAAGAAGATGAAAATTATCATTGTCTATCATATATGCATGTAGGACAACATGGTAGTGCTGATTATTATGGAGTAATCGGTAGAACAAGACCATGCAGGAATGGTGAAGAAAAAGCCATTAAAAAGGAATTAGAAGGTAGGGGATATAATTTGAAGGTTTATCAAAGGAAACCTAACCTTCCGATGGAATATTAAAATAGTTCTTGACATTGGGATAATGAACTGATAGAGTCTCTTATCTTAGGATAAGAAAGGGAAAGACAATGGAATGGAATGATGAACTTGAGATGGAAGAGTTTCTTCACTTGGCATGGTTGTCGGATGCTTTAGACCATATGGTTGGAGAATATTAAAATGGTATCAACAGAAGAAGCCAGAAGATTTATTGAAAAGAATGCAACCTTTTCATATAGTCCTACTAGGAATAAATGGTTCTTCAGATTGGATATTAAACAATTTACTTATAGATTTTGTGATGATACTTATGATAAGATTATGGATGCTTTGATTCCAATCGTAAGAAAAAGGATTAACTAAAATGAATAATAATTGGGAAGAAGTTCATAAATGCATCAACAGTATTTGTGATGCTGAAATAAATGAAATAGAAAAATATCCAATTTTAATTAATAAAATTTCCAGAGATCCTATTGGATTAATTTCGCGTATTAGATTAAATCTAATTGAAAAACTTTCAGCAATTTTAGATAAGGATTAATTACAATGAATAATAATATTGTTATAATTCTAGCAGATGTTATAAAAATTTATATTATTTTTGGCATCTTTTCTTTAATTGCTTTTATTTTTTTTCTTACATTAGTAGAAAAAAGAACAATAAAACTTAAAGAAATTTTATTTATGCTTTTTTGTTATCCATATTATATTTTCTATGGATATAAACAGTTAATAAAAGATTTGTTTATTAATAAAATAAATAAGGATTAACTACAATGAATAAGGAACAAATTTGGAATGAATTAGGAAGAATTAACTGTACTTCTAAATATGTTGGAGACATTGAAGGATTAGAAGTATGTGAAAATTGTGATGAAAAATATTGGCATATTTTTAATGATCTTCAATCTGCTTTAATTCCAAGAACAGAAATACAAAATGTTTTTAATAAATTAGAATCTAAGTGTGGATTAAGAACATTTTGGAATACTGTTAGAGATAGTGACTTATGCAAAGATTCAGAACATATTCCTGATTAATTTTAAGGAGAAACCCAAAATGAAAGATGTCATAGTTCTGTTTGAAGTTAGATTAGAAATTGAAGAGGATTTAGATAGAGATACAGTTCTTGAAGAAGCAATTAGAAGATTCCAGCATCATGATTATGAACCCATAATCATGAAAACATCTCAATGGGATTTTCTTAAAGAAGAAGATGAATTCCTTCTATCAATAGAAACGGATGAAGAATAATCGGAGTGGTAGTTAGTTCAGATGGTTAGAACACTAGGTTGTGGTCCTGGAAACAGGGGTTCAAATCCCCTACTACCAACCATTTTCTAAGGGATAATTAAAATGTATGGGAATAAAGAATTACAACAATTTAGATTAGAAAACTTAGCAAAATCTAAAAACGGTATATTACTTTCTAATTATATTGATTGTAAAAAATTAATTAAAATACAATGTGAACATGGGCATCAATGGGAAACAACTCCAGATCATTTATTTAAAGGAACTTGGTGTCCTACTTGTGTTGGCAGGAATCCTATTGAACAACAAAAAAGATTAAAAGAATTAATATTATACAAAGATGGGATATTGCTTTCTAATTATGTTAACTCTCATGCAAAAGTCAAAATAATATGTAAGCATGGGCATCAATGGGATGCTGCTCCAAATAATTTATTTAAAGGAACTTGGTGTCCTACTTGTTCTAAAATAGATAAGGAATTCTACCAAAAAAGAATAGAAGAATTAGCAAAATCCAAAAATGGAACGTTAATTTCTAATTATATTAATGCCAGAAAAAAAGTAAGAATACAATGCGAATATGGACATCAATGGGATGTAATACCTTTTAGTTTATTTAGCAATAACACCTGGTGTCCACATTGTTATAAAAATCAATTTAAAGAAAAGAAATAACTAAAATGAATTTTTATGAAATCGTATTATTAACATTTATTAGAGAATATCTTACGTTTGGGGTATTTTATACAATAGGTTTTATTTCATCTATGATATGGTCTAATAGAAATGATCTATTAACGCCTAAGAAAATCCTGTTCTCATTATTTCTTTTCCCTATTGAAATAGCAAGAACCATTTACTATATCTTTATAAAGAAATCATTATGATAAAAGAGAAAACGCAAATAACTGAAACCTTATATTGCATTATTTATCAACCTAACTTAAAAGAAGAAAGAATCTGTTTTTTAGATTATTCTAATCCTAAAATAATTAGAATTGCAAGAAATTTTAATTCAAAAGAACTTGAAGATTTTTCATTCAATGTAGTTATAGATGATATTATTCAAGAACAAATTAGTTGTGGAAATTAACAATAATATTTTCAAAATAGTTCTTGACTTTAGGATTGATAAGGTTTAGAGTCTCTTATCTTCATAACAGAAAGGGACTGAAATGAAAATCGCATTGAATAAGGTTGAAGATAATTTTATTGTTCAATCTCTTGAAGAAGATAACTCAGTAGTTTGTGAACTTTCCATGAATATGGAAGAGACTATTGATTATCTTAAATTTCTTGAAAATCAACTTAAAGAACAACCAGAACAAGTTACAATTAACAATGCAACTTGTTTATCTTATGATGTTTCTTGTAATTTCTATCAATTATTTTCTAATCTAGTAGATAGAGAATTAACTGGAGAAATCATTGGTTCTTCAAGTAATCATTTTTCTGATTTAAACCCACAAAACAATTGACAATTGGATAGGGATTTGATAGAGTAGCATATCAATCAAGAAAAGAGAAATTAAAATGAATATTATTAAGAAACTTTTCGGTAATCCTTGTGAACATAATTATGAGTTAATTGATAAGGAAATTAAAGAACCTATAATTAACGAAATGATGAAAAATGGTCTTAAGAAATTTGAATTTAAAGATCGTAGTCCAACAATAAAATATGTTTCTCGCGTTTTTAAGTGTAGTAAATGCAATAAGATTTGGATTGATACAATTCAAATGTAAGAAGTAAAGATAGAGTAGCATATCAATCAAGAAAAGGAGAAATAACATGTTGACTATTACACAAAAAACAGTTAGTGATGAAAGCATTGAAATTCTTGCCAAGAAACTTCATCCTTCTAATTTTACTGCCATGTCTAGTAAAATGGCAGCTATCGTTGCTTTCATTCTTGGGAAGGAATGGACTGATCCTTCTATCAATTGGATGTCAGTTAGTAGCGATGGTTTCGTCAATACTGATAGTGACTTCATCGGAACTGAGATTAGTTTGAAAGAAAATTTTTCTAATCTAGTCAAAGCTGCTGAACTTACTGAAGACGAATCTATTAGTTTTAGGATTCTTTGTCAGAAAATTGATAATTGGTATTGAAAAACCATTGACATTGAAGGGAGACAATGCTATGATTACCATCAAAAGTTATCCTAAAGATTCTATATTCAATAAAGCAATTGATCTTAATATAGATATTAGGATTTTACTAAACATGAAGGAAAGAATTGTAAATAAGTGGGAAATAATAGTTCCTAAAGAAGAGGGAATAGATGACGTAGAAGTATTAGTCGCAAGGGAATTGGAAAATAATGGAATTAATTTTATTTTGAAATTGATTCAAACATTAAATAATGATCAATATAATAAATTAATTGAAGGAACGTGATGTCTATGTTGGTGCCTGATGAAATTAAAATTGAATACAAGAAAACAAAGGAAAGAATTGCAGTAACTGTTCTTTCCGGAAAGGTTGAAACTACACATCATATTAGTATTAATAACGCTATAAAATGGTGCTCTTATTTAGAAAAGAAATTAAAATCAACCGAAAAAGATGAATCAATCAAATTTCTTGCTGACTATGAATTGTCATATAATGATGCTAAAAGTACCTATAAATATATATCCAATTTGTTGGATACGGTTTTAACAAACGGACTAATTAATTTCAATTCAGTTTCAAGTTGAAAAAAGTTCTTGAAAATAGGATTCCTATCGTTTAAAGTAGAATACAATCTCTTTGAGATTGTTAATTATAATAAAGGAGAAGAAAAAATGGCAACTAAAGTTGAACTGATGAAAGCAACTAGGAATAAGATCGCTCAAAGTTTGTTGGAGATGGATGCTAAGATTCAAGAAACACAACTGCATGAAACCGAAGTTCATAATCAGAACATCGAGAAGAAGGTTTTAAGCCTTCAGGAGAAGATTAAAGAATTGTTGAGCACTAAGATCCCTGCTCAAACTGAAACGCCTACAAGGAAACCTTATTCCCCCTGTGGCTTTGCAGCAAAAGGCGAAGGTTCAACCATTATTATCAATCACATTGAAAATTCAAATGGTACTCCTTTCAAAATTAAGGATATCGTTCAATCTATTCTCAATGCTGGAGAATATAAGGGAACTTCAAAAACATTGTATGCCAATGTTTTTAATACTATTAAACAAATGTGTCAATCTAATAAACTACAAAGAAATAAGCATTATTATCAAAAGGTTTCAAACTAATTAACACAATCTCAAAATAATTTTCCCCACTATAAATTTTTAAGACTTATAGTGGGGAATTTATTTTGAATATCTTAAAATAAATCTTGACTTCTGGTTTATACCATTGTATAGTTTAACATAATCAATTGAAAGGATAATCCAATGCCTACTAAAATTTTTAAATTTACAGATGAAGAAATTAAACAAATTGGAATTAAAACTAATCAATGGGCTAAACAGATTAAAGACAGTAGACAAGTATCTATTAATATTGCAGATGTCTTTGTTATTGAAACATCTTTAGATGTTTATTTTTATAAGGATGGAGTTGATCTTACTTCTTCAGGGAATGAAGTTATTAAAGTAAATAAAAACGTTAGTAAAGAATATGTAAAACAACTTAATTCTATTAAACAAGAATTATATCAGAATTATAATTTTTTTGATAATCTTATTCATAGTTCTAAAGAAGTAAAATCTTTCAAATCCTTTTGTAATAGAATTCTTAAATCAATAATTTCCTATTGTAATAAAAATGATTTTGACTTGAAATATGTTTTGGATTATTTGAAAGATAATCTAAGATAGTTCTTGACAATGGGATAGGGAACTGATAGTATCAGATATTCTTAGAAAAGGAGAAACACAAATGGGTTACACACACTATTGGGGTGGACACCAAGGGCTTACTTGGAGTGGACACCAAGGGCTTACTGGTCTTGACACACAAACACTTAATGCAATCAAAGCAATTGCTTTGGATTATGATTTGTGTTATGAAGATGATAAACCTTATGAAAAGCCTGAAATCTCAAGAGATCACATAAGATTTAACGGTAGAAATGAAGCAGGATTTGAAACATTTTATTTTGATTTGACTGGTGGATTTTGCAAAACAGGAAGAAGGGATTATGATACTCCTGTTTGTCTAATACTTATGGCAATCAAACATTGTCTTAGGAATAACATTAAAACTACTTCTGATGGAAACGATAAGGATTGGACCTCATCTTTTGATGTTATTGGATCGTATATTCCTGATGCTCTATTTCAAATTAAAGAAAGAGAACTTATAGTCACAACCAAAAATAATGCTTGACATTAGGATAAGAACCGTTCATAGAAAATTATAAAAACTTAGTATTTTCTATGTTCTAATTATTCTTTCATTATTATTGTTCTATTGTAATAATGTTTTCTACTAAAGAATAATTATTAGCATTGCGGCAATGCTTCTATCTAATTTGTCAACGTAGTTGACATTTCAGGTTACTTTGAAACACTACAGTATTCCGAGGGGATTCCGGAGGAATCCTTGGAAAGTAAATGATTTTTGATACTCTAATGATTTTACTCAATCTGAGATTATAGATTGAAACCATATATCATTACTATTTCAAAGATCAACGTTTCTTCTTTGAAGAAACGTACAAGATAGATTATACGTAAAAATAGAAAACAGTAGAGAATACTAAAATTTATGATATTATACAAAAAAATACTAAATTAGATTAAACAGTTCAGAACCCTTTAGAGTAGTCTCAAGATGCAGAAAGGAGAAACATCATGTCAAACATTAAGGAAGTTATCATTGAAGGGTGGATGCCATTTGACGCGAATGATAATCCTGATCTTTTGAATTTTCTTGGCAAAATAAATTTGCCTGCCAATGGACTTAAACTTTCTCATTCCGGAAAAACTAAAATGATCCCACAAAGAAACGGGGGACAATATTATTATTATGAATTTGCAATTAATGGAACAGAAGCAATAAACTGGGAATATCTTAAATCTGTTGTCAAAACAATGCTTGACAGCAAATGTATTGTAGAGAGAGCAATGGCAAAAGATCTTGAAGAAGCTATGGATGGTCATGGGCAATGGTGTTTTTTATATCCTCCTATAAATCCATTGGAAATATATGAACATCCTAAACCAGAAGATTATAAAGGACCATATAATTATGACTAATAATATCTATACTGAAACTGGAAATTATAGTCATACTATATATACCATTAGAGAATCTAAAAAAGGCTTTATCATTGAAGTCAATTCAGATTTAAATAATGACTTTAATGGATCTAAAATACTGATTAAATTTTCAGAACAATTTCCTAAAGGTCTGGATCTTAATTCAAAAGGTTCTGAATTAATTATTCTGAGACATGATTTAGGAACTACTTTAAAGAAAGGAAAAAATTAATGTCCAACATTTATTCTAAACAATTTGACTGTACTGATTTTACTGTTAGAGAATCCAACAAAGGTTATATCATAGAATATAATTCTAGATATCAAGGTGGTGTTACTAACAGAAAAGTATTAATTAGATACTCTAAGCAATTTCCCAAAGGTGTTAATCTTCATGAAGACTGTTGTGGAGCAGGATTTTCTTGGGGAGATTATATTTATATGAAAAGAGATTTTGCTGAGATTGTTCTTAGAAAAGGAATTGAAGTAAAATAAACCAGAACAATTATGTATAGGGAAATCCAATATGCCTACAAGACATCAAAAGAATTACTATTATTTAGAAAAGCCAATGATTTAAGAATTGATTGGCATGAACCAGACAATCAAGATGTAACATCTTTTGTCATTGGAACTATATTTGATAATTCTATAGGGGAATCATTTGAACCAGAATTATTAGAAAAAAATTCCCATGAAATTATTGCAATTATCAAAAATGGAGTAGGTCAAAAAATCAATGTTAATTTATCTACCTTATGTGCTTCTGCATCATTATTTGCAGAACTAGTAGACACCATTAATTCTGATGAAAAATTAAAGGATAATTCTAAATTGAAAAAATTTATTCTTGAATAAGATTCGGTGGACTCATAGATTAGTGGAAAAGCAGTCGAAAAACAACACAAGAGGTAAAGCAACATAAACGTATAATATCTATAAATGGACCAGTAGCTCAGTCTGGTTTAGAGCAGTTGCCCTTTAAGCAATTGGTCATTCGTTCAAATCGAATCTGGTCCACACTTTTTATGGAGATTATACATGGATAAAAAAAGTATTAAAACACAAGAAAATGACGAATTCTTTTTAAATTTAATAAACAAAGGAATACTTTCTGTTTCAAATGATGGAAAAGTTTATAATCATAAAACACAAAGAGGAATAGGATTTATAAGCGGAAAATATAGACAAATTTGTTGTAGTGGACGCAATATGGTAATTCATAGATTAGTCTACTATTTATATATTGGAAATATTCCATTTGGATATGAAATTAATCACATTGATGGAAACAAATTTAATAATTACTATACTAATTTAGAAGCAGTAACTGCTTCAGAAAATATGAAACATGCTTTTAGATTAGGATTAAATTATAAAAGATTTGGAGAAAAAAATATTAATTCTAAATTATCCGATAAAGAAGCTCTTGAAGTAAGAAAAAAATATGCTACTGGAAATTATTCACATAGTCAATTAGCAGAAGAATATGGATTAACAAAGACAGGAATATCATATGTCATTAGAGGAAAAACATATCAACATTTACCCTTACAATACATTCCACCTATAAAAATTCAAAGTAAATGTTCTAATCAAATAATTATAAAACAAGTTATTAAATTACATGAACAAGGATTAAGTTCATACAAAATAGAAAATATAATTCCTGAAATTAGTAGAACAACTGCTCAGAGAATTATAAATAAATACTATGACAAATCAAAATCAAGAATGGATTAAAGATAATAAATTAGAAAAACTAATTAAACAATGTGAAAGTCATCCCTCCTATTGGAAAGAACTTATCAGCCTTAATCAATACGATATTAAATTCCTAAAACAATTAGTTAATTATTATGAATGTCTTCTAAGTATCCCTGATTCTAATCTTAATAAATCCGTAAGAAAATATATGCAATCTGAAATCATCAAAATGAATAATGATATTGTTAGATTTAAAGAACTTAATAAAGAATATCAAACATCCCTCAACTCTCTTCAAAAATAGTTCTTGACAATGGGATAAAGATCCCATAAGATGTCTCTACCCTAATAGAATGGAAAACGATTATGGCTTTAATTTCTAAAATTAAAAATAACCCTCAATATAATGCTAAAATATTAAATGTAGGAAAAGTAGAATTTTCTAAACAACCGACAATATTTAAAATAAGGATTAACAATATTGACTATGTTAATGATCAATATTTTAAATATGAATTAACAAAAGAACATAAAGTATATATTAATTCTTTAGAAAAAAATATAATTAAAAAATACTCTTCTATTCCAATTAAATCATGTAATAGCGAAAGTATCATTATTAATAAAATTGATAGTAAAAATGGGAATAGTAATCTTATGTTAGATTTTAACGATGATGAAGACCTACATGCTTTCGTTGTCGGAACTATTAAAAAGAAACTAGAAACAATAGAATTCTTTATTGAACTACAACAAATATTTGAAGATTATTTCTTAATAGTTTTAGATGATGATAGTTTTGAAAATAATATAGGATTTGACATCACAGAAAAAGGACTTTATCCATTAACCAACCACCAAGAAGTAATTGGAGGGAATAGACTTAAATATATATCTTTTGAACAATATAAAAATCGTGATAATATCATCAATAAATATATTAAAGAAAAAATAAGCATTCCTGTAAAAAACTTCTTGACATTAGGATGTTGATCCTTTAGTATCTCTTATATTCATAAAGGGGATATTGAAAATGAAACCACAAATTCTTAAATCAGTCAAAGCCAAAGACAACCAGAAAAAATATACAATTGAATATGAATGTATTAAATGTCATAAAATATTCAAACTAATTACCTCATTATATGATGAGGAAGTTCAAGAAGTTCTTGAACAAATTGAAGAAGAAGAACTTTGCGGATTCTGTTATCGTCAAAGAGAAAATAGTGCAATCCTTCAACCACTTATTGAAAAAAGACTGAAAGACTATGGCATTGAAATCCCCCAAAATAATGCTTGACATTAGGATATAAATTCTTTAGAGTAGACTCAAGATACAGAGAAAAGAAAAAACAATGACATCTTTTACATTAAAAATCCCTATTGTGATTGAAGTAAAAGTTGGTCTTACGAAAAAGACCTATAGCCCAGAAGAAATAAAAGATATGATTATGTCAGATTCTTCTGTAATTGGAAATATTTTATGTAGAGTTAAATTATCTTCAATTTTAAATGCAATTGAAGATCAAATTTCAGAAAAAAACTTTACTGTTTCAGAACCAATAGATATTATTGAAATTGAAATAGAATAAGAAAGGAATTAATATCATGAGAGACACAAATCAAATGTTTATGTTCTATGGAGCTTTGCTCTCCAATCCTTCAGTCATGCCTCAAGGCATCCTTACTCAAACTAAGGAATCTCAACAGGATACTATTAATAGACTGAATCAACTTGCTGAGATGGCATATGATAAAATGAATGAATCTATTCCTTTATTTGATGATCATGATAGTTTCTATGATGATAATGGTGGTCCTTTACATAAAGATGATATAGATAATGAAGACGATCTTAACCAAATTTATGATTCTAGACTAGGTGATTATCCAAGATTAATCAATCCTTTTTTAAATACGATTAGAACAGAGAAGGAATAGTATTGTCTCAAGATACAAAAAAAAGAGAAAAATAATGTCTAAATGTTTTGTGGTTACCTATCAAGATTATTATGAAAAAACAGATCCTGAAATAGTAGGTATATTTTAAGATATTAAAATATTTGAAAATAATCTAGGTCAAAGAGATATTAAAGATTATGAAATTACAGAAATTGAAATTGATTCTCTTAGTCATTGGATGTTAAAAAAAAATAATTCTTGACAGTAGGTTTGTTCTAAGATATAGTCTCTTAGGAGAAAAGGATAACCAAGATGAGATACGAGCATTACTTTGAACTAAAAAGATCAATCCCTATAATTCAACCAGAAGCTTTAACCATCATTGAAAAAATCTTTACAAAACATTCTGATAAAATCTGTGCCGATTCAGATTTTCCAAACGATCTCCCACATTATACAGATTGGGAAATCTATTTTAATGGCAAAGGACAACAAGGGCAAGAAGCTTTTTGTTTTCCTCCCCCTAGAAACATCAAAGCGTTTTCTTGCAAAACAGGAAAGAAAGATTATGATATTGTGGTTTGTGAAGTTCTCATGGTTCTTAAATACTTCTATAAAAATCTAATTAGAATCACTACAACAGGCGACTCCATCCAATGGCATAAATCTCTCCAAGGAATCACTGAATTCCTTCCTAATGCCAGATTTATAATTCATAAAAATTCATTACTTCTAATCTGAAAGTAATGCTAATAAACTATCTAGAAGGGAGGTGAAATAATATTGAGCAAAAAAACCAACACTTGGACTAAAATCAGGAACAAGGTTAAGAAGTTCAAAAATAATAAGAAGAAGTAAAAAAAGTATTGACATCCGGATAAAATTATGAGATAGTATAAACAATCGCAAAGCGATTAAAAGTTAAAGATTTGGAGAATTAAGAAAATGACCGAAAACACCGTAGCAACACTTGAAGAAACTGAATTGAAATTGAAGGCAATTCAGGAAGAAAAGTCTAGACTGGATGCTATTGAACAGTCCATTCTTGAAGAGGAAAATCAGAAGAAGGAATTGGAATTGGCAGCTCAGTTTGCTGAATGGATTTCCGAGGAAACCGAACTTGTCGCAAAACTTACAGAAGTTAGGGAGAAAATCAAGTCTCATAAGAATGGCGGAAAAGTCAAGAAGGTCAAGACTTCCGATCCCAATGTTCCCAAGAGAAACAAGGGTAAGGGTTTTGGTGGCGTCAATGTTGAAGAGTTGGTTCTTTCTGCAATGTCTCCAGAGGGAACTAAGATGAAGCAGATTGTTGAAACAATCACGAAGAATGCTTCTTATGAAGGCAATCTTGATTCCATTCCTGCTAGGATCTCAGCTGTAATTACCAAGTTGGTCAAGGATGGCAAGGTTCAGAAGTTGCCTGCCTATGGTGTTTATGCTCCGGTTTCCGCTTCCACCGTTAGCGTTTCTACCGAGGTTGTTGATACGGTTGAAACTCCTGAATTGGTTGAAGTCTAATCCCTTAGAGGGTTTGCCGGTTTTCCCTATCTCCAAAAACCGGCATGAATTTTATTCCTAAATAATAACGATCAATAAATAATATAAAATAAATCGGAGATTAATAACATGTATACGTTTATATTATATTTATGTTACCTATTAATCATTATTTTTTTATGTCATTCTTTAAAAATATTCAAAAGGTAAATAAAAATGAATGTCTTTTATTTGATTAACATTTGTACAGTATTTGCTTCTATTTCTTGTTTAATAATTTTAATATACACAATATTTAATATTGTAAAAAATAAATATAAATAAATAGGATAATAAAATGGATCAATCACCATCAGATATTCAAACTATTTGTTTAACCATTGGAATTATTGCATTTCTTATTTGGATTTATTTCATGGCAAAATTAAGAGGATAAAATGGTAACTAAAACTAAACCTAAAACTCTTGATCTAGTTGAAAGACTTCCAGATGGAACCTTTCAAGTCACCTCAACATCTTCTGGTAAAAAATACATCGTAACAATTAAATCTAAATTAGATGAAAATGGAAGCATGTATTTCAAAAGAAAATGTAATTGTCCTGCTTGGCATAATTGTCACCATCTAGATTCTGTTGAAAAATTTCAATGGGATGAAGATAATAAAATCTATGAAGAATCTGGTGACACTGATAACTTTGATGTTCTTGAAAGAACTTCCTAATTATTTTCTAATCAATTAAAGTATTTAATTCTACTATTCTAGAATTATAATACTATCATACATACTCTCCCCAATATTCAACCGATGATTTCCCCGATCATCGGTTCTTTTTTTTCGTACAATCATAAGGAACATATATATTAAAAACAATATAATATTTATTAACTAAAAGGACATACAATCATGAGTGAAATCCAAATCAATAGAGAATATCAGATTGATCTAAACATCGCTCAACAGTCTTTAAATAAGTCCCACTTGATGATTCTTGATCGTATGCTCAAGGATAACGGAAAGAATAAAGTCTTCGTCACAGACACTACAGGCGGGTTCTGCCTTGTCGTTGGAAAACAATCTGATTCTCCTATGGGTAAACTCAAAATACCTATGTCTTGTCTCAAAAAAACTCATAGTCAATCTGACAAAATTCCTATTAAATCTAAAAAACACATTTAATCTTATTTTAGAGTTTCTAACGTTTATCTAGTTTATTAACTTTAATTAAATCAAGAACTTATCTCTAAAATAAGTCTTGACATTAGGTCACTCATCCTTTAGAATAGCATATCTTCAGAAAAGGATATGAAAATGTCAGAAACTAAATCAAGAAAAGAATCCCTAAAAAATCTTAATAAAGAAAAATTGTTTCTTGAAAAAAAAATCAAACAAGCTCTAAAAGATTATTATAAACTCCCTTGTGATTATGCCATAGAAAATGATCCTGACTGTGAAAATAATATTATATTGTTTATAAACCCTTGCGAATATTTAGCTCTTGAATGGTTATTGAATTATTTTAATAATAGTTTTACCTTTATTAAATTAATTAATTGCTCCTTAAATACAACTGATATCAATAAATATAATATTGTTAATTTCATTTATGATTTTAAATATGTTTCTGAAATTAATGTACATCTTATTATTAATTTCGCTTCTCTAATACATCCGGAAACTAAACCAAAATAACTTTTAACTAATTGATTCTATTTCACTTATCTCACAAATAAGTCTTGACTTTAGGATATGAAAAGAGTATATTCTTTTCATCTTCATCTTCATCTTCATTATGATTACTGTTAATTGTATAGGGGAAAACCTATGAATGACTATTGCTTTGGAATAACTGAAGTCTCTGGTAATAGGAAAACTGGTCCTATCACTACTATTAAATCTGATAAATCAACATGTCCATCTACTTGTAAACTTAAGAAAAAAGGTTGCTATGCTAGATCTTACCCCCTTATCATTCATTGGAATAATCTCTTTAAAAATGGGCTATCCTATCTGAAACTAATTCAAAAAATTAGAAAACTACCAAAAAATCAAATTACTCGTTTCTGGGAAGCAGGTGATTTTCCCGGTAAATATAATAAAATCAATAAGTTAATCTCTCTTGCTATCGCTAAATCTTGTAAACATATTCAATCTTTCTGTTTTACCCATTATCATCCAACTAAACATAATCTCCCTATTCTTAGAGAAATTAATAACTATATCACTATTAATCTTTCAGCCGACACAATTAAAGAAGCTGATGATTATATGACCCTTGGCTTACAAGTAGTTACTTTGGTTCCTCTCAATTATCCTAAACTTTCCCTTTCACCTAAAGGTAATAAAATTGTAGTTTGTCCACAACAAACTGGAAAAACTGAAAATTGTCATCGTTGTGGAAATTATAATCCTCTCTGTCTTAGAAAAGATAGAAATTTTATTATTGGTTTCTATCCTCATGCTCATGCTACTAAATCTATAAATATTAGAATAAAACATGATTTTGATAAATATTAAAACTCATCATGAATGCCCATTTTTCCTCTAGTAAAGATTTGGTATAGTATCTTGACTTTCATCTTAAACCATGATATGGTACTAGTGAAAGTGGCATTCTATACACCACTTCATTATTGATCTGGAGGTACTGTACCATGGAACTATCAGAAATCCGCAGTAGAAGAGAAGAGTTGCTTCATTTAGAAAAACAGATAGAAGCTCAGAAAATTCAAGCACTTACACTCAAGCGTGAAGAACTTTCACAGCAAATGAAGACTATTGATAACACGCTAAAAACCCTTAACCCCTCTACTCGTAAACGTGGAAAAGGATTTGATGGCATCAACATCAACGATCTTATCCTTGAAAATGTCAAACCCCAAGGCACTAGAATGACGGAAATTATCAAGTCCATCATCTCCTCTCATCCGTATGATGGTAAACAACAGAGTATCATCACTTCTATCTCCTCTACTCTGTCTAAACTCGTTAAATCTGGCAAACTACAGAAAGTAAATAAAGGCATCTATGCCTCTAAGTAATTCACAATAGAAAGATGGTGGAAGTGGGGATAATGGAGATTACTTCCACCATCTTTCTTAAATCTAATAATAACAAGGACTTATAATGGATTATATTAAAATCTCACCTAATACTTTTGGGAAATCTGCTCTTATCTCTTATGGCGATATTTGTGTAGAATTATCTCCTGATTTCCTTAAAGATGTTATTAATCTTACTGATTCTCATATCTCTGAATTTGATCCACAACAAAGAACTATCTTTAGAAAATTTACCAAAGGTATCTCTAAAATACTTGAAGCTATGGGCGAATTAACTCTTAATAAACCTTCCTATGAATCTATCTTTGAACATACTCAAAAATTATTCATCTTTGAATATTCCCTAGTAGTTGATTATTCTATTAATCTCTCTAAAGAACAATCTATTAAAATTAAACTCCTTCATCATCTTCTTGAACTTGGTATTGATCAAGATGAAGCTCTTAATAAAATTACAAAACTCCTTGAACTTGAAGGTAAAAAATTACTATCTAGATTATTTACTATCACTAATCCACAAACCCTTGAAATTGTTGAACTTGATGAATCAGATCCTAATAATGTCGCTAGATTTGAAGAACTGGTTGAAAAATTACAAGGCATCTATGGTTTTATGAATCAATCCTTTATTAAAGAATCTATTCCTAATAAAGATTCCCTTACTTTTATCTCTCAACAAAAATTCATTGATAATGATCCTGAACTAAAACCAGAACAAAAACCATCTTGCTCTTGTAATGGTTCATGCTCTTGTTAAATCCAATTAAATCAAGAACTTATACCATAAAATCCTTTAAAAATAATTCTTGACATTAGGATAGAAACCCATTAGTATCAGGTATTCTTAGAAAAGGAGCAACACTAATGGGAACATCTGGATTAACAGTAGTCTTAAATGAAGACAATGAACCTATCACTTGTATAAGTTTTCAATCTGATGGACATCCAGAAGGAAATGGTGTCAAAACAGCTAAATATGCTGATAAAATTATTGTCAATGGTATTGGAAATGAAACTGATAATGTCGCTAATGGTATGGATTGTCTTGCAGCTCAACTTATTAGAGATATTAAAACTAGAGTAGGTGGATACTATATCGTTAACCCTAATAAAATCTCAATTGATTATGGATATATCTATTTTGTCTGTTTTTATAAAATTAACAAAAAACCTTATATCAAATTCTTTCAAACAGATTGGGATTCTGATAAAGAATATCCTACTATTGAATCTATCTTAGAAGATTCTAAACCATATACAATTAATGATTTCTTAAAAGAATTCTCTAAATAATTTCCTCAGTCAAACAGTTTCCTTTTCCTTTCTGTTTGACTCCCCACATAATCCCCAGTTGTCTATCCTGCAACTGGGGATTTTTCTCTTGACTTTCCTTTCTGGTTTTTTCCGTATAATCATTATGAAGATACATTGACACCCATCAGGTTTTTCCCCCAAGAACGGATCTCCCTCTTTTCTCCCCTTAGAGGGAGCTCATTGTTTTCTCAAGCATCCCTATTATTTTAGAGTTTCCGTCATTTACCTACTCACTATAAACAATCCGTCTTATTTTAGAGTTTCTAACGTTTATATACCTATTATTATTTAATTATCTTATACACCTATTATTTATCTTATTTATTTAATTATCTTATAATTTCTATTTATTTAAACGTCAATAACTCTAAAATAATAAGTTTTCAAACCATTTAAATTAAATCAAATCAACCACTTATCGCAGATAAAATCTGCGATAAATGGTTTATAATTTGATTTCATAATGGTTATTAGAACTTATTATAAAAATTATTTGAATAAATGTTTTTATATCCCTATAATACACTATGCATTATTATTTAAAATAATATATATATTATTTTAAATTTATATGCCTAGAATGCACTAAGCATTTTTTTTAGACTATAAAACCTATATACTTGACATTCTTTATATGATGTTATAATATTATAACTAGTGATATCGCTAGTTATAACAATGATTTAAGTTATTTATAATACTTGACTTACATACCTTCTTAAACGCTTAGCTCATTCTAGACCTAGAAAAAGTGGGCAAAATTTGCCCACCACTTTTTCTAGGCATTTATAAACCTTATAATCCCCTTATAAATGTCAATAAAATCAAGAAAGTCAAATAAATCAAGTAAAAATGATAAATAATAGAATAATAGTAGTAATTAAATATGACAATTAAGATATTAGTAAATTATAAGATAAGGG
>Ga0172381_10000952_pt1 | contig 35875 bp, 37 predicted proteins | sample Leawel6488metaG_FD_119754 | JGI IMG/M metagenome (GOLD analysis project Ga0172381, IMG submission 119754) | Leachate microbial communities from a municipal landfill in Southern Ontario, Canada - Leachate well 64-88 metaG | ecosystem: Engineered > Solid waste > Landfill > Unclassified | place... | reverse complement strand
TTGGTGGAGCTGAGGAGGATCGAACTCCTGGCCTCCTCGTTGCGAACGAGGCGCTCTCCCAGCTGAGCTACAGCCCCATAAAAGATGAATTTAACATACTTTATCATTTTGCGCAATAAAAAAGGGCGGTTATTTTTAATTAGTTGAAAGCGAGGGCAAGGTGAGGGTAGTAGACATGGCAATACCGGGGTTGCTGGATGTATTGCAGGCCTGCGTAGGATCCCAGCAACCGGTAATAGTAACATTCATATAGTTACCTTGCGAAAAATCTTTAGCAACGGAAAACGCTGTTATGCCTTGAGCCAGTACCTCTTCGGTGCCGGAGCATACGGCGCAGGTCGCATTGGCGCATTGGCTGCAATAACTAAGGTCATAGCTGGTAGTATTAAGATTATACCTGATCCAATAATCACCTGCGTCCGGATTCCTCAGGCCATTGCCATTAGTATCCGTAAAAAAGGATAAAGTGGTGGTATTGATGGAATCAGGACTGATATATATGGTAGTATTCGAGCCGTAAACTGTTTCGTTGCCTATTGAGTTGCCGGCACTTTTAGTTATATGCTCAAGGCTGCGTGAAACATCATTTTGCACTTTAGCCCGTTGGTCCGCAGAAATAAGATGGCGGCGGCTGAAGATATCGATATTATTAATAGCTAAAATTATCACCGCCAGCAATATTATGGCGATCATTAGCTCAATGAAGGTAACGGATTTTAAGCGGGAAAACATCATTCAGTCCAGTTAATTGTGGCTTTCACTTTCTTGACGCTAGCGTTAGTGGTATTATTCGAAAGATTACTAATCGTATAGGCTACCGTGTAACTGCCGTTAGTCGAGTTAACCAGCGAGTCAGTGCCAAAACAACCGGAATTCCAGGTATCCTGCCGCACATAAAACTGTAAAGGGTCAATAAACAGCTTGCTTATTTCCCCCGCACTCATGCGGTAACGGCTATGTTGGATAAGCTGCCGGCCTGAAATAAAAACATTAATCAGGCCGCTAATAACCAAGGCCAGTATCACCATTGAAATAATAATTTCCAGCAAGGTAAGGGCTTTTTTATTCAAGGGTATTCTGCTTTAAATGCAACTCGCAGACGTAGAAAAATCTTTAGTATCAAAATCCGAGCTGACTAAGCTATATGTGCAGCTGCCGCTTTTAGCCGTGGCGGTAATATTGGCTGTTTTGGACCCTGAACTACCAGCAGTCACGACGCCATAGGACCAATTTTCCGTATTTATTATGGTTTTCAACAAAGTGCTGCATCCGGAAGCGCTGACGCAGTTTGCTGAGGTGGTACAGTTGCAATCCACATAATCGCCGTCTTTCATCCTCGCTATCATTTCTCCCGTAGCAATAAGCTTAATATTAACGAGGCCCTCTTTTTGTACCATCTTTTGTTTGGTTTTAGTATAGAGTGGGATTGCGGTAGCCGCAAGAACAATAACAATCACAACTATAATGGTGAGTTCAATTAAAGTAAAGGCACGTTCTTTTTTTTGCATTTTATATGCAACCCGCGCCCTTTAAAGGGTCACCAGTAAAATTATCGCTGCTACTGATGGTATATACGCACCCGCCCCTGGTCCCTTTGGCAGTGGTCACGTTGGCGGTAGTAACTCCCCTATCAACAGAATAGGACCAATTCCTCTCGTTAAGCTTAAGCTTTAAATTTGAATTCAAAAGTGTAGCTCCGCTCTCGGTACCGCTCAAAAACGGATAATAAGCTGTCTGTTCTATCCTGTATAGGCGTTCGGCAGCAGCAATAAGTTTAAGATTAAAAACGACCTCTTTATTCAGCGCCCTGTTCCTGGCTTTGTTATAATTAGGGATTGTGATCAAGGCAAGAGTAATAATAATGACAACCACCGAAAGAAGCTCTACTAACGTAAATCCCTTATTTTTACTCATTTTAAGGACATGTTGGGGCTGACCCCGCGCTCTTCTTGCCCCCGGAGACGCACATATAATAATTTACCGACCCGGCAGTAGCTATAGCCTGCACATATCCGCTGGCCACATTATTTAATGCTGTTGCAAAATTAAAATTGCTGCTTGACGGCGCAGAATCATACCTGTCCAGGTTGGACCAGGTAGTAGTATAAACGTCATACTCCGTAAAATAACCGGTCTCTGCGGAAGCAATATCCGCTAATACTGAATATGCTTCTGCGGAACGCGCTTTTTCTAAAGCGCCGTAATACTTGACCAAAGCGACTCTCGCTAAGATAACGACAATCGCCACTACTACCATTAACTCTACTAGTGTAAAGGCAGATCTTTTCTTAAGCATAGCTTTATTAATTAAAGCCAACAACTTGCTTTTTTTAAGCTGAACAGCCTGTGCCGGTAGCGGTGGTTCCGCCGGTTGATACATTCATGGTATAAGTACAGGCACCTGGACCAGGCGTGGCATTAACAGTAGTAGTAGCAGTGTAAGCATAAGTAAAGTTGGTGGAACTCGGCTGAGCGACTACCATCACCGCATCACCGTCAATGGTTACGGTGATAGGAAAACCACTGGGATAAAGCGCGTTAGCCGCGTAATACCCAAGGATTGCTTCCCTGATTGAACGCATAGTAGAATACGCCTCTGCTTTTCTGGCCTTTTCAATATTTGCAAAATACCGCGGGATAGCCACGAGTGCCAGGATACCTATGATTACTACTACAATAATCAACTCGATTAGGGTAAATGCCCTTCTCATCCTCTTCTGCATCTTTCTTCCTCCTTTTTCCTGATCAAGCCTTGTTTATCTTGATTTTTTAGCTATACCTTATATTAATACACTTTTTTAAAAAAACAAGCTTTTTTATCTACCGCCTATCTGAGAAATTTCAAATATAGGCAGGAACATACCGATGACCATTATGCCGATTACTGCCCCGATGAAAACGAGCATTATAGGTTCAAACATGGAAACAAGACGGGCCAGAAACGTTTCCAGGTATTCCTGATAAAATGTATCCAGCCGTTTAAACATACTGGATAATTCGCCGATCTCCTCTCCGATATTAATCATCTGCACAGCCATCGGGTCAAAGAAATTACTTTTCTCAAGAGCTTGCCCCAGAGGCTTGCCTACACGCACATCATCTTTAATATTGCGTATAATATCCCCCAGGACAAGGTTGTCTACGCTGCGTTCGGAAATCTCCAAAGAGTAAAGTATCGGCACGCCACTCTCTACCAGGGTAGACATTTCAGAAGTAAAACGCTCAATAACTAAAGTGCGGAAAAATTCCCCGAAACCGGGCATCTTCAAAAGAAACCCTTCAAACCTCTTCCTCCCTTCCCGGGTTGAAATATACCGGCGGATAAGCCAGAACCCTATAATTAAAACAGCAATGATAACTAAGGAATACCCCCGGATAAACTTGCTTGTCTCTACCAGGATGACGGTTAGAAAAGGCAGCTTGATATTAAAACCGCTGAATATATTGGCAAAGGTAGGGACTATTTTAACCGTCATAAACAAAAGCGCGGATATGCCTGCTACTAAAAGTATCGCTGGATAAATCAAGGCCGATATAATCTTCTTTTTAAAAGCCCCGTATCTTTCCAGGTAAGCTGCCAGGCGCGACAGGACAACCGCCAGGTTACCGCTTGCCTCGCCGCTCTCCACCAGATGAATCCAGAATTCCGAGAAGATATTAGAATGCTTGGACATAGCGTCATGAAAACTTAATCCTGCTTCCATATTCTTTTCCAAGTCTCTAATTACCCCCTGCAGGCGCCTGCTGGAAACCTGATTAGAGATTATATCCAGGCTTCTTAAAATAGTCACGCCTGCACCAAGAAGCGTGGCTAACTGACGGCAGAAAAGGGTCAAATCCTGCGAAGTAATCCGGTTATACCTAGGTTTAAATTTACTCTTAAATACTTCCGGAGCATCAAGAGGGACCGAGGCGCCTTTACTGTCTTCGCCGGTAACACTCACCACCAGAAGGTCCTTCGCTTGCAGCCGGCTGACTATCTCATCCTGGCTTACACCTTCTTCAACTCCGTTAACTTTTGTCCCAGCTTTATTCCTGGCAACGTAAAAATATTTAGGCATTATTCCGATCCTAAGGTAATTAAGAGCGCATCTTCCAGGGAAGTCGAGCCTTCTTCAACTTTCTTTAACGCAGATTCATATAAAGTCTGCATGCCATTAGCTCTGGCCGCTTCCTTTATCTTATGGAGCGGTTCTTTCTGGCTTATTAAGCTTTTTATCTCTTCGTTAGTAATCATAATTTCGGAGATACACATCCTCCCCTTATAACCGGTATTATTGCAGGCTGCGCAGCCCTTAGCCCGGTAAATCAATTCTGCTTTTAATTTTATGTTTTTGAGCTCTGCTGTGTTCGGCTCGTATGCCTCTTTGCAATCCGGGCATAACTTCCTTACCAGGCGTTGGGCGATTACGGATACCAGAGAAGACGAAATCATATAGGGTTCAACGCCAATATCCATGAGCCGGCTTACCGCCGTAGGCGCATCATTAGTATGCAAGGTACTTAAAACCAAGTGGCCGGTCAGGGCGGAACGAATGCATATCTGGGAGGTCTCTAAGTCACGCACCTCGCCGACGAGCATTATATCCGGGTCCTGCCTCAAGAAGCTGCGCAAGGCCGCAGCAAAAGTCAGGCCTATTTCGGGTTTAATCTGGACCTGGTTAATTCCTTCTAGCTTATACTCTACGGGGTCTTCAATAGTAACAATATTCTTACTGGGGCTCTTTATTTCATTTAATATGGCATACAAGGTAGTGGTCTTACCGCTTCCGGTCGGCCCGGTCAGGAATATCAATCCGTAGGGAGTAATAATACTTTTACGGATAAGTTCCAGCTGTTTAGGGTCAAAACCTAACTGATTTAAATCCAGGACTACCTGGCTGCGGTCGAGTAAACGCATAGCTACTTTCTCGCCGTATATTGTGGGTATGCTGGAAACACGGATATCTATGGGCTTGTCTCCGATTTTCACTAAAAACGCGCCATCCTGAGGCAGGCGTTTCTCGGCAATGTCCAGCTTGGACAAAATCTTAATACGTGAGACAATCGGCAAGTGCAAGTGCTTTGCCGGAGGAGGTATTTCGTATAGCTTACCGTCAATACGGTATCTTAAAGATATCTTATCCTTAAACGGCTCAATATGGATATCTGAAGCGCGCTCATCAATTGCCTGCCGGATAATTAAGTCCACTAATTTTACTACCGGGGCTTCTTCTGCCCGGGCAACTAATTTATCTAAACTTAACTCCTGGTCAGCGCTGCCTTCTGCTACTGCGGCTTCAGAAATCAATTCGGCGGAAGAAACATCATAACTGGCTTCTACCGCCTGCTTCAACATTGCGGATTTACCGTAAAAACCTTCAATCGCCTTAAGAATATCGGATTTAGTTGCTATAACCGGATTAATCTTACAATTAGTCAACCTTCCTAGATTATCAATGAGTATTAAGTCCAGCGGGTCCGACATAGCTACGGTTAAGGAACGTAAAGTGCGCGATAAAGGAAGGACAGAATTCTTCATGGCAAAGTCGTGCGGAATAAGCCGCTCAAGGCCCTGATCCATTGCCGGCTTAAGCATTCCCGTAACAAATGAGAAATACGGAACATTAAGCTGTTTACCTAAAACTGCCACCATCTGGTCTTCTTTGACCATACCCAGCTTGATCAAGGCCTCGCCCAGCCGTCCGCCTTCCTGGCGCTGAGCGGCAACTGCTTGCTCTAACTGGGCTTCAGTAATCAAGCCTTCCTTAACCAGTAATTCGCCTAGTTTCAGGTATTTGTCTTTATTCAACATAGATAGAAAAAATAATTTAGCGCTTTATTTCAAAATTATTCAGATAAGCACTGATACTCTGCTGCCGCGTAAGCGCAATGGCCCGAGTTTGCTCCCTTAACGGCAGGGCTGCTTTTTTAATCGGGACTGAACTGGACTTTGTATGTCTTATAATATGCGGGGTGATAAAAACCAGCAACTCGCGCTCAATATTAGGGCTGACGTTTTTGTGCCTGAACAAGGCGCCTAATAAGGGGATATCTCCTAGAAAAGGAAGCTTGGTTATGACTGTTGACTGCTGGTTACGGATCAAGCCTCCGAGGACAATCGTTTCTCCGTCACGCACGCGCACAACATTCTTAGTGCTGCGCGTTTCAGGGTTAACAAAAGTATAGGTCTTGGTCGTATCGCTGCCGGCGGCAAATGACGACTTGGTTGAAGAGGCTTCCGTAACCTGAGGATAAATAAACATGGTTATCTCTCCGGATTCCAAATCAATCTGGGGGGTTACCCGTAATGAAACTCCGGTCTCATACCTCTCCGCGGTTACAGTGGTTGCAGAAGATGTGCCTGTTCCCTGCTGGACGCTGCTTACGCCGATAGCTTCATCAGTAGTAATTTTAATCTCGGCAGTTTCGTTATTTAAAGTGAGGATCCTGGGCCGGGCAAGAAATTTAGTATCGGTCTGTGTCCTTAAAAAATCCAGTTGTATATTATAAATGCTTGTGCCGTTATTGCCGGTACTAATATCTATTGTTCCGGGGGTGATAGCCTTGGTAAAATCTTTGCCAGAATACATACCTGATGGAAAAGGGAATGCGCTGCTGATGCTTGCGCCTGTCCAAGCCATACTAAAAGGAGTCTGCCCGAATTTGAAACCTATGGTATCCACTATGCTTTTATTCACATCCAACATCTCTACTTCCAGCATAACTTCCGGCACAGGAACATCCAGAGAGGCAATGATCCGGGCGATAACCTCCATCCGGCTGGGTATATCCGTAACCGTAATACTATTAGTGCGGAAATCTTCAACTAGCGAACCATCCTTGCTCAAAAGCTTCTTCACAACCTCAGTAAGGCCCGCTTCCGAAGCAGCCTTCCATTTACCGCTTTCTGAATCGCTGTTCGAATCGCTTGATGAAGATGAGCTGTTCGAGCTACCCTCACTGCTTAAATTATTTTTCATCTCTTCCTTCAACTGGGAAGAAGAAACAGTGGCATATTTCAGGTAAAAAACTCTTGTCACTGTCTGCGTTGTCGGCTTTCCCCAGTCATTCACGATGAAAACGCTGGCTTCCTGGTCTAAGTCATACGAAAGGTTGTTGGCTTTGAATATCTTATCCATTGCTTCCTGCAAAGGCACTTGATCCATATAGAGAGTCATTTTTCTGTCCTGGACCGCCTCAGAAGCAATGAAATTCAGGCCTGACTGGATAGACAGAAGCTTCAATATGTCCTTTAAGGAAGCGTCCTGCAGGTCCATAGATATAAATATATTTTTATATGCCGATAAGGGCGGCCCTTCTAACGCGCTTAATTTAGGGATCAGGGTAAGGTTAAACAAGGCAAAGATAAAAACGAATGACCTGAGATTAATCTTCATAACTTCCTCCTTTTATTTTACTGCTGGTTGCTGACCGCTGACAACCGAGGGGGACAAGGTATATTCCTGATTGGCAAAAAGTACGGTTACACCCTCTTTACCTATCTCTATAACCTTAGCTTCCCCCAGCATATCGCCTTTTTTTACTACCTGGTTATTTATAATTGCCTGCGGGAAAACCCCCCCCCAGACTACACCTTGCACCGTAAAATTAGGAAGCATCTTATCTGGCTCCGGAGCAGCCGCAGCGCTAATTTTTTTCTCCGTAACCAACGGCCGGAAAGGATCCCTTGAGCCTTGCGCCTTATATTCTACTTTAGGGCGATTAACCAGCCTCTGCTGGCCGGGGCTATTTTTTCCCGGCATTTTAGAATCCGTTTGAGCGGCCCTTAAAGGCTTGATATAACACACTCCCATTATCAATAAAGCTGTCCAAAAAATCATTAAACCAGGAAGCTTTTCCATTTTTATCATCAGTTTGTGGCGCTAACAGAGCTTATTTTTAGGTTAGCCGTTAACCCTTTCCCATCCGGTCCGGGTTGAGGGCTTATACCAATATTATCTATCGTGTAAACATTACTGGAAGATTCTACTCCGCTGATGAACCTGGCCAGAGCGTCATAGCTGGGCGCGTTAACGCTGACATCAAAAACATCTTTAGTGTAATCAGCTCCCGGTAATTCCTTCCGGAGCGGCTTAACGGATAAAACCTCTACTCCCATGCTCTTGGCAATATCGCTGATATTACCCATAACCAGGCTTGCTTCTTTCTTGGCGAGCAATTTCTTATACCCCATAATGCGGCCTTCCAGCTGATTTATCTTTAGCAATTCACCGCTCTTTTTACCTTCTTCGCTAATCTTAGCTTTCAGGGATTCAATCCGGGCCAGGCTGCCTTTATGGATGTTGCCGGCAACGATCAAGAACACGAGAATCACTCCAATGTTCACAGCCTTATTCCTATATTTATCAATTAATTCTGCCCGGTTCATATTATTTCTCTTAATTAGTCTTACTGGAAATCACAAAAGTAGTTACCCGGTTACCCGCAAATAAACCTTGATCTAGAGATACTTTTATATCTTTGAAATATCTGGTAAACGCAAGGTTGTTATTTAAATTACTAAAAAACTTATTTACTGCCTGGAATTCATTATTACCGTTATTCAGATAAGACATACCTTCTAAGATAAGCTCCGCGCCAGCCCCTTCTTTTTTGTTCAAAGAAATCCTGGTAAGCCATACTCCCGGCGGAAGAGCACCCGGGATAATACTCAATACTTCCGTAAGATACAGTTGTTTATTAATCAGGTTATCTAAATTAACTACGGTCTTTCTGTCTTTTACGCTGGTCGCCCGAAGCGTTTCGTAGCTTGTATCCGAACTAAGACCGGTAAGCTTGGACCATTTGCTGGTTAGATTACCCAGATCTTTTTTCAGGGAAATTTCCCTGGAGATCCCATAAATTAAAGCAACGGCGCAGATCAATACCCCCGCGATAACAACGCGAAAGTCTAATTTTATTTTATTAAAGAAACTTGCTAATTCCAGCCGTATCCTTGCACTATCTACCTTACTCCCCCTTAATTTACTTTCAACTAAATTGAGCCTTACCTTGATACCTACCTTTCTGGAGATGGCTATACTGTAGCTCTTCGTAAAACTCGAAGAAAAAGCCATGGGACTGCCGACGGTCTTGGCGATATCAATAAATTTACTGGACAGGCCCAGTTCGCTCAGGAATACTTCGATTTCCTGGCGCCGCTCGGCATTAGACATGATAAATATATTTTTTAAGGATTTGGAGGGGAACTTACGATGATAATAATCTAACGACACGCGGATCTCTGACTTTAATTTCTCCATAGAAAACGTGGGCACGGATGGTTCCAGGTCGTCAAAATCACCCACCGGGGCGCTGCCTAAACTTATATCGCGGTTAAATAAAGGGAAGCCGTTTTCTAAAACTAAGAAATTAATCTCATCCGCCCCTTGGGAATCGAAACAGAGAACGGCTGTTATGCCGTTTTCATTCATCTTGACCAACTTTAATATCCTTAAGATACTAAATCCGGAATACTCTATGGAGCTTATCCTGATATTCAACGACTTAAGGATGGAAATATATTTATCAAAAGTATCCTTTTTGATTCCCATAAAAAGGACGATATTTGCCCGGCTGGCCCTATCTACCTCCACCTGATAATCCGTGATCAGCTCTTCGATCTTAAAAGGTATATATTTTTTGGCTTCAAAGTTTATGGCGTTCTTTAGTTCTTCCCTGGGTAATATAGGGATCTCGAAGGTCCGGATAATCAAGTCTTTCCCCGAAAGACAAAGCATTGCTTCTTTAACCTCAATCTTATTCCTTCTAAAGGCTTCATTAAAAGAAGCGGCTAACTTTACCTCGGCAGGCACCTTTTCATCCAACTCATTGCCGCCAATCTCGGAAAAAGGTATCTGAATGCTACTGACCAGCTTATTCCCCCTGGTTTCAGAGACATCAATAACCTTCGGCCCGAAATATACCCCTAGATCATTCATTGGTTTACCCCTGTTTTGGACATACGCTTGCTGCTTTGCAGCCAGTTATCTACATCCTTGCGATCAAATCTCCAGACACCCCCAACCTTTATTCCGGAAATTTTGCCTTGGCTCAACCAATTATAAATGGTTTGCTTTTTAAGCTTCAGGTAATCCGCTAATTCGTCAATATCTATAAGTCTGGTCATAGTTATTCCTTAAACTACTATAAACAATAACGGACTAAATTAAAACATAAAATCCTTATCTTGTCAAGTGTTTTTTTACGTATACTTACCTAGACTTACTTGAAGAGATAAAATAGCGTCGGAAAAGACCAATAATGTAGACTAGGGGGGGAATATAACAAATTTACTTAGATTATAATAGACTTACCGGAAGGAAAGGTAAAGTATCTTGCGGATCAGCTTAAGGAGTATAAGTATACTCAGTTCTTATATTTATCTGGGTAACGTTACCCATTAACAAGGCATTTTCAGCTGCGTCACGGGGAAAAATGGTGACTAGGATATTATATGGTATATCACTGTCAGTAGGTATGGTATAAGTATAGGGAGGAGTGCCACCTAAAGCAGTGCAATTTCCATGGCAAGCATACCTGTTGGTGCCGGAGCCAGAGGCATCAGAACTCCAAGTTCCCTGCCTGAGCATATCCAACGCATAATTCATCACGCCCTTGCCAGCATAATAAGCTTTGATCCGGCTCACCTGATGGGTGGTTAGGCGGAATTGATTAGAAACAAGCCCTAATATAACTGCTGCCAGGATAGTAACGACTAATATGGTAGCTAAAACTATAAATAATACAACCCCTTTCCTGGCAGTATTATACTTAAGCATCTTTTCTTAAAGATACCCGGTAGTCGTTGCCTACCTGTTGCAGGAGTACGTGGCCTTCTCTGGCCAGCCAACCCAGGCTCATAAGGACATTATCCCGGGACTTATCTGTGTTTTTAACCAGTTCAGTTAAAGTAACTTCTCCGCGCTGGTCCAAAAAGTGCCATATGTCTCCGGCAACTATACCAATCTCTGTAATCATTTTCTCCTCCAGGAGTTCATTTTATAAGAAATACACCTTATGTCAACTATTTTTATTTCCCATTTTTCCTAATCCGGTTGAGCCGTTCCTCAGCATATCTAGACTCCGGGACATTCATCTTAGATATCTTATTATAGGTATCCAATGCTTCGGGAGTATCCCCTCTATCCTCGTAAATCTGGCCTAAGCGGAGCAAGGCATTCACCAAAAATAGGTTACTCTCCTGGCCGGATAATCTCACTACTTCCAGATATTCTTTTATGGCCTCCTCCAGCTTACCTTTAGCCTCCAGGGCCTCGGCTATTTTAAGGCGGATTCCGGCTAGCTCTTGGCCGGTAGTTCCTTCCAGGCCCTTACGGTAATAATCCAGGGACCTATCGTAATTACCTGTTTTAAAAAATACTCCGGCCATCGCAACAGCTGCCTTAGACTTAATATCCGGCTTGTTTAAATCCAGGGCTTTTTTAAGATCGCGCAGAGCTTTCTGGGGTTGGCCACTATCGATAAAAATCAATCCTAGGACATAGTAGGCATCGGCTAATAGATCGCTTTTAGGAAAATCCTGAACAAGTGATAAAAAATACCTGGCTGCCAGAGCCGGCTCACTATGCTGGTAATAGTACCTGCCCAGCCACCAGATAATCTCGGGGGTGAAGATAGAATCCGGATATTTAGAACGTAAGACCTTAAACTTCTTTAAGGCCTCCCCTTCTTCTCCTGACTGATAAAAACAATCCGCTATACCATATTCGGCTTTCTGGATCAGTTCAATATCCTGGGTAGAAGACCGGATAACTTCCTTAAAGGAGCGCCGGGCAGCCGCATAATCACCCAGGTTATAGAAACAATTCCCCAAAAGATAGAGTGCCTTTGACCTTAATCCGCTTTCCTTAAACCCATCTTGAAACTTTTCCAGGCTTAAGATCGCCTCCTTATAATCGGAATCTTTAAAACCTGCCGAGCCCAATTGATACCGGACATAATCGCTATAAGAATTATCCGGGTAAGCCTCTAATACTGCCTGATATGACTTTTGCGCTTTTTTATAATCGCCGGACTCCTGATAAATATCGCCTATCTGGCAGAGGGCGCTTACTTTCAACTGCAGATCATTGCTCGTATCAGCTACCTTTTGAAATTCTTTTACCGCTGCTTTCGGGTTTCCCTGTTTCAATAAAGACCAGCTTAAATTATAGTATAATTTATCGACTATCTGGCTGGAAAGGCCCTGGAGATCTACCTCAGATAGCGCTTCCTGGTAGGCCCGTGATGCTTCTTTATAATCCGCTAAATTATAGAAAGCATCTGCCCTGCCTATATAAGCCTGGGCTAAAATTAAGGGGTCGCGCTCCCCGGACAACAGTTGCTCATATATCTTTTTAGCTTCATTTACGCGGTTAGTATCCATACAGAGGATGGCTTTACCTAAAAATAAAATATCCCGGCTCCTTTCCTCCAGGGACTTCTGCTTTATCGACCAAAAAATATCTTCCGCTTCTTTATAGCGTTTTAATTTAAGGTAGGCCCAGGCCAGGTCCAATTTAATCAGCTCCTGCATTTTTTCATCGGGGTTACTGGCTAAAGACTGGGAATAAGCTTCTATAGATTCGCTAAAATTATCCAGATAATAATTTGCTTCCCCTAAATAAAAATAGAGGTAAGACATACGCAGGCTATCCTCGGAGAAGAGCCCGAATAGAGGGGCGATCTTGCTCTTAAGCGCGGGATAATCTTTTAAGTTATATAAACATTCCATCATTTTAAATGCGGCGTCTTTACCCTGCGGTTCCCCGGGGAATTTTTCTGCCAGGGCTTGAAAATAACCCAGGGCGTCCTGAAATTTATGCTCCTGGAATAAACACCAGCCAATAGAATAATAGGCGATCGGTACATAAGAAGAATTAGGGAATTCCTGGATTATTTTCTTATAATAAGCAACTGCCTGGGCAAAGTTATCTCCTTTAAAATGAACTTCAGCCGTCCAATAATAAACAGCGTCTTTAATGCCTTTAGCTTTAGGGTCTTTTAAGAGCGCTTCAAATTTGGTTAAAGCTTCCATAAACTTATTCTGCTGGAAATAGCATTCTCCAGCCAATAACTGCGCTTCCGGCACCTTAAGGGAATCAGGATAATCATTTAAAAAACGTTCCAGGAGCCCGAGGCTTACCTCATAAAAGCCATCCTCAAAGGCTTTCTTACCCATAAAAAGCGTCTCTTCTTCTTTAAGGCCAGCCGTTATCTCCTGGGCCGGTAACTGCGCTAATGGAGCCAGCACCAGTAAAATAACCAAAAGTATTCCTGCCCTATTCATCTTCAATATAATAATGCCTTTTTTAGAAACTGGGCTGTGTATGATCTTTGATTACGGATAAGTTCTTCCGGGCTGCCCGAGGCGACCAGTTCTCCCCCCTTATCCCCGCCTTCCGGGCCTAAATCAATGATGTAGTCTACGCTCTTAATCACCTCTAAGTTATGCTCGATGACCACCACGGTATTGCCTTTATCCACCAACCTCTGCAATACATTGATCAACCTGGCGACATCGGCAAAATGTAAACCCGTAGTCGGTTCATCAAGTATGTAAAGCGTGCTCCCTGTCGCGCGTTTGCTTAATTCGCTGGAAAGCTTAAGCCTCTGCGCCTCGCCTCCGGAGAGAGTGGTCGCGGATTGGCCCAGATGTATATACCCTAAACCCACATCATAAAGATAAGTAAGTGTGTTATTTATCTTCGGGATATTACTGAAGAGCTCGAGCGCCTCTTCCACGGTCATCTCCAGGACTTGGGCGATAGATTTACCTTTATATTTTACATCCAGGGTCGCTTCATTAAACCTCAAACCCTTACAGATGTCGCATTTTACATAGACATCCGGCAGGAAATGCATTTCAATCTTCTTTATCCCGTCGCCCATACAGGCCTCGCAGCGGCCACCCTTAACATTAAAAGAAAACCTTCCCGGTTGATAGCCGTGCACGCGCGACTCAGGAAGGCGACTGAAGATATCACGGATGTCCCCAAAAACCCCTGTATAGGTAGCCGGGTTAGAGCGAGGGGTCCGGCCGATCGGCGATTGGTCTACCTCGATCACTTTATCAATGAATTCCGCCCCGGTGATTTTCTTGAACAATCCCGGTTTCTCTTTTGATTTATAAATTTTTTGCGCCAAAGCCCGGTATAATATCTCGTCAATAAGCGTAGACTTTCCCGAACCGGATACGCCGGTGACTCCGATAAAGGCCCCTAAAGGAAACCGAATATTAATATTCTTAAGGTTGTGTTCGGCGGCGCCTCTTATCTCCAGGAATTTTTTATCCTGCCAATCCCTCCTTGCCGCAGGCAGTTCTATTTTTAATTCCCTTCTCAGGTATTTGGCTGTCAGAGAATGCCGGTCTTTTAAAAGCTCTTCTTTAGTCCCCGCAAAAACCACTTCTCCGCCGTGCAAACCCGCGCCGGGGCCTAAATCTACGATATAATCGGCGCTCAGTATAGTCGCCTCATCATGTTCAACTACCAACAAGGTGTTACCCAGGTCCCTTAACGATTTAAGCGTGGTTAATAATTTGGCATTATCCCGCTGATGCAGGCCGATGCTCGGCTCATCCAATACATATAATACGCCGACCAGGCCCGAACCTACCTGGGTAGCCAGATGGATCCTCTGCGCCTCACCGCCTGAAAGGGTCGCGCTCTTTCTGTCTAAAGTAAGGTAATCCAGGCCGACATCAATGCAAAACTTCAACTTTTGGGTTATCTCCTTTAAGGCCTGATAGGCGATCAACTTTTCCTTAGCGTTCAATTCCAGGCTATTGAAAAAAACATGTGCCTCTTTGATCGGCATCTGTGTTACTTCCCAAATATTCTTCCCATTGATCCTGACTGCCAGGCTCTCTTTTTTAAGCCGGGCGCCTTTACACGCGGGGCAAGCAGAGGAAGACATAAACCTGGAGATTTCTTCTTTCAGGTAATCGCTCTCGGTCTGGCGGAATAACCTCTCCAGGTGCGGGATAACCCCTTCAAACGGCTTATTACCCACATATTCATCTGAACCGTAAAGTATTGCCTGCCGGATATCTTTCGGCAATTTATTAAACGGCGCATCTAAATCAAAATGCAGTTGAGAGGCTAATTCACGTATAAGCCAGCGGTAATAAAGGATATAACCTCTGCCTCCTCTTTTCCAGGGAGCAATAGCCCCGGCGTTTATAGATTTGCTTTTATCGGGGATGACCAGATCCGGGTCAAATTTGATTTTTGTCCCCAGGCCGTTGCACTCAATACAGGCGCCGTAAGGAGAATTGAACGAAAAAATACGCGGCTCAATTTCCGCGTAATTTACCCCGCACCTAGGGCAAGCGTACTGTTCACTAAAAACCGTCTCCTGCCTGGCGCTGATGATCACCGCGCCCTTACCCACCTTTAGCGCTGTCTCCAGCGAATCCGTAAGCCTGCTTTTAATACCCTCTCTCAAAGTCAACCGGTCTACCACTACTTCTATATTGTGGGTCTTATATTTGGCTAACTTAATCTTCGCCGGAAGCTCATAGATTTTACCGTCAACGCGGCAGCGCACAAATCCGGATTTCTGGATCCCGGGAAATATGTCCCTATACTCGCCTTTCCTCCCGCGCACCAAAGGCGCTAAAATCTGTATATCCGTGCCCTGGGGCATAGACATTATTTTTTCAACGATCTCTTGAGCGCTTTGCTTTTCTATCGGTTGGCCGCATTGATAACAGTAAATTTTACCGATACGCGCAAAAAGAAGCCTTAAATAATCGTAAATCTCTGTCTGGGTCGCTACTGTAGAACGGGGATTTCCGCCGGCTGACCTTTGCTCAATGGCGATGGCAGGCGATAGGCCCGATATATATTCCAGGTCGGGCTTCTGCAATTGCTCTAAGAATTGCCGGGCATAGCTTGAGAGACTCTCTACGAACCGGCGCTGACCCTCGGCATAAATAGTATCAAAAGCCAGGCTGGATTTACCCGAACCGGATAAACCGGTAACTACGATAAGTCTATTGCGCGGAAGCGTAAGGCTGATGTTTTTCAGGTTATGCTCTTTGGCGCCGCGGATAATAATGGATTCGCTTTGCATGGTTAATGGAAAGGAATGATCTGTTTGGCTTTAAGCAGGAAAAAGCTTGTGGGATCATGGATATTTTCGGCAATAAATAAATGATAAAAATTAAACCAATCAAAGAACGCTAAGCTGACCACCAGGACAACCGTTAATTTCATTGCCTGGCGCGGCCAAATCCTCTGCGCTATCATGTTTAGCATGAACAGGGAGAGTAAACGCATCGGCGTATCCAAGATGATCATATAGCGCACGTTTTTCAGGAAAGCACTGAATAAAATAAAGCTAACCAGGAAAACAAAAATAAAATACAGGCTTAATCCGTCTTCTTCCTTCTTTAAGAAAAAACTGAAGATAAAACCGATGGTTAAAATAACGACCCACGGAGAAAGAAGCATATAATCGATCAAATAACGGTACCATGGCCCGGAGCAGAATAAAGAGGCGTAAGAATCAGCCGGCGCAGGCATTAATAAAATTTTAATAATGCCCGGCATATAAGATGAAACTCCGCAAGCCAGGTAAACCAGGCCTGCCAGGATAACCGGAAGGGCTAAAAGGGCCGTTGTTTTTTTAAAGGGAACTTTTTCCTTATAAATGAACCTACTGAATAATAAAAAAGAGAGAAAAACAAAAATCAAGAACAGCGAAGTTTCTTTGATTAGAATACTGCAGGTATATACGGCGACAAAAAGGATGGATCTTGCCCTGCCCCTGTTTTTCAGGAAATCCCAGAACAACCATACCGCCAGCAGGGAAAATAGATTTAAGGAGCTGTCTACGAACGCCCGGCGGGCCATGGCCATCTGGAGCGGAGAAAAAGCCAGGAGGATCACCAATAACAAAGCCAGCTGTTCTCCCAGGTATTTCCTGGAAAAATAATACGAAAAACCCAAAAAAAGCGCGTAAGAAAACAACGACAGGAAAGCTAGATTCAGCAGCGAATAACCCAGTATTTTTAACCAGGCTGCGGACAGAATTATAAAACCGATCCTGAGCGGATGAGGATTAAACCAGTTTGGCTGGTCGGCGATAAATCCCTGAAAAAGGCCGGACAAGCCGTTAAGGCCTTTTTCGCCTATCCAGGTTGCGTATTTGAAGTAACATACATCGTCAGCGTAGGAAAAATAAGGCACCCGGGCCAAAGTAGGCAAAAGCAGACTTACGGCCAGGACAATAACTAATGCTAAAAGCAACCTATAGGTTGATTTTGTTGCCATAAGGGAATATCCGGGGAACTTGGGGGCGGTTCTGTTTTTTATAAAAAAACAGAACCGCCCCTTTTTTTACTTATCTTTTTTTCTTTTTACCGCCTCTTTTCATCTTGGCGCAGGAAACATCACCTTTCTTGTCCAAGAAATAAAGGTAACCCTCTTTTCTCTTGATGCCGCACTTGGCTACCTTCTTCGGGCTGCCTCCTTTTTTCGCGCCCCTTGCCATTTTGGCACAGGAGACGTCACCTTGCTTGTCAATGTAATAGAGGAAACCCTTTGCTCTCTTGATTCCGAGTTTCACTAATTTTTCTGCCATTTTCTGATTCACCCCCCTTCTTATCGTTCGTTATTTGTTATTTTCTTCACGTGCCGATCTCTATCGGCTTCAGAATCTGCTTTAACATGGCTATCGCGGAGAGGACGGCTAAATAACTTGTCTTGGGATTATCCGGATGCAAGACGTTTTCGGTGCGCGTGGTGATCATACCGGCAACAGACTCAATCCTCACCTCGTGAATATTCCTGGTAACTTTGGGAGAAGCGATAATCCTAACCATAGTTTTATTTACGCCTATACCCGCCAGGCTCAAGACCGCGGCAACATTGATATTTTGAGGAAAATATTTGACTGCCTCGCCTGCCTTTCCCGAAAATAATACAGTATCCTTTTTTACCTTTTTTAAATTTATCCCTTTGGCTTCTACGTATTTGACGCCCTTAAAAGAACCTGGGTTCTTGGTGGTAGTAAGGATTACCCGTTTTATCCTGCCCATCCTTGCGGCTTTTAATCCGTCAATACCGCAAAGAGCACCGCTGGGAATATAAACTTTTGCGCGGTTATTTTTAGCCAACGCAGTTAACTGGGCCAGGCGTTCAGCTACCCCTCCCACACTCATAATCATTATATCCTTGCCTGCGGATAAGGTTGTTCTAGCGATATCCCAAGAGGCCTTGGCTGATGACGCTTCAATTATCAACTCTGATTTTGCGATTAACTGCTTCAGGTTACCCGACGCCAGGCCAGGCCGGCCGGATAACTTTTTGGATAATCCCTTAGCTTTATTATTATCTATATCAAAAAGCGCACAGAGCTCTGCCTCCCGCTTGGATTCTTTGACAATTACCCCGGCCAGAGAACTTCCTATTGCGCCGCAACCGACGATCCCGATCTTTAATTTATGCATTATTCTAAACCCTCACTATTATGTTATCGATCAACCTGGTTCTGCCTATGCGTACTGCTAAAGCGATTAAGCATTCTCCGGAAATTTTCCTGACCGGCTTAAGGCTTGCCGCGTCAACAATGGCAATATAATCGATCCTGGCGTTTTTCTTCCTGCTGATCAGTTGTTTCATCCTGCTTATAATCCTGAGGGGACTTTTAGCTCCGGAGTTAACCAGCAATTTAGCTAGACTTAACGCTTTTGATAATACTAAGGCGTCCAGCCTTTCTTTTTTATCCAAATAAGCATTCCTTGAGCTTAAAGCTAACCCATCGCTTTGGCGCACTGTCGGCATTATTTTTACCTTGACCGGGATATTCAGGTCCCTGGCCATCTTCTTGATGATAATTGCCTGCTGCGCGTCTTTCTGGCCAAGATAAATTACATCCGGTTGAATGATATTCAGAAGCTTGGTAACTATTGTCGCTACGCCCCGGAAATGCCCGGGCCGCGCTATTCCGCAAAGAACTCCGCTTAGCTTTTCAACACTAACATAGGTAGAAAAATCTTCGCTATAAATATCCTTTATGCTGGGAAGAAAAACAAAATCTACTCTCTCTTTACGGCAAAGCGCTAAATCTTTATTCAGCGGACGCGGGTATTTTTTGAGGTCTTCCTTAGGCCCGAATTGCGCCGGGTTAACGAAGATGCTCACTACAATAATAGCATTCTCCTGGCGCGCCTGGCGGATAAGGCTTATGTGCCCGGCGTGCAAAGCGCCCATCGTCGGGACAAACCCGATCGAACTACCTGACAGCCTGGACTTTTTTAAAGCATTATATAAAACTAAAGGAGGTTTTATCGTTTTCATATAATTTCTGACAAAGGTTTGATTACAAAATCCCGGACGAACATGCGCGGATGTGGAATAACCAGTTTTTCAGTCCTGACTACTCTATCCCCATAAAGCAGAATATCCAGGTCGATTGTCCGGGGAGCGTTACGCACGCCTTTTGTCCGGCCCAGCCCTTTTTCAATGATCTTTAATTCTTTAAGAAGTCTTAGAGGCGCAAGCCCTGTTCTAATTTTTAAGGCAGCGTTCAGGAACTTCGGTTGGCCAGCCGGACCTCCGACAGGAGCGGTCTGGATAAATGCGGACTTCTTCAGTACCCTGGTATTTTCCAAAAGGTTTATCCTGCTGACAGCTTGTTTTATGCTCAGCCTCCTATTACCTAAGTTCGAACCTACGCCGAGATAGCATATTTCCATAAATACCAATTCGTTAAAGCTAAATCTTCCTTAGCCGCTCAAGCGCTTCTTTTATGCGCTCTTTTCCGACGGTAAGCGCCATACGGATATAGCCTTCGCCGTATTTGCCGAATCCGACTCCGGGAGTAACCACGATATTCGCTCTGTCTAATAGAAGCTCGGAAAATTTTAAGGAACTTTTCCCTCTAGGAACTTTTATCCAGACATAAAAAGTTGCCTTAGGCCTATGCGCCTGCCAACCTAATGCCCCTAAGCCTTCCATCAAACAATCGCGGCGCTCCTGGTAAAGGCTGCACATACTTTTAACGTATTCCTGCGGCCCGGACAGCGCGACAATACCGGCTAATTGCACCGCTGAAAAAATACCCGAATCAATATTGGATTTGACTTTAGCTAAAACTGCGGTTAACTTTTCATTTCCGCAGGCCCAGCCGATACGCCAGCCGGTCATATTGTATGTTTTGGATAACGAATGGAATTCTATGGCGACTTCCCGCGCGCCCTCGAGTTCTAAAATACTTGCAGGCCGGTATCCGTCATAGCTCATCTCCGAATAAGCCAGGTCCGAAACAATAATGATTTTATTTTTACGGGCGAATTCAATCAGCTCTTTATAAAAAGCCTTTTCGGCGGTCGCCGATGTGGGATTATTGGGATAATTAACAAAAATGATTTTTGCTTTTTTACGCACGGATAAAGGTATTTTTTTAAGGTCAGGCAGAAAGGCATTTTCTTCCAAAAGCGGCAAAGAATAGGGTTTTGCCCCGGCTAAAATAGTCCCGCCTTTATAAGGAGGATAACAGGGGTCGGGAACCAGGGAATAATCGCCCGGGTTTAAAAAAGCCAGCGGAAAATGCGCCAGGCCTTCTTTGGAGCCGATTAACGGCAAGACTTCCGAACCAGGGTTCAGGCTTACGCCAAACCTTTCCTTATACCAGACAGCGATTGAACGGCGTAAGGCCGGCATACCTTGATCCAGGGCGTAACGATGGTTAGCCGGGTCAAGCGATGCCTGATATAACGCTTCAATTATATGCCTGGGCGTCGGTTGGTCAGGATCGCCTATTCCCAAATCAATAATGTCCCGGCCGGCAGCAGCTGCTTTTCTTTTTGCCTTATCAATTTCCAGAAATAAGTACGGCGGAAGGTCTTGTATTTTTTTAGATAGCTTAAACATATTCTCCCTCTATTTTAATACGTCCTGCATTGAATATAACCCGGCGGGCTTGCCGAAGATCCACTTTGCCGCTTTTAAAGCCCCCAAAGCAAATAGATCGCGCGAATGCGCCTGGTGTTTTATTTCAATGCGTTCGGAATTACCGCAAAATATAACCGTATGGTCTCCTACAATATCTCCTAGGCGGATAGAATGCACGGGTATCTGTTTTCCGGTTTCTTCACCTAAAATTTCCGTCAGTTTTTTTGCTGTGCCGGAAGGAGCGTCTTTTTTAGTTTTATGATGCGCTTCTACGATCTCCATACTATAATCCGGCCCTAGTTTTTTGGCGATCTGCGGCAAAATCCCAAATAATACATTTACGCCGATAGCCATATTCGGGGTAAACACCACCGGCACGACGCGGCTGATTTCTTCAACTTTCTTAACTTGAGTATCGCTCAGGCCCGTTGTCCCCAGGATAAGCGCTTTTTTATATTTAGCCGCATAATCCAGGCTTACTTCGGCTGCCTCAGGGACAGTAAAATCCACCAGCACATCAATAAGGAACAAGCCGTCGGTATTAGAAGATATTTTCAACTTTCCGATATCCCTGCCGATGGCCGGAGTCCCTCTTTTTTCCAGGGCCAGAGCCAGTTCAAAATCCGGGTCGCGTGACGCTAATTCAAAAATACGCCTGCCCATTTTCCCGCAAACACCAGCAACTCCTAATTTTATCATTGCCGCTCTCTCCTTACTTAGCGCTCCAGTTAATCTTATATAAATATATACGCAAGCCCGTTTCTTTATTCTCTTCCTGCTCGATGAGCTGAAAATACTTTAACCCTTTGCCTTTCATAAAATATAACTTAATCAGCATACTGCGCGCTAATCGCTTATCCATTAAAATTGCTTCGTAGGTATCCTTGCTCTCTAAAAATAAAAGCGAATATTCGCTGTCTCCTTTAAGCGCCTTTTCTTTTATCCTGTCCTTGGTAACAAAAACTATTTCTCCAGGGATTATCCATTTCTGAGGCATATCCTGCCTGTAAAAAAAACTGGAATTGTCTTTATCCACTAATAAGCCGTTATTGAAGCGTATGATCTTTTCGTCTTTAGCGCCGGATCTCTGCGCCAACCCGCTGCTATACAGCCGGTACCTTTCGCTTGAGATCCAATCTAGCGGCCTTTTCCTGCTGGTCAGCCACATTGTTTGGTAAAGGGACTCGGCCTGGGCCTTAGAATAACCAAACTTTTTTCCGGCATAAGTTGTAAATTTAACTTTATCCGCCGTCTCCATATTCTGCCATAAATCCAATTTTTTGAAATCCCAATTTGCTAGAGTACAAAAAACCTCAACCATGTTCAACAGGCCCCCATCCACCAGCAAGTAAGCAGGATGCTTAGGCTCATAGATAAGGCCAAGGATCTTATCTATAAGCTTTTTATCGTCCGTATACCTGCTTAATAAGGAACGGCCTCCATATTTATCGCAGAGCAGCATCTTATTGATTAATTCAAACGCCGCTAATTTTTCCCCGCCGGTAAGTTTTAATAGCTCTTCAAATCCCTGAGTATTGCCGGCGTTTAACATCCGCAATATCCCCAACGCTTCTTTTTCATTGTCCGACATAAATAATCTCGCGGTCCAGTAGGCAACCGGCGTAAAATTATATTGGGGGCAGTGCAGGGTCGCGCGCCCGGAGACGCTCATAATAAAATCCCCGGGATCCCAGTAAGCGCTGATAACTGCATCCGGCGGAGTTACATTCTTTATCTTTATCAGCATATGCTGCCACGTATTATTTAAGATAGGCAAGAATACCTCTCTGGATGCGGCGCGTATGGGTAATATAGCGCCTGCCAAGAATATGCCGCTTAACAGGGTAATATAGGCTTTCTCATTAATCTTACGTAAGAAAATAATCTTGTCTTTTTGCCTATACATAAAATCCCTGAGGGTATCTAAAAATGCTCCGAAGAAAATACCTATCGGCACGGCCAGGAATATAATAAATCTTTTAGAGAGGGAGGTTAGAATAAGCATTACCAACAACCATACGGTTAAAACGAATAACAAAAAACTTTTTTCTGAAAAATTAACCAAGACTCTTTTTTTAATAATCAACACTAAGATCCCCAGCAGCCCGCCGCATAAAATAAGGCCTCCTCCCAACCCTCCTCTTATATAAGCGACTCCGGAGCTGTTTAATTCCTGTATAGAAAATGCCATGTTGGGCCAGAAATTAGCTATTGCCAAATTTTGCCGCGTCGATAAAATTGAAAACGGCCCTGAAAAAGACCCGGCTATTGCCTCAGGGCCCGAAATAACCCCTACCCATAGGTAGGTGGATAGAATAAATAATGCTAAAGATAAAAAGGCATCTTTTATCTTGGCCTTCTTACTGCTGCGCGGGTCATAACTTACCATACAAAGTTCATGCAGGAATAAGCCGGCGGCTATAATATAAAAAATAAACCACCAGATAGACCATATCGCCGAATATACACCGGTTGTTAATCCCGCTAAAAATAAAAAAAGAATATGCTTTAGGCCTTTTACTTTAAAAGAATACGCAGCCAGATAAACGATAAATAACGGCAAAAATATATTATAGATATCCGTATCGAACCATCCGAAGCTTGAACGCATCAATATCACGGGAGATAAGCCTACGGCTAAGCTGGCGACAAAACTCCCCGCATGGGATACGCCCAGCATAAGCGCAATAGAGAATACGGCTATTACCAGGAAAACCGAAAGAAATACGGGGAGAAAACTAAGCGCGGACATAAGGGATAATTTATTATTTATAAAATGCACGAATTTATAAAAATATGCGCCTATGTAGAAATGCAGCTTTAGGGGTTCGATCTTCGCCCCAAAAGGAGCAAGCATAAGGGTATCGTAATCCTGGTTATTAATACGTACTGTGCCAAAATTTCCGTTCTTTAAAAAATTGTCTACCCTCCTATACCAACGATAGGGATCGACCTCCTGCATATATGTCCAGCCGTCCTTATCCCGGTAATAGGCTTTTAACCCCTGGCTTTTTTCAAAGATAGCTTTCTTGACTTCGGCCTTATTTTCTTTTAAATACAGCTTAAACGCGCTCTCCAACAATTCCACCTTATCTGCCTCGCCGAGCCCGGAATACACCAGGTTAATCTCTTTGTACAATTTATCGACAATAGCGACATGAACTTCTTTTTTTGCCTTTTTATCCAGAGACCATAAAAACAGGGTATTCAGCCGAAAATATATGTTTAGGCCAAGTGAGACAGCGATTAGAGCAAATAAAAAAACTCTCTTATTGTTCATTTTAGGTTTATTTTAAAAGATTATAGTCCCTCAGGGCTTTTTTAAGTTTTTCCAGGTTATCCGAAGAGAGCGCACACATCGGTAAACGCAAGGCCGGCTCGCACATGCCCAATAACCCCAGCGCTGTTTTTACGGGAATAGGGTTAGTCTCAACAAACATAGCTTTAACCAAGGGCAATAATTTATAATGCAGCTCCCGGGCTTTTTTAATGTTCCCTTTTTCAAACTCGCTGACTAAATCAGCTACATCCCGCGGCGCAATATTGGCCACTACGGAGATTATCCCTATCCCGCCGAGGCTTAATACGGGAAGAGTCAGGCCATCATCACCAGAAATCAACTCAAAATTCGGCGGGCAAAGCGCCTTTATGCGCGACATCTGCTCTAAATTACCCGAAGCTTCTTTTACCCCGGCGATATTTTTACAATCAGCGGCTAATCTGGCGATTGTCTCAGGCTCAATATTTACTCCGGTGCGCGAAGCGATATTATAAAGGATGATCGGAATATCTACCGAATCCGCTACGGCCTTAAAATGTTCGTAGAGCCCTTTTTGAGTCGGACGGTTATAATAAGGAGAAACCTGCAGCGAAGCGTCTGAACCGGCACTGGCGGCATGCTTAGTCAGCAGTATGGCTTCTGCGGTTGAGTTCGAACCTGTCCCGGCGATTACCGGCACTCTTTTTCTAACCTGGGCAATAGTAACTTCAATTACCTGCTCGTGTTCTTCAAAAGACAGGGTCGCCGATTCTCCGGTTGTGCCGCAGGGTACAATACCCGCAGTGCCGTTTTTAATCTGAAATTCAATTAACTCTCTAAGTTTTTTTTCATCAACCGTTGATTTTGCGCCTTCAACGGAAAATGGCGTGACAATGGCTACAATTGAGCCTTTAAACATAATATTCTCCTTTGTAAACTGCCCGCGCTTTACCCTCAAGCCAGACATCCGTAAACCGGGAATTATCCTTCTTAAAATAAATTTTTAAAATTTCGCCGCTTCTTGTATGCACATATACTTTATTCGAAACATCCGCCTTCAAAGCAAAAATCAGCGCCGCAGCGACACTTCCGGTGCCGCAGGCAAGCGTCTCATCTTCAACTCCCCTTTCATAAGTACGGATCCTTAGCGCATCTTTGCCTAAAACCTCAATAAAATCCACATTTGCCCCTGCCGGAGAAAATTTATTATGGTAACGGATGGATCTGCCAATGCCTTGCACGTTAATTTTATCTACTCCGGAAACAAATATTACCGCGTGCGGGACTCCGGTATTAATAAAATTTACCTTAATGCCGCGGTTATTTATCTTAAGAGGGATATCCAGCCTTAAACCTTTAGGATTAGTAAGTTTTATTTTGACCTGGTCTTTTTTGACGATTGATTCAACGGCCCCGGCCCGGGTCTTAAGATTTAACGTCTTTAAGCCCATCCAAAGGCTAGCGCAGCGGCTGCCATTACCGCACATCTCGGCTTCTGAGCCATCGCTGTTAAAGATGCGCATTTTTACACCGCCAGGAAGCGCTTTTTCCAAAACCAGTAAGCCATCCGCGCCTATTCCGTATTTCCGGTCACAGAGGATCCTGGCCAGACCGCTTAAACTTCCGGATTTTCCTGCCTGCCGGACAGGAAGGGGCTTGACGCTTTTAGCTTCGATAACGACGAAATCGTTACCGGAAGCAACCATTTTAGTAAATTTTATTTTATGCATATGGACTATTTTAAAAGGAACCCGGGGATGGATTCATTACGCACCAAATCCCCATACGTCTCCCTTTGGCGGATTACGAATACTTTGTTTTTAACCACCATAACCTCCTGCGGCCTCCTCCGGGAATTGTAATTACTCGCCATACTAAAACCGTATGCCCCAGCTCCCAGCGCTGCCAGATAATCCCCTTCTTCAACTTTAGGCAAAAGCCTGTCTTTAGCGAAGAAATCCCCGGATTCGCATATCGGGCCGACCACATCGGCCCTTTCCGTTCTGCTTTTACGTTTTAACGACACTACCTGATGGTACGCTTCATATAATGCCGGCCGGATTAAATCGTTCATCCCGGCATCTACGATAATAAATTTTTTCTTCGGCGTGTATTTAACATAAAGGACTTTAGCCACTAATATCCCGGCGTTCCCGGCAATAAACCTCCCTGGCTCCATAATAATTTTAAGCCCGGATTTTTTCAATGAAGGCAAAACCCTGCCCGCAAATTTGGCTGCGGTCTGCGGTATTTCTTTATCGTAAATAATCCCCAGGCCTCCCCCGATATTTAAATACTCTAAGCCTATCCCTTCTTTTCTTAATTCGACGATAAATCTTAGCACTTTTGCTATTGCTGCCGCGAAAGGTTCGGGAACGGTTATCTGGGAACCGATATGGATGTGCAGCCCGGCGATCCTTACATGCGAAAAACCCCGGGCCAGTAAGATTATCTTTTTAGCGGTCTTAAAATCTATGCCGAATTTATTAGTCAGTTTGCCGGTAGTGATATATTTATGCGTTTTTGGCTCAACATCCGGGTTAATACGTAAAGCCACGTTCACCCGCCGGGAGAGGCGGCGGGCAATATGCTGGACATTTTTTAATTCCGAAAATGACTCCACATTAAAAAACAGGATGCCTAATTTTATTGCTTCTTCTATCTCGCAATCGGTTTTGCCGACCGAAGCATAGACTATCTTTTTTAAAGAACAGCCGGCTTTTATAGCCCGGAATAATTCTCCGCCTGAAACAATATCCAGGCCCGCCCCCTCATTCACTAAGGCCCTAAGGAGCGCCAGGTTGGAATTGGCTTTAACCGAATAACAGATAAGCGGGTCAATTTCCCGAAAGGCGGTTTTTAACTTCAAAAAATGGCCGATCAGGGTTTTATAGCTGTAAACATAAAGCGGGGTGCCGAATTTTTCGGCTAAATCCTGCACCCTTACATCCTCGCAATATAAATTATTGCTTCTGTATTTAAATTCGTGCATAGGTTTTTATCCTTCTCTTATCTCTTAATCGACTTTTTCGACTTCACTGAAATTAAGGGATCAAATAGCTTAACTATTTCTTTCTTAACGAATTTATCGGAAAATTTCTTGAGTAAGCCTTCCGGCAGCTCTTTAATCTGAATATCGTTATCTATGGAATATTTTATTAGTTTTCCGATAATAGTATGCGCTTCTTTAAAGGGGACTTTTTTATCCACAAGATAATATACTAAATCCGTAGCATAAAGGCCTTCGTCTTCAAGGTGCTCTTCTATTTTAGACTTGTTAAATTTCAAAGTTTTGATCAAACCAGCCAAGACCTTTAGCTCACTAGAAACTATTTCAAAGGAGTTAAACAGCGGCTCTTTATCCAACTGCATATCCCTGTTGTAGGTTAAAGGTAGCCCTTTCATCATTGTTAAAGCGCTTATAAGATTACCGTATAATCTTCCGGCATATCCCCTGATTAACTCTAAGACATCCGGATTCTTCTTTTGAGGCATAAGTGAGCTTCCCGTGCAGAAGGCCTCATCAATCTCCACAAAATCAAATTCTTTCGTGGACCAGATAATCAAATCTTCAGCTAATCTTGAAAGATGCATAGCGACAATAGATAAAACACCGATAATCTCAATCACGAAATCTCTATCGCTTACTGAATCCAAAGAATTTGTAACCGGTTTAATCAATCCTTTTAAGTCCTCCTCCATAATATAGCTTTTCAGGTTTTCGTTATATTTGGAGGACATTATGGGGGTTCCTGCCAACGCACCGGCACCTAAAGTTATATTCAGGTTAGTGGATAAAAATTCCAATCTGGATATATCCCTTTTTAACATTGAAATATAAGCTCCCAGATAATCCCTCAGATACACTGGCTGAGCGTGTTGCAAATGGGTAAAACCGGGAAGAATCAAATCCTTATTCTCCTTTTTTAGGCTCAAACCCTTTATTGCAGACACCAGGCTATTAGCAGTTTTCTGCAATGTTCCTGTGGCGGCGTAACAATATAACTTTGTAGCAAATACTACCTGATCATTTCTTGACCGCGCGGTATGCAGCTTGAGCGCTAAATCTCCCACTTTTTTCTGCAATTCATTTTGGATATAAGTATGTATATCCTCGTTATTAACAGGAGGCTTGAAACCTTTCTTTATTTTTTTAAAAAGGGAATCCAGCGCATTTTCAAGCTTGGATGATTCCATAGAGGATAAGTAACCGGCCTTACACAGAATTTTAATATGCGCCAGCGAACCAATAATATCAAAGTTCATCAATTTATAATCATACTGTATTGACTTGGTAAATTCTTCTACCAACGGGTCAGTTTTCTTACTAAATCTTCCACCCCATAATTTTTTTGCCATTTCTTCTCCTGTCTTTCCTGCCTACTATCTTCTATAAGGCATACCCCAAATTTTTATAAACCCTTCGGCTAATTTCTGGTCAAATTTATCTTCTTTGCCGTAAGTGCTCAACTCTTTTTTGTAAAGCGAGTGGGCTGATTTTCTTCCTACCGCCACGCAATTACCCTTAAATAATTTTAGCTTTATCGAGCCGGTTACGTGCTTTTGCGTGGATTTGACAAAGCCGTCCAAAGCCTCTTTCAACGGAGAAAACCAGAGGCCGTTATAGACCAGCTCCGCATATTTAAGGCTGATGATATCCTTAAAGTGGCTCAATTCCCTATCCAAAACCAGCGCTTCCAATTCTTTGTGCGCGGTATGTAAAATCGTCGCTGCCGGGGCTTCGTAGATCTCTCTGGATTTTATCCCGACCAGCCTATTTTCAACCATATCTGACCTGCCTACGCCATAAAGCCCCCCGATTGCATTTAAATGACTGATCAGGGTTTTTAATTTATAAACCCTCCCGTCTATCTTTTTCGGCACGCCTTTTTGAAAATAAACCTCCATATACTTAGGATAACTTGCCTGGCTAGTCGGGCTTTTGGTAATCATATACGCGTCTTCCGGGGGCTCCTGCGTCAAATCCTCCAATATGCCTGCTTCAATACTGATGCCCCAGATATTCCGGTCAATGCTGTAAGGCTTTTTCTTGGTCACGTCTATCGGGATATTGTGCGTTTTAGCATATTCTATTTCTTCTTCCCGTGACTGGAATTCCCAGGTCCTTACCGGAGCAATGATATTCAAACGCGCATCAAGTATGCCCGCCGCTACTTCAATCCTCACCTGGTCATTTCCCTTTCCGGTGCAACCGTGGGCTATTGCGTCGGCTTTTTCTTTGTGCGCTATCTGAACAAGGTATTTGGCGATTAACGGCCTGCCTAAAGCAGTAGCCAATAAATACTTCCCTTCGTAGATGGCATTGGCCTGTAAGGCCGGCAAAACAAAATCCTCTACAAATTCATCCTGCAAATCTTTGATGTAAACCTTGGACGCTCCTGCGGCAAATGCCCGCGACTCAATTGCCTCCAGGTTTTCTCCCTGGCCTAGCCCCTGCCCCAGGTCCGCCATAAAACAGATAACTTCATAACCCTGGCCCTTAAGCCATCTGATGATACAGGAAGTATCCAGCCCGCCCGAATAAGCTAACACCACTTTTTTCATTTAATTATCTCCCTAATAATTTTATTAGAACCGCTTTCTGCACGTGCATCCTATTCTCCGCCTCATCAAATATAACCGCATTCTGGCTATTTAAAACGTCATCAGTTATCTCTTCCCCTCTGTGCGCAGGAAGGCAGTGCATAATTAAAACATTGGCTTTGGCTGATTCCACCAAATTTTTATTTACCTGGAAACCCCTGAAGGCTTCTTTTCTTTTAGCGGCCTCATCTTCCTGGCCCATACTTGCCCAGACATCGGTATAAATCACATCCGCAGCCTTAACCGCGCTGAAAGCATCATTAAATAAATTTATCCCTGCGCCGCTGGCTTCTGCAGCTGCCTTAGCATCTTTTAATACCGCAGCGTCCGGTTCATAACCCTTGGGGCAACCCACATTCATATTCACGCCTAATTTGGCGCAAATAAAAAGCAATGAATTACAGACATTATTCCCATCGCCTACATAAGCTAAAGTCAGGCCCTTAAGCACCTTTAGTTTTTCTTTTACTGTATACAAATCCGCTAATGCCTGGCAGGGGTGCGAAAAATCCGACAAGCCGTTAATTACCGGAACAGTCGCCTCCTTAGCCAACTCCAGGCAATTTTTATGTTCAAATGTCCTGATGACTATACCGTCAACATATCTGGAAAGAGTCCTGGCTACGTCGGCGATAGATTCTCTTATGCCCAGGTTTATTTCATTAGGCGCAAGGTATAAAGAGTTCCCGCCCAGCTGGAACATGCCCACCTCAAAAGAAACCCTGGTTCTGTTGGAAGGTTTCTGAAAAATAAGCACCAGTGTTTTACCGAAAAGCGTTTTTCCAAATTTAGCCTTATTTTTTTTCAGTTTATCGGTAAGGCTGAATAATTCCTGGATCTCTTTTACCGTTAAATCATTTATCGTAAGCAGGTCCTTTTTCATCTTCTCCCCTATCTATTAACTACTCTCTAATACATTTTGCAGTATGCCGATCGCCTTATCTATTTCTTTCTTGGTGACATTCAGCGCCGGCATAAGCCTTAATACCCTGGCGTGAGTGCAATTAATCAACAGCCCCTGGCTGATACACTTTTCAACGACTTCTTTACCTTCTATATTTAATTCCACTCCCGCCATTAAACCTAAACCCCTTACTTCCTGGATAACCGGGGATTTTTCTTTTAAGGTATTGAGCTTGGTAAATAAATACTCGCCCATTGCCCGGGTATTTTTAAGTAATTTTTCCTTTTGCACCGCCTTTAATACTGCCAGAGCCGCCCGGGCTATCACCGGCCCGCCGCCAAAAGTTGAGGCATGCATTCCCGGGCCTAAAGTATCGGCAATTTCTTTTCTGACGACCAGCGCTCCTATCGGAAGTCCGCCGCCCAATGATTTAGCCAAAGTCATAATATCCGGGGTCAACCCGTAATGCTGGTAGCAAAATAATTTACCTGTCCTGCCCACGCCGGTCTGCACTTCATCCACGATAAGTAGCAATTTCTTCTCAGCGCATAACTTTCTCAGTCCCGAGACAAAATCCCCGCTAGCGACATTTATCCCGCCCTCGCCCTGCACCAACTCTAACATTATAGCGATAGTTTTATCACTGGCTGCCTGCTTTACTGCCTCCAGGTCATTGAATTTAACTGTTTTAAAACCCTCGGGTAAGGGGCTAAAACCTTCCTGGTATTTTTTCTGCCCGGTAGCAGCGAGCGTAGCCAGGGTCCTTCCGTGAAAGGAATTTTCAAAAGTAATAATTTCATACCTGCCTTGGCCGTATTTTCTGGCTAGCTTAAACGCCCCCTCATTCGCCTCTGCCCCGGAATTACAAAAGAATACCTTGGCCGGATAAGACCAGTACACCAATTCCTTAGCTAACCTCGCCTGGGGTATATGGTAATAGTTATTCGGGATAAAAATTAACTTGGCAACCTGATCCCGCACTGCCTGCATTACCTTAGGATGGCAATGGCCAAGGTTTCCCACCCCCCAACCCGGGAAAAAATCCAGGTATGCCTTATTATGGATATCCCAAAGTTTAGAGCCCTTGCCCTTAACAAATACCAGGGGAACCTTGGTATAAGTGGGCATTATATTTTCTTTATAACTTGCGAAAACTTCTTCCAGTTTCATTGAATGATCTCCGTCCCTATACCCTGGTCGGTAAATATCTCCAGGAGCAGCCCGTGGGGAATGCGCGCGTCAACAATATGCGTTTTCTTGACTCCTTTTTTTAAAGCATCGATACAGGCCTTAACTTTCGGGATCATGCCTTGTTGTATAACATTATCCTCAATCAACCCCTTGGCTTCTTGAGTAGTTAATGTTGATATAAATGAGTGGGGGTCTTCGGGGTTACGCAGAATCCCCTTCACATTGGTTAATAAAACAAATTTTTCCTCTTCCAGGCTGCCGGCCGCGCTTGAGGCAGCTTCATCCGCATTGACATTGTAAGCCTTTTTCTCTTTATCGCTGGCCATCGGCAGAATTACCGCTATTTTATCTTTTTCCAATTCCTTCAGGATCATTTCTGCGTTCACGCCGACAATATTACCGACCAGGCCTAAATCTATCTTTGCTTTTTTCTTTTCAGCCTGGATCAACTGTCCTTTCTTACCGTTTAGGCCGATACACTTGGCCCCCAATTCCGAAATCTCATCAACAATAGTATCATTTAAAGACTGCAGCTCTTCCTCAACTACCGCCAGCGTCTCTTCATCGGTAACGCGCATACCATCCACAAACTCACTCTTCTTGCCGGAGTTTCGCATACGCTCGCTTATGTTCGGGCCACCGCCATGGACTAAGACAGGCTTTAACCCCATAAAATTCAGGAAGACAATATCCTCCAAAACCCCCTTACGTATCTTTTCTTCTCCTAAGATACTGCCTCCGTATTTTATGACAATTACTTTCTTATGGAACTTCTTTATATAGGGCAGGGCTTCTATTAATACGTCTGCCTTTCTGATCGCTTCTTCCATTTATATCCTTTCTTAATTATATTCAGCGTTTATTTTTATATACTCAGGTGTCAGGTCCGAAGTATAAACCACCGCTCCGGAGTTTCCCTGATTAAGCGAGACTTCCACGTCTATGTCTTTCTTCTTTAATGAACTTACTTTTATTTTCAAATTCCCTTCCTTAATTCCCGCCCCGCATGAACCGGCCGCAGAAGCAATCCTGCCGAAATTCGGGTTTTCTCCGTATACGGCTGTCTTAAAAAGGTTAGAGTTAGCTATATTTAAGGCTACGGCCTTAGCTGTTTTCTGGTCCCTGGCGGATTTTACGGTAATCTTGATAAATTTACTGGCGCCTTCAGCATCCCGGACAATCATCTTAGCTAATTCCAGGCAGACTAAACTTAAGGCTTGCGTAAATAAATTTAAATTCTTTCCCTGGTTAATTAAAGGATTGCCGGCCTTAGCGTTTGCCAAAAGCATAACCGAGTCATTGGTGCTCATACATCCGTCTACTGTTATGGAATTAAAAGAAACATCCACCGCTTGCTTTAAGGCCTTATTCAACGCTCCCTGGCTGATCTGGGCATCCGTAAAAATAAAACTCAACAAAGTAGCCATATTCGGGGCAATCATCCCCGCGCCCTTGGCTACCCCGCATACTGTAATTTCTTTGGCGCCCACGTTAAACTTTACCGAAAAAATCTTGGCAAAGGTATCCGTAGTCATTATCGCTTTTGCGGCTTTATCTATGCCTTGAGAAGATAATTTCTTAATCACTTCGGGAATGCCCCGTTTAATTTTCAAAACCGGCAATCTCTTGCCGATAATTCCGGTTGAAGCAACCAAAACACATTCTTTCCTGAGACCCAGGGCTTTAGCTAAGACCCGCGCGGTTTCCCCTGCGTCTTTTAAGGCCGCACTACCGGTAAAACAATTCGCATTTGCGCTATTGGCGATGATCGCCTGAAAACTGCTGTTATTCTTCAGGTGAGCTTTACTTAAAACTACCGGAGCAGCCAAAATATCGTTAGTCGTAAATACGCAACTGGCCAAAGCCGGATTTTCCGAAAAAAATAAAGCCAGGTCGGGCTTGCCTGACCTTTTTAGGCCGCAGGATATACCGCTGGCCTTAAAACCAACCGGCAAAATCCCTTTTTTATACGTTTTCATAATAACCCTGCTGTCTCCGGGAATCTATACATTATATTCAGATTCTGTACTGCCTGGCCCGAAGCTCCCTTGATTAAGTTATCAATAGCCGAAATCACAATCACGCTATCGACGCAATCTTTAATCCCGATGTCGCAAAAATTAGTTCCCACTACATCTTTTAAAGCCGGGAATTCTCCTTCAGCTTTTATTCTCACGAATGGCTCATGCTTATAGAATTTCTTATATAAATCAACTAACTTTAGCTTTTTGATTTTTGCTTTTTGATTTTTTTTGATATATATCGTTTCCAATATTCCTATCTTTACCGGTAATAGATGCGGCACAAAAGTCACCTTAACTTTCTTGCCTGCCAGGATTGCTAACGCCTGGTTGATTTCCGGAGTATGCTGGTGCACGCCAACCTTATAAGCCTTAAAATCTTCCTTGTCCGGCGAAGAGAAAAATACTTCGGTTTTCTTTCTTCCGGCGCCGCTTACGCCGGACTTGGCATCGATAATTACCGAGTTAAAATCCGCCGCACCTATTGCGGCCAGCGGAGCCAGGGCCAATATGGCTGCCGTCGGATAACAACCGGGATTAGCCACGATCCTGGCCTTTTTTATTTGGGCCCGGTATAATTCCGGCAGCCCGTAAACAGAGCTCTTTAAATTTGCCTTATCTTTATGTTTATACTGATAAAATTTTTCATAGGCCTTAAAGTCCTTTAGCCTGTAATCGGCACTCAGGTCAATGACTCTCTTACCCGCCTTAATCAGCTGCGGCACTAAATCCATGGAAGTAGTATGCGGTAAAGCCAGGAATACGACATCGCATTTACCGACGATATCCTTTATAGCCGGCTTCAGGCAAACTAAGTCCAGTTTGCCGGCGAGGTCGGGGAATATTTCCGCAATCGGCTTGGCATAGGCGCTGCTTGAAAAAAGGCCGTTCAGCTTAACCCCCGGGTGCCTAAGCAGGATACGGATTAATTCTTCCCCTGTGTAACCGCTTACTCCCACAATCCCAACCTTTACCATACTGTTATCTCCCCTAAATATATTTTTAATCTTAGAATAAAATCCCGTCGTAGTCAAGCATTTTCTCGTCGGGGTATAAAATAAAAAACCCCGCTGATTCCAGCGGGGTTTCTAATTTAAAACTATATAATTTATTTTACCTCTTAGTCCACTGGAAGCGTTTGCGTGCGCCCTTCTGGCCGTATTTCTTGCGTTCCTTTGCGCGCGGGTCGCGGGTTAAATAACCCTGTTTACGCAATAAGTCTTTTAAGGCCGGGTCCATAGAAAGCAGCGCGCGCGAAATACCCAGCCGCAAAGCGCCTGCCTGGCCGGTAAGTCCGCCTCCGTTTATATTAGCAATAACATCGTATTTATTCATATTATTTGTCGCATCTAAAGGTTGTTTCACGATAATCCTGTCAGTTTCTCTTAAGAAATATTTTTCATAAGGCCGTTTATTTACGGTAAAACCGCCTTTTCCGGGGATAAGTATGACCCTGGCCACTGATTCCTTGCGCCTGCCTACTGCCGTATATTTAACTGTATCGCTCATTTAATTATTTAAACCTCCAAGATTTGCGGCTTTTGGGCTATCTGCCCATGCTTATCATCGGCATAAATCTTTAATTTCTTTAACATAACGTGGCCTAACGCGCCTCCGGGAAGCATACGCCGGACTGCCAGCTTAATTACGGTTGTAGGCTTATGCGTAAACATCTTCTCAAAAGAAACTTCCCTTAAGCCACCCGGGTAACCGGAATACCTGCGGTAGACTTTTTGTTTGGTTTTTCTGCCGGTCAGCCTGACTTTGGAAGCATTTATTATAACAACGGCATCTCCGGTATCTATGTGCGGGGTAAAAATTGCCTTATGCTTACCCCTTAAGATAGATGCTACCTTAGCCGCCACCCGGCCCAGGATTTTATCCTTGGCGTCAACTAAATACCAAACCCTCTGGATATCCTCTTTTTTTGCCACATAGGTCCTTTTCATAGATTTTTAAGTATAACACATTTACGCTTTAAGTCAAATATTTTTTATGAATTTATATA
>Ga0172381_10000951_pt1 | contig 35900 bp, 38 predicted proteins | sample Leawel6488metaG_FD_119754 | JGI IMG/M metagenome (GOLD analysis project Ga0172381, IMG submission 119754) | Leachate microbial communities from a municipal landfill in Southern Ontario, Canada - Leachate well 64-88 metaG | ecosystem: Engineered > Solid waste > Landfill > Unclassified | place... | reverse complement strand
ACTCCATGCCGGTGTCCCCGCTAATCGGTACGGCCTTGGCTCGAACCATTTTGAAACCATTCCACTGCGAAGGATTATGAGAAGCGGAAACCATCAGGCCGCCGTCATAGGAGAAATTGGCCACAGCGAAATAAAAAGTGGGAGTGGAACATAAGCCGATATCAATGACATTCGCCCCGCCGGCAATCAAGCCTTCAATCAGAGACTTCTTTAAACTGGGCGAAGACAATCTCATGTCAGCTCCGACCACAATCTGCATTTTTTTTCCCAGCACATCAGAATCATTATGCCGCAAAGCGATATAGGCCAAGCCTAATTGGTAAGCAAAATAATCATCAAAATCTTTTTGATAAATACCGCGGATATCGTAAGCTTTAAAAATGCCGGGATTAATACTCATATTTTATTTCTTTTGATAATGAAGCCAAATAGCCCCCAACACCCACCAAGTTCCAACCATCGCTCCCAAGGGACCTAAAATCGGCAAAGAGAAAACGACCGAACACAACACGACACCAATTGTCATTTCCAATAATAATTTAGGGGTTTGTTTGGCCGCCATTTTTTTCAGAATGAAGCGACCGACCATAATTCCGAAAACGACTCGGCCGACAAATATCGCCATGAGCCATAAAGCGGTAACGATCAAGCCCAAAGGAATGCCAATAAAAGTAAAGCATAGGATCAAGGCGGCTATTGGCGGAGCAAACATCATTATAGCGCCATATCCAATATTAGCCCCAATTCTAGTCTGCATTTTATCGGTCAAAGTTATAATCTTTTTGCGCCACAGAGACAATAATACTAAACCAACCAGCAGGGCGGAAAAAATGGCATAAATCCGGCCCCACATAAAAGCCAGAAACATTTTGTTGGTGGAACTCTCCGGCAAATTGTGAATAATCCGACCACTAACTTTTTCCTTTACCAATTTAGCTTCGTTGATTCCGGTATAAATAACATCGCCGGCCACACTGCCGGTAGCGGTAATTTCCAAAGTTCCCTGGTCTTTTTTATCTAAATTAGTATCAATCCTGACGTCTACATTTTTGCCTACGTGCCCAGCCACCAATAAATTCTTGGCGGAGCCATGCAAGTTGCCGTCAATTTTCCCGCGCATTTCAGTCTGGACTCCGGCCAAAAGCAAATCCCAACCGACCTTAGCCTGATCGGATAAAATGACGCTGGAACCAAAAGCATTCATATTCCGACCTACGGTGCCGCTTAAATTGATAAAATTAGCGGCTACCCGAACATTACCTAAAACTTCTCCGGAAATATTAATCGTTTGAGCGGCGCAAATGACATCACCGTCTACTTTGGCGCTGATATTGACCGTTTGAGCGGCACAGATGACATCACCGGTTACTTGACCCTCAATTGTAATAGTTGAACCGGCGGCATATAAATTGCCCTCAATAATTTGGTCACTGGGATTAAAAACGGAGCTCCCGCTTTTGACCGAAAAGGCCCTGGTAACGGAAGGCATAAGAATAATGGCAGTCAGAGCAAAAACCATGGCTAAAATTTTCTTTTTTGACATAAGCCTATATTTGTTATATTGTTAGATTAATTAGATTATACTTATATTATACTGGAAAAAAATGAGGCAAGCAATATTAGAATTTCTATCGTCCGACTTCACTAAAATCAAAACTCCCGACCAAATGTCGGAACTCAAACGGCGTCTGGCCAAAAAATATCAAGACGCAATTTTGTTGCACTCCGATTTATTACCGGAGATCAAAAAAAAGTTAGAGAACAAAAAATTAACCAACAAAGAAAGGATCAACCTGGAAGCAGCCGTGCTATTACTCAAAAAAAGAGCCATCCGCACTCTCTCCGGCATCGCTCCGGTGGCCGTTTTAACCAAACCCTATCCTTGCCCGGGCCACTGCGCCTATTGTCCCAACGAAAAAGATGTTCCTGCCAGCTACCTGTCCAACGAACCGGCTGTCATGCGGGCTATCAGGTGCCAATATGACCCCTATAAACAAATAGTTCTGCGTCTCAAAGCCATGGAAAACAACGGGCACGAACCAAATAAAATTGAGGTGATTGTTATTGGCGGCACTTGGAGCTATCTCCCGGAGAAATATAAATTTTGGTATATTTTGAATTGCTTCAAAGCGGCTAATGATTATGCCAAATTGAAATTACCGGAAAATCCTAACGAAGATTCCAGATTAAAGTTGGCCAATGATTTAATTAAGAAGATAAAATCACCCTATTTACAGAACTTGAAACTACCTGATTTAAAAAAGAAATTGTCAGTTGAGCAAAAGAAAAATGAATCGGCTAAGTATAAAATAATTGGCCTGACTCTAGAAACCAGGCCAGATTATATTGATGAAAAAGAATTGTTAGAGATGCGCCAGCTAGGCGCTACCCGGGTGGAAATCGGCGTTCAAGCCATTGATGATCAAATATTAAAATTAAACAATCGCGGTAATGGCATTAAAGAAATAGTTGGCGCAACCAAATTGTTAAAAGATTATGGCTTTAAAGTCACCTATCACTTTATGCCAGCTCTTCCCGGTTCTACTCCGCAAAGAGATCTGGAAATGTTTAAAGAACTTTTCTCCAGTCCAGATTACCAGCCCGACCAAATCAAATTCTACCCCACTGTTGTTACCAGGGGCAGTTTATTATATAAATGGTACAAACAAGGCAAATACCAGCCCTATACCGACCAAGAGTTAGAAAATCTCATTGCCGACTGCAAAGCTATTGTTCCACCTTATGTCCGTATTATCAGATTAATCCGAGATATTCCCGGAGAATCTATTGTCGCCGGTAATTTAGTGACCAACTTGAGACAAGTGATGCAACAGCGGGGAGTAAAGTGTAATTGTATTCGCTGTCGGGAAATAAAAGACCGGCCGATGGACGTCAAAAAAGCTAGGTTGATAATTATTAATTATCCGGCTTCAAACGGCGTAGAATATTTTTTGAGCTATAATAGCCCCGACGGAAAGGATCTCTACGGCTTCTGTCGTTTACGATTAACTCCCAATAGTTCTATTGCTCCCGCCATCATCCGAGAGCTCCACGTCTATGGGCAGTTGGTACCGGTGGGACATATCAAAAAAGTGCAACACAGCGGGCTGGGAAAAAAGTTAATGAAAGAGGCGGAGAAGATTGCTAGAAAAAATAAAACTAAAGAAATGGCGATTATCTCGGGAATAGGGGTGAGGGGGTATTATAAAAAGTTGGGATACAAATTAAAAGATACTTATATGAAAAAAGCTCTGTTGTAAGACAGGGCTTTTTGTTTTTTGAAATTTAAAATTAAATTATTCTTTCAGCCAAATAATCATCAGGGGAGAGACGATGGCCATACCAACAAAGTTCCCAGCGCCATCCAGGTTCAGTCCGATTCCAATAGATGGCACGAACAAAATATTCGCGATTTGGTCCGCCATAAATCGTACCAAAAAAGAAGATGCGTTTTTTCTTCCAATCTTCTGGAATGATCTCCTGGTGGCTAAGCAAATAATCAAGAACGTTTGCATTCAGAACTGGACGCCCTTTAGTTTTTTCCCACAAACTAAAAACGTCATGCATTTTTTTATTAGGCCTATAAAGAAATACTTTATCAGGTCTAAATTCATATTGCCTGTCTCCTAATTGATTTTGATCCAGACAATATCCCTTAGGAATAAAAACTTCCGCAGTACAATCAATAATAATTTTTTCTGATAATTCCTCGGGTGGTTTCAGTTGATCAATTTTCAACATTTCTTTTAAGGCGCGGATTCTCAATCTTTGATAGATGATAACGAGCACCAGAATTCCAATAACAATAGATTCGGTAATCATGATATAGATATTTAAGGTTAATTTTAAAGGAACTATAATTGACTTTTAATATTACAGCGACACCAATTTTTAGTCAATAATAACAAAAGTCCTTATGTTTTAAAGACTTTTTATCATGATTGACTCCCGGCCCAAAATAATATATGATAATGAGTCACATCGTTCTTTAACTGCAAAATAAGTAATCATGACAAAAGAGATAGAAGATATTACCGATAGAATTTATCATTTAGCTAATGAAATTAAAGACGAGAAAGCGATTGTAAAATCATTAGAGACCATAATAGGCCGGCTGGGAGATCAGTCCACCCCCAAAGTAGTGCTAATTGATCTCCAATTTTTGAGAGACAAATCTCAAAAACAGATTGCCGAGCTAGAAAGTGATTTGAGCGCAGTTATCTGCCTATTTATAATCAAGGCTGACAATCAAACTTTCACGGATTTTTTCAGTCGAGCCGGTCCTCAAGCCAGCATCGCCATGATTTTGGGAAAATAAAAAGCCATGTAATAAGACATGGCTTTTTGATTAACTATAAATTTTATTTCACTATTTTATATCTGGTCGCTCGCCCCTCTCCCATCCGCTCTATTTTCTCCATTTCCAATAATTTGTTTAATATTTGCGTGATTGTGGGGGTGGCGATTTTAAGATCGTCTCGCAGATTTTTGGGGGCAACAATATCATGCTCGTTAAAATAATTCCAAACAGCCAATTGCTTCGCGGACAGCAGATTTTCCATTGATTCTTTGGATAATAATCCAATAGCCAACTGAGTTTGTTTCAATAAAACATTCAAGAAAAATAATAGCCAGGGGCTGATGTCCTCCTGCTTAGTTTTCCAAGTCTTTTGCGACTTATTTAAGGCCAAATAATACTCATTTTTATTGTCTTCAATCAATTTCTCATGTGAAATATATGGCACATATTCGTAACCGCTTTGGAGTAATAATAAATTTGTTAAGACGCGCGAGACGCGACCATTACCATCTTGAAAGGGGTGAATTGATAGAAATTCAAAGATAAAATTACCAATGATAATCAACGGGTGAATTTCTTGGCGGGATAAAAGCTCTGGGGCGGTCTCCAATAACTCATTCATTTCTTTTTTGACCAAATGGGGCGGAGTGGGATCAAACAGAACGCCGACCAAATTACCACTGGCGTCTTTGGCTTCCACCCGGTTACTACCAAATTTGTATTCACCACGATGACGAATATCTTTTTCGGAATATTTTAAAAGTTCAGCATGAAAATGTTTAACGGTGTTTTCGGATAACTTCAATTTTTTATAGGAGTCAAAAACGTTAGTCAACAGCTCGGCATAACCGGCCACTTCTTGCTCGTCACGAGTTACTAATTTCTTTATTTTTAGTCCTTTTAATAATTTTTCTACTTGCTCATCAGTAAGTCGGGCGCCTTCAATTCGAGTGGATGCCCCGGATGAAGTGACAATCACCGATCTTTTTAACACACCCAAAGCCTGAGGGGACAAATTAGCTCCCATTTTCCATTGGCCTTTTAACTCATCAATTTGAGAGATAAGGCCATATATTTTATGAGTTGTAGCCGGGTCAAACACCAATCTTTCAGTAAATTTAGACATATTATTATCTTATATACTAGCTATATGTGATTATATGTGATTATATGTGATTTGTCAATATATACAAAAAAGCCCCATATTTCAGGGGCTTTTTATAATTATCTTTTATCTCTTAACCTTTTTCTCTTTGGCCAGTACCGCCATCGTGGTTTTGATGACCGTATCGGGAATCAGAGAAATACTATCAATATTCCATTCCACCAATAATTCGGCGAAGTCTGGGAAATCACTCGGAGCTTGACCGCAGATACCGACTTTACGACCGGTACGTTTGGCCACAGTGATTAAATAATGAATCAGGGTTTTGACAGCCATATTCTTTTCGTTGGAAACGCCGGCCACGTGCAGATTATCACCCGAGTCGCGATCAATACCCAGAGTTAATTGGGTCAGGTCGTTGGAGCCGATGGAAAAGCCGTCAAAAATTTTAGCAAATTCTTCGGCTAAAATAATATTAGCCGGGATTTCGGCCATGACATAAACTTGCAAACCGTTCACGCCTCGCTTCAAACCGCAAGAAGCCATAATCTCTAAAACTTTTTGGCCTTCTTCCACAGTCCGGCAGAAAGGCACCATCACTTTGATATTAGTCAGACCGAATTCATCCCGCACTCGCTTCAAAGCTTGGCATTCTAATTTAAAGGCCGGCAAGAATTGAGGACTGTAATAACGATTAGCGCCCCGATAACCGATCATCGGGTTGGACTCAATCGGCTCATAAGCCGTGCCTCCAATCAAGTTGGCATATTCGTTAGATTTAAAATCAGACAACCGCACAATCACATCCTTGGGATAAAAAGCGGCGCCAATCATGGCCACCCCAGTCGCTAATTTGTCCACAAAAAATTGCGATTTATTTTGATAACCCTTGGTTAGTTCGGCGATTTTCTTTTTAGCCGTCTGATCTTTCAAAGTGGCGAAGTTTATCAGGGCCAAAGGATGGGCTTTAATGGAATTGTTAATAATAAATTCCAACCGAGCCAAGCCAACGCCATCATTGGGAATAAAGGAAGTGGCAAAAGCCATATCCGGCTCAGCCACATTCATCATAATCTTAGTCTTTGGTTTCTTTAAATTTTTAATATTAGTTTTTTCAATCTTAAATGGAATAATACCGTCATAAACAAAGCCCTGATCACCTTCGGCGCAGGAAACGGTTATCTTCTGCCCATTTTTAACCTTGGTCGTGACATTATTGGTGCCTACAATACAAGGAATGCCCAGCTCCCGTGAGACAATAGCCGCATGACAAGTCCGACCGCCTTTATCGGTTACAATCGCTCCGGCAATTTTCATAATCGGCTCCCAATCGGGATCGGTCATATCAGTCACAAGGACTTGGCCAGGTTTGAAATTGGAAATCTCTTTAACATTAATAATTTTATGAGCCACACCCGAACCGATTTTATTACCTACGGCTTGTCCGGTTAGAACCAAATTACCCTTCTTGGATAATTTATATTGTTCTACCACATTTAAGTCTCTTAAGCTCTGCACAGTTTCCGGCCGGGCCTGGATAATATAAAGTTTATGGTCATTTTCATCCAGCGCCCACTCCATATCCATCGGTTTCTTGTAGTGCTGTTCAATTAACATCGCCCACTTGGCCAATTGTTTGGCTTGAGCGTCAGTAATTGACGGCTTGTCTTGATTGGCAGGAGAAACTTTAATATTCTTCACCGGATTTTTCGGATCGGAACTATAAATCATCTTCAATTGTTTATTACCAATTTTGCGAGAGATAATTGCTCCGGTCGGTTTAAAATAAATAAACTCATCAGGGTTGACCGCGCCTTGCACAATATTTTCTCCCAAGCCATAAATAGAGCTAACTAAAACCACATCCTTAAAACCGGACTCGGTATCAATACTGAACATCACGCCGGAGGCTTGCGAGTGAATCATTTTCTGAACGCCAACCGATAAAGCGATTTTGAAATGATCGAAACCTTTGTCCACGCGATAGGAAATAGCCCGAGCGGTAAACAAAGAAGCAATACATTTTCTAACCGCCAATAATAATTCTTTGTCGCCTCGGACATTTAAAAAAGTTTCTTGTTGACCGGCGAAGGAAGCGTCCGGCAAATCTTCGGCGGTAGCACTGGAACGGACGGCCACAGCCAAATTTTTTGTTTTATAATTTTTACTTAGCTTCTGATAAGAGCTGATAATATTGGCTTCCAATTCTTTCGGCATCGGGGTGTCCACAATTAAATCGCGGACCTCTTTAGCTTTTTTGGTTAAGCTAATGACATTTTTGGTATTTAAATCGGCCAAAATCTTTTTAATTTCTTTTTTAACGCCACTATCTTCCAAATAGCGCCGATAGGCTTCGGCGGTAGTGGCAAAACCGTTGGGGACCAGCACCCCGACCTTAGACAAGCGCTGATACATCTCTCCCAGAGAAGCGTTTTTACCGCCGACCGAGGGGACATCTTTAATGGTTAACTCATTAAAAAAACGGACAAATTTTGGTTTCATCATATTGATTTTATTGGGTTACTAGTTTATAATCTTGATAACTGTATTATACCATAAAAAGCGGGCGTGGTGGAACTGGTAGACACGCATGCCTTAGGAGCATGTGCTTCGTGCGTGAGGGTTCGAGTCCCTCCGCCCGCACTGAAGAAGAAAGAGCAAAAAATATTAGTTTTTGCTCTTTTTTTGTCGGCTCTTGCCTTTTTTTAGACTTTGCTTTAAAGTATCAGCTGATTTAAGTCGTACCTAAAAAACAAAACAACAATGACAGTAGAAAAAGAATTGGAAAAAAGTTCCGTGGAAGAATTCAAGACCACGGTAGAAAAAGATGCCAAAATGACTTTGCACAACTTAAACCGTTTTGATCTGGCCGCCGAGACTGATTTGGCGCAAGATGTTTACGTTTTAAAAGGACCAAAAGAATTTTCGGCGTATTCTTACAAAACCCTGGGGCCCAAAAACATGGTAGCCGACATGATGTTTGAACATAATGACCGAACTTTTTATGATTCAATCGCGCAAGATATAGCCGCCCTGGCTATTAATCGTCTGATAACCATCGGCGCCGCTCCCGTGTTTTTAAACCTATCTCTAATCACCAGCGATCCCAATTGGGTTGACTGTACTAAAAGAGCCAAAGATTTAAGTCATGGACTAAAACAAGCCTGCCTTCTGGCTAAATGTGCTAGCGCCGGAGCCACCATTAAATCTAATAAAAACATGGTTTATCCGGGAATGGCCATTATGGTTGGTTCGGCTGGTGGAGTTATTGGGGACAGAAAAAATCTGATTACCGGAAACATTACCGATGGCGATGCCATTATTCTAATTCGCAGTTCCGGCATGCATTCCAGCGGTTTTAATTTGGTTGATGAAATCGCCGCCAAGTTATCGGCTAGCTACGCTACCAGAATTGGCGACAGCGATGCCCATCCAACTTTTGGAGAAATCTTATTAGCTCCCAGTCTGATTTATTCACCCATCATCAAAGAATGTCAGAAAAAACATATTGGCATTCACTATGTGGTGGACATTGATAACTGGACGGATTTGATGAGACACCCGAAAAATTTTTCTTATGTTATTGAAGAAGCTCCAATTCCTCATCCCATTTTTAATTTTATGCAAAAACAAGGAGGAATAGATGATAAATTGGCCTATGCCAATTTTAATATGGGAGCCGGACTTGCTCTTTATGTCGCTCGAGACCAAGCTGAAGCCATTGTAGAATTGGCTTATCAACAAGGTTTTAAGGCTCAAATTGCCGGGCACATAGAAAGCGGACCAAGAAGAGAATTAATAATTGAATCGAAAAGCTTGGTTTATACCATTTAAACTAAGCAAAATACCTGCTCAAAAAGCGGGTATTTTTATTTTCTTCTAAAATCTGGTATTATTCCTATATGATTAATTGGTTACATACTTTTAACCCTCAACCCAGTCTTTTATCATTAGGGCCTATTACCATTTATTGGTATGGTTTTTTTATGGTTTTAGCTATGATGGTCGGAATAATTATGGCCATAATTATTGCCAAACAATATAATATTTCTAAGGACAAGATAATCGATTTATCGTTCTATTTAATAATTGGGGGGTTGATTGGAGCCCGAATTTATGAAATTTTCCTAGAATTACCCTATTATTTGGCTCAACCGCTGGAGATGGTTAAGGTCTGGCATGGCGGACTGGCCATTCATGGGGCTATTTTGGGCGGGCTAATCGCTCTTTGGATTTTTGTCAAAAAGAACCGGAATATTAATTTTTGGAAACTCTGCGCCATCGTCGTTCCGGCGCTCGCACTGGGACAGGCCATTGGTCGCTGGGGAAATTACTTCAATCAAGAACTTTTTGGCCGTCCGACTGATTTGCCTTGGAGCATCCCGATTGAGTTGTTAAACCGCAACAATGATTTTATTTCCGCCAATTATTTTCATCCGACATTTCTTTATGAATCTATCGGGAGTTTGCTTATTTTTGGTATTTTAATTTTGGGTCATTATCTGATCAAAAAGAAACGAGAGGAAAAAATCAGTTGTTTTAGGTCTGTCGTTCTAATTTATATTATTCTCTATTCTGCTCTAAGATTTCTGCTGGAATTTGTCCGCATTGATAACACTCCAATGTGGGGCGATGTTCGCTGGCCGCAAATTATCAGTTTATTATTTATTTTTATTTCACTAATTATTTTATTCCGACCTTATGTCCAAACTATCCGAAGTCAAAAAAAATCTGTTCAATAAACGAGGCTTGAGAATCTTATACTTTCTGGGGTTTATTTTAGCGCTGTCCACGGCCGTCCCGACTTATATTGAATCCAACTACATCAAAGAGTTTGTCAGCGCCGAAAAAATCGGGCTCTTCTTTATAGCCTCCAATATCATTACCTTCTTTTTAATTCTCATTTACCCGGAAATAATTGCTCGTTTCAAAAATTATCGAGTATCTCAGGTGGTTTTGGGCTGTAATTTTATCGCCCTATTGGCCATGTTTTTTGCCAACTCCCCCTTTACTCTTTTTACGGCTTTTATCTTGTTAATGTCCAGTTTAAATCTAATTTGGATCAATATGGATATTTTTGTGGAGAGCTTTACGGCCGTCGCCAGCGCCGGTCGAACTCGCGCCACTTATTTTACTTTCATGAACTTAGGCTGGGTGGCCGCTCCAATCATCAGTAGCTACTTTATCAAAGGCTCCAATTACCGTCCCGTCTATATCTTGGCCGCCGCCCTATTAATCCCATTCTATATTATCTTTATTCGCCAAGGTCGAAATCTAAAAGACAAGATTAAATATGAGAGAGATCATATTAGACAGATAGTCCAAAAGATTTTTAAAACCAAAAACATCCGGGGCATATTTTCTTTAGCTATTTTGCTCCACCTTTTCTATAGCTTGGCCGTGGTTTACATGCCACTTCATTTGCACGAAAACATCGGATTGTCTTGGGGCCAATTGGGCATTGCTTTTTCCTTTATGTTATTGCCTTTTATTATCTTTGAACTTCCGGCCGGAATCATTGCCGACAAATATCTGGGCGAAAAAGAAATCATGACCTTGGGATTTACTATTTTGATTACTTCTCTAATTCTTTTTTTCTCGGTCAAATCAAACAGCATTGTCGTCTGGGGGTTGATTCTCTTCTTTAGTCGCATTGGCGCCGCCCTGGTGGAAGCTATGCGTGATTCTTATTTCTTCAAAATTATCACTCCCGGAGAAGTCGGTTTAATTAATTTTTTCCGTACCGCTCAACCTCTGGGATATTTACTCGGAACCGGTCTGGGGACAATCATTTTAATTTTCTATCCCCTTCAATTTATCTTCTTGATTCTAGCGCTCCTGATGACTACCAGCTTCTATTTCCTCTGGATAATCAAAGATACGAAATAGATATATTTCAAACAAAAAGACCACTCAATCAGAAGTGGTCTTTTTTATGTTCATAATCTTATTATTTTCGCTCAATACTCTTATGCCAAGCAATCCATTCATACAGAAAAAAGGCAGAAACAACATAGGGAAAAACACTATAAAAAGTGTCAAAAGCGGAATGAGCTCTGACTCCGACCACCACCGTGATATGGACGGCAAACAGGAGAAAAAAGAGCAGGGCGAAATAGCCTTGCCAAGTAATCGGCCGATGGAACCAACCTGTTTTTTTAAACCAATGTTTGGACATATAATTATAGGTTATGGTGCTCCCAGTAGGAATCGAACCTACATCTCAGGTTCCGGAAACCTGCGTTCTATCCATTAGACTATGGAAGCGATATCACTCGTTATCTTATGATTCTTTACTCTAAACGTCAACTGTTTTAACTTGCGGTTAGTTCTGATCTAAATTCCTTGACTTCATCCTCCATCTCCACCTCTTCCACCGAAATAGGCGTAATGTTATTGGGTTTTTCAATCTTGAAATATCTGACCGGCTTCTTCAAACCATTGGCGATTTTAATCTCCGCTAAAACTCCGTTGGAAATCGGGCCGAAGACCCAAACCTCGTCCGATCTTTTAACCAGATTATTATTACCTTCCCGCACCAGGTCCCTGTCCACCGAGTCCAAGAGGAAATAATCAAAAATCATAAAGGGATTTAGCGGCACACCATGTTGCTCAATGACATATTTGGAAATATGCATGCGGTAATAGAATAAATGCTTGGACATGGCGGTATAGACCAAATTTTTGTCGGCGGTTAAGTTCAAGGCTTCGTGTGAGAATGACATAAGATTATTTATTACTTGTTAGAACAGTTAAAATATTATCCTTAAAAATTCTTCTAATTTTCATATTTATAGTGGAAAAGCGGAATTTAACTAGAGCCAGGCTACCCCTTATAAGCGGTAATCGTTGATATTTCTCGACTTCTTATAACAAAACCGTTAATAAGATGATTTTCATAAAATTCTTTCATTTCTTTAAGCATTCCTGATCTTTTATTTTCTTTAACCAGATTCCACAGACTTAATGTCTTAAGCAATATTAATGCTTCTTCAACTGTGTATTTTTCATCGACATAAAAAGATCTTTCGGCAATACCTAAGAACCCTGCCTTGTTTATAAATTCTTTTTTAAAATGATTTTTTGTAGCGTCAAAACTATGTCCGGCGTATTTTTTTAATATTGAGTAATAACCTTTTTTAAAATCTTCATTTTCATCTTTGCGATTTGTTTTTAAAGCCGCAAAAAATATTCCGTCTTTCTTCATAGCCCTTTTAATCTCTGAGAGAGATTCCTCGTTATTAAACCAGTGAAAAGCCGTAAAAGCAGTAACGAGGTCAAATTTATTTGGTTCAAAAGGAAGTTTATTGGCCGGAGCTATGACATATGGTATGTCGGCAGTTTGTTTCATCGCTACATCAATCATCAGAGAATCTTTGTCTGCACCAGTCACTTCAAAAGCACATTGTTTCAGTTGCCGTGTGGAAATACCAGTCCCGCAACCTATATCTAAGGTTATGGGCCTATCTTTTTTTATAATGGATTTCAAATATTCAAAAACTTCAAGGGGATACCCTCGACGGGCAGTGTTATATTCTGTGCTCATTAAACCAAAATTATTTTGTTCGCTCATAATTTTATGACCATAGAAATCTCTGCGGGCGACTCGGGTTAAGTACCACCATTAGCGAGTCTTATAAGGGTATTCTAGCATCTTTTATTACACCCCGCAAAGGCACTCGGGTCGGGGTCTAAATATAGTAAATGAGACAAACGAGACACATAACGAGGTTTTGGGTATGTCTCAATATTGTGTATCTTTTAGCTAATCTAAGGCAATATTAGGCCCTCCTTGGTGAATACAGCCGTGTATATGACGAATAGAATAGCAACCAGAATAACGGATTTAGTTTTTATATATTAGAGCCTCTCTAAACAAATTAATATCCTTCTTTTATTTATGTTTAGCATTTTGTTTATACAACAAAGTAATGCCCCTGATAACAAGTCCGATCAAGCCGCCAAAAATACAAATGATTGAGAAAAATAAAGCCGTTTGTAAAACCGCCAGAAAAATAAAATGGCCGTCATGATCATATTCAATCAACTGCCATAAAAAAGTATAAATAAAACTTGTTAAAACCGAACCGATGATCAGTTTGGGCACAAATCTATAGCTCCGATCTTCGTTTTGTGCCAATACCATTAAAACTCCGGCGGTCAGTGGCAATAATAAAATCTGCCAACCCCACAAAAATTTAAACCAATCAGGCTTAACGGCAAATAGTGATCCGAGAATAATAGTAATGGCGGAAATTAAATAAATTTTCTTCATAAATTTACCAATAAATTATATTTTCATCGTCTAGCCAAAAAACATATTCATATCTATTTTTAGATAATCTGTTATTTTGTTTAACGATTTCTCCGGTCTTGGTATCGGCAATAAATATAGTCCAGTATTCAGTTGGCGTATCATAATCAATCTCTTTAATTTTAACTTCAATCGCCAATCTTTTATTGTCAGGCGAAAATACGACTTTCCCAAAATCAAGAAACCCAACATAAGGTGGCCCCTGGTCAAACCATTGGTTCATAGCATAATAATGATTAATGATCATGCCATGTAAATCTGACGTTAAATCGACCAATCTCAAACTTAAATCTAAATTATTACAACTGCGATCAGTTTCCGGGGTTAATGGGTATTTATCACAATCACTTTCCAAAAAAACGAGCTTAAGTCCGTCTAATGATTTAGCGATTAATCTTCCTTTGGTTGGTAATTCTATCGTTTTTCTAGTTCTAAAATCTATATAATAATTAAAAAAGGGCCCATTATATAACTTTGAATCTTGTGGCCATTGCCAAGCTGAACCGATTAAAGTGTCTTCCGACAGGGGTGTAAGTATTGGGTCTATATAATTAGTATAAAAACCCAAAGAATCTTTGACCACATCATTTTTCATTATTCTAGTCCAACCAACCCCACTCTCTCCCTTAATATGCTCAAAAGAAAAAATACTTTCGTTTTTATCAATATTAAAAACCGATGCCTCGTTACTCGCTATCCAATTAGACAATTCATCAAATTTAGCATCAATGTCTTCAAACTTATCTTGCGTATGACAATTAAAATATGGCGGCTGGACTAGACAAGCATCGCCACGCTTAAGCCAGTAAATACCAACGGCGATAATCAATAATACGAAAACGGTTAAAATAATAAAAATTTTCTTGCTCATATTTAATCAAATTTTAACATTATATAAAATATACCCAGTAGAGACAAAATTATAGCCGAAATAATTAGAGAGCTCATTATTTTCCGATTTTTCATTTTTTTGCCGGTTAAAAAAACAATTAACGAAGCAAGCCCTACCCAAATAAGCAGATTTACAAAAAATATTGGCCAACTTTCAACCGGCGGCCAATCATGTCCCATTGGCGGAAACGGATACTCAAAAACTTTAAGCGGAAAACCGCCCGTCGCAAATACTTGATTGATATTTATACTTTGGAGTTGATGATAAGAAAAAAATAAACTTAGCCAATTAAGCGATATTCCGAGGCTAACGATTGGAATTATTTTATTTTTCATGATTTTTGTTTCTTATTTCGTTAAAGCCATAAACAACGCAAACCAGCAAATAATACCAAGCCAAATTAATGACCGTAAACCCCGCATTTACCCAATTGGAAAAAAACATGTTCGGCGCTTGTCGACCGATACAACTCAAAAATAATTGGTATAAAAAACTGAAAACAGCTAAAAGTATGGCGACTTTAAAGATGGCATAGTATTCCCCTTGAGGCGAAATCTTCTTTTTGTAAAAAGCGATTGTCAGATAGGCAATAATAATATACCGGGAAATACCAATAAAAAAATTGATGGACTGGAAATAAAAATCCTGTCCTCCGGGATAATAATTCACTATTAAAAAACGGTTTATCAAAATAAACAAAATACCTGTTATAAAAGACGAGATAATCATTGATAGAAAAAGCCTGGTTTTGTTTTTTGTCAATTTTAGAAAAGTCATATTTATTTATTAACCGATCCAGAACTTTATTTTCTATTATTAATAATCAAGATTGTTTCTTTAAGCTTATTTTCGGTCGCGCATTTTTTTTCCAAAACATTATTTAGGGCTATCTCAGAAATTTTCGTAAAATATTTTCCTACTAAATTTTCCGTAAAATACATTTTTATCAGGTTACCTTCTTCTAATGGCATCTCTGATCCTTGAACTTTTTTCACCTCTGAGCAATCCCTCTCTGATTCTATGGCTAGTTTATTGAAAACATCAAAACAATAGCTAGTGGTTAAATTTTTTTTGAAATAAAATTTATTCTTTATCAAAATTTTCACACCCGCCCCTAACTCAGAATTATTATCTTGGCCAAAATTATCCCACGATTGTTTGCAGACAAGATATTCTATTGAAAAAGGAGCTGAATTCCCTTTTGCCTGGTAGTTTTCTAATTTAGATTGATAGTCTAATAAAGCCGAAGAGCCTTTGGGGATTATTGAGATAACTTTTTGCAAGACATCTAAACCACCGTCCTTTATAGCGATACCAACCAAATTAGTAATTAGAAGACTTTGTGAGTTTTCAATGGCGCTTCCAATAATAATTGCTTTAAAGGCCTCATCAAGCGCTTCTTTATCTTGACCATTTTTAGCCAACCAAATGGCTTTGACACCACTTAAACGACTTATTTCTCGCCAACCATTTACTGGTGTCACGGGGATGTCTTTTGATATTTTAGAGGGGTCATCTGTGTAAGGCAGTTGGAACTTTCCTTTAGTTGCCGCGGAGCTAAAATTCTGCAAGACTCCTTCGTTGTCAGCTAAAAGCTGTTTAACAACTTCCTGATTCCATTCATCGCTTTTTAAGTAATCAAAAACTAATTGTTTTCCTTCGGGGACATTTTTTGTATCAATTAAATTTTGCACTTTGTCTAAATCATAGTTTAGATCATAAAAAGAGTTTTCTTCTTTAGGAATGTTGATTGTTTGTAATTGTAATACGGAGTCGTCAACAGGTGGAATATCCTTTCCTTTGACGATGCTTAAAAATAAAGGAATGATAATAACAATAATCACTAGAATAAAAACTGCTGCTAGAAATTTTAAAAAACCACTAATAATTTGCGAGGTTATTGTTTTATTAATTTTTTGCATAGTTTTAATAATTAATTATATAACAAAAATACCACAAAACCCCTTAAATAGCAAAAAGTTCGAATCCCTTGTAGGCTCGAACTTTTTACTCTAATCGGAGATCAAGAAACCCAGTAAATACGGGGCACTCAGGTCATCCGATAATAGATAATCTTGGCGGAGAGGGGGAGATTCGAACTCCCGAGACCTTGCGGTCTGCCGCTTTTCGAGAGCGGTACTTTCAACCACTCAGACACCTCTCCATTAGTTAAACTTATTCTTTAACCTTCTCACTTCATCCTCGGTCAAATATTCCCACTTACCCTCCGGTAAAGTGCCTAATTTAATGCCGGATATCTCTAAGCGAATCAAATCGGACACCTTTAGGCCCACCGCTTCAAACATTCTCCGAATTTGTCTCTTTTTGCCCTGGGTAAGCGTCAACAAAAACCGATTATTATCCAGATATTCTACCTTTTTTGCCGAAACTAAGCCATCCCCCTCGCCGATATCTACCCCCTTATTAAACCGAGAAATGAGCGAATTGGCTTGATTTTCGGTCAAATTATCCCCATCCGGGGTCTTGACCAGCACCTTATACACCTTCTCCGACTCATATTTGGGGTGGGAAATCTGTTGGGACAGCTCGCCGTCATTGGTAAGCAGCAAAAGCCCTCGACTGTTCTTGTCTAATCTTCCAACAATAAACAATCTCATGTCATCCAGCCCTGTCAGAAGGTCAAAAACATTTTTTTCTTCCTTGAAGTCTCGGGTGGTACAAACATAATCGCGCGGTTTGTTGATTTTAATATAGACCGATTCAACTTTACCGCCAATTTTATTCTTTCCCACCAAAACAATATCCCGATCAGTCACTCTCTGACCCAGTTCGGCCGTTTTGCCATTCACCTTTACTTCTTTAGTGCGGATTAATTCCTCGGCTTGGCGCCGGGAACAATACCCGCTGTCGGCAATATATTTTTGTAAGACAATATCCATAATTAGATGTGGCATCTTATCAGAACTATCAGACAAGACTCGCCAGCGCTTAACACAACCTTTTTTATTTTATCTTCCCACGACTCATCTTCCGGATTAGTATGCGACCTCTCGCTGTCAATCCATTTTAGTTCCGGAGTAAGAAGTGCTTGGGGCACGCTTTCTGTCTCCAGCAAATTATCCAGAAAATTTTCTGGAGTGACAATGTCATCAATTTCCCATTCATCCAGTTTGGCCAGAGCATTTTCTTTTTCGCCCTCTAAGAATTTGGCGTCAAACAGCAACAACGGTTTTTCCAGTTGTTTGGAAACAGCGAGAATAAAATTGGGTTTAGCCTCAGAGAGAAAATCCAAGACCTTCTCCGTTTCATTCTCGTCATAGCGGATGATGGCCGCCAGTATATAATGCATAAATTTATTCTTTATTTTTATAACTCACCAGGTACAATCCCAAGAAAGCAATGAGTAGCCAGAAAAGAACTGCTAAATCATTTTTGAAATAGGGTACGTCCACTAAACCGTGGACTAAAGTGGCTACCATGGCCGCTCCCAGCCCCAGGATTATGAACCGGTCAACCCTCTTTTGCCTCTTTTCTACCCCGAACAACTTTATTGCACAATAGAGATACTTCCCAATTATCCAGGTGAAAAGCAACATTCCCAATAATCCCAACTCTGACCAGAAATTTAGGAAAATATTGTGAGGATACATATAGACCTCAGTCGGTTGCCACACTTGAGCGCGATAGGTGGCACTAGTTCTGACCTTTTGGAGCCAATTGGGATCGTCATTTTTCACAAAAATGCCTTCTTGGTGATACGGCAAAACTTTTATTTGATACTGTGACAGCCCCGCACCCAAGATCCAAGTGCCATTATGAAACAACATCTTCTTGGTTTCAATCCATTGCTGTTGTCTGATTTGTCCGGATAAATCAGACAAGGTTATTTTATGTTTGGCATAGTCCAATAATTTTGGCGTGGAGGCAATAAGCATCAAGCCGACCACTAAAGCAACAACAGTCACCTGGCGCATTCTTTTATTTATCAGCAGCCCATAGAAAATAGCGGCAGCCATGATGCCGACTAAGGCGCCTTCCGAGCGAGCGAAATAAATGGAGAGTAGGGACAGGATAATAGTGGTAGCAATAATTATAATGGCCAGAATATTTTTCTTTTTACTCTCATGGTTAATAAATAATTTCTGTTGCAACCAAGAACCCAGGATGACGACGATTGGAGCTAAGTATAATCCGACGGCGTTGGGATAGCCAAAGAATGAAACCGAGCGTCTGGTCGCCTCGTTGGACCAAAATTCATTGAAGATAAATTGGCCGGTTAACTTCTGGTAGACGGCCAGGAGAGAAACTAACAAGGCCGAGACCAGCATGGACCACATAATTTTCTCACTCGCCTTCTTTTCTTTCCCCAAAATATTAATCACCAAAATAAAAAAGATAATTGGTTCCAAAAAGTAAGCCTTGAATATCCCCAGGGCGCCAGAACTCATGGTAGCAACAAACACGGCGCTATAAGAAATGAGGAGCAGGGCGATAATTTCCCATTTGAAGGGATAAGAAATTCGGTTTTTTCTCTCTTGCCAGTATTTTTTCAGACTAAATTTATAGTCCCGCAGTATTTTTACCACCCAAGCCCCAAAAGACAGAATAATCATGAGCTCCAACAGGGTGCAAGGGATTCCGGCCAAGCTAAATCTGATTAAATAGGCGGGAAGAGCCATAATAATGAGCATTATAGCCCAAACTGGCCTAATTTGAGTCAAAATCAGATAAAAAATAGCGTAAATCAGCACTAGAAGGTTAAACATATGATTCAATTATAACACCTTTGCCCCGTTAACGAAAAGACGAGGAAGCCCCCGTCTTTTCTATAGAATTTTAATTAAATCCAACTAAGCCCGTTCTACGTATTCGCCGGTATCGGTATTAATGATAATAGTCTCGCCTTCTTCAATAAAGACGGGGACATTGATTTTAGCCCCAGTTTCCAGTTCCGCCACCTTAGAGACGCTACCCACCGAGTTGCCCTTAATGGCCGGCGGAGCGCTGACCACCTTGAAGGACATCTTAATCGGCAAATTAATAGCCACCGGACGATCATTGAAATACAGGACGTCAACATCAATACCCTCTTTCAAAAATTTAATCTTCTCACCGATTTCGTCAACTGGAAAATTGAATTGTTCGTAAGTGGCGTTATCCATGAAGTTGGCGCCGCTGGCGTCGCTATAAAGATAATTGGCTTTCTTGGTTTGAGTCTGAGCCTCTTCCGCCTTATCATTACCCTGAAAAGTTCTTTCTAAAACATTGCCATTAACTAAATTTCTCATTTTAACTTTCAAGACGGCGCCACTGCGACCCATCTTATGATGATCGGTTTTAATAACCACAAACGGTTCGTTGTTAACGGTCAAAACCTTACCGAGTTTTATTTCGCTCATGCTCAACATAGAAGTAGAAGTTAATTTTATTTGTGAGTAAAGGCCAAGAGAGCCATTTTACGAGAACGCTTGATAGCTAAGGTTAATTTTCTTTGATGCCAAGCGCAAGTTCCGGTCCGGCCGGCGGCAATAATTTTTTGATAGAAATTAATGAAACGGCGCAGAGATTTGGTGTCCTTGTAGTCAGGCTCTAAATTGTTAACACAAAAATAGCATTCTTTCGCTTTCTTGGTAACATTGTTATTTTGATTGTTGTTGTTCATAGATTTAATTAAAATTCCAAACTAGATTATTTTTAAATTATAAATTAAAAAGGAATGTTCTCAATTTTTATTTCTTCATCGGAACCCTCATTGCCTTCGGCCATTACCGCTTCTTCAAAATTATTTTCCGATTGTGCCGGAGTGGCATTCACTTCTCCTGGACGACTTAAGATTTGCATAGTATCGGCCACCACTTCGGTGCGATATTTTTTAGCGCCATCTTGACCCACCCAATCACGAGTTTGCAGTCGGCCTTCAATATAAACCTTAGTGCCTTTATGCAAATATTGCCCGCAAATATCGGCCAATTTTCTCCAGGCGACAATATTATGAAATTCCGCCTTAGATTGTTTCTGACCGGACTGGTCAGTCCAATTCATATTGGTTGCGACTGAGAATGAAGCAACATTTTGACCGGCTGGAGTGGTGCGCACTTCCGGATCCTTGGTCAGATTTCCGATTAACATCACTTTATTTAAACTGCTCATATTTTTTGATAAGGAAAAAATCCTTGTGATTAATTATAACAAGTCATCGGCATTCAAGATGCCCTCCAATTTTTCATCTAAGCTTTCAATATTGGCTTTAGCCTTACCGGACTTGGTGGTCTTAGATTCCTTGGCTTCTTCTTGCTTCACTTCTTGGCTTTTCTTTTCCTTCTCTTTCTCCGCTTGCTTCTTGCTGATTTTAGCTTTAATTTTTTCTTCCTTCTTCAATTGTTCATCGCTCTTTAGTTTTTTGGCGATGACGATAAAGCGTAAAATTTCATGATCCAATCTCAACTTTTCATCTAATTTAGCCAACTCTTTCCCTTCTAGGTCAAATTCAAACAATTGATAATAACCGTAAGCTTCATGCTTGATAGGATAAGCTAACTTTTTTTTGCCCCAATATTCATTTAGAGTGATTTTACCGTCACTCTCAGTGATTAATTTTTCTACTTTGGCGATACAAGTTTTGGCTTCATCCTCAGTGAAGCGGTTAGATACAACAAACAGGATTTCGTAGTGAGCGGCTCCTGATGGTTTGGTTTTTGACATAGTAATTATAACAAGGGAGTTTTTAAGCGGCCTTAAAGCGCCACTAAATCTTTCCTTGATTGTTAATAAATTTTTTTATAAAATAAAACCTCGGTATCAAAATAGCGAGGCTGTCTTGAATACCTTTAATCTCAGCTCAGTGGTTGAGATTATCCTGGGAAACCCCAAGATATGGGAAAGGTCTTAGTTGTCTAATTAACTTACCAGAGCCGATAAAAAAAATCAAGCCCCCCAAAATTAGCCAATTTTACCTTTTTACCTTATAATACTAAACATATGAAATACTTTTTTGCCCTAGGCAACCATCCGTCCCTCTCCGCCGCCGAAATTTTAGCCTTTTTTCCGGATAATACCGGCAAAATGGGCCAAAACGGCGTCTTTTTGCTGGAATCGGAGGACAAAATTAATGCCCAAAAGACCATTAAAGCTCTCGGCGGGACCATCAAAATCGGCCAAATCCTCTTTGACGCCAAGAATAATGAGATTCCCAAGGCTTGTTTGGACCTGGCTCTAGAAAGTGCCCCTAACTTTTCCGGCAAATTCCACTTTGGCTTTTCCAACTATGCCAATGCCCCGATTGATACCCGCAAACTGGGAATGACTATTAAAACCGTTCTTAAAGAAAATGGCCATTCTTGCCGCTGGGTCATGGGTAAAGAACAAATCCTGTCCAGCGTTATCGTGGAACAGAACTATTTATTGGATAAAGGACTGGAGATTGTCTTTATTCGGGACAACGACGGCAAATTAATGATCGGACAGACTTTAGCGGTCCAACCTTTCAAAGAATTGTCATTTCGAGACTATGGCCGTCCGACCAGAGACGATGAATCCGGTATGCTGCCGCCAAAGCTGGCTCAGATTATGATTAACCTTTCCCAAAACGGCCAGAAGGATTTAATCCTGGATCCTTTCTGCGGCTCCGGTACGATTCTTTCCGAATCATTACTGATGGGCTACAAATCCGTAGTTGGAACCGACATTTCCCCGAAGGCGATAGCCGACACTAAAGAAAACGTGGAGTGGATTAAACAGAAATTTAACATCACCGACGTCAAAGTGGACACCAAAGTAATTTCGGCGACGGAAATTGATAAATACATCAAACCGAAATCAATCGCCGCGATTGTCACCGAACCATATCTTGGTCCGCAACGTGGCCCGCATGAAATCAGAAAAACAATTGCTGAGTTGGAACAGCTCTATACTCAATCGTTAAAATCATTTACCAAAATAATTAAGCCCCATTCCAGAGTCGTAATGGTCTGGCCGGTGTTTGTGACCTTCGAACAACACCAAAAGAAATTCATCTACATCAACCCCCAATACCCCGATTGGAAAATAGTGGAAGACGGCAATACTCAAAGAAAAACCTGGTTATATGGCCGCGAAGGCCAGAAAGTCTGGCGGGAAGTGGTAGTGTTGAAATTGAAATAAATCATTCTGGAAAATTAAAAAGACTATCCTTCGGGACAGTCTTTTTTTATTGATAAAATTTTATAAACCATTATTTACGAATACCAAAGAAGCGATGTCCGGCATCCCAATTACCATCAGAATAACAAAGGGAGAGCAAGCGATAGCCGAGATTAGTACTAAGAAATGGCGCACGATAAATGTTATCGGGGTCGCGCCAAACAGATCCGAGAGCAATAATGGAAAACTGTTTTTGCAGTTCGGGGTGGACAGCGCCCAAGGTTAATAATTCTATTATAGTGGCCGGCCTAAATCCATCCTTGTTCATTTTTTTAATAACTCTTTTATTGCTAACGACACAATTAAAGTGAAATAACCTGCCTGAGACGACTTTCTCTCCGGCCATTTTTGAGTAGATAAAAAAATTTTCAGGGATGACATTAATGTTTTTCCCGTCATAATTACCTTCAGCAATGGCCTGCTCTAATGTTTTAGTATAATCGACGACGATTCTAATATCATCGATTGATTGAGATAGCTCAGAGTCGTTAGCTGGTAATGTTAATACAGTTTGGTTTAATTGTTTCTTTAGGCGCTCTGATAATAGTAAAAAATAGATTGCTGATGAGGCTAAAAAAATAATAATTGCGATTACAATAATTGCGATTATAACAATAATAACTATAGTATTCATATTAAATTGATTTTGAAGATTCGACAATAGGACTAATTCCCAACTTCACCTGGAAGCAGATGAATTTAGTAATTAATCCTATCAATCTTGTTTTTTAAAGACCTAATAATATTAAAAGAAAAATATCATATTACGCGAGCTTTGTCAACATAACAAACAAAAAAGCCTATTTCTAGGCCTTTTTATATATATTCTTTATAATCTTTAAATAATCCCCACTCTTTCTTTCACTCTCTTAAGCGTTTCTTCGGCTAGAACCTTAGCACAGGTGGCACCGCTCTCCAAAACCTTCTCCACTTCCTTGTCGGAGATGGCGTTATATTTCTTTTGGAATTCGGTTAAAAATTTAACGACGACATCGGCCAAGCCCTTTTTGAAATCGCCATAACCCTTCCCTTTATAACTATTCTTAATATCCTTGTAGCTCTCGCCGGTTAAGAGATGATAAATAGTCATCAGATTGGAGAGGGCCGGTTTCTCGTTCAAATCATATTTGACTTCACTGCCGGAATCGGTCACCGCTTTCATAATTTTCTTCTTCGCCACTTCGGGAGCGTCATTCAAAAAGATACAACCGGCGTCGCCATCGTCGCTCTTGCTCATTTTATTCTCCGGATTGCTCAGGCTCATAATTCTGGCGCCTTGTTTTCTAATCATCACTTCCGGCAATTTAAAAGTCGGGGCATAGTCATGGTTAAATCTCTTAGCTAAATCGCGGCAAAGTTCTACGTGCTGGACCTGATCATCGCCCACCGGAACAATATCGGTATTATAGAGCAGAATGTCTGAGGCCATCAAGACCGGATAGTCAAACAGGCCGACGGAGACATTGGTGGTTTTATTCTTTGACTTCTCTTTATATTGAGTCATCAAGTTTAAGTCGGACATCCGAGCGCTGGTACAGTTTAGAATCCAAGTTAGTTCGGTGTGTTCAAAGATGTCTGATTGCAAGAAAATGGTGGATTTTTTGGAATTAATGCCACTCGCCAGATAAACCTTGACGATGTCCTTAGTTCTTTGCTTTAATACTTCCGGCGTTTGATAAACGGTAATGGCGTGGTAATTAACGACACAAAACAAGCATTCATACTTGTCCTGGAGCTCCACCCATTGAGAAATAGCGCCCAAATAATTGCCCAAATGCAGGTCGCCTGAGGGCTTAATGCCGGAAAAGATGATTTTCTGGTTATTCATATTATTATATAGATTTGTTTTTATTGCCTTTTTATCGTAATATAATTATAGTAAAAAGACAAATTAGACGGGCTGTAGTATAGTGGTAGTACGCGTGCATGGGGTGCATGTAGTCCCGGTTCGATTCCGAGCAGCCCGACATTTATATGGCAATCAAAAAATCCGAGATTCGCAAATCATTTATCTTCAATAAATACGTCATTATCACTCCCGGCCGGGTGCTAAGACCCCGTGACCTCAAAGAGCAAACCGACAACCAGCCTAACCCCAATTGCCCTTTTTGCGCCCAGAATGTTGCCAAGAAGAATGTCGTGGGTAGGATTAAGCTCAAAAATGATTCAGTCACTTGCCTCAAAAACATCTTCCCGGCCGTTTCTTTGGACAACCCCAAGGCCTATGGCACCCAAGAAGTAATTATTGAGAGTGAGAATCATCAGAAAAGCCTGGCCGACCTCTCACTCCAACAAATTGAATCTATATTGGAAATGTACGCTAAAAGGACTAGGGCCATTGCTAAAAATAAAAAGATAGATTATATCCTTTGTTTTAAAAACCAAGGATCAAAAGCGGGGGCCTCATTGTTACACCCCCATTCACAAATATTTGCTACTGAAATTGTTCCGGAAGACCTGCGCGAAGAAACGGTTTTAGCCCAAAGACATAAAATCAAGACCGGCCATTGCGCTTATTGCGATATCATTAAAATGGAAATGGAGTCTAATAGAAAAATATATTCTGACAAGCATGTTGTCGCCTTCGCACCTTATGCCAGTCAATTTCACTATGAAGCTTGGGTCGTGACCAAGAGACATACCGACAGCATTATCAGTCTAAATCAAAACGAGAAAAAATCTATCGCTAAAGTTTTAAAACACTTGGCCTTAAAAATGCAAAAATTAAATCTGTCATTTAATTATTTCCTCCACAACGTCATTTCCGACAAGCACCAACATTTCTATATCAAAATCCAGCCCCGCGACAGCGTCTGGGCCGGAGTGGAGCTCGGTTCCGGGTTAGTGATTAACTCCGTCTCTCCGGAGGCGGCCGCTAAATATTATCGAAACAAATAAAATTAATATATGCCTATCAAATACATGCGCAATTCATCTTATAGCCGGAAACCGGTAAAACGCCGAGTGATTATCAGTAAAAGATATTCCGGCTCTCGTTCCCGCTCAAAAAATGAGAGTCTTTGGGAACGCTTTTTTAAAAAGCATAAAATTATTAAAGCTTTAATTCTCTTAGGTCTTTTAGGATTATTGTCATTTAGCTTATTAGTTTTCTTTTTATCGCAAAACCTCCCCAACCCGAATCAATTAATCAATCGGGAGGTGGCTCAAAGCACTAAAATTTATGATCGAACCGGAGAGAATATCTTATACGAAATCCACGGCGATCAAAAAAGAACTTTAGTTTCACTGAACGAAATTCCTAACAACGTCAAAAATGCCACGATAGCAATTGAAGACAAAAATTTTTATAAACATGGAGCTATTAGTATCTGGGCGATGGTGCGAACTGTAATCACCAACGTCCTCTACAACAAGAGCGCCGGCGGCTCAACTCTGACCCAGCAATTCGTCAAGAATGCCATTTTGAGCAATGAGAAAACTATTACCCGAAAGATTAAAGAAATAATTCTGGCGCAAAGGCTTGAAAAGAAATTCAGTAAAGATGAAATTCTCCAAATGTATTTAAACGAAATCCCTTATGGCTCCAATGCCTATGGCGTGGAGGCGGCTTCCCGAAAATATTTTGGTAAGTCAGTGAAAGAAACCAACCTGGCTGAAGCCGCTATTCTCGCAGCCCTACCTCAATCGCCCAGTCGTTATTCTCCCTGGGGGACTCATCAAGATTTATTAATCGCTCGGCAGCAATATATTTTAGATATTATGCAAGAGCAGGGTTATATTAATGAACAAGAAAGAGATGATGCTAAAAAATTCACCTTGAAATTTGCCACCCCGGAAACTAATATCACCGCTCCGCACTTCATTATGTATATCAAGGAAATCCTGGCGGAAAAATATGGTGAAAAGACCATCGAACAGGACGGTCTGAAAATTTATACCACTTTGGATTTATACAAACAAAAAATAGCGGAAGAGGTGGTCAAGGCCAAAAGCGCCGATTATCCTGAAAAATATAAGGCCAACAACGCCGCTCTAGTTTCCATTGACCCTAAAACCGGCCAAGTGTTAGCCATGGTCGGTTCGCGCGATTACTTTGATGAAGACATTGACGGTCAAGTTAATATCGTTACCAGCTTGCGTCAACCGGGCTCCTCTATCAAGCCCTTGGTTTATGCCACTCTGTTTAACAAAGGCTATACCCCCAATACCATCTTTTATGACGTGGTCACTAATTTTGCCGCCAGTGGCAAGGCTTACGAACCACACAACTATAACGGCAAAGAATATGGTCCGGTTTCCATTCGCCAAGCCTTGGCCGGCTCATTGAACGTCCCAGCCGTCAAAGCTATCTATTTAGCCGGAATCAAAAATGTAATTACCCTGGCTCAAGATATGGGCTACACCACTCTAACCGATCCGGATCGCTATGGCTTGGCTCTAGTGCTCGGTGGCGGTGAGATAAAAATGGTGGAGCATGTGAATGCCTTTAGTGCCTTCGCTCGTGAAGGCGAAATAAATCCGGTCAGTGTTATTTTGAAAATAGAAGACAAGGATGGCAAGGTCTTGGAAGAATATAAAGACAAAAAGAAAACAGTTTTAAGTTCACAAGTGGCCAGAGAAATAAATAGCATCTTGACTGATAATACTGCGCGCACTTTTATCTTCGGCGCCAAAAACTATCTCACTCTGCCCGACCGACCGGTCGCCGCTAAAACCGGAACGACCAATGACTACAAAGACGCTTGGACTATCGGCTACACGCCGTCTCTTGTGACCGGAGTCTGGGTGGGAAATAATGACAGCAAGGAAATGTCTAAGGGGGCCGACGGCAGTGTCGTCGCCGCTCCAATTTGGAACGATTATATGAATCAAGTTTTGACCGGAACTCCGGTGGAGCAATTCAAGGCTATGGATGACACTAAAACCGGTAAAGCAATTATTGACGGTGAAACTAATATCGGTCGAAAAATAAAAATCAATAAAGAAACCGGACTGCTCGCAACTTCCAGCACTCCGCCGGACTTAATTGAGGAAAAAGTTTTTGGCGAACCACACTGTGAATTATATTACATCAATAAAGAAGATCCGTTGGGTCCAATTCCAAACAACCCAGACTCAGACCCCCAATTCGGTTTATGGGAACCAAGAGTAATTGAGTGGGCCAAAAAGAACGGACTATATTCCACTTCCACCACCAATATCAATATCACTAACCCACAGAATAATCCGGTCTTTGAAATTACCAGCCCGCAAAATAAACAAATTATCACCGATGATAATTTCAGCGCCACCATCAACATCGTGAGTATCGCCGACAATGCCAATGTGGAATATTACATTAATAACAATCTGCTGGCCAAAACCACCTCTTATCCTTTCACCCTCAACAAAAAACTGGACTTTCTGAATAATGGCTATCACAATTTGAAGGTCCGGGTCTGCGACAGTTTCTATAATTGCTCGGAAAAATCAATCGAATTCAATTTGTTGTTAGAAAATAATTACCAAAATCCGACCTCCCTTAATCTGGTCTCTCCGACCAGCGGACTAACCGTAAACAGCAACGACTTTCCAATTAATATTAGCCTTAACTCACCCAGCCCCAGCAAGATAGCCCGTATTGAGTTATTCTATCTCACCGATCAGAACGAAAAACGAACTATTAGGGTGTTGGAAAACATTAACAGCAAAGATATCTCCACTACCTGGGATAACCCGCCGGGAGCGGGCGATTACCGGGTCTACGCCGAGTTCTACGACTGGAGCGGTAATATGAAGAAGACTAATAAGGCGACGGTGATTATCAATTAAAATTATAACAATAAAAAACTATCCCGAGTGGATAGTTTTTTGTAATTTAAAATTGTGGGCCTAGTCTTTAAGACACCGAACCGAAAGACCATAATACCGATAACTACTTACTTGTCTCCAGACATACGAATAAGAATTAAGTAATAAACGAGACGTGGCATAATTTGGATTTACCTCGCCACTATAAATAGATGACCAGATATAGGCGTAATCACCCCGCAGACCAAAGCTATTCTCACGATAACCAGTTATGAGATAATTAAACCCGGAGGATCCTCCAACTTTTAATTGGGTTCCAGCCGCATCACAATCCGCGGCATCAGCGCGATCCGGATTACAAGTTGCTCCCGGGGTTTTTAAATAATTTTCTAATATATGCAGTTCGGCGTCAGTAGGGATATGCCATCCTGTCGGACAAATGCCTTGGCTGCCAGCAATTAAAGAATATTGCATGGCCTCATCCCATTGATACAGTCCGCCGTCAGACTGGCAGGAAACATAATCATTCAAATTACCATCAGTATCATAGCAATATTTTTCTAAAACACTATTATCGGTCTGATTGCCAGTGCCGTCTACAATACTTCCCACATTCAAATTTTGTGATAACCAACATTGACCGCCTACTCTGACAGTGTCATAAGTACATTTATCATAATCCGGAGCGCTTTCATTGCAATTGTGACCGGCAATGGATGCGACGGCTATAGAATCGCCACAGGAACAGTCTCTATCTATTATTCCTCCGGGAGTGAGACATTTTGGCCCGGGGGTTAATGTGCCGGTGGTATTACCCAGACAAAGAGAAATAGAATAGGAGGAGCCATTAGAAGTGGGGCTATAATTAATAGTGTTTTGATTAACAGTACAGGCCCCATCATTAGGAGTGGGCGCCGATGGAATTACTTGAAGATAAGTAGAGGTGCCGGCCGCAGAAGTAGAGTAGATTTGGCCACTCTCCCATTCGGTCGCAGTCGGATATCTATTGTTGTCATTAAAAAACAGCTCTAGAGCTGTTTGAATTTGTTTAACGTCTCCCGCTCTTTTGGCGTCACGGGATTTAGCTCTGGCATTTGACAGAGAGATAATAGAAACGGTCGCTAAAATACCAATAATAGCTATCACAACTAAAAGCTCAATGAGAGTAAAGGCCTTTTTAGATCTAAACATAGATAAATAGAAAAATAATAAAGATTATTCTAAATATTATTATAACACATGTTCCCCTGTCGGCAAAAAACTATTGTCTGATCGGCATGACGATATAGAGATAATCGTCCTGCTTTTCCGGTCGCAGAACACAAGGCGTGCCAGAATTAACCAAGTCTAACTTAACAGTGTCCGAAGAAATATTATTTAGACCATCTAGGAAGTAGCGATAGTTGATAATAATGTCGTTATTGTCGCCTTCAATCTCTGAATTCAATTCCACCGAGCTTTCGCCCACCTGACTGGAGGCCGAGGAAATAGTTATCTTGCCGGTTTCCGCCTTAAAATCCAGGGCCACATCATTAACTCCGGCCTTGGAAAAGATGGCCGAGGCTTTAATGGCCCGCATCAATTCGTTTTTATTTATCAAAACCCTGGTCTTGTAGTTCATCGGGATAATCTGTTGATAGTCCGGATAGCTGCCATTAATCAAACGAGACACTAATTCCGTGGAGCCAAAGATAAAAAGAATTTGATTGTCCGACAGACAGATTTTAATTTCGCCGGCGCCCTCCAGCTGATCATCGTCCTTGAAGCTAGATAAAACCCTGATTAACTCCTGTAAAGTTCTGGCCGGAACAATCACCTTATTGTCAGGAGCCTCATAATTACTCTTAATTTTTATTTTCTTTTCCGCCAAACGATAACTGTCAGTTCCCACCAAGGTCAAGCTATCCTTAGCAAAAGACAATAAGACGCCGGACAACTCCAGCCTGGTTTCGTTGTTGGTAACCGCAAAAATCACCTCACTTAAAGCATTCTTTATATCCTCAGATGAAGCCGAATAGAAATTTTCCTTATTAACTTTAGGAATCAAAGGAAAGTCCGAGGCCTCCTGAATATTAATCTTGGTCTTATAGTTTTGACATTTCAGCTTTATCTCCATCCCGTCCTGCTCACATTCAACCTTATCCCCCGGTAATAGGTTTATATAGTCGGTAATGACTTTGGAATCAACCGTAAACTCACCCTCACTGTCAATCTTACCCCGAACTTGATGAGTAATGCCAATTTCTAAATTAGTGGCAATCAATTCAATATTGCTTTTATTAACTTTGAACAAGATATTGTTTAAAATTGGCAGGTTAATATTTTTACTAACCACCCGACTAACAATTGCTAGCCCTTGTTTTAAATTTTCTTGGAGGCTGATAAATGTCATACCGTATTAATTTATATATAATATATATTATATGAAACAATAATAGTAATAAGGGAGTTGATAACTTTAGAAATGTTTAATTTTACTATAATCTGTTGGCTTTTTGGTCGATTTTACTTGTTGATAATACTGGCTTAAAAGGTTAATGAGATTTAACAATTTGTTTATAACTAACTTTATTTTTTGTTGTTAACTTTTTATTAAATCTTATCAACAGGCTAATCGGTCTTTTTAAGCGGCTTATCAACAGGCAGTCAACAATAAAAACTAATAAATGGAGCTATAAAACAATTGTTTGATAGAATTAATTTCTTGATTTAATCTTTCATTCTTTTGTTTTTGATTATTAATTTTATTGTAAGCATGCATGGCAGTGGTATGATCGCGGCCACCCAGTTCGTTGCCAATGGTCGGGTATGATGTGTTCAACTCTTCTCTAATTAAATAGACGGCAATTTGGCGCGGGACAACCAACTCCTGACGGCGACTGTTGCTGGTGATTTCTTTGGAGCTGATATTATAAAACTTAGCGACAATTTCAATAATGTCTTTCGGAGAGATTGATTTAGAGCGACTCTCAATGGTCAGATCGCTTAATATTTCTTTAACTGATTTAACGGATGGAGCGGCGTTGTTAAATTCATGATAGGCGACAATCTTATTCAAAGCCCCTTCCAGCTCTCTGATATTGTTTTGAATATTGTTGGCAACATAAACCAAAATTTCCCGATCAAAGGAATAGCCTTTTTCTATCGCCTTCTTTTCTAAAATAGCCATCTTGGTTTCAATGTCCGGCTTGCCGACGTCTACCACCATACCGGACTCAAAGCGAGAGATGAGGCGGTTTTCAATGGCCGGAATTGATTTTGGCGGACGATCGGAAGTCATTACAATTTGTTTGTTGCTTTGATGGAGTTCGTTAAAAGTATGAAAAAATTCTTCTTGAGTGCCATCTTTTCCGCCCATAAATTGGACATCATCGATTAACAGGAGGTCAACGCCACGGTAAACATTTTTGAAATCTTTGCCATGGCCGGTTTTAACGGCCTGGACATAATTATTGGTAAAATTTTCACTGGTGGTATAAAGAATCTTATTGGTGTGGTTAGAGAGCTCGTTGCCAATGGCTTGAAGCAAATGGGTTTTTCCTAAGCCGACCCCGCCATAGATAAAGAGCGGGTTGTAAACTTTGCCGGGGTTATTAATAACGGCGCGACAAGCGGCGTGAGCCAGCTCGTTGGCCTTACCGACGATAAAATTTTCAAATAGATATTTGGAATTTAAACCAAAACGATTAATACTCGGGACTTCAGCGGTTTTTATCGGCTCTTCTTTAATGCTTCTTTTGGCATCATTTTTTTCACCGCCGTTAACTTTAACCGTCTCCGGTTTTTTGAATTCCACTTGGTAATAAATCTCGGCGATTTTTTGGCCGGCGATTTTTTCTAAAGAAGATTTGATTATTTTATAAAATTTATTCTCTAACCATTTTTTAACAAATTCGCTGGGAACGCCAATTACCACCTTGTCGTTTTCAAACGAGGAAATAAATGTATCCTTGAACCAAGTGATGAAGTTGACGCGAGACAAACCTATTTCGACTTCGCCTAAAACAGCTTGCCAAATTTGTTCTTTGTCCATAGTATGTGAGAGTGCTCCAAGCAATGGTTGGTTAACCAACGCTCGTGGCAAAATTTTTAAATCAATGACTCTATTATATTAGAAAAAAATTATTATAACAAGACAATGATGGGCTATTAACTTGTTTATAAAATGTGAATAAGATTCGTTCTTTTTGTTTATTGACCTTTGTCTTTAAACGTGATAACTTGGTTATTACTATCCATTATTAATATAATAAGTATAAAAATATGGCAACCAAAAGAACTTATCAGCCGAATGCCAAAAGAGCCAAGAGAAAACATGGTTTTTTAAAGCGCATGCGCACTAAAGACGGACGTGATGTTTTGAAACGTCGTCGCGACAAAGGTCGCGCCAAATTATCTAAATAATCCAAACTAATGCTTAATAGAGCTAATCGTTTAAGCAAGAATAAAGATTTTGATAAAGTGTTTCGGGCCGGACGCTCTAGCTATCAAGAAGTTTTAGGAGCTAAGCTGATTCCGAATAATTTAGATTATAATCGTTTCGGTGTTTTAGTCGGTCTTAAAGTAAATAAAAAAGCGACAGTCAGAAATAAAATTAAACGCCGAATAAAAATGGCAATTCGCTTAGACGAGCCCTTCCTCAAGAAGGGCTATGATTGTGTTATAGTAGTTTTTCCTCTAATATTAGCCAAAAATTATGAAGAGATTAGAGCGACTCTAAAATTGGCTTTTAAAAAATTAAATTTTTATCAAGATTAATATGTTAAAAATTTTTCGAACCTTTCAGTATTATCCGCGTCTGTTTGTCGCCAAGATGATTAAAATTTATCAGAGGACATTATCTTTTGATCATGGTCCGATGAAGCATCTGTTTCCTTATGGCTTCTGTCGATTTACTCCTACCTGTTCCGAATATGGTTTGCAGGCCATTCAAAAGTACGGCGTCATTAAAGGAGGATTTTTGGCCATGCATCGAATCTTACGTTGCAATCCTTGGAACAAGGGTGGACATGATCCGTTAAAATAATTTATAATTAATTTTTTTATATGTCTCACATTTTTGAAACCGTATTTTACCAACCAATTTTGAATCTGTTGGTATTTCTCTATAATACCATTTCTTTTCATGATTTAGGTCTGGCTATTATTTTTCTAACAATAGTTATTAAGGCAGTCTTGTGGCCTTTATCACAAAAGTCTATTAAAGCTCAAAAATCTCTCCAGGATTTGCAACCCAAGATTAATGCTTTAAAGCAGGAATATAAGGACGATAAGCAAAAGCAGGGGCAGGCCATGATGCAACTTTATAAAGATCACAAGATTAATCCCTTTTCTTCTTGTTTGCCTCTCTTAATTCAATTGCCTTTTTTAATCGCTGTCTTTCAGGTTTTTAGAGATGGTTTGAATAACAAGCTAAGTCTAGTTTATCCTTTCATTGAAAGACCGGAAGCAATTAATGCTATCGCTTTTGGGTTTTTGGACCTGTCCAAGCCTAATATTTATTTGGCGATTTTAGCCGGTTTGGCCCAATTCTGGCAGGCCAAGATGATGATGACTAAAAAGGCCGCCGTTAAAGTTCCCGGCTCAAAAGATGAAGATATGGCCGCTATTATGAATAAGCAAATGCTTTATTTTATGCCGGCCTTAACCGTGTTTATCGGCTGGACTCTTCCGGGCGGCTTAACCATGTACTGGTTTATAGTCACCTTATTGACCGCCATTCAACAATTGTTAGTCTTTAAGAAGCATAATCAGGAACAGACTCAAATAGCTGACAAAAAAGTAATTGACGGTGAAGTGATTAAATAGACATTATTCAATTTCTGTATTAAAAAAATGTTCTTCGCAGAACATTTTTTTGTTTTTATAGTTATTTAGACTTTAATTTGGTAATAAGATTGAGGATGATCACACGATGGACACTTCTCCGGAGCTTCTGGACCGAAGTGAATATAGCCACACTCTCGACAAACCCACCAAGTAGCCTCATTCTTTTTGAAAGTTGTGCCTTCTTCCAGGTTTTTTAATAGGTTCTCATATCTTTCTTTGTGATTTTTCTCGGCTACAGCAATGGCCGCCAGACGTTTTCCCAGCACTTCATATCCTTCTTCCAGCGCCTTCTTGGAAAATGTTGGGTACATCTCGGTCGTTTCGTAGGTTTCTCCGGCTATAGCTGCCTTGAGGTTCTCAATAGTAGTGCCATAAACAGTTGGAACTGAAGTGTCTATCTTGATTTCATCATTGTTTTCTTTTAGCTCTTGAATGTGTTCAAATAAGCGCTTGGCATGAGCTTTTTCTTGCTCGGCGGTGACCAGAAAAATTTCAGCGATTTGTTCGTAACCTTCTTTTTGAGCGATTTTAGCGTAAAAGGTATAGCGATTTCTAGCCTGGCATTCGCCAACATAGGCCTTGGTGATGTTAATTAATGTTTCTTTCATGGGTTTAAAAAAATGTTCTGCGCAGAACATTTATATTAGTTTATATTAAATTTTCTGTTTTTTCCAACGATTAAGTTAATTTTACGATCGCTGACCCCAATTTTAGCCGGAGTATCCAGTTTTATAGACTCATCAATTATGAGCTTTTCGGACCGACTGTTTTCTAGTTCTAACTCTTTAACGGACAGCAGGCTATATTTTTTGCCTCCATTGTTTATATATAGGTTTAATTGCCCATCTTGAGGGTCGGCCAGAATGTTCTTCGCAGAACAATTTTTAGTGGAAATGTTAATTAAGTTAATTTCACCATTTTCAGTTTGATCAATAGAAAAGTCTTGGATTTTTAAAGTGGTGCCCTTGGACTTAATTCTGGCGTTAGCTAAAAAATAGAGGTTATTGGCCCGGGACACATCCACCTTTTCTATTCGGCGGGCCAGAAGAATATCGCAAGCCTCTTTTTCATTTCTAATACCGCAGGCAGAGGCAATGGAATTGTTATCTCCCACCGGAATAATCCCTAGAGCGATGTTATTATTGTTACCACTCATCATTCCATTTAATACTTTGTTGATAGTTTGGTTGTTGCCGACGGCGATAATCGTTTTAGCCCCATTGTTAACTTCATCCTTGATTAGATCATTAATGTTTCTAATGGACTCCAAATACACAATCTTACCGTTTAGGTTGAGTTTGTGTAATAATACCTCCATATTGTTGACGGTTTTGGTATGTTTCTTTAGAAAATCGTCATAAACAAAGACATTCATAAAATAATGATAGAAAAGTAGCGGTTTTTATTATTCGCTATCGGTTTGTGCGCCCTTTTCGGTCGGGGAGTATTTACCCATTTGACATTTACCGTTAATTATTGCTCCAGTATCCACTGAAATTCGACCGCATTCGATATCACCAGTGATTTTAGCAGTTTCTCCAACGGCCAAATAGTCTTTGACCGATAAATT
>Ga0172381_10000950_pt1 | contig 35902 bp, 48 predicted proteins | sample Leawel6488metaG_FD_119754 | JGI IMG/M metagenome (GOLD analysis project Ga0172381, IMG submission 119754) | Leachate microbial communities from a municipal landfill in Southern Ontario, Canada - Leachate well 64-88 metaG | ecosystem: Engineered > Solid waste > Landfill > Unclassified | place... | reverse complement strand
CGTTCCCAGTTCGGATTACATGCTGAACATACCGGAAGAAGAAGATCTCGGCCTTGCTATCGGGTTTGACGGCGTGGATAAAGTTGACGGCGCGGACGTGTTCCGGGGCGTCACCACCGCGCGATGCTCCCGTCTATGGGAATACCTCATGCCGGACGGGTTCTGGGCCATCGAGGGTATGAGAAACACTTTGAATCACACGCCTTTTATCGGGTTCGAACGGGGCGAAGTGCTTTTCCTCGGCGCACAAATCCGTCGCACGCCGGACGGCTTGATCAAAATTGAGTATAGCTTCGCATTGCGGAAAAATCCCGGTGAACAAACGGTAACGCTGGCGGACGGAACGGAAGTTACGTTTACTATGCTATCGCCCTTCGATCATTTGTGGTATGTATATCAGGACTTGGAGGGCGAAGACGGCGAAGCGAACCCCACGGCCACGCGCGGGATAAAATCGATCCACGTTGCGCAGGTGTACGATTACATGGATCACAACGAACTCGGCTTGGTCGGGCCTTGGTGACGCTATGGAAATCCGGCGCGTATACAAGGGACAGGCGGTAAAGGCGGAGGACATCAACAACGCCCGGATCGCGGGTGAGTCTGCGCGGATAACCGGCGTAACCGGCGCGGGCATCACAATGGGCCTGGGCGGCACGGCTTTATCAATACCGCAGCCAAGCCGTGAAAATCTGTTTTCGATCAAATGCCGCGCTCGGAATATCGGGGACGCGATATTACCAATCCGGGGCTGCGTGGAAATTTGCGGGTCCGAAATCGCGGCACGCGGCCAAAACTCCACCGGCATTGTAGTTGACGTGGATTTACCGGGAAGCGAAAACGGGATCGGGTTGTACGGGATTTTGAATGCCACCATAACCCCCGGCCAGATAGGATCGATTACTGTGCTCGGATTCGCGATGGCCACGATCACCGGGGATGCCACGGACTCCACCACGGCGGGGCCGGTTTCTGAACAGACCGCCGTCGAAGCTGGAGGCGCCTTCTCTCTGATTTGGTTCGAGGAAATCGAGGGCGAGGGCGAATTCGATGATCGCAAATGCCTTCTGTTTTTGGGCGGAGGGGGCAGCATGGCATGGGAACACGTTTCAGAGTTCCCGGAAATTCCAGATGCGGAGACCATAATCTGGTTTGACCCCGAGCAGCAACCCTGGGGGGCCGGGCCGGATGATACGCACTGGTACCCGATCTGGAAATTCACGGATAAAACAGGGGAGCCGGGCACGTCATGATGTTTCCGCTTGGCACGACAAAAAGCGTTTTATCCATTGTAGGCGGGGGCAGCCGTATCGTGTTTCAAAAAGGCGCGGCGGTGCATATCTCCGGCGAAACGGCCTATCCTGTGGATGCGTTCCTGTTTTCTGGAATTCATTGCCAGCCTGCGCGGCGCACGAATAAGATAAATCAGGCGTTGGGCCGTGCGCTGAAAGATTTTGTGCATGTGGGAACGCTCCCGGATGACGATGCACTGGTGGATGTTATCCAAGCGGACTTGACACAGTTTCAGATCGTGAAAGAGCTGGACGACGAAATAATAGCGGAGCTAACGGCAATCAATACGGCAACCGGCATCGGCGGAACCCTGCTCCCGTTTATCCCCGGAAGCCTTGATCGGATTGACTGGAAAAAAATAAAAGATCGCATAAATCATAACCTTGACTTGATGGATAGCCACACGGCCACATGGACGATCATCGAAGACGGCGCTATGGGTACGGCTCTTGGCTTTGATAAGGCCGTCGAAGAACCCGCCGATAGAATGCGATGCGGATATTACGAAACCATACCATTATCCGGGGATCGCGTGCTGCATCCGTACCCTGTGGGATGGGACCCGCACGACATATATACAGACCCGTCAACAGGGATCACGGCCTATGCAAACGCGGTGTGGATTGACGGCACGACATATCCGGGAGAACCCGACGCGGCACAATGGGGCATGGTGCGAATTGACGGGAAAGAATGGTATTTGCCCACCAAAAAAATAGCGGCGGTGTATGACAAATCCGCAGGGCCGGTGGACCCGGATAGCGTAACATTTACGCATAATGTTTTGCCGGAAATTTGGACATATGATCCGATTATGGGATTCAGTCCCGTACAGATTTCTGTGGGCCTGGGATGGGGCGGTTGCGAAACGCGAACGGGCACAATCACGTTTACCATTTCCCGAAGCGATGGGGTGATCGCAAAATGGCAGGACATGGAAACCTATTTCGGGTATGATCTGGATACGTTTGTAAGTTTGCGGAAAGGAATGTATACGACCGGATCTGTTGAATATGTTGGGGATTTGGCCACGGTAACGGTGAGTGACGGCGGATATTATTATATGACCATTGATCCGAACGCGGCCACGGCGGAAATTGAGATTACGGAAACCAACGGGGCAACGGTGATTCCCGCGCAAGAGATTCAAGCGTATTTGTCCTATGGGGAAAGTAACGCTGGCCCTGTTTTTCAGCACGTATATTGTGTTTGCGGGCTGAACATTTTACCGGGTGATATGCCATGATCAAGGCCGTTTTAGTCCGCGAACAATCCACACAGTATGGAGCGTTCGGACGGATGTGTGTTTACGCCCCGGAGAAAATGCTTTGCTTCGATACGCTGGAATTGCCCTGGCTCGCAAATTTGCCGTGCCGGTCGTGCATTACGGAGGGGAGGTACCGCTGCCAATTTGGAGAGACCGGAAAGGGCCGGTTGTATCAACTCCTGAACGTGGTCGGTCGCTCCGGCATTTTGATTCACGCGGGGAATTGGGCCGGAGATCGTGCGGCAAATCTCAAGAGCGATTCGGAGGGGTGCATACTAATCGGGCATGGGCGGGCGGATGATTTGCAAGGTCAACCCGGCATCCTGAAAACGAGGGAGGCATTAAAAGCCTTCCACGATTTCACAGGCGGGGTGCCGTTTGATTTGGATATACGGTGGAAATTTATTGGCGCAGAAAGGACAATCACAAAATGAATTTTGCAGGACTCTCTCACATCAAATCGACCCTATTCGGGATCGCCATGATCCTCTATGCGATCTCTGGCGCGGGCATTGCCGTGCTCGACGCGGACGCGGCCACAGTGCCGGACTGGCAAAAAGTTGGGATCGAAGTCATGGCGGGCGCAACCTTGATCAAAGCGCAGTTCCACTCGAAGGCCCCGGCATCTTCCGCATATTCCGGCGCGGAGCCGAAACCATGATCGCAATCTGGCGGAAAAAATACCCGAGTGCATTTCCAAAAGCGGCCCGGTGGAAATGGGCATTGCGGATCGCGCTGGTGACTGCGGCCATTTCCGGGGCCGTCTGGATTACGCTTTGCCTTTCCGGGTGCGCCGTGGTGGGCACCACGATCAAAACACCGAACGGCTGGCGATACACCGAGGGCGGGATCGTGTGGTGGAAAGGCAACCTCGTGGATTTGACCGGCACGGCAACGCTCGGCAACGACACCATAGTCGAGCGGTCGAGCGGCAAAGCTGAAACGGACGCCACAGCCCTGGCCTCGCTGATGGAAAAAATATTCGACATGGCATTCACGGCGGGAAAAACAGCGGCGGCGGCGCCGTAATGGAGAAACGAACATGGACAAATTTCTGGCGCTTTTGAAAAAAGTCCCGTGGTCAAAAGTATGGGCCGCAATCAAAAAGGCCCTGGCTCTGTAAGCAACCTGCGGCGGGTGGATACCTCCCCCCTTCTCCACCCCGCCTTCCTCCGGCCCCCGGTTGACCGCGTACAGCCGGGGGCCTCCCCATTTTTTCGGCCCGTCCAGCCATTCTATTGCCCCAGGAACCGCGACCGGGTGGGGTAGTCGGTATTCCTGCGGGGTCCGGCCCCGATTGATTGTGGGGCATTTTGAGGGGGTGCCCGGAAAAACGACCGCGCAGGATGCCCCAGGAGGCGAGATCTCCCCTCGCCCCGATACAATCTATGGCAGGATTTTTGCCTCGAAAATGGGTGGAATCGCAAAAACCCCAATAAAACAGCACAAAATTATTTTGAAATATACCGGAAAAAGACTTGACTTATGCCGGAATACCTGTTATAATGGCTATACAGTTGAGATTGAGAGTCACCCCGGTGGGCGGGGCGGCAAAACGAAAGGATGAAAAATGATAACGTATAAAAATTGGGAAATCCAGCAGAACAACGCGAATCGTTATAACGTAATCTGCGTAGGAGCGGACGGAATTCGTCGGTCAATCCACGAGGCGGAAACAGTTTCCGCAGCAAAACGCTGGATAGATGACGACGACGAATACTCGGTAGACGCAGACGGCTACGATTATTTCGGCCAGAAAGTCTGAGGCTACCATGACCAAAAAAATAAGCGGCAGCAAAATCATTACCGGCGTCATAGACTGGGAGCCGCGCAACTCGGCGGTCGGGGAAATCGAAGTGAAATATGAAGCGGAAGCGGAAGCGGAATTTTATGCCGCATGGGATTACGACCGGGGCCGGTGGGACGTGGACAATGACGCGCTAACCGTGGACCTGCTGGCGATTAACTGGATCGGGTGGACGGCGGAAATGATCGCGGAATTTATCGAGCATTTACGCGACGTTCGCAAGCGTGATTTTTTCGAGCAGGTTTGGGAAACCGTGGAAATCTAAAACCGGGGCCGGGAAACAGGCCCACAGAAAGGATGCAAAAATGGACACTGAAAAAACATGGACGTGGAACACGGCCCGCAGGGCCTATGGCGACGAAATGCGCGAGGCGGGGTGGCTGGACCTCACCTGGGCGTACCTCACCGATGCGGACCTCACCGGGGCGAGCCTCGATTTTGCCTCGTGGCCGCTATGGTGTGGCAGTTTGGGCGTGCGAGTTGACCGCAAAATAGCCGCGCAACTGGCCTACCATTTCTGCGCGGTCGTGTGTGATGATCCGGACGTAATTCGCGCACAAAACGCGATATTGTCGCTGGCAAACGAGATGCACCGGACGGATGTTCCGAGGCTGGCCGAAAAAACAACAGAAGGAAAACCAAAAAAATGAAACTGTATGAAGAACTCAGAGGCATTACGGCGCTGTGGATCATTTGCCACGGCATCACGGACGCGGCGGCGGCGGCGCAGATCGGCTGCTCGAAATCGGCGTTCCGCGATTGGTGCGCGGGCCGGAGCGTGCTCCGGGAACCGGCGCTCGAAAAGCTGGTGGCGGAACTCCGGGCCGTGCGAATGCTGCCGGAAAAACTGTACAGCGAGGCACTAACCTGTGCGAATCTCAAACGCGCACTTAGTGACTGCCAGAAACTTGAAGAAAAAGCGAAACGTGGCCGTCCGCGAATGGTGCGCTCGGCTGTCGAAAAACCTTGATCGGTAGCGGAGATTCCGCTATAATAAAACCTGGCTGCGGTGGGCGCAGCCGAAACGAAAGGATGCAAAAATGATTCTTACCATCATCAAAAAGCGGGACCACCCATATTCGACGTGGGAATGCGTTGACGAAAACGGAGATCCTCATGATTGCGTGGACCTGAAAAACGGCACGGACATCCCGGAGGAAAAATTCCAGCCGGGAACGCGCGTCTTTGTTGCGTCTCTCATTCCGTACATCGAGTTGGGTTGCGGCCAGAAAATCATTAAGGGGGAGAAAACATGATTGACCTCCCCCGGCATCGTGGCCGGCGCAAAAATCCTAACGGATCAAGAAATTTTCCTGCGCTTCCCTGCGATCCTGCATCGCACGGAAGACATGCGGGAAATACGTAATGCGTTTCTTATTTTGTCCATTCACCAATTTACAAACGGAACGTGCGAAATAATCGCATTCGTTCCATAACGAAAGGATCGCCATGAATTACACCAACGTTTTTAATCTTCCCTCCTGCATAACGGAGGCCGTTGTCCGCGATGCGCGGGACCGGGACGCCGTGGGCAAAATCTCCGTGACGGAATTGATCGGCCCGCCGATGCTCCGGCAGTTGCGCAACGAGTATTCAGAGATCGCGTGCGAGGACGTCTCCGATCAAATCTATGCGCTGCTTGGCAAATCCGTACACGCGGCCCTTGCGGAGGCGAACGTGCTCGGGGCGACCGCGGAGCGGTGGCTAACCGCACCTGTTGGCGGGTGGGATGTAAACGGAATCCCTGACTGCATCGACCGAGACGGCTGGCTGAACGATTTCAAAGTGGTTTCGGCTTTCGCCTTCCTTCTGGGCGAAAAACCGGAATGGGAAGCGCAGTTGAACGTGTACGATTATTTGTGCCGGGTGAACGGGATCGAAGTGACGGCGGGGTTGCGCATTATCGCCATCGTGCGGGATTGGTCCGCGTACCAGGCGAAGCGCGACCCGCGCTGGCCGCAATGCCCGGTTGTCGTGAAACCCGTCCGGCGCTGGACGCATGAGGAACAAGAAAAATACATTTATCAGCGTGTGCTTTTGCACCAGACATGGGAAGGCAGGGAGATCGCGGACGTGCCCGTTTGTACGCCGGAGGAACGCTGGCAGAGCGAAACGCAATATGCGGTCGTGCGCCAGGGCAATAAAAAGGCCATGCGGGTTTTTTCGAGTGAGTCCGAGGCGGTTTCGTTTCTCGCGGTACAAGACACAAAATTCCAGTACCGGATCGACGTGCGGGAAGCGCAACCGAAACGGTGCCAGAGCTATTGTGCGTACAATGTTTTTTGCCCGTTCGGGAAACAGTTTTCCTGGGGCGATTTGGCCGACGAAACCGAATAAAGGATGCAACATGAGCGAAGAAAAAAACCTGGTGACACAATCGAAGGCCCCGGAGGTCTTGGGGTCGGAAGCGCAACAAATCGTGGCGCAAATCCAGAACGTGAAATCCATAGCAAACGAGGCCATGCACACGGTGGCGCTTTCGCTGTATCGGACGGGCCGGGAAGTGCTCCGTGCGATTGATGAATTTTGCGAACCGACCATCGAGGCCGCGAACAAGGCGCACAAAGCGGCGCTGGAACAACGGCGGAAACTCAAGGGGAATTTGGAAACGGAAAGCCTCCGCTTGAAACGGGTGATTGATCAATACGCCACGGCGTGCGCGGCGGCGGAACGCGCGGCGCTGGCGGAACAACAGAGGGCAATCACGGCGGCGGCGGAAGCGGCGGCGTTGGAACGCGCGGCGGCGCTGGAAGAGGCGGCGGGGAAAATGGCATCGCTGGCCCCGGACGCCCCGGAATTGGCGGAGCGGATGCGGGAACGCGCTAACGCTGAAATAGCCAACGTTGTGGCGCCTTCGCTCGTGGGCGGCGCGTATGGCTCGGCGCAAACCGCGAACGCCCTGGCCGGGACAACGCAGCGCACTGTCTGGAAATGGGCCGTGGAAGACATCGAGAAAATACCGCGTGAATATTTCGCGCTCGATGCGGGCCGGGTGAACGTTGAAGTCCGGCTGCTCAAGGACAAATTCGCGGTGCCCGGAATCCGTGTCTATGCCGAAAAATCCACGGGCATCCGTGGTTGACTTAACGAGACGAATCCCGTAAGATAAAGCCGGTCCCGGTGGGCGGGACCGGCAAACAAAAAAGGATGCAAAAATGAAAGACGAAAACCAACCTCCGAACGTAACGGAATTTCCAACACCCCCTCCTCCCGAAACCCAACTTCCGGTCACGGAACCGGCCCCGGACAATCTCGGCATTTGGGATTTATGGGCGAAGACGCCACCGCAATTCACAAAAAAAGTCTCCCTCGGCCCGCGCAATTTCACCGCTATCTCCCCGTACTGGCAGTTCGAGCAGGCCACGCGGATTTTCGGGCCGATTGGACGCGGGTGGGGATGGCAGAATCTCCGGTATGAGATTGTCCGGCCATCGGACGATCTTGGTGATGCGCTGCTGCTGCTCCGCGTCGATCTGTGGTACATGCTCAATGCGGAGATACACAGTATCCCCCTCGAAAACGTGGCGGCGCTGTACCAATTTCGCAAGGCGAAAAACGCCTATGAAATAGATACGGACCTTTGGAAAAAACTCCTAACCGACACGCTCACGAAGGGCTTCTCGTTTCTCGGCTGCTCGGCGGATGTGTTCCAGGGCCTGTATGACGATCATCGTTACGTTGCTCAAATGAACGCTGAAAAATGGGACGCGGACCGGCACGCCTGGGCCGAGGACAACGAGACCACGGAACCCCCGGCAACCGCCCCGAAAAACAATTCTGCTGCCCCGGAAACCGCGAACGGTAGCAAGTCCGGGAAAACCCCCTCACCCAAAAACACCCCGGCCCCGGCACAGGCCCCGCAGCCGGACCCGAAAAAGAAAAAGGAGGTTTTTGACGCGGTGGTGTCGGTAATGGAACCGTTTGGTATTGGCCAGGAGTCCATATCCCGGCATATCAAGGCCGAACACGGCTGGTCGAAATTATCCGAGGTTCCAATGCCGTACCTCGACAACCTGCTCGGCGTGTGCCGGGAGCGCGTGACGGCATATAAAAAGCTGGAAACGTCCGCGAAATTCCTTTTCGGGCAGGCGTGGCAAGAAGCTCTTTCCGACATCGTGGACCGCGAGGACATCAATCTGCTGGCGACGGACCCGGTGCGGCTTCTCGAAATGGCCGAGAAAATGGATGCGGAATCCAAAGAACGCGACGCGAAAAAATAGGTTGACTTCGATTTGAAAACCGTGTAACGTAATGTACCGATTTTGGGCGATTGGACACAGGATGATAAAATCAAAACAAAACAGTTTTTCCCTCGATGGATTCTGCGGGTTGCATCCTTCTCGCGTGAGTCGCCCACATCGGGGGATTTTTAATGTGCGCCCATGTGCCGAGTTAACACTCAGGCCGAGACCGGAGCATAAGACGGTTCTCCATCGGCACGGGGGAGGGTCGGCCTGGCTCCCCCCGCACATTATTCAATCGAGGCGCTTATGCAACTGATAATTAACCATCCCGATCTACCGTGGACCGCAATTCCCAACGTCATTTTGAGGGACACCCCGCAGCTATCGTGGAAGGCCAAGGGCCTGTATTCCTATTTTCTGTCCTGCCCCCCCGGCTGGACCGTGCGCATGGCGGACCTCGTTGCCCGCGCCAAGGATGGCCGCGATGCCGTGAATGCCGGAATCCGCGAACTGGAGGAGCACGGCTTCCTTTCGAGGCACCAGGCGCACAACGCCTCCGGCAAATTCGATAAGACGATCATCGAGATTCACTTACCGTTGACGGAAAAACCGTTAACGGATAAACCGTATACGGCAAAACCGTTAACGGAAAACCCGCTCCTTAATAACAATGATCTTAATAAGATCGATATAAATAACCCTGATGTTACCAATCACGCGGCGGCGGTGGAAAAAGCCGAAGCCGGACCGAAAGCCGAGGCGCCCGGGGAAATGCTTTTCAAGCCGGGTCCGGGGGATTTTGACTTTATCTTGGCAAACATCAAGGACGTCTGGAACGCAATGGCGGAACGCGCGGGGATTCAGCGGATTACGAAACTCGGCAAATACCGGAGCGCGGCTATCCGCAACGAAGCCAGAGAAAATCCTGAGTTTTTGAAGTGGTGGGCCGAAGCGATTAACGGAATAGAGACCTTGCCTTTTTTGATTGGGAAGGGCGATAATACACGCGGATGGGTTGCGGACTTTGACTGGTTTCTGAAAAACGCGGAGCGGGTCTATGGTTGGGTGCAATCCCGAAAACGGAACGCGGCGGGTACCGTAAGCCGGAAGGATTTCAGAATATGATTTGTTCAAAGTGCAAACGGGAACTACCGGAAAACAGCGCCTGCATGAGACGGCTAGATACGCATCTCCCACTTGATTTTGGCGGATCACCAGAAATAAAAGTTTTATGTCCGGGCTGCGTCAAGATCGAAGACAACCTCCTAAAGAGCAAACAGCTTGACGACGCAATTTCCGAGCACATCGAAAACCGCAGGATTCCACCGTACATTAAAAAATACCGGGAGCCGCTTCCCGGCATCGAGGCGATGAACCCGGAGGCGTGGGCATGGGCGAAAAAGTGGCGTCCCGATCATGGAAACGTATTGATCACCGGCCCGGAAGGCGTCGGCAAAACGGCTGTGGCGCGGTTCCTGCTTTTGCGCGGGGTGGCCTTGCAAAAATCACCGGCTGAAATCGCGGCGTATGAAATTGAATTGTCGCTATGGATGATTGACGCGCGGAAGCGCCGGGAACGGATAACCTGGGCCGGGGTGCTGCTTGTTGATGACCTGCACGCGGCGAACTGGACGCGGCGCGGGCTGGACATACTACGGGACATTCTGTCCAACCGGCACGACGGCGGCTACTGTACCATAGCGACCTCGATGCAAACCGAGGCCGAGATCTTTAATCGGTTCGCGAATTTGACGGATGAAAACTACGCACAGAGCCTGCTGCGGCGGCTGCAACCCTTGAAACGATTGTCTATGACCGGGAATAGTTTCCGGTCGTCTTTGACATACGGCGAAAAAACGAAAGGATGAAGAAATGACAGGATTGATGGAACGGTTAACCGAAAGCCTGCGCAACGCTTTGAGCGCGGCGCTTGATCGCGTGCTCCTGGTGGGCGAAATCACCGCCGAGGATGCCGATAAAATTGGAGAGGTCCGCAACGCGATCCTTTCCGAGGCCACCGGCGACCTTGCGGACGTGGCCGCAAAAACGCTGGCGATTCCCGTGGGCACCCGCCGGGTGCTCTGCCAACTGGAGAGCGACGGAATCCAGTTCAAGAAAGCGAACATCGAGGCGCGGATCATCTGCCAGGATACCGAGGCAAATATCCTTGACCTTCGCGTCATGCGCGGGCAATGGGTTGAGATTTGCGCAACGCAACTCGAAATCCCGGAGACCCTGGGCGGCGGCGGTCAAATGACGCTGGAGGACCTTGGCGAACCGGAAATCGAAATCACGGTGATCAAGCCCCCGGAAGAAATTCCGGGAAAAAAGGAACGCAAGCGCCGCGCGAAAAAAGCGGAGACCACGGAACCGGCGACCGCGGACGCGGACGCGGAAGAAGAGGCACTGCCCCCGGTTCAATTTTCCGGCACGGCGGAAGTTCGCACGGCGCCCGACGATGCCGAGGACGCTTCCGAAATCGACCAGTTGACCGAACAACAAGACACGGCCTTGACCATGATGATCGAGGGCAAAACGAACGAGGAAATAGCCGAGGCTTTGAACGTGCCGCCCCGGATGATTGCCCGCTGGAAGAAAATCCCGGTGATCTCGAACGCCTTGATCGCCGTGAAGTAACAAAACCAAACCTGGGGGCCGGGCGGTAACCCGGCTCCCAGGGGAAAGGATGCCATGATCAACCAAGACGAATTGCGAACGCAGATCGAGGGGGTGATCGAGCAATCCCGGACAAACGCGGACCCGGAATGGTACCGGGAGTTTCTCCTGTCAATTTACGTTGCGGCCACGTTTGCCACAAATATCACCATCGACAACGTATGGGATGCGTTCCGTGTGCGCGGCTCGGAACTGACCACGCAAAACAAAATGGCGGCGGGCGCGGCCATGCGTAACGCGGCCCGGCTTGGATGGATTGAGCGTATCGCGGGAGGGGTTCCCGCGAACTTCCTCGCATCGAATCACAACGCGGCGGGCACGACCTATTGGAAAAGCCTCGTATATGACGGGGCTATCACGGTATCGTGGGCGGCGGCGCTGCTAACCCATCACAAACCCGAACAAATGACGCTGTTCTGAAAGGGCAGAGCATGAATAAACTGAGCAAGCTTGAATTTTTCCAGATCGCCTGCTTCCTTGCGGTGGCCGTCTATATTTTGGCCACGGCGCTGGAAGCCCCGGACACGGCACCGGCGAAAGACCCGGACATGCACACGCTCTCCGGGCCGGTCGCGGTTCCTGGGGCAATAGAATCGTGGGAAATGGTATCCACGCCGGAGGGTGAGCCGGAAATGATGACGATCACCGTGGAAGACAACACGGGTGAGCGCACGATCAAAATACAGAGGGACATGATACTATGGCTTGACGGCGTGCCGGTCCAGATTTTGAACGCGCTATGCGAGGAAAGGACGGCCCAATGAAATGCTTTTTTTGCGAGAAGGTTGTGAAGTTCCCGTTTGTCTACCGCCCCGGAAAGGGCCGGGGAAAGGTTTTCTGCCCGGATGACCCGGAGGAACCGCTTGACGGGTCTACCTGTTTTGAGAACTGGCTGGCGGAGAAAACGGCGACCACGCGGCATAACCGGCAACGCGCGGCGCGTGAGTCGCGGCTGGCCGGCAAAATATCACCGTTCGGCAGGCCGTTTGGAAAACAGAATCCGCGGCCAGACCCGAACCCGCAGATTTCGGCCATTGATCAATTACTTGACCTGCTACGGGACATGGGGCAGAATATCTTAATTGAAGACGTGCAAACAGAAGGCGGGGCGGCTACTATGATCCGAATTGCGGCGGCGGAAACGGCGTTGAACGCGGCCCGTAGGCTGCTTCTGAACAAGATCATAACGCCCACGGATATTTTCCGGGAGCGCGGGGTTTTGATAAACAACTTTGACCATGGCGATCTAACGGGTATGCAAAAATGCGATTGACCTTCCGAAACAAGCGGTGGGAGTTCCTCTGCAAATTCGAGTCCCATCAAATACCGAAGGCGGCTGGCTTCCGGTGGGATGCCACCCTGCGCGTGTGGTATACGCAGGACAATTACAAGGCCGAGTCGCTGCTCCGTTACGCGGATGACATCGCGAAAAAATGCTTTCAGGTGGTGGCTTCGCGGAAGGAAAAGATCGCGGAAAGCCGGTCGGTGGACGCTTCCATACCTATACCGGTGCCGGACGGCCTGCGGTATCTCGGCTATCAGCGGGCAGGGATCGCGTTATCGCAGACCCGAAAAAATATGCTGATTGCCGACGAAATGGGCCTGGGAAAAACGATACAGGCGCTCGGCATTATCAACTTGAATAATCTCCGCAACGTCCTGATCGTGTGCCCGGCATCGTTAAAATTGAACTGGGAACGGGAAGCCTCGAAATGGCTGGTCGATGAATCGATCTCAATTCATATTGTTGACTCTAAATTCTTCCCTCGCACCGCGAACGTCTGCATTATAAATTATGACATCGTGGGCAAACACAAAGACGCTATCCTGGCCCGGCCCTGGGATTTGCTAATCTGTGATGAGGCGCACTACCTGAAAAATCCGAAGGCGCAACGGACCCGTGCGGTCCTTGGCGGCGGTCGTAAGCGCATCAAGCCTATTCCTGCGGCCCGTAAGGTGTTTTTAACAGGCACCCCGATAGTCAACCGCCCGGTGGAACTGTGGCCGATTGTGCGGGCGCTGGACCCGGTGACCTGGGACTCGTGGAAATATTACACGGAGCGATATTGCGCTGCGGCAAATAACGGTTTTGGGCTGGACGTTAACGGCGCATCAAACCTCGACGAATTCCAGCGGAAACTCAGGGCGACCGTGATGATCCGGCGCTTGAAGGCGGACGTGTTGACGGACCTGCCGCCGAAGTCCCGGCAGATAATCGAGATTCCAGCGGAGGGCGATCTGGCCCGGCATGCCACCCGCGAAAACGATATGTGGGCGCAACGCGGTGAATCCATCCGCGCATTATCCGAGGCATTGACGCGTCACCGCATATCCGAAACGGAGGAACAATACCGGGACGCCGTTCAATCGCTTGGACAGAAAGCGTTTGCGGACTTCGCGGAACTTTCCAGAATCCGGCACGAGACGGCGGTCGCTAAAATCCCCTGGGTGATTGAGCATCTGAAAGAATGCCTCGACTCCAAGGAAAAGATCGTGCTCTTTGCCCACCACCACGACGTGATCCAAGGAATCTACCGCGCGTTCATGGCGGACAGCGTTTTATTTTACGGGGAGATCCCGCAGGCGCAGCGGCAACGGGCCGTGGATCAATTCCAAAATGACCCGCGCGTGCGGCTGTTTCTCGGCTCAATCACGGCGGCGGGCGTCGGGATCACCTTGACGGCTTCCAGTCATGTAGTGTTTGCGGAACTGGACTGGGTGCCCGGTAACGTAACGCAGGCGGAGGATCGGTGTCACCGGATCGGCCAGCAAAACAACGTCCTGGTGCAGCACATCGTTCTACAGAATTCCATTGACGCGAGGATGGCCCGTGTTATCATAGGGAAGCAGAAAATAATTGAAAACGCATTGAACCGAACGGGCGCCGAGGAAACGAAGCCGGACGCCCGCGATACGATAAAGGAAGCTGTGGACCTGAAACCGATAATTCGGAACTGGCACGCGGGTGTGCAAGGTGAATTGTTTGGGTCGTTCGCATAAAAGATTTGATACGCTTCATCCGGGAACGCTGTTTGATCTCCGGTACCGGAACGATAATTCGACCGACATCGGGATCGCGAAAGAGCTATATGCGCAGATTATGGACACTTTACGGGCGGGGCGGGTATCCCCCCAGAACGCATTAACGGCCCTGCAAATGTGCTTTGATGAACTGGAAGACGCCTTCACCCATGATGTGCCTTCATGGGCCTTGGAAGGTTTTGATTACAGGAAATCGGCTTTAACGCCGGATGATTAAAAGGATGCTATATGGCAACGGACAGAAAATACTGGATTGATCGGATTGAATCGTTTTTGACGGTTCTGGCCGATAATGAAAACTGGGCCGCAGGCGAATTTGTTGACGATTGTAGTGCCCACCCGAAAGACACTGCTGCCCTTATTTTGGCAAATTACGATCAAGTGAAAGGAGGAAACATGGATATGGGAAACGGTGAACTTAAACGATTAGATACCGAAGCGGAAGCGGAAGCCTTGCGCGAAAAATTGAAGGCGGCGGCGGGGCCGGATGCGCCGAAGCCGGGCTTGATCTTCCACGTTGGGAAGATCCTTACCTTGCGCGATGCGAACGGAAATGAAAGCATCTGCCAAATAAAAGCCGTAGGGCGGCACGAAATGAGGCTGCGGTTTTTATCAAAGGTTGGGCAGAGCAATGGCTAAAAAGACATCGAACCGTAAATGTATTGGCTTTGACCCGGCCACTGTAACCGGGTGGGCGTACCGCAATCGCGCGGGCCTCTGGGTGAACGGCGTCTTCCGGCTGGAGAAAATAGCGCAGCTTCCCTCTATCCTTATCGCGGCAAAAGCGGAGGGCATCACGCATGCGGTAATCGAGGATTGCTACTCCCACAAAAACATAGCCACCCTGAAAAAGCTGATGGAAGTCCAGACCCGAATCCGGGTAGCCTGCGAACTGGCCGGGATAACCATATCCCTTGTATACCCCTCCATGTGGCAGAGCGCCTGGAATCTGGACAAGAAGGAAACCAAGGCCGGTTCCGCGAAAGTGGCTCGGCTTCTCGGCGCCGTCTTCCGCAAACCAGACGAGGCGGACGCGGTGTGTATTGCGGAATTTGGGAACCGGCTTCTGTGGCCGGAACCGGAAAATCGGGATGTGGACAGTTGAATAACGCGAACGGAAAAAAGGAGCAGGACTATGGCAAATACGGTAACATATGAGCGGCTGGAATCCGGGCCGGGCTTCCGGCATGTCAAGGTTGGCATCACGGTTGACTTTGTGGATGGCCCCGGCGAACAAGATTTCGCGTTCAAACGGGCCAAAGAATTTGTTGATTCCCGAATCGTGAAGGTGACGGAACCCGCCTCCCGTGATTACTACAATCACCTGGCGCCAGGCGCGGTCGGAATCCGGGAAGACGAAAGCGAAGGGCCGTTTTAATGGACACACGCAAAGCAAAGATCCGGTGTTCCTCGTGTGGTATGACTCGATGGATTCCCGCCGACATTGCGGAACTTTCGCAACGCTTGGCAAGCCCTCCAATTTGTCGATGCGGTGCGAGGGGAACAATCTACATTGTTGAATACAAAGATGAAGGCAAAAGGGAAATAGCATGGACATCACCACACTGATTGAGCAGGCGACCGAACTCGCGGCGTTGCAGGAGATGGCGGTTCCATCGCCGAATTTTATTCCACGTTGTCGCGCCTTCCAGTTCGCGGAAGTGACGGAGGCGCTGAAAGAATATCAGGCACAAAACGAGATAGATGGTGGACGTATAGCTGTGTTGCTAAACGAGCGAGACGCGCTACGTTCCGCTCTATCCGAGGCCCAGCTTGCCCTTGCCAAAGAGATGACCGGCACGGACGCGCTACGGGCCGAACTCGCAAATGTGAGAGAAGACAAAAGGCTTCTTGGCGTGGAGCTTGATTGCATGAAAAACGTATACCACAACCATATGCACGACGCAAGAGCCGAACTTTCCAAAGCGCGGGCGGAAATAGAACGGTTAAAAACGCGTCCAGCTTTTGGGACGGATGAAAAAAACTGTACCGTAGGCTGGTGGTGTTCGAGCTGCACTAAAGCGCGGGGGTGTAGCGCCGAATGGGTTGAAGGAGCATAAACATGGCTTGGAATCCTAGTCCGCAAGTAAAAGCCGCAAGAGATTACGGCCAGAAGTTTGGGTTTGAACAGGTAATCATAATCGGCATTACCGCCGAACAAATGTCTATGGGGTATGCGTCATGGGGTAAAACAAAGGTGCTTTGCGACAACGCAAAAGAACTTGCAGACTCTGCCTATGACGCTATAGTTAAAACATTGATTCATGACGTTTGAGGAAACCGGGAAATGAGTAAAAAATTACGCGAGGGCTGGACGCGGGTAGCGCGGGACCAATGGAAAGCGGTGTATCGCGGCATATCGCTGTGTGTGCAAAAGCTGACGCCAGGGTATACTCCGACAGTCGGCCTCGGCGTAATCTACATGAGGGGGTGCGGACAGCGCCGCCTTGAGGATGCTATGGAGTGGGCCGAAACAATGGTTGACGCGCACTGGACATATTGCGAACGCATGAAATACCAGAGGAAACCAAAAAAAGGATGAATCATGCCACGTCGTGAAAAACACACGGTAGCGAAGATGTCCGAGGCGATTGTACTCTCAGACGGCCTGGTCACCCTGGCGGCGAAACGCTTGAGCATGTCATTCCAGGCGCTTTACAAAGCCGTGAAGCGCCACCCGGAATTGCAGCGGGTGATAGACGAGGCGAACGAACAGATCGTCGACCTCGCGGAGCACAGCCTAAAAAAGAAAATCCTATCCGGCGACATCGCGGCTATCATCTTCACCCTCAAAACGCGCGGTAAATCGCGCGGATGGGTGGAACGCCAGGAGATTGACATGCGGCCAACTCGCTACGATATTGTAATACCGGAAGATGCAGACGACCGGGGCGTGGCGGGAAAATGACCCCGCCGTTTTTTCCGGAACACTTTGACCCATCTATGGCATACCGTCGATATATGACATCAAGGGATTATCAGCATGTGCCTGAAAAAACCTGCAAGTGGTGTTTGAAACCAGTATCGGGCCGCAGAACGTCATGGTGTTCGGACGCTTGCCGCGCTAATTTTTTAATTCGGTTTTCAGGAGGTATTGCTTCTGCAATGGTGCTTGACAGAGATCACGGAATTTGCGCCAATTGCGGGATAGACACCAAAGAGCTTGAAAGATGGTATCGGCTGATTTCAAAAAACACTTGGAAATATTGGGAGCATAAAGCCGCTTGGGGGCCGTGGTACTCGCATAACTCATTTTGGGAGGCCGATCATATCGTGCCAGTCAGCGAAGGCGGCGGGTGTTGCGGACTCGAAAACTATCGAACTCTCTGCATGCGATGCCACAAAGCCGAATCAGCAGAACTTCGGAGGCGTTTATCCAGTGGGCACAAGTAGGCTGGAGATCCATCTGGACCGCCTGCGGGACATAACCAACCCCGCATTTTTCCCGTTGTATAAAGTCCGACAGCGATTCATGATCCTGGTGGGCGGGGCCGGGTCCGGTAAAAGCCACTTCGCGGCGCAAAAAACAATCAAGCGGTGTATGCAAGAGCGGCATCATTTCGGCGTGTTCCGAAAAGTCCACCGCACACTAAAGCTGTCAGTGTTCGCGCAATTACGCGGGGTGATTGGTCAATTCGGGGTTACGCCGTTATGGCACATCAACAAAACGGACCTAACATTGACGTTTGTTCCGAACGGTTCGCAGGTTTCCTGTTTCGGCCTCGATGACCCGGAAAAGTTGAAATCCGTTTACGGCCTTACCGACGCCTGGATCGAAGAGGCGACCGAACTATCAGAGTTGGACCTGGCCCAAATCAATCTCCGCGTGCGCGGGAAATCGGACGGCTATAAACAGATCATGTTGTCGTTTAATCCGATCTCTGTTTTGTCCTTCCTGAAAAAACGGTTCTTCGATACCACGGACCCGGATCGCGTATACACGTTCCATTCCACGTTTCGGGACAATCTGCACATCGACCCGGAATACAAGGTTGAACTTGAGAAGTTGCGGGACATCGACGAAATGCTGTGGCAGGTGTACGGAGAGGGCAAGTGGGGTGCGTTAGGCAACCTCGTATATGGCGGGTTTCTCGGGGAACCGTGGCCGGCGCGGCTGGTTGATTTCGGCGCGGATGAATTATTTTACGGGCTGGACTTTGGCTTTACGCATCCGACAGCATTGATCGAATGCCAAATGCTGGACGGCGAAATCTACATGACGGAAAAGATTTACGCTTCCGGCCTGACAAACCCCGACTTGATCCGTGAAATGCAAGACCTTGGTATAGACCCGGACGCGCCGATCTATGCGGATGCCGCAGAGCCAGGGCGTATCGAGGAAATCCGATTGCACGGGTTCAACGTTTTTCCTGCGGACAAAGGGCCCGGTTCCGTGATTGGCGGGATCATCTGCGTGAAATCGTTCAAGGTCCACACCTGCCCGGAAAATGTAAACCTGAATAATGAGGCGGAATCCTACAAATGGGCCGAGCGCCGGGACGGATCAAAACTTGACACGCCGGTCCCGTTTGACGATCATGCTATGGACGCGATGCGATACGCGATATGGACGCATTTACGCGGGCGGCTCGGCGGCGAATCGCTTGTAATAGATGACTTGATCGAAAAGGCGCAGCGGGCCGGGGACTACTCTCTGGACCGGTTGCCGGGCGAATAACAGGAAGGATGCACAATGGATTATAAGGCCCCGTTCGTTTGGTTTGGCGGGAAATCGAAAGTGGCCCCGCTGGTGTGGGCGCGGTTCGGAGACGTGCCAAATTATGTTGAGCCGTTCTTTGGTAGTGGCGCTGTTCTGTTCGGACGGCCCACCGTGCCGGGAATCGAAACCGTGAACGATAAAGACGGAATGGTCTCGAATTTCTGGCGGGGCTTGAAACACGACCCGGAAGCCGTGGCAGAGTGGGCGGATAACCCAGTGAACGAAAACGACCTGCACGCTCGGCATATTTGGCTCGTGAATCAACTGGCTGATTTTGTCCCGCGTTTGGAGGCGGACCCGGACTTTTACGACGCGAAAATCGCGGGCTGGTGGGTATGGGGTCTCAACTGCTGGATCGGCAGCGGCTTTTGCCGCGGTCAAGGCCCGTGGCATGTTGAGGACGGGAAGCTGGTCAACACGAAATCAGACGGCGACGCGGGCCGGGGCGTCAACCGGAAACTTCCGCACCTTGGCGACGCGGGCCGGGGCGTCAACCGGAAACTTCCGCACCTTGGCGACGCGGGCAAGGGCGTCAACCGGCCAACAACAGCACTTGTGGAATACATGCAATCTTTGGCGGACCGGCTGCGCAATGTGCGCGTGTGTTGCGGTGATTGGCAGCGCATTTGCGGGCCAAGTCCTACGCATAAATTATCCATGACCGGCGTGTTTCTGGACCCGCCATATTCAGCGGAGGCGGGCCGGGACAATGATCTGTACCGCGTGGAGGATGACAGCGTGGCGCATCGGTGCCGGGCCTGGGCCATCGAGCAGGGGGCTAATCCGTTGATGCGGATCGCCCTGTGCGGATATGAAGGGGAATATGAAATGCCCGAGGACTGGGAATGTGTGGCATGGAAAGCGAACGGCGGATATTCCTGCCTGGGCGACGGCACCAACCAAAACAAACACCGGGAGCGAATCTGGTTTTCTCCGGCCTGCATTCGCCCGGAATTGACGCTATTCTGATGCCGTAATCTGTATCGACCCCGCCCACGTTCGCGGTTCCTGGGGCAGTAGAACCGCAGAAACCATGCACACGCTTGCATAATGAACCCGAAACAGGAAAGGGTCTATTATGCTTTGGCCGTTTGGAAGAAAATCCGTCAATCAGAACGAATCCATCGATGCGCAAATCTCCGAAGCCGTCCGCGAGGCTGTCGATCTGTTTCGAGAAGAGGATTATAAATGGCTCGCGCTCGGCACATCTTTGGGCGACCTCTCCGAAACTGAGCGGCAACAATACGTTCTTAAGTCTCGCATCTTTGGCAGGCGCGATGCGCTCGGCACGCATATTATTCGTCTGTGGCAAAACTACGGCCTGGGCACAGGGATCACCTATGGGGCCGATGACGCGTATGTCAATACCACGGTCGGGCGGCTCTGGAATGACCCCAAAAACCAGATCGTGTTTTCACCGCGCGGCCAGCGTGAAGTTGTGCGCACGATTTTGACAGACGGCGAAATCTTCCTGGCGGTGTTCCCCGGCTCCCCTTCCCGATGGCGGATCATAGACTCAACGGAAATCACCGGGATCGCCACGGACCCGGAAGACGCGTACACCGAGCGGTACTACAAACGGATGAACGCCACGGCCACGAAAATATACCGAAGCGTTGGGAACGAATCAGCGGCCCCTGGCGTTTGGGAAACCAGCCTGCCTGTCGAAATCGGCGACGTGTTCCGGGATGCACTCGTGCTGCACGTGTCGCTTGACTCCATGAAGGGCCGGGGCTATCCGCTTTTGCTCGCCTCGCTGGAATGGATTCTGTCACACCGTCAATTCATGCGCTCCCGGATCGCGATTCAACAGGAACTTGCACGGATCGCGCGTAAGGTCAAAATTAAGGGCGGGCCAACTGCGGTCTCGGCGGAACTGGCCAGGATTGCGGCGCAACGCGCGGCGCGGCGTGCCACCACGGACACCCCCACAATGGCCGGAACCCGCGTGGAAAATGAAGGCGCGGCAATGGAAAGCATGGACATGGAAACCGGGGCACAGGCGGCGCAAACGGACGGCGCCATGATTTTGCAACTTGCCGGGATCGGTTCTTCCGTGTTTACACATTACCTCGGCGCGGGTGAGGCGTTCCGGCTGGCCACGGCGACCGCGATGGAAGCCCCCATGATGATTTCGTTCATGGCGTTTCAAGAGGTCATTCGCGCGATCTATTCCAGCATGCTGGATTTTGAGTTACGGGCCGTGAAGAAAAAAACGGATGAAAAGCCCCTGTATACGCTCGAACTGCCGGACGTGTTTACGATGGACGTTCCAAATATTGTAAACACAGCGGCCACTCTTTCCAGCACGATCCCCGGTTTGAACGAGTCCGAAGAGTTTCAGAAGACGACGCTCATGCGGGCGGGCTATCGCAATGCGGATAAAATCCTTGAGCAGATCAAAGACTACGAACCCCCGGCCCCTACTACCGTTCCTTCCTCCCCCCCGGATAGTTCCTCGTCCAAGCAGCAGCCAAATGTAAACGGTAAAGACACGTCCAATCCAGAAGAAGACTATCCGGGGGGTTCTCCAATCAAGCCGAGCGAGGCTAACAATATAGTGCTCCAATTATTCGAGCGGATCGCGCGGGCGCGTGAAGCGCAGGAACTGGATCTGCATAATGACAGTTGCGAACATTGATCCTCTTGATGTTTTGCTTTCCTGCATACAGGCGAAGGAACTTGATCTTTTGCAGGAAGCGGCCATAATCCGCGCGTTTCATTACGCGGCGGATTCTCCGCTTGCTATCAAGACAATGCGACAGGTCAAGCGCGTGGCTTGGATGTACGGCGATGCGTTCCGGGAATGGCTCACACCATCAATAGCCATGCAGATCGCATATAACGGCGTCCGGGCCGAGGAAGCGAAGGCAAAAACATTCCCATTGACCGGGGCGATTGGCAAAGCACAACAGGAAATGGAAAAGATCCTGAAACCGGCCATAGTCACCACATACACGCGGGTCGGTGCATTGTTTCCGAACGACCCCGGCTCCACGATGCAAACGGCGGGCAGTCCAGAAATCCAGATGCGCGCGGAGCGGCTTGCGAAAAAGAACGCGGGCAAAATGATTCAGGACATCACCACGGCGGACCGCAACCGGATCAAGAAAATAGTGGCGGACGGAATCGCAAAGGGAAGCCCGGCCCAAGACATAGCGAACGAGATCACGGCCTGGGTAAATGATGACCAAATGACCCCGGAACGGGCGCTTACTATCGCGCGAACCGAGACCGCCACGGCGCTCGGCACGGCGGCGCATGATGCGTTTGTTGCAAACGGTTCCACGGAGAAACGCTGGATACTCGTTCCTGAAGGGAAAGTCTGTGGCGTTTGTAGAACTAATGCACAGATGGGGAAAATTGGCATCAACGACAGTTTTATCAGCGGCCACCGGGAAACCCCGGCGCACCCGAATTGCAGATGTGTCATTTGGTACAACGTCCCGAAAACGGCCAAGGGCGGGAAAACCCCCGCGAAAAAAGGAAAGGGCAAAAAATGAAATGAACGTACAGATCGCAGAAATCACCGGGTCTATCACGGCCATTTCAGAATCCGATTCTGCGGGCGCTGGCGGGAACGTGGCCACCGTAACCGTGATCCGGCCCGGATTCAATTTATCAAAGCAGCGGTACTATCCCCCGGAAACGTTGCAGCGAGACGCGCATCTATTCGAGGGCGCGAAAATGTATGTTAATCACCCAACGGCGCAGGAAGAATACCTCCGGCCCGAGGGCGACCTGTTTAACTGGGGCGGCGTTCTGAAAGACGTTCGCGTGGCGGAAGACGGCTCTATTCAAGGCCGGGCGTTCATCCATCACCCGCAGTTGCGCCAGCTTATGGGCAACCTCCGCGAAAACGGATTTATCAATTCCGTGGGCGTTTCCATTCGCGCGATTTGTCAGGCTGCAAAGAAAATGATCGAAGGCGTTGAAACAACCGTGATCGAAAACGTCATGGAAGTTTTGTCCGTTGATTTTGTAACCGAAGCCGGAGCCGGGGGCGGGATTCTGGCGTATGAATCCGCCGACGTTTTGCTGGCCCGCCTTAAGAAACTTTGCCCGGACCTCCGGGTGATCGAACAAAAGGAATCCGAGACCATGACCATTGAAGAACTGAAAGCCGAATTGGAAGGCAAGATCGCGGAATTGACCGCAGGTCTTGCCGAGCGCGACGCGCAGATCGCGGAATTGAAAACGCAGATTGACGCAAGCACGGGCGCGCGTGATGCGGACGCGGCGGCGGCGGTGGCGGCGGTGGCCGCGAAAGCGGACGCGGACACGATGGCCGCCACGGATGCTGCGGTTGAAGCGGCCCTTGGCAAGATCGTGCTGCCGGATGCCGCGAAGGCCCGGATCAAAGAATCCTACAAAGGCCGGAAATCGGCGGACGGTCTGGAGAAGGCCATCGAGGCCGAGCGCGATTATTTGATCGCGGTGGGAACCCCCGGCATCGTGAAGGCCGAGGGGGACCGCACGAGTGAATCGGCCACGCCCGACCTGAAACAGACGTTCAAGGAATCCTTCCTCCGGCGCGGCTACGACGAAGCCACCGCCGAAAAATTGGCACAAACGGCGGCGTTCTGATACCGCCATAACGCCGCAAGGCAAAGGAAAATAGAAACATGGCTTATAGCGAAACCCCCTATACCATCGAAGGCGCGGCGGGGAATGAGCAATTCCCGATCAATGGTGAAGATATTCTCACCATTGTCGAATCCGCGTTAACGCACCCGACCCATGCGGACGGATTTGTCGATGAAGGCGACCCGGTGATCTGCGGCGCGATCTGCGGTATCGCGTTGAAATCTGCGGCAGCGGCAACGGACATGATTCCGATCAAGCGCACGGGCGTGTGGTCGCTCACGGTGACCGCGCAGAACGGTCAGGGCAATTCCAACGTTGCGGTGGGCGAAGTTGCCTACCTCGATACCAGCACCTGTGTGATCTCGAAGATCGTCACCGGACGGCCCTTCGGCATTTTCCTGAACTCGATGACCGGCTCGGCCACGCCGGGGATTCTCCCCGTGCTGGTGGAACCCGATCTTTCGACGTTCATTTCACCGGCGACGGTGTAAACAAAAGGAACGAAAGACATGAACGAAAATACGATTCTGAATGTTGCGGAATCTTGGGAAGGTTTCGCCAGCACCCGTTCGCGCCGTCCTGCGGATTGGCCCCAACGCATGCAGCATTTCATAAACATCATGGAAAACAAACCGGGTTGGGGTTCCCGCGTGTGGGCCGCGAAAGTGGAAGAAGCCTCCGGCACATCCGACTTCCCGCTTCTGTTCGCGGACACCCTCGACAGGCAAATGCTGGCGCTCTGGCAGATTGCCACGCCCGTCATGCGCCAGGTGCTCCGTGTAGGCCGCTTGCGTGACTTCCGCACGGCGAAGCGGTTCGCGTTCGAGGGAATGTTGGGCCGTTTGCAGCAAGTGGAAGAACAGGCCCCGTACAAGGCGGACCCGATCACGGAAACCAAGTACGAAATCACCCTGAAAAAATGGGGAAAGCGGATCGGGTTTTCGTGGGAAGCGTTTCTTAACGACGACCTCGGCATGTTTTCCTCGCTGCCCGGTGCCCTGGTGCAGGCGGCGCAGGCGACCGAGGATTGGCGTTTGACCTCGCTGTTCTGGAACGCCTCCGGGCCGAAGGACACGTATTTTAACGCGTCCAAGGGACAGAAGGGCGTATCCGCACTGCCTCTGACCGTGGCAAATCTCGCCACGGCGGTTGCAGACATGTGCGGCGGGAAAAGCGCCACGAGCGATTACAGCGTGGATGAATGCCCGATCATCAACGTGCCCCGGTATCTCATGGTGCCCCCGGCTTTGCAACTGGAAGCCGAGGCGATCTGCATGTCGCCAATCGTGCAATGGGTCAATGCCTCCGGCGTGGCCGCGGTCGCGCAGCCGGTCATGAACGCCCTGGCAAATCGGCGCTTGATCCCCGTGGTCAATCCGTGGATTCCGGCCATTGTCACCAGCGGCACGCTCGACCAGACCACGTGGGCCGTGTTCTCCGAAACGATCAAGCCGGGCGAACTCGGCCTGCTCGCGAATCACGAAACCCCGGAAATTTTCCTGAAGGCGTCCAACGCCACCGCGCTCGGCGGGATGGGTTCCGACCCGTTCAACGGCTCGTACGAAAACGACGTAATCGAATACAAAGAGCGGTACGTTTTCGAGGGCTGCACGCTCGACCCGCGCGGCGGGTGGGCCTCGGACGGCCAGTAAACCGCTCCTTCCGGCAAACCGTTGTTTGCATCCTTTCGACGGGCCGGGGAAGTTCCCAAGGCTTCTCCGGCCCACAAAAAAGTTTAACGTGAAAAAGGAATAGGCGATGCGAACGAAATTTATCGCTGGAATGTTGGGCGGATTTTTACTTTTGGTAGCGGTCCTTGTGGTGGCCGTGGATGCGCCGGACACGCGAACCGCGATCACGAAAAATGTATTTTCGGAATCGTGGCACGGCGTAACGCCCATGAGCATGGAAATCAATCCGAAACAGCCGTATGTCTTGAAACATATTACGGTTTCGGTGGGTAGTGCGTTTGATCGGTGCCAGGGCGCGTATATGACATGCCCGGTGACATTGGCCGGCGCTGGCGGCTCCGGCAGCGGATACGTTTGTGTTGATTTTGATGGGCAGGCCGTGACCGGCTGTTATTTGTTTTTAGAGCACACCGTAGAGAACCCGACGTCCGCGTATGTCACTGGAACGAATGACTCACAGATCGATCTTGAAAATCCGAAATCGCCGATTGTCTACACGATTCCAGAAACATTCGTGCCGTTGCTATACCAAGACTCTGTCATCCACATCGTGAGCGCGGCCTATCCGGACGGCGCGGTTTCCGGGACGTTGGTTGGATGCCAGCAAACGGAAGGGGAGGTTGTTTGCCCGGAACAATTAACGTGTGAAGGCGAAGAGTCGCTCTATTGTACCTTTACCGGAACCGAAGGCGAAACGGATAATATGTACGGCGCGATCTGCATGGCTGGTGGCCAAGAAGGACCGCCTACGTCATTGACATTTCAGCTTGTGCATGACGTAACCGGTGCAACTGAATCGCATGTGCTCATTGAATGGGAAGGAGATAACGAGGAAACCATAATCATCGGTGCGGGAGAATCCCCAGTTTCTTATACGATGGGTGAAGGGGAAATGTCTTATTTTTCTCACGATAATATGGAAATTTCTGTCATTACATCCGGGCCGGGGCATACCTCAATGGCTGCGGAGCTATGTCATGAAGAAGGGGAGCATGATCCCCCGGCAATTCTGGGATCGTGCTGCCACGGGACGAATTGCACGGACCGGGTTACCGAAGAGAATTGCATTGGCTCTGCTGGAACGTGGAGTCAGGCACCATGTGACATGAGACCATGTGATTGTGAAGGAGAACTCCCGGAAGGCGAAGGCACGGCGGATATTGATGTCTATTTGGATTCATATCTTGGCCAGCAATTCAGCGGAACTCTCGTGCGTCTGAGCAATATCCCGGCATTGACCACGTTGCTCGGCGGCGCCATGAACGCGCTAAACGACGGCTGGGATTATGTTCAAATCCCGGAATGGTACATGAAGGGCGACCGGCTCGGCGTGGAATGCCTTGATGGAAACACCCTTCCCTTGTCAGTCAATTTTGTATGGGAGCAGCCGGTACGATGATTGAACGAAACCAAGAGGGCCAGAATGTAATCAATGCCATACAGTTCGGCGCTTTAATGGCCGATGTTGCTTGGTTAAAAACATCCGTGCAGCAGGTGCTTGACCGGGTGAACCAGGGAGCTACAAATTGTCAAGCATTACGAACAGAGTGCCGGGATCAAATTGATGACCGGCTGGTTCACCTTGAGGAAATGAACGCTATCGAAAAAACTCAATTAAAATATCTGATTGCCGGGGCATGGGCCGGAGCTTCCGGGTTTGTCATCATGCTTGTTTTGGGCATCGGATATTTTTTGAGAAGGCGGATCGAAAATGGCTCTTGATGATCGCGCGAAAGTCCGGCTATTGGCCGTGGGCGATTCAGCCTCGGCCATTTTGGCTAATGATGACGTGGACTTTTTTCTGTCGGAAAATGGCAGTGACGTGTACTTGGCGGCGGCGGACATGTGCTTAGCAATCGCGGGATCGGCGGCGCTGGTGGCGAAGGCACAATCGAGCGGGCAATTTTCAAGTGCGAAGCAGAGCATACCTGCGGAACTCCGCGCGAACGCGGAAGCACTCCGCAAGAAATCGGAGAGTATCCCCTATTCCGGGATCGCTGAACAGTGGACATACCCCTGGGATAATCCCGTGCTCGACGATACGGAAGAAAGCGAGTGAGTTATGGCGGCCATAGACTGGGACAACATGGATACGGAAGAAATCCGCAAGGTTGCGATCTTGCGCTTCCGGCCCCTGCGCGTGGCTGATGGTGATGGATTTGTGGAAATGCTGGACACGCCCACGGAAATGCAGGTGGGCTTACAGATTTTTGAATCGTTGCCCCCGGCGTTAGTGTTTGACGCGGCGGCGGATATACAGATCGGCGATTTGATCGCCTTGAAACCATGAGGACTTGAAAAATGACATTAGAATCAGCGGCCAGAAACGCGGCATGCAATGGCGTAGTGGACCTCCTGAACTCCGGGGATGTGCAATTCCAAACCAGCGGCGGAGACGAAGTGGCGACCTGCGTGTTCGGCGCGACCGCGTTCGGCGATGCAGCGGCTGGCGTGGCGACCGCAAACGCTATCACGGCGGACCCGCACGCGGCTGGCGGCACGATTGGCAAGGCGGTCCTGCGCACCAGCGCGGGTGCCACCCTGGCCACGCTCACGGTGACCGCAGTCGGCGGCGGTGGCGACATCGAGATCACCTCGCTCGCTATTGGCGTGGGTGATTCCGTCTCGATTTCCTCGCTCACGGTTACGCAGCCCGCGTCATAAGGTGCCGTATGGATATCGACCTGATTCGGCTCGATAACGCTTTGATCCGTTTCTTCGACGTGACCGGGTTGAAGGTGGCGACCATCGGCCTGCCATGCCCGGCGTTCGATAATATGGGCGGGGTCTTTGTATCCCGACCATATATCCAATACGATAATCCGGGAGGCCAGGTGCAATCCGCGCGGCTGTATTTGGCGGATGGAAGCCCGCCGATTCCTATCGAGATCGGCCCGGTCGGGTCCGGCGCCTTCTTGGAATCGGACACGACGGCGTTAATTCCTGGCGGCGAATTGCACGCGGAACCTATCCGCATCGTGCCGGGGCCTGTCCCGATTGCGGGGCCGGATTTATTACAGGCCGTGGGATCGGTGATCGGAAAAATGGCGGTCAAGGGGACGGCGGAAGTAAAACAAAACGGAGAATTTCCAGATGAAGACTTCGAGGATTAACGCGGCGGTTGTTTTTTTTCTTTTGATGCTGGCCGTATATCTCACCGTACTGAAACCCGTCACCGCGACGGATTTTCTATCTTCCGCGAACGGCGCACAGGGGTATCTCAATCACGATATTGATTCAGACGACAACACGTTTGCGCTGCATACCAACCAGGGGCTTGCGTTTCCGGCCCCGCCCACGGATAATGATTTCCGCGTTGTGATTGGCACGGAGATCATGAACGTAACGGCCAGGACCTCGGATGTATTCACGGTGGACCGGGGCGCGGAAAGCACTACACCCGATGCGCACTCCGAAGACGATCTGGTATCGCTGAATGTAACGGCGGGCTATGTCCAGCAAATACAGACGGCTGTTGAATCGCTTGAGGGGCTGGTGACGGATGGGAAGGTTGACGTGCCCCACGGTGGCACCGGGGCAGCAATATTGACCGGGCTGCTGCTCGGCAACGGGACCGATGCTGTCACCGCGATTACGAACAACAGCACAAATTGGGATACCGGCTATACCGACCGCATGAAATGGGACGGCGGCTCGACGGGGCTAGACGCAAGCGCGGGCCGGACAAGCCTGGCGCTGTCAAGCACTAACGATGTCGGTTTTAATAAAATAGATGTTGGTGGCGGATACAACGAAGGCGAAGATGGTGGCTCACTACTTGATGATGACGGCACAATTATTACCAACGGCCTTATTTTTTCAAGGTCCTATATCTGGTCGAAAGCCGCTCTTGAGGCCGGAATAAATGGAGTCTCTGCGGAGCCGGGCAAATTGATCCTGTACGAGGGCACGGAAACGGGAACGTCTCTTTCCGTGGACTATACCGACTTTCTCCATTTGAATACTCTTGCTGGCATTTCCAAGACCGCGAACAATTTCGTTACGACGGACGGCACGACGTTTGCCCCGGTGAACGGGACCGCCGCGCGGACGGCCATCGGCCTGGGAACGGGCAATACAGCGGAATTTAATGAGCTGCATATTGGCGGTGGAAACGGCTTTAGCGGGGCCTCTATAACAAGCGACGGCGCTATCGTGGCCGATGCATTGATTCATGCCGCAGGAAAATTGGCCACTGCCGCAGGCACGTCGGCGGCGCCGTCAGTTTACTTCTATGGCGACACGGACACCGGGATATATCAGAGCGCAGCGAATGAAGTTGGTGTGGCTATTGCTGGGTTGCAGTTTTTGAAGTGTTTGCGGTCGAGTGTTGTGAGTGAGTTGAGTATTTATGATGATTTGAATCAACCGTATTCGGCGGGGGTGTGTCTGAATAAGTCGCGGGCGGGGGGGCGTATTACGTCCGGGGATAGACTGGGCGGGGTCGTCTTTCGCGGGCATGATGGAAATGTTTATCAGGATTCGGCGTATATTTTTTGTTATAACGATGCGGCTCCGGGGGTGGGGGATATGGCCGGGCGGGTATCCGTCTGGACAAGCCCTGACGGAAGCGCAAGCCCTGCGGAGGCGTTGCGTGTGGCATCGAACAAACTCGTTACGTGCTATGACGATATCTATGTGACGGACAATTGCAGCGCGTTGAGTTTTACCGACCGGACCCCGGCGTATGATGGAGATGCCCTTGATGACATTGCAAAAATTAAGGCCGATGCACATGGCGACATAGACCACAGCACACTCCCGGCAATCGCGCGAAAGAAAATAAAGCACTTTGAGTCCACGTATGAAACGCAGACGGTGGACGGGAAAGAACAACAGGTTTGCACATCGAATGTGGAAGTTGAGGAAGATGGGCGCGACTTGGGCGCAATGGTGTCCGTGCTTACCGTGGCCGTGCAACAACTCACGGAACGAAACAATACACAGCAAACTCAGATTGACGATCTTTTAAAGCGCATCGAAAAGCTGGAAAAGAAATAACATGGGCATGGGCGGAATGACATTCGGCGGCGACCCGTTCGGCAAAAAGCCGTTCGGGTTCGGCGAAGAGGAAACCGGTGGTGATTTTAACGGGATCGGCGTGCTAACGCTGCCCGCGTTTGTTATGGACGGCTCGTGTATCGAGGGCGAAAATATTGATCTGCCCTGCGCGATCACGTTGCCCGGAATGACGGCGGCGGGCCTTGCCGGGAAAAACCACATTGCGAACACGGGGTACATGGGCGTTAACCCCGTGATGCTCTGCGAAGGGTCCGCCGTTGCGCTGCCCCGCTCTCAGGGGATCGTAATCCACCCGGCCATGCAGGCGGACGGCGCCGCGCGTAATACGCGGCCCTCCAGCGGCACCCCGGCGATGCGTGCGTTCACCGCGCACGGCGTGGCGACCTTGGCCACCCCGAAAACCTCCAGCGGCGCGGCGGCGATGCGTGCATTCACCGCGCACGGAATAGCGACCTCGGCCACCCCGAAAACCGCAACCGGCACACCGGCAACAAAAGCGTTCACCGCGCACGGGGTCGGAACGTTCTTTACCCCGAAAACCGCAACCGGCACACCGGACGCCCCCGCGATGCAGGCGGACGGGATCGGCGTTGTAATCCCGCTCTATGTTCCCGTGGCCCAAACCTCGGCGGGCGGCGGGAGCGCGGCGGGCATGACGGCGGCGGGCGTGGCACAAAACCAGAGCATCGCTTCTGGTGCTATGTCGATCCCGGCTCAGATAGCGGCGGGGCTTGCGTTCCGCTGGCTGCTCAACGATAACGCGGGGAATGCTGTTCTTCCCGCATTCAAGGCGGCAGGAATGGCCGGGATTCAACGCTACGCCTCCGGGGCTGGCATTATCCCCGGAATGACAGCGGCGGGCGTGTGCTTCAAAATCGCGGGCGGTGATTGTGTTATGCCAGCGTTCACCGGGGCGGGGGCGGGGGCGGTGTCCCGGCCCACGTCCGGGGCGGTAGCTGCTATCCCCGGCATGACGGCGGCGGGCGCGGCGCAGCGGGTGCCCGTGGCGATTGGCGCTATTGTGCTTCCGGTCCAGACGGCGGCGGGCGTGCCGAGGCTTTCCCATTACGCCTCGGGCGCGATTGTGCTTCCAAATTTTTACATCGGCACCCTGGCCGGTGGTAGCGGATACGAGGGCCTGCAACTGTACCGCGTCTCCCGGATCACCTGGGTGGATGATGACCCGTTCCGGCATGCGATTTTGGAGGCCGTCAAAATGCCCGTGGCCCGCAGCCATGCCAGCGGCGGGGAGCATGTTCTGGCTATGGCTATTGACGGCGGTCCGGTAATCCGGCGCATGACGGCGGTGGGCGTGGCCGTGGTGGTGGCTCCATGATCACGTGCGAATTGAAATCGCTGAAACTCATGGACCGCGAATTGCGCGAGGCGTGCAACGAATGCGGTGCGCAAATTGTCCGCGAAATTCTTGTCGAGGTCCGCGACCGCGCGAAGGCCAGCATGAAGCCTGGGCATGGTAAACCGTCGAAACCGGGACGGCCTCCGAACGTTCAAACGGGTCATCTACGCGCGGGTATAATGGCCTCCAGCACGGCACAAATTGAAAAGCAAGGTTTCGGAACGATCACTTCCCTGAGCAAATCGAAGAACGGCGTGGATTACGGATTGATCCATGAGTTCGGCGGACGCCACCATCCGGCGCGGCCATTTTTACGGCCCGCCTGGGACTGGGCAAAACGCCAGGGCATAGGCCGGATTGTGAAAGGGAAGCTGATTAACATCCTGAAAACGAAAGCCGGACGGCGGCTGAAAGTCGGTAAATCGCGATGATATTGAACGACATCAAAGAATTGATCAAGGGCATCGGACCTGTAGTCGTGAAACTTGCTCAATACGATTTTGGCACACCCGGTGGCACTGGAGGTACCGACAATCACAAAGCCCCCGCGATCTTTACGCAAACCCCCGCGCCTGCGGATTGCCCCGGACCCCTGATTACGCTCACACTCAATAGCGCGGATGATTTCGGCACGCGCGGCCAGCGCGGCGCACAGTATGACATCACGCTGAATTTGTGGGGGGATCGTCTGATGACAGATGCGCCTCTCCGTAATTTGGCGTTTGAATTGTGGGGTGGCCTTAACCGGGCCGAGCTTGCGATAACGCATTATCGGCGCGTGTGCATTGACGCCCGCGCGCCTGTGAAAATAACAGACAACGAAGGGTTCCCCGGATACGTGATCGTTCTGGGCGTGCCCGTAATGGAGGTTTGAAAATGCCAACCCAAGTAACAAAAGGCTATCAGTGTTCTCTTTCCATCGGGGGTGGCGTAAAATCCTCCGTTGGGGATGTGTCGCTTAACCGCACGGCCCCGGCGTCCGACGCGAATACGCGCGCGGGCGCGGGATTCGCGGGCGTTGTGTCCGGGCTGCGGCGCTGGAGCATCACCGCGAAAGCGGTTGGGAATCTGGCACTTTCCGAAGGCGATCTGGTGGCCGTGGTTATCACCGGCCCGAACTCCGGGAACACCGGCACGGAATCCCGCAGCCTTGGAAATGGCTATGGCGTGGTTACGGCCGTAAATGAAACGCAAAACCTGGGAGACGCGGTGATGCAGGACGTAACCATTGAAGGGCCTGCGGCATACGTGTAAACCTAAAAAACGGAGGAAGTGAAACATGGCGCGGTTTGTGGACAGTGCAGGGAATGAGTGGGTGTTAACCATTACGGCGGCGGGCATCATGCGGGTGACTCGCGCCGTAAAATTATCGTTTGGGGATTTGCAGAAAATCACAACAGGTGATGCGGACGGCCTGGAGAAGTTCGGACCGGGCGAATTGATCGAGGCGTTTTGCGCATTGCTAAAACCGCAGATAGACGCGCGCGGCATCACTAGATATGATTTTCTGGAAGCTCTGGACGTGCCGAGTATGAAACGCGCAATAGCCGCGTTAAACGAGGCCATTGCAGGTGATTTTCCAAAAGCGGAACCGTCCGAAACGGAAGCGGGCGAGGGTAATTCCTCCGACCCTTTACCGTTGACTGGGGCGTCCGCGAGCTAGTTGAATTATGTGCCGTTGCCGGGGTTGATCCGTGGTGTGAGCTAACCCCGGCTGAACTGTATTACATGGCCCGGCAGCGGCAAAGCACGGAATGGGATAAGTGGGCCAGTATGATGGCGTTTATTCACAACATGATCTCAAAACCGGCTTTGAGTCCGGCAAAGTTCCATCCGTTCCGGGATGATCGCGTTTCCAAAAAGCCGATCAATTTCGACATCCCGGAGGAAACAGCGCTGGCGTTGGCCGGGTTTCTGAATGAAGGCGAAACGGCCTTCGGGAGACGTACACCATGAGTGGCGCGATAATCGGGCATGCCCTGGTATCCACCGGGATTGATAATTCCAAAATTGGCGGCGGGTTGAACGAATTGAAGTCAAAGGTCTCCGCTGGTGTTTCGGAACTACGCGGGATTTTTGCGATCCAGTTGGCCGGCGTGGCACGCCAGGTCCTATCCTCCATGATGCCGATCTTGCAAATGGCGGCGGATCAACAGGGGGCATTGAAACGATTTGCCTATACCTACAAAGATCAAGCAGAGGAATTATCAAAATGGATTGATGCGTTCGCGGAACGCACAGCTTCAGGCGGTGCCGAGGCAATAAATATGTTTACTCGCACCTCGAACGCGCTTCGCCAAATGGGGATCGAAGAAGAATCCGTTCCTGCCATGACCAAGCACATCATGAAATTGGCTGCGGACTTGAAAGCGTTCAATCCTGAAATTTCCTCGATTGATGAAGCGGTGGCGAAGTTATCTGGTGGATTATTGGGCGGGGTAAAGGGCCTGCGCAGTTTGGGTATTTCGATGCGCCAAAGTACGCTGGACTCAATGGCGGCACGGCTCGGCATATCCAAAACTACAATGGCGACCGACGATGCGGCCCGCGCCACCGTCGCGCTACATGCAATTCTCGAACGCGGTGGCTCGTTCATTGGCGCCCAGGATCGCGCGATGGGCGGATATGGGGAAAAGCTCCGGCAGTTGACCATGCAGATTTCCGAGTTCAAGGAGGCAATCGGGCTCGCGATCATTGACTCAATAAAACCTTTTATAGAGTCCATGATCGAAATGATTCAATCGGCCCGCGCATTCATGACCACGAACCCGGAAGTCGCGGCATCGATTGGAAAATTAGCGGATGCTATGACCGCCGTCGTGATCGGCGCCATTGGGATCGGGATCGCGTTGACCTCGTTCGGAAGCCTGGTCGGATTGCTTATGATCATTGGCGCGGCGGTGCTCTATATCGGGGAAGCGTTTGGGCTGTGGGATGTTGGCATGACGGACGCCTTCAAGCAAATCTACATTGGCGGCCGCTCCTTACAGACCTGGCTCACAACGCTTGGCGATAATTTGATTTTGTATTTTAAGACGTGGGGAAAATTGATTGTTCGCGCGCTTTCGGAACCGTTTCTTCTTTTAGAATCCATTTTTGCGGCATTGATTCAGTCAATCGCGGCGGGGCTTGCGTGGCTCTTCGAGAAGGTTGGCGCGAATAAAATGGCCGCGATGTTTCAGGCGGGCGCGGACAAGGCGGAGGAAACGTGGAAGTCCGCAAACAAGAAAATGGCCATGAAAGATATTGGTCAAGATTTCCTTGAAGGCAAAACTAAAATTGCCAAACAGACAGCGGAAAACGTGGCATACGATACGAAACGAAAAGCGGATCGTGATGCGAAATGGCAAGCGGAAAAAGACCGGCTCCAGGCCCTGCGCGCGGCAAAAACGGAAATGCCGGAATTGCCCGGATGGACCGGGAAGAAATCCGGGGGCGGGGTCGGCGTGGTTGGTGTCAGTACAAATCTCATGTCCGAAATGATGGGCGCGTTGTTTGCGCAACCGGCCACGGAAAGCGAAAAGCAGACGGGCTTTTTGAAAGACATTGCGGACTCGGTTGCGCCGCTGAATGACACGCTGAACAACATGGCGAAAGAATCCACTACGCTGAAAGTCACCGCAGGCGGTCCGGTCTATGATGAAAAGGTGCTTGAGAATCCGGCATTGCAAACCACGTTTGAAAAGAATCTCGATAAAGCGAACGCAGCGGGGAATGTGGACCTGTTTCAGTTGGTGGACATCATGCAGAAATCCTACGAAGAACAAAAGAAGATTTCCAAAAATACTGAGAACGCCACCCCGGCCTATGCGTAAGGAATGAACAATGCCCTTGTCTGCAATGTTGATTGAGTCCGGCAAAATCCGCAGGACGGCCCAAGGTTCTGAGGTGACGGACAGTTACGCGGTATGGACAACGGATCCTATAGTAGCGTTTTTTTGGGCACCCGCGCATGGGGAACCACACCCGATATTGAGCCTGTGTCTATTGGAGCATGTGGAAGTTGAGCCGCAACCTACAAACCCGATCTGGTGCAAGGTTTCACTAACCTATGTTGAGCCATTCGATGATTCAAGTATTGAGTGGGAAGACTGGGACTTCGATCTGACTTCGCAGACCACAAAGATTACCAGCGTTCCCAGTTCGGATTACATGCTGAACATACCGGAAGAAGAAGATCTCGGCCTTGCTATCGGGTTTGACGGCGTGGATAAAGTTGACGGCGCGGACGTGTTCCGGGGCGTCACCACCGCGCG
>Ga0172381_10000949_pt1 | contig 35903 bp, 54 predicted proteins | sample Leawel6488metaG_FD_119754 | JGI IMG/M metagenome (GOLD analysis project Ga0172381, IMG submission 119754) | Leachate microbial communities from a municipal landfill in Southern Ontario, Canada - Leachate well 64-88 metaG | ecosystem: Engineered > Solid waste > Landfill > Unclassified | place... | reverse complement strand
TACAATTTCAAGAAGATTTAAGAGAACACTGATTAAAGCGGAACGTAAATACAGGCTTTTAACACATTTAAATCAGGCATTGGGGGGAAAAGCCGCACAGCAAACATGGTATGATTCAATACCTAAACGCCTCCTTCCTTCTAGGATGGATGTTTATGATACGCACGTTGAGTTCGGCAGGAGTGTAATCGTTCGAAATATAGTAGTAGGTGGACAGAGGGGTGATGCTCCAACATTCGGTCCGTCCATATCATCAAAATGTTTTGAGGAAATAATGAAATTGGGAGGTTCAAAAGGGCTTAAGATCTCCATTTCAGAGACTCTTATTAAGAAACCAAGTTCAAAATCATCCTCCGAACTCCAGGAAGCGTACCGGGATGTCAATGTAGAGCAATACAAGGTATTAATGGATGATCCCACCGGAACTATTGACCTCGGCCTGAAAAAACAAAAGCAGGACATTGAATCCAGGCACGATGATTTATGGGATCTTGGGGAAAACTCGTTTCAATCTCAGATGATAATCACTATCAAGGGAACAGAAGAAGAGGTATTACGGGCAGAAAGTTATATTGTGAGTAAGCTGAATTCTGAAATTATTCAATATTGGATTCCTGAAGATCTGCAATTTGAAGCGTTCCTAGCAAGCGGGATGTTCCCAATATCTGACCCTCGGTTCTTCATTGAGGTCCCCAGTTCACTTGCTGCAAAACTAATTGCAATGACAAATATCAATACAAGATTCGACCCATACGGGCTTTATTTTGGGATATCAAGGGAAACCGGGGCAGACATAATTAAAGATCTCCGCAAACTCCCTGCAAAGCACTTAATGATGTATGGTGCAACAGGGTCCGGGAAAACATTCGCTGCAATGATGCTGTTAATGCGAATGAAAGACATCCTGAATCATAGAATCGTGTACATGACCCGGAAAGCGAAGGACATCCGAGAGGGAGCAGTGACAGACTATGAAGCTGTAGCAAGGTTCTATGAAGATGACTCTTCTATATTCACAGCAGGGGACATGGGCTGTAATCCTTTACAGGTAATTTTTGATGAAAAGAACATGATTGAAGGGGATTATGAATACATCTGGAATAGCCAGAGGAAAGCAATAAGCGCGTTCTTCAAGTCGTGGTTTGGGAAAGATTGGACCATTAACATGGAGGGACTTCTCGAAGATAACCTGGACATGGTGTATGACGCTGCAAAAATATTCAGGAATAAACCGGCTTCATGGAAAAATAAGTTTCCTTCGATCACGGAGCTTCGGGCAATCTGGCTTAAGATGATTGGTGACAAAGACAGCTATTCCGCAGAGGACCGCAGGACAGCCGCAGCAATGTACAGGAAGACAAGAGCTGCGAAACCTGGCGGATCTATGGAGTATCTAATCAGGGAAACGAACTTTAAATTTGCTGATTGGATGGTAATTGACCTCCATAAAGTAGATGAAAGAATCCAAGACGCTCTTTATATCCTTATTACAAGCATGTTAAGCATGAGGTTCAACATTGATTCCTCTAAAGACACAGTTATCTTTGTAGACGAAGCACGGGCTTTACTACAGGACCCAGAAGTGGGTAAGTTTTTACTTGACGGGATTACCATGTGGAGGTCAAAAGGTGTTGCACTGTGGCTTGCTACGCAGCAGCCTAAAGACCTACAGAAAGCCGGACTTGAAGAAGAGATGAGCACTAACATGTTCATGTCAATTGTAATGGGTGCGAAATTGACCCCAAAAACCGCAGGATATGTGAAAACGTACTTCGGCCTTTCTGACTCAGTGGTGGAGGATTTATTGACATGTCAGCAGGGTGAGGGAATCCTGATTATGGATGAAATCACACCAATCAGATTTGAAGCAACCCCCCTGGAAACCGAAGTTATCACTGATAAATACTGCAAAGAAAGACCGGTTCCTGTGGGTGGATACAGAATCAAACCAGCGTTTATGGAACGCGGAATGGACGGAAAGAACTTCATAGAAAAACATGGATTCTGGCTGAAAGAAATGCTTGACGAAGGGGACGAAACCGAAGTTGTTTCCGATGGATGGCTTAAGTATCAGGTAACGAAAGTCACCGGCGGGCGTGGTTCTACAAACTTGTATTATCGCCCGGGCACTCTTAATTTTGATGATATGCTCGTAAACGCAGACGGGTATGGTAAGATGAGTATAGACCACCTACACACCGTTCTTCAAAAAGAAGTATTCCTGATTGAAAAGGGGTTCAGGGTAACAGCAGACCCCAACAACCACGCGGATCTTGTATTTGAAAAGAGAATTAACGGGAAAATGAACGTATACGCAGGAGAATACGAAGAAGAAGGAAGCCACACGAAGGAAGAATTAATTCAAAAATGGGGGAGGTTGACGAAATATGATGATTATAGATTCATCGCATCTGATACAAAATTCCTGATTGCTGCGGGAATCCCTGAAAAGTTCGTTGTGAAAAGAGGGAAGGCTTTTGTAGACTGGATCGAATCACTCGGCGAAACGGCCGAAACACCGGCCCCCACTGGTGATTTTGAGACTGAAAATAATAGGAAAAATGAAGCAATTTTAGAGGTGGAAATCAAAGAAAAAACAAACACGGTAGACATCATTAAAACTGAAATAAAAACCGCATCGGTTGACAGCGAAAATAATGCAATTTCACCACTGATAAATAATGAATCTGAGGTGGAAATAACTGGTAATATCGAAATTGGGGCAGTCTGAAAGCTCCAATCTTACTTTTTTGGCGGTTTTGCGTTTGTGGAGTACCGGCTGGAGATATTATTGGAAGCCGGCAAGGATTGAGGATTAGACCAGATATAACCAGCCGGATTTAAATTTAGCGGTTTATTAGGGGAGTTTTTTTCTCCCTAAAGTTGGTATAAAAAAAAGATAATTATAACAGTGATGTAAATAAATTGAATATTATAGAAATGATGATTGAAATTGCCAAACATGCAATTAAAATATAATTTAAGATTAAATATATTATTGCTTTTGCGAAAAGTCCCATTTTTTCCCTCAAACCAATATTCTGATTTTGCAAAACATCATCCAAAATATGCAAATCACTATCAAATACAGGATAAAACAAATTATACCAAACGCGACAGAGCGGTCCACTTTGCACATAACCGGGATATTATCAGCTAAACTCATTTTCTTAACCCTCTTAATAATAAATATACAACGGCCCCTGTGAATGAATATACACATGGATAAAAGTTGTTAGTTTGCATGGTTATATTCATTGATAGCATAACCCAAAATAAAATCAGGCTGCCGGGGATTGAGATCAGGTTAAATATACTCATTTTGTAACACCAACTTTCCTTTTAAAACGTGAAAGACCAACATTGCAATTACAGACGCGGTGACCCCTGTATTTATGGGATCAAGTGAATATACATCTTGTAAGTAAACAGCTATTCCACACGATATCGTCCCGATTGTAAATAACAGGGATTCCAAATGTTTAAATTTAATCATTTTCCACATTTATTTACCTCCTTCAAGTTCAGTAATCCTCATTTTAAGTTCTGCGTTTTCTTTTTCCAATACCGGAACCTTCTCAGCTTCTTCAATCATTCTCCACATGACATCAGCCTGTGTTTCAGTCCCTTCTTTCATTTCATCAATGATGTCCTTCAGGTCGCTTGGTGCTTTCATAGTGGACATTTTCACGGTAGGCTGGATAAACATGTCTTCAATGGCTTTCAGGCGGGCTTCGAGGTTTTGAGTCATGTTTACTGCCCCCCATACAGATCTTTCTGCCCTTCTTTTGTATACATTTCGATTCGACCTGTTTCGATGTCAGTTCCTACCCGTTCGTCTATATATGTCTGTCTTCTCTCTTCAAGTTCATTTAATATCTTCCCTTCTTCTGCTTCCTTTTCCTGCTCCTCTTCTGCTTCCTTGATAAGTGCATCAATCTGTAAAATCTGAATGTCTTTCTCTTGTCTCTCCTTCTCAAGCTCCTCTTTTTGTATTTTCAATTGCTCAAGTTGTGTTGCTTCGTTCTGTATAACTACGTCTAGTGAGTCCCTCACGAATTTTGATAGATCCATGCCTCTTTTCAAAATAAATTCGGTGTGGCGACTTTCGAGGCTTACACTGGTCGTTTTTCTATCTTTTAAAATAGCTGGTCTTCCTCTTCTTCCCATAGTTTGACACCTACAGGAGAACACATAAGCAATAACTATAAATCCCAAAAAAGCATATCTTAATTTGCAGCTTTTAATTTGCTTTTTAGGATTTCAGGCTTCGGGGTAGCTGTGGCGGCTTCCCTGATGCTTATTGTTCTCGTTTTATTATAATTTATGCGATCTGATATTTCTCTGCCGGAAATTCAATCGGATGTCTGGTCCCTAACGAATCAAGAACTACCGCTTTCCTGCTAGTCTTTTTCTTTTTAGCGATTACTCCAATTTTGTTATATTCTTCTTCGCTTAGTGTTATGCACTTTTCTCCTTTTCTTGGCATGATGTCACCCCTTTAATACATTATATACGTACATGTACGTACACATATATATACTTTATTACTTCTCCACATATCCGCATTTTTATAATAATAAACTATCCTAAAACAGCCTCCCCACTCCCAGTATTCTCTCAAAAACGAGATCATTAACAACCAGGGCACGGTGATAAAAAAAGTAAAAAAAAAGGGAAGAACGTTTTTTAAAAAAAGTGATTATTTCAATACAGTTGAAACGATAACACAAAACAGTATTATCGCAATTAATATAAAGACGATTATAAATATAATATCCGATTTTACCTTGTCTTTATCAATTTCGTTTTTTCGGATGTCCGCCATTTTTACACCTTTGCATCATGCGTTAAACACCTTGCACCAGCCGGGATAATGTATTCTTCTTGTTTTAGTGGATTTCTTAGTCATGACTACAGTATCCCTCCTGCGAGCCCGGCAAGGGATGATACAAGTATAATTTGATTACCTATATTTTCCTCGGTTACTGCCAAAAATACCCATAATGTTAATAGCCATATTGCAAATCCAAAACACATCTGTCCTTTATTCGTAGGCATTTTAATCACTCCTTAGAATTCAACAATTTCCCCATTTGACTGTTTAATCAACGATTTCCGCTTCTCATGGATTCTATAATTCAAACACGTCCCTGGGTCACTTGATTTATTGCAATCTGTACAATATATTTGTACAAATTCTTTAGTGCATCCTACAATTTCCATTTCCATGTTCCTTTGTTCTCCTGTCCTTGATTCAGGGCTGTTATCTCATGCCCTGCTTGTACTCTTATTATGTACTCATTGGTTATATACATTTGTATTAGTTGCAACGAACACAAACTATTTAAATGATGAATTATATAAGAGAGTAATAGTTAAGGCCGTAGGGCAGGATGTAAAAGAACATGACAAAGACAGTAAAGCAAGTTGTAGATGAGTATCTCGCGAAGCAGAACGAACAGAAGAGAATATTTGATTACATTGTAGTAATCAAAACGAATGGAATTAACAGTGTTGAAACTGTAAAATATACATCCGTTGATGATATTAGAGCATCCATTTTTCCTGACATTGAATTGTATGGGATGAAATTATACAAAATCACATTTTCCCACATCGAAGGAAACGAAAAGAACATAGTTACAGTAATTGGAAAAATCATAGAATATTCTGAGACAGTCAGGGAGTAAAATGAAATCCGGTACAAAAGGAAAACAAGGATTCCAGAGGGATTACAACCCTCTTAAAATCCTATCAGTGCTCTTGAAAACAAGAGAAAAGAAAGTAATGGTAATCAAAAAGGAGCTTTGTAAACGGGATAAGTTGTATTGTATCCCGACTAAGAAATGGTATAACGAGGCATTGCAGAAGCTTGAATCTATGATGTTTGTAAAACGGATTGAAAAAGAGATGGACCCTGCTTATTATTGGGTGATTACTGAAGAAGGTATTAAGAAACTTGATGAGGTCAAGGCTGAAAAGATCGAGGAATAACCGTGACAGAAGGCATCAAAGGGAAGCAGGGATTTCAGCCAACAATCAAAAGAGAGGACATAATATCAGTCCTTGAGGCTGCTGAGAATCCCTTGAAAAACAGTACCGTCCTTGAAGAACTAAAAATCCTTGATCCTGAAACATATGGGGAGATCAAAACGGCAGGAGGGGTGAAGAAAGTACTCCTTAAAATGTTGAAAGCAGGGGAGATTTCAGGTGGTAAAGATCCCGAAGTAGGGATTTATCTCTGGACTGTGAAGAAAGAAGATAAGAAAGGGGATTAAAACTATGACACAATTTACTGAATTCTCAAAAGAAGATCAAAGAATGATCTGTGAAGCGATGTCGATAAACAATGAAATGATGCTGAATCCGATGATTGGGGAAGTACCACCAACATCAGAAGACTTTAGAAACTGTATTAAAAACATGTCAATGGAAGCTACGGAGTATCGAATTGAGGAATTGAAGAAGGGGCTTCCTGAAAAATATAGGTAATTGGAGGAATAAAACATGGCAACACATGCAGAAATCTTACAAATGTTAGAAGATCACCACAATTTAATTAGTTGTGATCAGGCTTTTCTCGATCACGTTTTGGTAGCACACTTCGGGCCAACGGGGGAACCTGAACCATGATCCCCTCCTATAAAATCCGAGCAAAACAAACCGAACTAAATACCCTCAAAAAGAACGTAAAACCCCTTGAAAATGAACTATGGGCTCTGTGTAATGCTTGGGAGTCAACGGAAATTAAAACCGGAACAGAACGCATTACCTACCTGGAAAATGAGCTTAACAGGCTCTTAAACAAGATCAAAGATAAAAAGCAGGAACTCAAGATATTAAAAGGCGAAGCTGAACAGGAAAGAGTACCTGCATGGAAAGAACACCGGGATAAAATTGGATTAGAATGTTTTTGAGACATGAACGGTAAAAACCATGAGCGACTTAACTTAATACTCTTAATCCCTACAATAACGGCACTTGGGTATTATTATCTAAAATCGTTTGCACCGGGGTTATTTATCATTTGGTGGTTTGTGCATACGTTCTATGCCACCCCTGATCTGGATACAAAATCAAGACCGCGCAAAAGATTAGGGCTTCTCGGATGGATAATTGATATGATATTCGGACATAGGAAAACACTACATAGTCCCATTTTTTGGGGTGTTATCTTCGCAGTTGAGTTTTATTTTGTGGGAGCTTGGACGCTTGGCGGTGTTGTGCCGGTGGCTTCGCATCTTATCGCAGATAAATTTTAATTTTTACTTTTTTTTGATTGGTTCACTTTTTAGACACTGTGCAACCTGCATTTCTACTGCAAAAAACAGTATATCTATATCTCTAATTAATAATTATACTAATAGCTATAAGTATAATATAATAGAGTAATAGTAAGATATACCTTTTTTAAACAAATTCATATTTTCCATATCCTCCGCTTTTTCCGAGGTACAAACACATTACCCACTCAATAAAAGTTCAATGGTGAAGCTCTCAGTGACTCGTCTAACGGCGTGTACTCATCGACGTAGCAAAACGTGGATATTCAAAAAAAGAGCACCCGATCAGAGAAAGAGAGAATAGAACTCTGATCTGGTGGTTGGGGGTAGAGATATGTTTGATCCCTGATAAATTGACTTAATATTATTTAAATGTAATTCTTTTTTTCAAAAACATACAAAAGTATTTATTTTATTAAGTTTATTTTATTATATACACACATGACTCAAAAAACTAAACAAAACGCCGAAGTAGCCGCCCGCAGGCAAGCAGTCGCAAAATATTACCTCAAAAGAATTGATCAATCTAAAATAGTGGGACTCTTAAAAGAGGATGGTATAGAAGTATCTCAGCCTACAGTTTCTAGGGATATCACTTATTTAATTAACCAATGGAAAAAAAAGTCCGAAACTCTCATTGATGATCTCATAGCAAGAGAAGCGGCTGAACTTAATGAAATGGAAATGGAAGCGACGGGTAATTATTACGATGCAAAGGGCAGACCGCCGATTGATGAAGATGATTGTGGGATTTCCTCGGATCAGAACTCTATGGAAAAATGGATGCTCGTAAGGTTGAAAATTAAAGAAAGACGGGCTAAGATGTTGAAGTTGGATGGTCCTCAGAAGATTGAATTAGATGGCAATTTAAAGCATTCTGGGAAGATTGATATTAATACTCTTTCTGATGAACAACTTGTGGAAATAATAAACAATGAGCCTTAAAACGTATGTATAAGGCTCTATTTCACTTATCTTTTTTGTATAGATACTTATTTATATGATACTAACATTGTTAGTATCAATGACTAAATCTCACATAACAAAAGCTCAGAAAAACAGGGTTTATGTTTATATTCCTGCTGAGTATCGGGATGAGTTTAAAATTACCACCGATACGAAGGTAAATGTTGAAAAAATTAAAGGAAAACTTGTTATAACATTTCCAGGTGATGAGGATTGAAGACCTGCATAAAATGTGGATTGGTAGGGGAGGAATCCGAGTTCACGCCTAGGGAAAATTTGTGTAAAGCATGTAAGTCTAAACGTAAAAAGGAATGGGATATAAAAAACGCAGAGCACGTTAAGAGTTACACTGACAAATATAGAAACGAAAACAAGGATCGCAGATCTAAAAGTAAAAAGGAATGGGATATAAATAATTCCGAACATGTTAAAAGTTATGCTAAAGAATATAGAAAAGACAACAAGGAACATAAACTAATTACATCGAGGGCGTGGATAGCCAAAAACATTGAACATGTGACGAAAAAAAACAAAGAAAAGTACGCAAACGACCCAGATAAAGTAAAAGCAGCATATAAACAATGGGCTAAAAACAACCCAGATAAAATTAAAGAGTATGGAAAAAGAAAATATAACGTGGTTTACGATCCAGTAAAGGCACGCGAAAGGCAAAATGCATACCGGCACACACCGGCTGGAAATGCAAATATGCGTAAGCATAACCATGCTAGAAGAGGGCTTGGTCACAATCCATTAAATGTGGTTTTTAAGGATTCCGAGGAACACCATTTACGATATAGCAATAGCGCGGAAGATAAAGACAATGATATGACTATTTATGTCCCGAAAGAGTTACATAAATCAATCAGACACAACGGCAATACTGGAAAAAACATGCGTGAAATAAACATCGCGTGTCTAGAGTGGTATTTTGCCAATACCCCCGCCGAAAGCAGAAATAAAAAAGCATTGGATCTGTATTTAAAATATTGTATGCTCCCTGAACCAACTTGGAAAAGTGAATCACTTACTGCATAACTTTATTATATACTTCCCCATATATAACATTTAGAATTTATATGGCAATTAACATCCCGCAAAGTGGAATAAATCGGAAGGAAGCCGCAAACAGACTTTTACAAAGACGAAAAGCTAGGGGTAATCTCCTAGACTTTACAACTTTCACAAAATCAGGCTATAGAATTAATTGGCATCACCGTCTAATATGTGAAAAATTAGACGAATTCGTTAAAGGGGAAAATAAAAGATTGATAATTTCCTGCCCACCGAGGCACGGGAAAAGCGAACTTGTTTCAAGAAGGTTCCCTGCTTATCTTTTAGGGAGAAATCCAGATACAAAAATAATAGCTTGTTCTTATTCTTCTGATCTTGCTTCACTCTTAAATAGAGATGTCCAGAGAATCATAGAATCACCTGAATATTCAGAATTGTTCCCAGACACCCGCTTAAACTCTTCTAATGTACGTACTACTTCTCAAGAAAGCTATCTCCGAAACTCTGATATTTTTGAAATCGTAGGACACCAAGGGGTTTATCGAAGTTCAGGAGTTGGGGGGAGCATAACCGGGATGGGCGGAAATTATTTGATAGTTGACGACCCTTTTCGTAGTCGGGCGGACGCAGAGAGTCCAACTATCAGGGCTAAGACATGGGAATGGTATTCAAGTACCTTGAGGACCCGCCGACAGAAAGGCGCGTCTATACTATTAACAGCAACACGTTGGCATGAATCGGATCTGACAGGCCATTTACTTGAGTTAGCTGAAACTGAACCAAATGCTGATCAATGGGAAGTAATAACCCTCCCTGCACTCTCAGAGGACGAAATTGCACCTTATGACCTGAGAACAGAACCGAATCAGGCTTTATGGGTTGATGAATACCCTGAAAAAGATTTACTCGGCACGAAAGCATCTTCTACTGTTTATGAATGGCTATCCCTCTACCAACAAAGACCTTCGGCGGCGGCTGGAAACCTAGTTAAAAAAGAACAATTCAAATATTGCTCCATTCACGGTGAAATACTAGACCTAGGAGAAGATAAACAGCACCTCCTGACACATTGTAAAATTTTTCAAACATGTGATCCGGCAGCATCCGAGAAAAAGACCGCGAATGATTTTGTTTTGGGTACATGGGTACAAACTCCAAATAACGACCTTGCCCTGATAGACATCCTAAAAACTCGAATGGAAACCCCAAAACATGTACCTCTATTTAAACAACAGTACATAAAATTTCATCCTGCGCAGCAATGGATAGAAACGGATGGGGTCGGACGGCCAACATTTCAATTACTGAAAGCCGAAGGACTTCCTATAGCCGAACTTAAAACATCAGGCCATGATAAATTAATACGTTTTATTCCAGCAGCTACCCGAATTACCGCAGGGGCAGTATATTTCTTAGCGGGCGCACCTTGGTTACACGACTATGAAACCGAGCTAATGGGATTCCCTAACGTTAAGCAGAATGGGCAAGTTGATGTTACAAGTTACGCAGTTCAGGTGGTAATTGAACATCCCTTCAAAACTAAAGGATTCGACGTTTCTAAGATGTTTCCCTCTAAAACTCGCTAAAATCTCACGAAATTGACGTTTTTTCGTATAAAATGTAATAAATAATCGTTACTTCAATACAAACATTTTTATTTTAAACAGATATATTATTTATCATGACTCTCCTGAATGCTGCCATTCCATCCCCTGAAAAATCTTACACAATTGCGGCAGCTATAGAATCCCTCTCTTCCTCTGATACCTCTGCGAGTGTTGGCCCATATATAAATATGGACACAAGCAATCCTGCAACATACCGAGAACAGCTCGCAACCTGCAATACTTACGTTTCGACTTCAATAAACAAGTACGCGCGAACTCTCACTAAAGGAATGAGATTCGAAGGTAAGCAAAAGGCGCGTAAAGCTGTAGAAGATGCAGCAGGCAAGAACAATTTCAAAGGGCAGATCCAAACAGTAGCTCGTTATCTTGTTATTCATGGTACTTATTTGGCAACTACAATAGGCAAAGCTGAAACGTTCCAATCTACGCCTCTTTTGATGTCGGCAACCACCATGCTTCCGGATGGAGTAGTACCTGGGAGTATGCCAAAATATATTATGGAGCCTCCGATATTCCAGGTTTGCGTTAATGAAGGAAACAATAATTCAGAAATAAAACCAGTATCGCTTAAACCGGCAGATGTAATTTACTGCGCGTTAAATCCGTTTGATTCTATCCAGGATGATATTCTAGAACGGAAAACGAGAGGGCTATACGGGCAATCCCCTCTTGATCCCCTAAAACCTGCTATCCGGGCTCTGTTGGATGTCAACGAAGGGCAGCGCATTTTCTATAAAAAATACGGAAACGGGCGATACCTTTATGATTTGAAATCTTTGGAAACAGCCGTCACAAATGGAACGATTACTCCGGCAGAGGCACAAACCGCACTCACTGAATTTATGGAGCTTTATAAAAATCTATCAGCTAATGAGGATTTAGTATTTTACGGATTGGACGTAAAACCGATTGACGCTAACGGGACGCTTGATGTTTTAGGATTTAAGAGCGCGTTAGAAACTGAAATTATGGTAGGGCTGTATCAGTCACCCCTCACGATGGGTGCATCTTTTCAAACAACTTATGCCTCTTCTTATATGGTTGAAGAGGATAGAATGATGGTTCTCGAAGGCGATCAATCCATATTAGAAGCAACTGCAAATCAGATCTTAAATAAAATGCTTATCTCGATGGGCATGAAAGAAGATTCAGTCACCGTGAAATTTGACGAATTAAGCAAACCGAAATTTACCTCTTCCGAGATTCTTGAGTGGAGAAACACCGGATTGCTCGATGATAACTCTGCTTTATTGTGGGGCGGGTTTGCAACGAAAGATACAACCGGTGAATGATGCTCCTAGATTCAGCCGAGATTCTTGCAATTGAATCCCGGTTTATTTCTCTTTTTGATCGGACATTTAAGCGGGGTATTTCAGGTACTCCCTCTAAGTTGAAATCCGCTTTATCAAAACAATTTAAAAGTTCAACGTTCAGAATCCAACTTGATAAGATACTTGATGATTTATGTCTTGCTACAGTGAAGTACACAGATAAGCACTTATACGGCTTTATCTCAGCCTCTACACGGACAAAACAGACGAGTACCTTACTGTTTGCATCAGGGGAAATGCTGCCACTCACAGAAGAGGCGGTTAAACAATCGGTGGAATTATCAGGGCTTGTTTCAGAGTCAATAATCAGGACTCTCAAGGATGAAGGAATATATCAGGAGAATCCTAGAGTTCTCGCAAAGAAGATGTTGGATTTATGGGGTGGTGAGAAATATAGAGCTGAGAGGTTTGCTCGTACTTTCTCGGCTGATGTGGCTACCTCTACGACTCTGCATAGATACAAACAGCAGGGGATAGAAGAATGTCAGTTTTACGCTACTATAGATGGAAAGACTTCCCCACAATGTAGAATTATGCATGGGACCGTTTTTAAGACGGGTTCCGCAGATTTGCGGGCACATTCCCCGCCAACACATTTTCACTGTAGGAGTAGCCTGATTCCGGTTACTCCATTTTCAGAGATCGACGATTCATTAAGATATGAAAATAGAAACTTTGAAAAGCCGGTTTCACAGAATTTCAAACCGTTAAAAGAGCATCTTGATAAAGATCTTGTTAAGGGTACTTTTAAGAACATTGATGTATTCAATGATAAATATAGAATTGATCAGTTTATTTTAGATGAGGATATAGAAAAAAGGTTGATTAAGTTAGGAGTTGGGATTGAAGCTGAAGTTCCCAACGTGGTTAATAAATCAATTGGGGCAGAGATAAGGGTCAAAATCCCTGCGGCATCTGGAAAATATAATACTGATATTAAGGATCTGCGTACCAAAATAAAGAATTTAGATATAGAATATGAAGCACTCTCAGATGAATCTCTTAAAATATTACATGAAATTGATGATAAACTGAATTCTGGTATTTATCATTTCAGGGCGGAAGCTACAATCGAACAAGAACTATTAAAACCTATATTTGAAAAGATGGATCTATCAGAAGCTACAAAAAACAAACTGATAAAACAAGTTGACAAACTTGCATCAAATAGCACTAAATCAATAAGGGAAAACATTAGGGAACTACTATATATAAATAAAAAATCAACTAAAGCGAAACTGTATTCAGTAACCAGTGCAACCAATCCATCAACTAAACTAAAAACCTCTATAAAAGATGCAAAACTGTTTTTAGATAAGACCACTACACAGGCAACGAGGGAAAAGTTAGGGACGCTTTCGCTTCATGTCACAGATGATATAAGAGCACATACGAGAGCATCCGATAGTATAATACGGTTATCTTCAACTGATGATACTAAAACATTGTTACATGAAACTGGACATATAATAGAGTTTAGTAATTCAAAGGTAAAGGATGCAGCAAACGCGTTTTTAGAACGGAGAACAGAAGGTGAGACTGCACAAAAACTCGCAGATATCACGGGCATTGGAGATTATAACTCATATGAAAAAGCAAAACCTGATAATTTTATGAGTCCATATATAGGTAAAATATATGCAGACAAATCTACTGAAGTTATAAGTACAGGGTTGGAATATATGTATGATAATCCTGCTAGATTAGCAGATCAAGACCCGGAACTATTCGATTTAATAGTTGATGTATTACAGGGGAAATATGATTAAAATACGCAGGCTCGATGGGAGTGAGGCACACACCACACAGAATGGTGGGTGGGTGTCCAATAATACACTTTTTGAGGAATCTCTTAATATACGGGCATCCTCCAAACAAGTCCGAGATTATAGCCCATGTATTGAAAGATCAATGCTTGAGTTGGCTAAAAAAGAATTTAAGGGACTCGAAGTTTTAGAATGCGATCTAAAAAATAATTATAAATATCCGAAAGATGCAGTTTTTTAAAAAAAGTTAATCGACTCCACGAATGGGATTTCCCTCAGCATCTCGCATCCTTAAAAACAAATTTCCATACTCACATCCTTCGCATAATTCATATATCTCTCGGTATCCCCTTGATGGTGCACTTGTTAAAATACTTTTTAAATTGCATAGTTTCCATTGTTCTTGATAAGTCCGGTTCTCTATTTTTTCATACATTTTTATTTCACTTCTTAGCCATTTACTACGGTACTTGCTTTTAAACGCTAGTTCTACTAATTTATCGCAGTTCATTTTTCAACCACCAACTCAACATCAAACATTTCTTTGTTATAAGTGTCATCCATAACCTGTGCAATTGTTAAAGTATAATTATTTTTACAACGAGCCCCCCCGAAATTCATTAACATCGGGCAGAAATAATAAGGAGAGTCGAAATCCTTTCGTAATTGAGATCCACATATCTTACATGTGATATGCAGGGTTTTAAATGAAAAATCGGTTCGGTCAAGTTCTTTTAATACATATTTAGGTTTTTCTTCTCCCTCTCTACTATATAATTCTCCTAAATAATTACACTTGATCCCGTTTTCTTCACAGTATTCCTCGTATATGTCGCATCCAGAGTATGAGCTATCTACCCTTTCTCCGTTTTCAAGATCATATTTTAAACAAAGTTCTTTTAACCTAATTTGAAACTCTTCATCGTGGTCATTGTTTATAACCACGTACTGATAATAATGCCCTCCGATTCGGAACCAATAACCCATATTAGTATTCGTTCCCTCGGCGCACAGGTACATAAAACAGTTATATATTTCTTTTCTAAGTTTCTCAGAGTCTTTCACATTTGAATATTCTATGATGATCCTGCCATATTCAGGATTTGGGAAATTAAACTCAGTTTTGAAATTGATTATTATATCAGGAAATGTCTTTTTGAGCAAAACCGTTGTTTGTTCTGTGAACTCTGAAAGTTCAATTGTTGTATTTTTACCATCCATAAGCAAAATCCCCATACTTAGCAAATAAATAATCAATGTCTGATTTTTTAACATCGGGTTTTAATGCTCCATGTATATAAGGAACGTCGTCGATTAATTTAATTTCCGCAAAAACAAAATAATTCAAGTCGCGTTTATCAATAATATCTTGAATCTGCGGATCTATTTTACATTTATCTACTTCTATAAATTTAGATCTTATAAATTCTGTCCCCGCTTCAACATGAGATCTATATTTAGGTTTTAATTCGGTTTTATTTACATCATCTACTATTACTTCAAGAGGCAATGCAACCCAGTTAGGCGGGATTTCTGCAATAGGTTCAGCGTGGTTATATTGATCAACGTCTCCATAAAATACAATCATTCTATCCATGATTGTTACTTTTGAGACAGCTTCGATTATGCAGACTTTTACACCATTTGGGCTGATTATTTGAAATTTAGTCATGGTTCATCATCCTCAATCGTTTAGGTATTATCTCAGCACTATTGTCAAACAATTTATACAATAATTTTCCTATGCTACTGCATGGTTCTATCCAATATTCATTTAAAATTATATTTCCCCCATCAGGTGTAAGAATCATGTAATCTATATCAGACCCCCAATAATACGAAGCTTCAGAATGTGTTATTTTTCCTATATACTGTCTTCCAGTGTGGTTCTTATATAGAGTATTGGTTTTAACTTTGTGGAATATAATATAAGTTAATCTTATAAATTTACGGTTAATGAATTTCATCATTTTTCAACCACCAACTCAACATCAAACAGTTCTTGATTATAAGTACCGTTCAATGCCATAGCAACCGTAATAACCTCGTCATTATCACAATCCAGACATGCATACAGTTCAGTGTTAAAAATCATTTTTACCTTACTACCACACTGTTTACAGGTTATTTTAAGTGATTTAGTAGTCATTTTTAATCACATCTCCAAAAACACTTTTCCGATTATTTTAAAATACAGCCTTTCAACTTTTTAAGAGTATCAAGTTCATTATACGGACTTCCAATGTACTCTTTATCAAATTTAACTTCTAGCTGATCAATTTCAGAAATTAGCTTGATTGCTTCGCCTTCTGAAATATTTAGTCTAATTATCCTTTCAACTTCCATTTTTAAATCCCCTTATTACTTTCTAATATCCCACTCACTCGATTTAGAAACGCATCCCAACTTTCATCTTTTTTCGCTAATCCTTTCAGTCGTGCTCTTGTCACCTTCAAACATGGAATAGATGTTTTATCCGACATACCACGTAATAATGAATTATAAGTATTAATAACTTTCTTATTTTTACAATTAAAACTATTTTTATTAAACTTATTAACTCACTAAATAGTTTTATATATTACAACTTATATACATTATATAAAAAATTGTAATAATATATTGTCACACACATGACTCTTTTTATCCAAGGTCTAGCAATTCCACTAGACACGAAAAACGTTAACGGATGGGGTATCCCCGCAGCAGAGACAACTAACGTTATCAACTCTCTCAAAAACTCCACCCTTAGAATCTGCCCCGGTGAAGCGCACGCATGTGATTTTACGGGAGATCCCAACGGACGAATCGGGCGAAGTGTTGACGCATGGTTAGAAAAAGACGGTATCCATGCGAAATATGAAGTTACCGATTCAGTAGCAGCCCGGAAACTCAAGGAAAATACGTGGGATGATTTGAAATGGAGCGCATTCGCGGATTCCAAAATTAACCCCCTCTCGAATGATGGATGGGCTGGCGGGGTCACTGTCAAATCAATGACTCTTGTTAAGAATCCCGCATGGTCCCAGGCACATTATCAGGTTGCAGCATCTACAGAGGAAACCACTACACTTAGACTTTTTTCTGATTTTCAACTAATAGCATCACAAACAGAAGGTGAAACCATTACCATTGAAGATGATTTGAAAGCAGCAAATCTGAAAATAATCGAGTTGCAGAAGGAAATTGACTCTTTTAAAAAGTCCACTTCCGTTTCTGCATCAACTATCGAAGAACTTAACGCGCAGGTAACTACACTTACAGCCTCCGTTTCTGAAAAAGAAACCGGAATAACCGAGGCAAAAACTCAGATAACTGAAATCACTGCCTCAAAAGAGACTCTTGAAAAAGATCTCGAAACCAAAACCGCACTAATCGCCTCTCTTGAAAAGGAGAAAGCCGGAAGCGTACCTATGACCGAATTGAAAACAATCATTGCAGCCGCGATCGAAGAACACGATCAGCAGCTTAAAACCGTCAATGCAAGGGACGAAGCGTTTAAGATGTTTGCTTCTGCAAGGGAAGCTCTTGGACTCGAAACTAAGCAGGAAGAGTTCACAACCCTCTCGGCAGCAGACCTTTCAAAGCTCGCCTCCGATCTCGGAACTGTGAAACTTTCCGCAGGAACTCAGATCAAATATCCTATTGCCCCAAACGCAGGAAATTCAGATCTCGCTATCGGAGCATACAACGATAAAACAGGGAAGTGGGAGAAATGAGCTATCTTGGAATTCAGAAACCGACTAACCGTATAGTGGCAGCCGGCGAACCGATCGTGATTCAGCAGAATGTCGAGACTGCAACCAACATGTACCCAGGTCGCCTTGTAATCAAGGGCACAAACGACAATGATATCGCCGTATGTGGTGCAGCCGGGATTTCTACCGGTTGGCTGGGGTATGAACAGGTAGGGACTGGGATGCCTACCACAATTGATACTATCTACGCAGCAGGTGCACAGGCTCCTGTCCTGATGGGTGGAGGGTTTGTAGTTGTGGGATACCTCGCACAGTCTCAGACGATTGTGAAGGGTGATAGACTCGTCGCAGCCGCAGGCGGGATGGTTTCCAAAGCAGCAGCCGCTACAGTGACAACTGGTTCGGCAACCGCTTCAGCAGTAGTATCAACTACTCCAACGGTCACAGGTTCAGTCGGTATAGGCGGTATCGTTGTCGGGATAGCAATGCAGACTATCACAACCACAAGCGCGGAAGCAGACATCCTAGTACTTAGCCTGATCTGATGAGGTGATTCAAAAATGGTAAACGCATTTGAAAGTTATTCTAAAGAAGTTGATAAAGAACTCGTTCCTCCACTCCATAACATTCTCGACGGGCGTAAATTAGTTTACGTGACTCCAGCAAAGGGTTTCGGAATCACCTCAGTTGATTGGGGCAAAATTACCGAAATGTCAGCCGGTTATGTTTCCTACGGATTCACAGATGGAAACGAGGACATGATTGATGTCGCTCTGACAAACTCCAAAGTTCCAGTTTATTGGAAGGATTACAAAGTAAACAGAAGACTTTACGAGGGATGGCTGAGAAACAATGTGGACATGGACATCACCTCTGGAATCTCCGCAGGTTATCAGGCAGCCGCATCCGAAAACGCCGCAATCATTAACGGTGTCAGCAATGACGGCACTAATTACGACATAAACGGGCTCTATCAGGGTGCAGGGAACACTAACGCATCTGGTGGCGACTTCGGTACTTATGGCAATCCAATGAACGCGGTTGCAGGTGCTAAGAAACTCCTGATTGATGATGGAATACCTGCGTACAACATCCCCTTAAATCTTGTACTGTCCCCGGTTCAGTACGCAGAACTTGAAGCAAGCCAGTCCAACGGACAGGATGAATGGCCCCGTGTAATGAGGATGCTCAATGGTGGGAACATCTATTCCGTGTCCTCTTCAATCCTTACAGATGGGACCGGGATGCTTCTTCCAACTGCTTCGGCAGGTCAGAATTATGTAGATTTCTATTTGACTGCAAACTGGCAGACTGAGCATGGAACCGACTCCAAACACCCCTCCACAAGTGATCTGTTCGGGCGTGTTTTCAGTGCAGGTGTTCTGAGAATCAAACAGGCTAACGCGATCTGCACTCTTACAAGTATCTGAGGCGATCCTGTTGGGTGATGTAAAGGTTCGGGTGAATGTCAGTAATTTATTGATTATCCCGAACCCAACTCAGAAACCGCACTACAGAAAAGGCGAGGAATATATTTGCACTGAATCCGATGCTAAAAGCCTGGGTCAAAGTGTAACCATTCTCGAATATATTCCTGAACCGATTCCTGAACTGGAACTCGAAAAGCCGGTTCGGAAATTTGAAAAACGATCTTATAAAAAATAAGGTGTTAAATGGCTCTGTGTTCTGTTGCCGATGTCCGTGCAAGAATCTACACCTCCACACTGGTGGATGCTGATATTATTGCAATAATCGCAGATGTTAGCGGAGAGGTCTATGAAAGAGCAGGATTAACCGATGATTCTAATGCAACTCTAATACTTGCCGGGAAAAACGCGGCTTATGCTGCAACTTTACGCAGGATGAGAACAACCGGCGAGCTTGCATCCAGAGTAAAAAACGGAAATTCAGAAGCACAGAACACTATAGACAAAGATATTCAAGATTACGAAGACAAAGCCACTTTCTATATTAGAAAATATAGATCGTCTGGCTTTTCTATCGTATCCGGCAGGATGGGATTTGGAACCGTAGACGGGGAATCTTAATGAACTCCCTTACGTTTTCAATGACCCAAACATGCAATATCCTGTCAATATCTCAGGACCATATTGTTAATTTTGTGTCGGGATCTGTAGCATTTACAGCAGAGTATACACTCACCGGGGCAGTTTCTCACGCAACCGGGATTATCAAAAGCGTTGTCCTGTCATCCGGTTCATGGGCAGCAGGTACAGCAGCCGGATATCTCACTGTATATTCAGTTTCAGGTACTTTCCAAGCTGAATCAATCACTGATAATAAAAGCCTCATTACGCCGGGTAGTGCTCTTTCGTCTGGTGCATCCATCCCTCAAACAAATGCAGTCGGCACACCCACAACAACCACAAAAACGACAGCTTACGCTTGTAAATTCTCAAACACAAGCAAACTCGGAGGAGCGTTTTCATACCAGGATTCTGGAAAATATCTAGTTTCCGAGCCTATGGTATTTCTGCCAGCAAATGCCGTTGTAAGTGTAGGCGATACGCTCACAACTACCACACAAGGATTTAATCACACTTATGAAATTACAGCAGTTGATACACTGTATAATTTATTTTTATCATCCATTGACCACATCGAAGCCTCTTTAAAGGTGGTGTCAAAACGTGGCTGATGGATTTACTATAAAAATTGAAGGAATAAAAGAACTGCAAGCTAAATTTAAATCCATTGATTCTGAAATCCAGAAAGCATTATCTCAAGCAGTTTCCGCAGGCGCGGCAGTCGTTGAAAGAGATGCTAAAATACGATGTGCCGTTGATACCGGAACACTCAGGCGATCCATCAGGGAAATGAAACATACGGAAAATGCCGGGAGAATCGAATCTCAGGTAGGGACTGACATTGTTTACGCCCCACATGTTGAATTCGGCACTCGGTATCAAGCAGCGCAGCCATATTTAAGACCTGCACTGGATGAAAATGGACCTGAAATCCAAAGAGCATTCGAGCTAAAACTGAATCAAATTATGATGAGGTATAAGTGACCGTCATAGACGAGGCAGTCAGATCCATTCTTGCAGCTAATACCGAAGTATCTGCACTCGTTGGTACTCGCATCTATCCGGCGGTCCTACCTCTGGATTGCGCACTTCCCGCTTTATCATACTCAAAAATTTCAAACGCCTACAAACAGATTGCAGGAGTCCCGCGTTTTCAGATATCCTGCTGGACTGAAGATTATCTGCAATGTCAGACACTTAAACAAGCCGTTGAAACTGCTTTGGATGGTTATTCAGGCACGGTTTCCGGCATTGAGATTATCAGAATAATACCTTTATCGGCTCCTGATTTTTATGAATCTGAAACAGGAGTTTATCACATCCCCTATGATTTTAAAATAATTTATAGGAAGTCATAATATGGTAACATATCAAACATCCGCACAGCACACTGAAACAATCAGATTTGGTTCTGCAAAGGTCGAAGTTGGGGCCACCGTTGGCGCTCTTACAAACCTGGGATTGGCAGAAGGAATCGAGTTTGTAGAAGAATTCAAGCCCATCGTATTGACTCCCGACAATGCCCCAGAAATAACGGTGGGGGTGAAGGACCACTATGCCACGGTGAAATTTAATTTATGGGAAGTTAACCTCACGAATTTGGCCCTTATCCGTGGTGGAATAGACACTCTCACAAATACAGCAGCCGCGTCGGCATCTGTTGTAGACGAATTGCATACACTATCAGGGACTACCGGGTGCAGACTTGACCACAAAAACGGAAGTGGGGAAATTGTAACCGCGATAACTGTCAAAGATTCAGTCGGTACGTCAACTATACTAAACACTGATTATGTATTATATTTAGACAGTGACGGGTATACATGTATTGCAAGAACCACTGGCAGCACTGTGATTACCACAGGAGAAACCGTTAAAGTGAGTTATACTTACATTCCAAACGCGAGTATTACGCTTTCCTCTGGCGGTCTTAATACAATCTCTGCAAGGGTTGTAAGAATCACAAACACCAATTCAGCCGGGAAAGTGTTCAGAATCACCATTTATGCGGCTAAAAATCAGGGTGGGATTGAACTCAAACTTCCAGCAGATGACGCTGACGAGTCACTGGCTGCACCGATTGAATTGAAAGGCATTGTTGACACCACTAGAACCGCAGGCGACCAACTCTTTGAGATCTACGATGAACAGGGCGTGAGCGCATAACTGAATTAATGAAAGATTTTGATATTCTAGCACCTCCAAAACGAACCGCAAAAATAGGCGGGGAAGAAGTAGACGTTACTTTCATTCCTGCTAGAGCCGCTCTTGAGTTTATCAACTTTTCAAAAAAGCATGATGTCAAAAAGTTGGAATCACTCTCAGAGGAAAACCTAGACCTTGATATCCTGGGTGACACTCTTGATATTGTCGCTATGGTTTGCCAGCGATCCAACAAAACGATAACTAAAGAATGGATGCTCGATAACTCCGATATGGTCACATTAATGGCATTCGTGCAGTACGTGTTCGCCTCGATAAACAAAACAAGTGTAGAAGCTGAGGATGACTCAGGAGAGGGCGGGGAATCAAAAAACTGAGTATATGGGAGATAATGGCTCAACTGGGAATTATGTATTCCTGGGCAACGCCTGATTATCTCCTTGATTTTATGTCACTCGATCAGTGGATTTTGTACCACCGAAACGGATGGAAAGCAAAAAAGATAGATTCTCAAGTATTTTTCGGAGTCCTTGGTGAGATATTATCCGGTGATGAAAAAAAGAACGTGGAAACAGGATTAGATGAATTTAAAAAGTCTCATCCTGAAGGACTATTAAAAGACGGTGCTTGGCAGGTTTCGAGGTAATAAATGGCAGTCGGTGAACTCGTAGTTTCCATTATTGGTGATATGAAAGAACTAAGTAAAACATTTGCTCAAGTTCAAACCGATATAGGAAACGTGGGGACAAAACTTTCCAGCATTGGCAAGGGCATAAGTTCAGCCGGTGCTGGAATGACTGCCGGAATAACTGCTCCTATTATTGCAGCAGGTGCAGGAATAGCACTTGTAACCAAACAGGCGGTTGATTTTGAAAAATCAATGGCTGAGGTTTTCACACTTCTCCCCAATGCCTCTTCATCGTCAATGGATTCAATGACTCAGGATGTACTCGCATTTTCCAAAGAAATGGGTGTAACGACTGACCAGGTGGTTCCTGCCCTCTATCAAGCGATTTCCGCGAGTGTCCCCCCTGAAAATGTTTTTGATTTTTTGACAATTGCACAGAAAGCGGCGGTTGGCGGCGTATCAGACCTAACTACTGTGGTGGATGGACTTAGTTCAGTCGTCAATGCTTACGGATCTGACGTTATCACAGCCGGGGAAGCATCTGACCTGATGTTTACGGCTGTGAAACTTGGAAAAACCACATTTGGGGAATTATCAAAAAGTCTATATGAAGTAATCCCTACCGCATCATCACTTGGGGTTGGATTTGGAGAAATCACAAGCGCATTAGCGGCGATGACTGCACAGGGAACTCCTACCCGTGTTGCCACGTCCCAACTTAGACAACTCCTCGTTGAACTCTCAAAAGAAGGGTCAGCGGCTGCAACTACATTTGAAAACCTTGCAGGGAAATCATTTGCTGAATTTATCGCACAGGGTGGCACTCTTAACGAAGCTATTCAACTCATGGGGGATAACCTGGGAGAAGTAAGCCCTGATCTCGAACAGCTTCAAAAAGCAATGGAAGAACTTCAGGACCCTACTTCCGATCTGTCGCAACAGTTTGAAATGATTGCAGGAAAATCATTTAAACAGTTTCAGATTGAAGGAGGGAATGTAGAAGATGCCCTGAAACTTATGGGGGTAGAAACTGGGGATGTCACCGAAAGGATGTCTGATTATTTCGGTTCAGTTGAAGCCGGAAACGCGGTTCTCTCGTTGACTGGAAAGGGGCAGGCACTCTTTACAAACGCCCTGGGAGAATCTGAAAAAGCAGCAGGGGCAACCGAAAAAGCATATAAAACAATGAGTGATACGTCCACTCAATCACTCAATGAAGTAAAAGCTACATTTGCGGCATTAGCGATAGAAATGGGTGATAAATTCATTCCTATATTGGAAGACACGCTGGTTCCTCTAATAACTGATACTCTCGTTCCTGCTCTTGAATTTGTAATTCCACTCATCGGAAGTATGGCTGATATTTTCAACAGCCTCCCACGGCCTATCAAAGTTGCTGCTCTTGGATTTATTGCTTTTATAGCCGCACTTGGCCCTATACTTGTTGTAATCGGAGCTGTTGTTTCAGCCGTTGGGACATTGGCAACGGCATTCGGGACAGGCGGAGTTCTCGCGGGAGCGGTCACGTGGGTATCTGCTACACTACTCCCCGCACTTGCAACCGCATTAGGTATTATAATTTCTCCAATCGGGCTGATAGTTATTGCAGTTGCAGCCCTCGCATTAGCATGGTCACAGAACTGGTTTGATATTCAGGGAAAAGCCGCTACCGTGTGGGCTTGGCTGAAAACATCGGTTAGCAATCTCCGCACAGATCTATCAACTGCATATACAAACATAGTTGCATCCACGACTACCCTAAAAACTCAGTTCGGAGCAGCATGGCAATCCCTTGTAACACTATATGGCAGCATAAAAGCGGGAATTGTAGCAGTCGCGATGGGGATCTACACGGGACTGCAATCTGTTTATAATTCAATTGTTTCCGCGATTAATGTACTCGTTACCACCTGGCGATCAATATGGGGTACGTTTGTTACTGCGACATCGGCAGCCGCATCTAACGTATATTCAGCACTGGTGACTCTTTATAATTACATCGTTTCAATATTCAACAATGTAAAAACCGCAGCGACGTCAATCCTGGCATCTTGGAAAGGGCACTGGATGAATTTCCAGAGTGCAACCAGTAGCGCATCAGCAGCCGTTAACAGCTTACTTACGGCAATGTATAATTATATAGTTGCGAAATTCAATCAAATAAAGGCGGCTGCCGCTTCTATATATAATTCCTGGGTAACACATTGGAACAGTTTTAAAAGTGCAACATCTTCAGCATCGAGTTCAATAACGAGTACGCTTTCTTCGATGTATTCCAGTATCAAAAGTAAATTTGATTCAATCGTGGCGGCAGTAGTGAGTTTATTAAATTCATGGCGTACACAATGGAACAATATTTATAATCTAATCGTCACGGCTGCCACTAATATAATTAACAAAGTAAAAAGCATTCCTACAGCAATAAAAAGCGCATTGAGTATCAATCTGTACTCAACAGGATCTGGTTTCATCACGAACCTTAAAAATGGGGTTATAAATGGATTAACTAGTCTGTATAATTCGGTGGTCGCTCAAATTAATAAAATAAAATCGACAATAACGAGCGCAAAATCATCACTCACAAGCTCATTATCTAGTTTTTCAAGTTCATCAGCATCATCTCTTGGTAAATCACTGTCCACTGCTATAACAGCAGCTGGAGCAAAAGCCAAAGTATCCCTCGCAGAAGCCGCAAGTGGGTTAAAAAGACTCACACCCAATTCACCTGCGAAAGAGGGCCCTTTCAAAGAATTGCCAAATTGGGACGCGGTATTCCTCGATCCATTGGAAGCTTCAATTTCAAAGGTTCGAAAACTATCCGTCCCCCTTTCAAGTGCTCTATCAAGTGTGAAAAGTCCAATTGACGCAGGTTTATCATCTGGACTAAACACAGTGTCGACGGTTTCTAACTCATCAACAAATTACGAAGGGAGTAAATACAGTATAGGCCCCAACTATGTAAGAAATGATAACGATCTACAGGCAATAATAAGCGCGGTGAAATACTCAATAGCTGATGACCGGCGAAGGAAAGGGATATTCTCATGAGTTCAGTAACTTTTGCCGGAGTAACTCTTAAAAACTGGCAAACTCCGAAAAAATCACTAACGCGAGCAACAAAAGAAACAGGGCTCCTCTCTGAAAATATCCATGTTTCAAGGTCCTCTAAAGTTGTTCAGTTCCCAAAAACATTTCAATGTTATGCGGAATCTACCATTGAAATGACGGCAGTAGAGGCGCTTATTAATGCGGATTATTCCACTCTCGCAATAGATGGGGTGGATTATCCTGACTGTTATGTGCACCAGATCTCGGACATATGGCAGGTGACAGAAGGGGCTGGAATGTGGACATATTCAATAGAATTCAGGCAGGCGGATGTATATTGACCGTGACAACTCAAAAACAAGAATGGGTGATAAAATCTTGGCATGGACTACTAATAAAAGAGAAGTTCATCCTGAATGAAGACGGAACTGAAACCGACTTACTAGAAAATTGTGAACCGTGGAGAAAAAAAGAATTAAAAGTTTTGAGGGTATGAAATGGGAACAATAACAGGGACCGGTTTAGATGTAATGGCATATTTACTGAGCGACTACTTCACATATGTTGCAAACGGCACAGGTACAACCGCGGAGGCAACCACAGACACATCACTTGCGGCTGAAAATACCTTATATGGATCCGCACGGAAAACAGGGACGGTTACATTTTCGAGTGATAAAACTGGCACTACAATATGGAATGTACTATTTTCATTTACGGATACCGTGATTGTTCGTGAATATGGTATTTTCACATCCAGTAGTGGAGGATCAATGCTTTATCGCCGTGTTCTCTCTGCAAATCGGACTTATCAAGATGCGGATAGCATGGAACTTACTATTACTCACACGTTCGCGAGGTCATGATTATGGCACTAACAAAAACCCCTACCACCCTTGTAAATAATCAAACTATCGCGGCAAATAGCACATATTCTTCGACTGTCGTGATTGATTTATCCGGTGCAATTGACTTTTATATAGGATACTCGATGTCGTTTAATGCATCCTCCATAGCAGGGGCAAAAATCGAGTTATTTGCGGACCCCACTGGCGCAAATGCGAGCTATACCATAAGTGCATATGATGATGCTGTAGACTCCTATGATATCGCAGTTGACGCGGGGCACACTGCAAAAGGAGGCGCCCCATTTAACCGCAGTGCAAAATATGCAACGGTGAAAGTCACAAATCTTAGTACGACTCAATCAATAACCGCATGTTATGTTTATGGAATTGTTCAGGCTCAATCGTAAGGGGTTGAGATCACGGTTTCAAAACATCTGGCATGGAAATATTGTTACAGTATAATCATAAGTTCCCCCTCGGCGACTGATGGGTTTCAAGGGACTATAACGCTTTCATATCGCCCAGGGATGCGGTCAGACTTTCGGGACATTCGGTTTGCTGACAAATCCGGTACAGAATTAAAACATTATAAAGAATCATACACTGCATTTTCAACGGCGAAATTCTGGATCAAACTCCCTGCAAACGAAACAAAAATTATTATGTATTATGGGAACGGAGGGGTTGCATCTGCAAGTTCGGGCTCCGACGTTTTCGAGTTTTTTGATGATTTCTTAGGAACTTCTATTGATACATCCGTGTGGACAGTGGGAGGGAGCGGAGGAACTGTATCCGCATCTATCCTCACACTGCAACATTCCTCACTCAGTGGGTATATTGAAAGCAAATCGACATTTGCCCCAAACTCATTAGTTGAGATCCGGGCTGGTCACAAATCTGGTCAGCGGGGTCCACTCGGATTCCGGAACAATACTACTCAAAAAGCAGCAGCATGGCAAGGGGCGGCTGGCATCCTTACAACTGACCACATGTTTGCACACAACGGCTCGTCAGGAGATTGGGACGACGATGGCGCAGACCGATCCGGGTATTACTATATTTACGGAGTGGCACATATCGCATCCGGGCCGAAGTATTACGTTAATTATTCATACCGGGGACAAATTACAACTACTATCCCAGGCGCGGTTAATCTCCCGATTGAGATTTATTCTTATTATTCAGAGGGATATGTCAAAGCTGATTGGGTCAGGATTAGAAAATATTCAGCAACAGAGCCGACTCTCTCACTTGGACTCAAATTTATTCAGACTAATAATGGTTTCCTCCAACAGCATGATTATATTTCAGATTCTGTTGTAACATATAGTTCAGTTGATGGTAGTATAAAGGATTCATTTTTGGACCCCGTTTCGACATATATTTTGACTACTTTCGCAATCGGGCAACCTGATGAAATACCAGACGATATAACCACATATACATCAACCGCGGATACGATTACAGATAGGACAAAATTGAGAGACTACTCTCTGGTTTCCTGCACGGTTTCAAAAACAATAGATGATGCCTATATGCAACTATCCGCAGAATTCGCAGATACCAACGTTCCCCAAAGGGGGGTATCTGTAAAACATTATGGCGTTGACTCAATCGGAAACGAGACTCTCATTTTCATGGGGAAAGTGATCTCAAATAGTCCCTCATTGTTTTCATATTACAAAACTAATACTATGGTCGCAGCAGACAACAGCAGGAATCTAGCTGTTCAGCCGATCCCCTGGAACTGGCAGGTAATAAGCCTTGAAGGCGATTATAGCACCTGGGCATTGTGGCTGGCTGCAATCGTAGATTATGATCATACCGGAGTAAATGTAATTCGCATTATAGATTCAGATATGCCAGACCATCAGTTTTCATTTGATCCCAAAACGACAAGATGGGAAGCTATTAAAAAAATATGCGATTACTGTGGACTGATTCCTAATATTAAATTAATTACAGTTGGAGTTCAAACATACCCTGGTTTTTATGCGGTTCCAGCTTCGGAAATAGACCAAACTTCAGGAGGGTTTGACCTCCCAACCCCGATTCGATTTTCGGATAAAAATATTATAACTTTGGTTGATCAGCCTAAAATCGTAGAAGAACCTGACGAATTTTATAATACGGTTGTGGTTTATGGAACTATAAGCTCAACTGGAGAAACTACAGTATCAAAAGCATATACTCCCGATGTATACCTGGGAAATGTAAAAGAGAGAGTTTATACAGTTAATGATAATACAATCGAAGAAAAGGGGAGTACAGCAGAAATCGAGGCTATAAAATGGCTACTTTATTTTAATACACCCCGTGCAACCGTTACAGTCAAATTTATTAAAAGATTTGATTTTGAATTATATCAAAGAATTGCATTTTCAGGGGATTTCCCTGCGGAAATCAGGAAACTATCAAGCTCATCGCAACTCGTTTATGTGGTATGTTGTGACCCCATAGACGAACTCAACAGCACCCACACAATAACAGTTTCAGGGGTTCCTACTCCAAACTGGTTAAGAGTTGCAGGAATTAAATATAACAGTGCCGTCAACGACGAAACCATAGAACTAACACTTGTAACTGATTATATTTATAGTTCGGCGGATTGGACAATTTCTGAACCTTATAATCTTTATATTGCACCTGGATATAGAAAACCAGTTTCGGATGATAGCTCTGCAACAATTCAAAATGTGGTAAATAATACAGTCGAAAAACAGTTAACTCCTGAAATTTGTACGGTCCTCTCGAAAAACGAGGAAAACCTTACTATGGTTGTTCAAACACAGTCTGGAAAGTTGGTGACGGTGCGTTATGGCTGATCCTGGCGACATTGGGATAATGATGTATTCAACTGATCATTATATTTTTAATGAGCTTCAGGATGTTGAAATCGAAGAAACCGGGTTACTTGTCCCTCTTGTAAATGGAGAATATAGGGTCCTGAAACTAGCTTCTTCTATTGTAGCCGGTGCGCAAGTGACGATAGTTCACGATAATAAAAATAATTATTATGCTGTTCAATAAATGGTGAAAAAACTATGAAAATGAAAATAATAATAATCGGATTATTAATCTGTTTTGCAATGACTATAACTGCACAGGCAATCCCCGGATATCCAATTCCCACCGATCCCGACGGTGACGGGATTTATGAGGATCTCAATGGAAATGAAATATTCGATTATGACGATGTGGTCGTATATTATGATAATATGGAATGGATAGAAAAGAATATGCCAAGAGCACCGTTTGACTTCAATCATAACGGGCTGATTGACTTTGATGATGTTGTATGTATTTATGACATGCTTTAACGGGGGATGATCAATAACCCCGAATTCGTTTTTTTTGCTGCTACCTCTACCCCCCTGGGATAAAAAGAGGGTAGAAACACATAGTCCCTTGTTTTTGTAGTTATTTTTAATCTCCAATCCCCTTTTTGACAAGTGTTTCGAGTTTCTCAAGTGCCCCCTCAATCCCTGCATAATAATCTCGTATTCCGTCATTGATCCCGCCATTATCTACACATTTATGGACTAAAACATGACAACTCGGACACAGCGCAATTAAATTATCTTCATCGAATGACCCGCCGAGTGAAACGGGTGTTTCGTGGTGGATCTGCAAAATCTCAGTAAGTGGATTCCCGCATAGTTCGCATTGTGTTGATTTCATTTGCATAATTCTCTGTTTTGAACATCTAGTAAAATCTCTTCGTATTCCTGATCCAAATGTTAATTTTTTGATATCAGCATGAGTTGTTAATTTTAATTTCGCTTGAACCGTTTTGTAATTCAGATACATATTTCTTGCCATTTGGCACTTGATCGTACTGCACGGATCAAATGTTTTTAGGAACTCTATACAATCTGAATTTTCTTTTATGAGTGCTGTTACATATTGACCTCTGTGTTCTTGTTTCATTGTCGTCGCCCCTTGTTTTTATTGTTTATTTTACTTTATTTATTCTCAAAACCGTCCTTACATACTCCATCCCTGTGCCTTCTACATTGTTTAAATGTACAATCACCCATTAACTGTTCAGGGACATTAACTCTGAGCCAATTGGCGCAATCACCGCATGTTTTAGAGGACATGATTAATCATCCGTTTCCTGATCGTCCTCTTCTTTAATTCCACCCTCGCAGTCATGTTTATGAGGGCAATCTCCACAGGAATCCCACATACAAAGCCCCACGTATTCAAAATTGTCAGTTTCGGAGGACATTTAATAAACCTCCTTGGTACATCTCATCCCGCACCTTTCAAACACTTCTATGAGCTTCTGAGCATCTTCTTCGGTGTCCCTGCAATACACCGTTGAGCCAGTTGTTAGGATAATCATACTGCAACCCCCCTAAAAATTAGATTGTCTGGAATACTCCACCGTTCATCTTCACGGCTGTATTCCATTCCTTCTTAGTTGCAAATCTCCACTTGTATTCATATGCCTTGTATTCTTCATTTACAAACGATCTTCCAATGAACCCATTTTCTTTCAGGGATTCATCAGTTGCGAGTTTTGGTTTCTCAATGAAAAACATTCTGTCCTTGACTTCAAGGTTTTTAACGTGTTCTTCGATCTGTTCTTCTTTCAGGAAGACCAATCCAGTGTGTGTTTTCTGGGCCATTTGTCTCAACCTCTTATGTTACTACATTACTATATACAACGCCATAGTATATATAATTAACTGATATAACATAATCAAAAACATATATCACTTTCTCACGACTAACACGATATACTCATTTTCTCCATCTTCCCATGTTCTAACGCCTGTAACGGTCATTCTGTTATCTGTTCCGGCTCCTAATCTGCCATTGAGTACATCTTTGATGCACAGATCAGGCAGACTTTCTATAAATTCATCTACTCTTTTATGGCCGGCTTCTTCTTTTGTGGATCTCCTGCCGAGAACTGAGCATTCACGGGAGCAGTATTTTTTATGAGGTTGTGTAGGAGGGATCTGGAATAGTGCCCCGCATACTGGACATGTTTTTTCAGTCATTTGTTAAGTTCCTCTTCGCATTCTTTGCATGTTCTATATTCGCCTTTTATAGTTGAATAAATATAATAAGTGGTTGGTTTTCCGCAGGACCAACACACTGTTTGATTAGGTTCAGGCATTGTCACCATGTATGATTTTGCGTTCTCTTCGTTGTCCCGTCAGGCATTGCGTATACTGTCACTATATCAGTATTGCACTCTTCGCGTGGGTCTTCACATTCAACGGGATGACTTTCAATAATCTGTGGTTCTCCGGTTTCCTTTGCCTTCTGGAATATAGGATTTTCCTTTGCTTCTTTGGCTGCTTTCTTCTCTGCCTGCTTATTTTTCTTTTCCTCTATAATCCCATTGTAGATTTTCATTACAGTTTCATGCGATACGAGGTTCTTTTCATCTTCTTTTCCAAAGAGATCATATGCACCAAACTTATGTACTTTTTCAAGCGTGTCCTTGATCTCTTCGAGATCCGGGCGGAATTCCCATCCGAGTTCAGTGTTCGGTGAGATATACAGATTCCCGGTATCGCATCCGGTCCACCATCTCCATGTTTCAGGATCGTTCTTAGCTTCTTCTATGACTTTATTCAATTCTTCGTCGTGTGTTTTCTGTATATAATCCAGTGCTTCAGGGAGCATAGAGCTGAGTACATTGCCCTTGAATTTGTAAGCTTTTGCGATGTTGCTATATTGACTGAATTTTATTCCAGTTACTCCGTTTTCAGTTTTTATGTCATGGATACAAAAACCAGATTCTGCTTTAACTGGTTTATAAAGAGTGAGTTTAAACATTGGTACACTGTGCCCGTTAATGTTTCCAATTCCAGTAAATTCAATTTCGTACTTTTTCCTTGAGTCCTCGAATTCCATATCTTGTTCTCTCCTTGTTAGGCTCTTATGCCTTGTACAATTACTATATACAACGGCATACTATATATAAGTAACTAATAAAAAGAGGATTAAAAAAAACTCCTCTCTTGAATTTCATAAGATGTCCTTCTGTCCACAGTCCGTGAATCTGTAACATATGGGTTATTTCTTGCAGCCATATCAGTTATTACCTCTTGCCTGACTGATTCCCACACATCAGATGATATTTTCCTTGTAAATGAGATCATATTATACTGAGTATTAAGAGCAATGTCATAATGACCCTTCATATCTTCCACAAGACAATCTATTACTTTTGTGACTGCTTCTTCGGTGGGACCATCCGTCCATGTAACACTTACATTTGATCCAAGGCTATAAGTTGATGATTTTACACTGAATTTTACTTCAGGGAACATTGCTTTAATTTCTGCTCTTATATGTTTTGCTCGGTCTGCCGCTTTCAGATATTCCATGCTCGTCTCAACCTTTTATGTTACTACAGTTATTATATACAACGCCATTGTATATATAATTAACTGATAACGGTTATGTATCCAAAAAAGTATATAATAGTTGAAACATATATTGTAATTATATAATGTTACACGACGAATACAATATTCTACTTCTTAACTAATTAAAGGGTGGTTGGGTGACTGATTTAATATTGACAAAAGGAACTCTAAAACAGTCTAGTTTTGATAAAACCGGCACAGGAAGTCGATATGACTCAATCATTCTTAATGAATCTTACATAGTAGATTCCCCGCTTGAGATCTACTCAGGGACCACAATAACAGGCTCAGGAACCATTACTCTCATTGATAATGCATCGACTTCTGAATTTCCCTCAATGACTCCGGTTTTTTCAGGAGATAACGTCAGTGATATATCAATATCGGGCGTGACTTTTGATGGCAAAGATAAATATCAAACCGTACATCACGGACAGGGATTTCATAATTTACTCGGATTTACGGACTCTTCTAATATTTCAATAACAGGCATCACCGCGGGAAACAGCCAGGGAGACATTGCACGGATTACTGACTCTTCTGATATTGTTTATTCCGGCAATACAATAAAACGATGTGGGCACGACGGACTGTATGTGGATAGGTGCTCTGGAGTAGAAGCATATCAAAATACCACATACACGCGGGCAAATTCAGCATTGAGGAGCAAGGGGTCAGCCAACGTTGCATTCCATGATAATACAATTTTTGGAACAAGTGAAGCGTATTCCCCCGGTATTCAGGTCGAAAATTCAGAAGCAAATGAAACGACATCGGGAGTGTCAATTTACAAGAATGTAATCCGAAATACACTTGGTCCCGGAATATGGGCAGCCGGTCACACAGCTACGGACATCAATGCTGCATCCGGATTATTGATTAGGAACAACCTAATTTGTTCCTGTGGTCTAATGCCTGCCGGAAACGCCATTCCAGGCGTGGGAGGGATGGTTATCGATGGCTGGAATGATGTACTGATCCAGAATAATACTATTGATTTTTGCCGTGGCTACGGTATCCTGTTTGGTAGATATTTGACGAACTCAAATTCATCGGGATACAAGGCAACTGTTTCAAGAAATATCATAACAAATACTCTAAAAAATAACATCGGCACTCAGGGAGTAGGGATCGCAAACCACGGCAGATATTCAGTAGATATTTCTGAAAATTGTTATTATGGGAATGTCGATAATGGACTCACAGGCTCGGCCCCTGTCGTCTCAGATCCTCACTACGGGGATAATTATGTATTGATGGATGATTCTCCTTGTATACTTTCTGATTATGTTATGGGGGCTTACAATGCATCAGGCAGCCCTCTGAAATTTGAAGTGACATGGACGCAAGAAGATATTACCAATTTTATAATTAATTTGAGTCAAAAAAACGGAACGGTGTGACGATGGAAACGGTTATTGATAATTCGCGAAGTTGGACTACGCGGTATGCAAAATACGACGAAGACGTGAGGAATCATGTACAGAAGACGGTTGAACTTCCTGGTGTTGCTGGATCTCAAATAAAAATAGAACACCTTAGTTTGGATCTCGCAACTGAAAAAGCAGGTGCAAAAGCGTCAGTATTAATTACTGCTGAGACTGCGGGAAAAGATACAATTTTGGCAGAATTTACGGAAACCGGGATTACATACAAAACAAAGGAAGCTGATGTTTCTTTTATTGCAGAAGATGGACAGTCTGTAACTCTCAGATGGCATCTTAAAACGGCATCGAGTAAAGCTTGGATGATTGTTATTTCATATTCATATTCAATTATCCAGGTGGAAGAAACTGTAGACGATCCTGTAGAGGTTCCCACTGAAGAACCTGCGGAAGATACCACAGAATCAACTGACGAAAATTGCATAATCACGATAAAATGTAGTCTGGACGGGGATCTAAAAAAGCTCGTTGATGATTTAAAATTGTATATCGGAGAGCGTAATATAGAGATATCTATAAAAACGTGAGGTGGACCATGTGTATGGACTGCTTTCGGACACTCGGAGGTATACAAAGGCAAAGAGTAGACAGAGATCAGATAAAACGTTGTGATAATTGCAAGTACTTCTCAGAAAATAAAGATTTTTTCGTATTTGGGGACTGCGAAATTACGGAACGAGAGGTTGCAAAAAATCACCTGTGCGAACATTGGATTAGAAAACAATAACAGGGTGATAAAAACGGACATTCAAGACAATCAAGTAGTGTTGGGGGCGATGCTTTGTTTAGCGGAACTTGAAACAGTTGCCATGTTGACCGACCATGATGGGGCGTTTTTCATGCCAATCGCGGGGTTGATCTGCGGGATAATAGGTGCGAAGAGCGAGAAAATACAAGGAATCCTGAACAGGCGACCATGACAAACAGTGTGGTATTCCTGCGACAAATTAGAAAAATGTATGGAGTGCCTGCTTTTCATGGGATGAGAGTAAAAACACGAACCGGAGAACTTGGAATTATCGACGGGGCCGATGGATTCACGTTGAGAATTTATATCAATTATAATAAACCATTTATATATATAACACCTGATAATATTAGTTTTATAAAAACATTGGAGCGATAAAAATGGATTGCATTGGAATGATAGTAGGTTTTGGAACAGGCGCTCTTGCAATAGGCGCTGCACTGTACACATATGCAAAATCTCAGAATGTCATATCTCAGACAACTGCTCTGGAATTAGAGACTGTTAAGGCGGCTTACAGTGACCTACAGGGAGATATCCACGGGGCAGTCGGTCAGATCTCTCTCACGGAGATTGCTGTGATTCTGGGGCGAGCGAGAGAGCTTGCGGTGGAGGGTTTCACGGCGGCAGAAGCTCAGGAACTTGGTGTAATGATTGTGGATGCAATGAAAAAGTAATATTTTTTTTTCGATAAAAACAGGAGTGATACATAAGACAGAAATATCACTTTGTATATTTTTATTTTTATATTTCTAGGTTAGGGCAAAAAAAGACAATAGAACGGTGAACAATATTTATGTAAGCAGTTATATTTAACTGTTTTTATTTTTGGTGGATCTTCAAAAGTAAATAACAACTTTTTTAAACTGTGGCAAATAATACCTCCGT
>Ga0172381_10000948_pt1 | contig 35936 bp, 37 predicted proteins | sample Leawel6488metaG_FD_119754 | JGI IMG/M metagenome (GOLD analysis project Ga0172381, IMG submission 119754) | Leachate microbial communities from a municipal landfill in Southern Ontario, Canada - Leachate well 64-88 metaG | ecosystem: Engineered > Solid waste > Landfill > Unclassified | place... | reverse complement strand
GTGAAACGCTGCAGCGCCTATGATAGTTGAGGGTCTCCCTCCGCGAAAGTCGGTCACCGCCAGACACCTATACCCAATAACCCCGCCTCAGAATTATCGAGGCGGGGTTGTTTTTTTGCGCGAATTTAAACGACCTGCCCCGCCGCCTGTCCTGATGCCCATGCCCAGTGGAAGTTATAGCCGCCAAGCCAGCCGGTAACGTCGACCACTTCGCCGATGAAATATAGGCCAGGCACCAGCTTAGACTGCAAAGTGCTGGAACACAGCATGTCGGTATCGACGCCCCCCAGCGTGACTTCCGCAGTGCGGTAACCTTCGGTGCCGCTGGCGATGACGGGCCATGCGTTGATCTGACTGCCGATCAGTCTGAGCTCCGCGCTGCGGTATTGCCGCATGGGCCGGCTGTCGAACCACTGCTCGCACAGGCGCTGCGCCAGCCGTTTCGGCAGTGTATCGCCGAGCACGGTTTTGAGTGCGGCGAGCGGCCGGGCCGTGCGCTGTTCCAAAAGCCAGCCACCTGTATTCTGGTCCGGCAACAGGTCAATATACAGACCATCTCCAGGTTGCCAGTAGGAAGAAATTTGCAGGATAGCCGGACCGCTGAGGCCACGATGGGTGAACAGGAGGCCTCCGCGGAAACTCTGCCTTGCCATACGGGCTTCCACGTCAGGTAACGTGACCCCCGCCAGGTCCTTGTAATGCGCCTGATGGCTACCGCTCAGCGTCAGAGGTACCAGTCCGGGGCGGGTGGGGAGCACATGGTGGCCAAACTGGCGGGCGATTTCGTAGCCAAAACCCGTGGCACCCATGCCGGGAATGGACAGACCGCCGGTGGCAACCACCAATGCTTTGGTCTGTACCTCGCCGCGGGCAGTACGCAGGCTGAAGCCTTCCGCTGTTTTGTGAATGCGTTCTATGCTGAAGCTGGTTTCCATGGTCACGTCGGCTGCGGCGCATTCATCTAGCAGCATCTGTACGATCTGCCTGGAGGAGCCATCGCAGAACAACTGGCCAAGTTCTTTTTCGTGATAGGCGATACCGTGTTTCTCCACGAGTGCGATGAAGTCCGCGGGTGTGTAACGCGCCAGTGCTGACTTGGGGAAATGGGGGTTGCTGCAGAGGTACTGGCTTGGCGTTACCCCTAGATTCGTGAAATTGCAATGGCCGCCGCCGGACATCAGAATTTTCTTGCCAACCTTGTTGGCATGGTCGACCACCAGAACGCGCCGTCCGCGGCGGCCGGCCGCGATCGCGCACATGAGCCCGGCGGCGCCTGCGCCGACGATCAGCACATCCATCTTCACCGATTCACCGCTGACTCAATGTGTGACACGGCTTTTATTTTGGTTGATTCCCATGATTTTTGTCGCCTTGCTGATAGCACTCGAACATTGATCTCGGATTCCTTGCTGCAGGCAACCCGGTTCAGAAAAATCGGCTTCTTCTCGTCCTTTTGTTTTGCCATGATGACGAATACTTGTACATTCTCAAAGAGAATTGTTGGCTTGTCGCCCCATCCTGTCCTGCCAATCCATCCCGCCCACTTCCTTGACAATACCAACCGGTCGGTCTTAGATTGGGCCATGCTGAAAATATTAGGGGGCCTGAATGGAAGTTGTTACTGCTGTAAAAAATCGCCGCGCCGTAAAAACCTTTGATCCGAATCATAAAATGTCCGATGAAACCCGACGGGTGCTGCTGGAGACAGCGGCGTTGGCACCCAGTGCATACAACATTCAGCATTGGCGGATCGTGGATGTGCGGGACCCTGCGCAGCGGGCGGCCATTCGGGAAGTGGCCTGGGGTCAGGCGCAGGTGACGGACGCTTCGGCGCTCTATGTGCTGTGTGCAGACCTCAATGCCTGGCAGAAGGACCCGCAGCGGTACTGGGCGACATCGCCGCAGCCGGTGCAGGATTTTTTGCTGCCGAAGCTGGACGAATACTATCGCGGTAAGCCGGAAGTGGCGAGGGATGAGTCGATGCGCACTCTGGGTATCTTCGGCATGACCCTGATGCTGGTGGCGCAGGATCTGGGTTACGACTCCTGTCCCATGGACGGGTTTGATTTCGACGCGGTGGCAAAGATTATTCGTCTGCCGGCAGACTTTGCCATCGGCTATATGGTGGCGGTCGGCAAGGGTACGGGTAAAGCCTGGCCGCGTAACCGGGAACCTATGGAGCATCTGGTATATCTTGATCATTTTTGAGTTTTGGGCAGATCGTCGCAGGAAATTGCTCTATACTGTTAACTCATCATACGGAGCAGGTGACCGCCTGCGGGAGAGTGGAAAATGCCTGTCAATGAAGGGACTGCGGATCGGGTTCTTCGCGTGATCGTAGGATTGGCCATTATTATAGTGCTGGCGGTTTTTCTGCCGGGCGCTGAGAAGTGGTGGGCGCTGGTCGGCTTGGTGCCGCTTATTACCGGGCTTACCGGTTTCTGCGCACTATATACCCTGCTGGGCATCAAGACCTGCCCGATAAAACCGCCCGCAAAATCCTGATCCTCTGTGTGCTGTTTCACGGTTCGTTCGGGCGCCGTGTAAAAAGGCACGGCGGCGGCCGCGCCTTTCTGGTAAACCTACGTGGATGCAGGGCGTCGGCTCTTACGAATTCATTGGGTAGCTATCCCAGAGTGCGCAAATACCTTGACATCTGCCCCTATCGTCGCTAATCTCCCGCCCCTCAGTGAAAAACCCGAAGCCGGAGTTGTGTGATGAAGACCTATTCTGCCAAGTCTCATGAAGTGCAAGGAGACTGGTTCGTGGTGGATGCCACCGATAAAGTTCTGGGCCGCCTCTCTTCGGAGTTGGCCAAACGTCTGCGTGGCAAGCATAAGCCCGAGTACACGCCCCATGCGGATACCGGCGATTATATTGTCGTCATCAATGCCGACAAGATCGCGGTCACGGGCAACAAGGCCAAAGACAAAATGTATTACCATCACACCGGCTACGTCGGCAACCTGAAGAGTGCTTCCTTCGAGAAGATGATGGAGACGCACCCGGAGCGGATCATCGAACTCGCGGTCAAGGGCATGCTGCCCAAGAATCCGCTGGGTCGGGCGATGTTCAAGAAGCTCAAGGTCTATACCGGCTCCGAGCATCCCCATTCGGCGCAGCAGCCGCAGCCCCTGAACGTTTAAGGCGAAGACTTTATGGAACAATATTACGGTACTGGTCGGCGTAAAAGTGCAACAGCCCGCGTGTATTTGCGCCGTGGCTCTGGCAAGATCGTCATCAACAAGCGCACCCTGGAAGACTACTTTGGCCGCGAGACTTCGCGTATGGTGGTCATGCAGCCCCTGGAGTTGACTGGTCATGGCGGCCAGTTCGACATTCTGGTGAATGTCAGCGGTGGTGGTGCCAGTGGTCAGGCCGGGGCGATCCGCCATGGCATTACCCGCGCCCTCATGGTCTATGATGAAACCTTGCGCCGTCCCTTGCGCAGTGCCGGTTTCGTCACCCGTGACGCCCGCGAAGTGGAACGTAAGAAGGTCGGCAAGCATAAGGCCCGGCGTAGTCACCAGTTCTCCAAGCGTTAATTACTCACGCTTCGAACTGCGAAACAAGCCGCCTTCGGGCGGCTTTTTCTGTTACGGATTAGCATCAGGGAGAGGAACATGATTCGCGCAGGTATCGTTGGGGGTACGGGTTATACCGGGGTGGAGTTGCTCCGTCTGCTGCTGCCGCATCCGGAAGTCGAGCTAGTGGCCATCACTTCCCGCGCTGAGGCCGGGCAGCGGGTGGACGAGCACTTCCCCAATTTGCGTGGCCACTGCAACCTGTCCTATACCGCCCCAGATCCCGCCATACTCGGCACCCTGGACGTCGTTTTTTTTGCGACACCCCATGGCGTGGCCATGGACAGCGCTCCGAAACTGCTGGCCAATGGCGTGCGAATTATCGACCTGGGTGCTGATTTCCGATTGCCCGACGCAGAAGTTTTTGCCCAGTGGTACGGCATGGCCCACCGCGCACCCGAGGTGCTGGCCGAAGCCTGTTATGGCTTGCCCGAATACTATCGGGCCAAGGTCAGTGAGGCGCGGCTGATTGCCAATCCAGGCTGTTATCCGACGGCGGTCATCCTCGGCCTTGCGCCTCTATTGGCCGAGGGCTTGCTGCGAGAGGATACGCTGATCGCGGATTGCAAGTCCGGCGTCAGCGGAGCGGGTCGTAGCGCCAAGGTCGGCTTGATACTCCCCGAAACGGCGGATAGCGTCAGTGCCTATGGCGTCAGCGGCCACCGGCACCGGCCGGAAATCGAGGCCGTGCTCTCTGACATCAGTGGGACCCGGCTGGAGTTGCAGTTCACACCGCACCTGATGCCGATGATCCGCGGCATTCATGCCACCCTCTACGGGCGCCTGGCGCAGCCGATGAGCGATGCGGCGCTACAAGACCTGTTCGCCACCCGTTACGCCGGCGAGCCTTTTGTGGATGTCCTGCCCTTCGGCAGTCACCCGGCTACCCGTTCAGTGCGGGGTGCCAACACCTGCCATATCGCCGTACATCAGCCCCGGCCGGGGCAAGTAGTCGTCCTTTCGGTCATCGACAATCTGGTCAAAGGGGCGGCGGGGCAGGCGATACAGAATATGAACCGACTGTTCTCCCTGGCGGAGGACGCGGGCCTGATGCAAATCGCCCTGCTGCCGTAAACGCGCCGTGGTAATCAGCGACAATATAACCTCATGAAAGTACACATATTATTATATATGATTCCGGATTTGTAGCCATTTTCCTACAGCGGGGCAACGTAACCTGCCGAAAAATAAGGCCAATGAGCATGGCACCAATTTTGCTGCGTTCGTCTGCTACGCTCTGCAATCAGTATCGGTAGATGTTCGGACAAAGTCGTGGTACACGATGATCTGCCGATGCCGGAGCCGGGCGAATCACTACCTGATACAAGGAGTTTGATTATGATCAAGTCGTCAGCTTATGGCGTCCGCCATTTGGTACTTGTCGCCACCCTGGCGCTGCTGTGCGGTCTGACCAGCACCGCGGTTCGGGCAGACGATGACATGTCCCTCGGGCTCGCTATTCCGGGGTTGAGCGTATTTCTTGGCAACGGTCTGGGTTACTACGCCCCGCCTCCACCAGTCTATTACGCCCCGCCCCCTCGCCCCGTTTACTATGTGCCTCCGCCCCGCGGCTATTATGTGGCACCTATGCGTGCCCAGATTTATGAGCGCCGTCGCTGGGAGCATCGCGGACCTCCGCCTTGGGCCGGGCGCTGGCGGCACGATGATGACTGGCATCGTTGAATGAAGTGACGAATGCCCGGTCTAACGGATTAGTGGTAGGTACGGGAAAAACAGGAGCAGGACAATGATATCAGGAAACTTCGTAAGTGCCGTTACAGACCGGCGGCGCTGGTTGTCTCCTCTCGCGCTGGTTTTTTGCGTTGTGGCGCTCGGCGGCTGTGCCAATATGAGCCCTACGGGTCAGCGTGCCCTGAGCGGCGGCGCCATTGGCGCGGCCGGTGGTGCGGTTCTGGGTACGGTCGCTGCAGGCAATCCCGCTGTAGGGGCTGCGGTCGGCGGTGCGGTTGGTGCCGGTGTAGGCGCGGCACTCCCCAGTATCGAGCGCACTCTGAACGGCAACTGAAAACAACACCTGCTGCGGCATCGCAAATCTACCCCGGTGCCCGGCCTTGTTTACTGCCGCCCCTGCCGGCAAGTCGGTGCTTATATGCGGGCACTCTTGACGCTTTGCCGCAGCCTGGGCCATCATTCCCAAGATTTTGCTCTCACTCATTCACCTGAGGCCTGTGTCCCTAGTGACACAGGTCCAATGTTTTTTGTCTAGGAGGACCATGGACGCCACGGACCAGAAGCGCCTGTTGCGTGAAATGCTGTTTGCCCGCCGTTTCGAGGAACGCTGCGCGGAGGCCTATCACGAACGCCAGATCGGCGGTTTTTTGCACCTCTATCCCGGTGAGGAAGCCTGTGCCATCGGTGTGCTGGAGAAGGCCCGCACCGGTTCGGACTACGTGGTGACCGGCTATCGCGATCATATCCATGCCCTGAAATCAGGTATGGATCCCAAGGCGCTGATGGCGGAGCTCTTCGGCAAAGAAACAGGCTGTTCCAAGGGCCGTGGCGGTTCCATGCACCTCTTTGATCCCGATGTGCACTTCATGGGCGGCTACGCGCTGGTCGGCGGCCCCTTCCCGCTGGCGGCCGGTTTTGCCAAGGCGATCCAGTTGCGCGGTAGTGACGAAATCTCGATCTGTTTTTTGGGCGACGGCGCCAACAATCAGGGCACTTTCCACGAGACCATGAACATGGCGAGCCTGTGGAATTTGCCGGTGCTCTTTATCTGCGAAAACAACCTGTATGGTATCGGCACTGCCATTGAACGTTCGACGGTGGAGATCAACCAGTACAAGCGGGTGGCACCCTACAAAATCGAGGCGGCGCAGTGCGACGGCCAGGATATCGATGTGGTCATGGACCACGCCGAAAAGGCGGTGCAGTACGTGCGGGAAAAGCGTAAACCCTACTTCCTGGAGTTGATGACCTATCGTCTGCGGGGCCATTCCATGTCCGACTCGGGCGCCTACCGGTCCAAGGAAGAGGTGGAGGAATGGGCGCAGCGCGATCCCATCGGCATCTACAAGCGCCGTCTGCTGGAAGCCGGGGTGGTCAGCGAGGACGAGTTCCACGCCATGGACAAGGCCATACTGGACGAAATCGAAAATGAAATCGTGCGCTTTGCCGCCGAGAGCCCGGAGCCGCGTCTGGAAGATATCGCGCGTTACGTATACACAGAAAAGGAGGCAGGCAGCCATGGCTGAAATGATGTATTGGCAGGGTATCCTGCGCGCCCACGATGAAGAGATGGCGCGGGACCCCCTGGTTTTTGCCATGGGTGAGGATATCGGCGTCGCCGGCGGCACCTACAAGGCGACCAGTGGCCTCTTCGCCAAGTACGGCGAGCAGCGGGTAATCGATACACCCATTTCCGAAAACAGCTACACCGGTATCGGGGTGGGCGCCGCCATGATCGGGGCCCGCCCCATCGTCGAAATCATGAGCGTTAATTTCGCCTGGTTGGCGATGGATCAGCTCATGAACAATGCCGCGAAAATCCATTACATGTCCGGTGGTCGTATCCGTTGTCCCTTCGTGATGCGGGTACCGGGCGGCACTGCGCACCAATTGGGTGCCCAGCACTCGGCGCGCATGGAGAAAGTGTTCATGGGTATTTCCGGCCTGCGGGTGGTGACCCCGGCAACGCCGCGCGACGCCTACGGGCTGTTGAAAAGCGCCGTGCGCTGTGATGATCCGGTAGTGATCATTGAGCACGAGAGTATGTATAACCTCAAGGGCGAGATCCCGGACGAAGAATTTTTTACGCCGCTGGAAGGCGTCGAAGTGATGCGGCCGGGTAAGGACGTCAGTATTTTTGCCTATAATATCAGCGTTCATTGGGCCTTGGATGCGGCGCAGAAGTTGGCTCAGGACTACGGCATCGACGCCGAAGTGGTGGATTTGCGGGCACTCAAACCCATGGATCGGGCCGGTATCGCGGCCAGCGTGCGCAAGACCCATCGCGCCGTCGTTGTCGAAGAAGACGAGGCGCCGGTGGGCGTGGGTTCCGAGGTGGTGGCGATCCTCAACGAGGAATGCTTTTTCGATCTCGATGCGGCGCCGGTACGGGTGCATGCGCTGGATGTGCCTGTTCCGTATAACCGCCACCTGGAGAAGGCAGCCATCCCCAATGCCGGAGAAGTGGTCGCCGCTGTGCGGAAGATGCTGGGCCGGTAAGATTCCGGCAATCCGTTCCCTCCCTAACCCCGGTTTGACTCAACAATGGTGAAATATGGCTGAACCTTACGTCATCAAAATGCCGCAACTTTCCGACACCATGACGGAAGGTGTCCTTGTATCCTGGGAGAAGCCTGCGGGCGCGCGGGTAGAGCGTGGCGACGTGGTGGCGACGGTGGAAACGGACAAGGCCATCATGGATGTCGAGGTGTTCCGTTCCGGTTACCTGGCGGGGCCCCTGGCCGAGGCCAACAGTGTCATTCCGGTGGGCGGGACTATCGGCTATATCACCGATAGCGCGGTGGAAACGGTGGCAGCGCCTGTTCCTGCAGCGCCTGCGGTCGTGCCGACGGGGCCTGCATCCGCTACGCCACCCGCCTCTGAGGGCTATGCGGTGAAGATGCCGCAGCTCTCCGACACCATGACCGAAGGTGTGCTGGTGTCCTGGGAAAAGGCCCCGGGGGACAGGATACAGCGCGGGGATGTGGTGGCGACGGTGGAAACGGACAAGGCCATCATGGACGTGGAAGTGTTCCGTGAGGGCTACCTGTCGGGTCCTTTGGTGGCGGTGGATGCGGTGGTGCCCGTAGGAGAGGCCATCGCCTGGCTAGTGGAGTCGCCGGAGCAGGTAAGCCACGAAAACGCGGTCCATGACGGGGGGCTGCGCCAGACGGACGCTACATCGGCGCCCGTAGCGACTCCCCTGCCTGCCGCCGCCATGTCTGGCCCAGTACCGGGTGCACATCCGGCGCCGCGTCCGCGGCAGGGGGCCGCCAGCCCCTTTGCGCGGCAGTTGGCGGGTCAGCGGGGTGTGGATATCAACGGGCTGCGCGGTACAGGGCCTGCGGGCGTGATCGTCGCCGCAGATGTTCTCGGCGCTGCGGATGGCCATGCAGCCCCGGTTGCGTCCGCCGGCGCTGCCGAGCCCGCGGTGCCCGGTAACGGCCGCGCCATGACGGCCATCGAAAGAGCGATCAGCCAGGCGATGGTCGCTTCCCTGAGCATTCCGGTTTTCCATGTCACCGTGCAGGTCAGGCCCGAGGCGCTGATCCGCGCCGCCAAGGCACACAAGCTTTCCGTCACGGTGGCGATCGCCAAGGCCGCTTCGCAGGCGTTGCACAGACACCCTCTGGTGAATGCCGCTTATCAGCCTGTGGATAAGATTGTCGAACGCAGTCAGCATGACATCGGCATTGCCGCGACTACGGAAGACGGTGGTCTGGTGGTGCCTGTCCTGCGCGGTGTCGAAGGCAAGACGCAGGAACAGTTGCAGACGGAGTGGACCTCATTGCTGGAGAAGGCGCGCAAACGTCGTCTCAGTCCGCCTGAATATACCAACCCTACCTTTACCATCTCGAACATGGGGATGTACGGCATTGCCCAGTTCGATGCCATCGTCACCCCGGGGACGGCGGCCATCATTGCTATCGCCGGGAATGGACCCGAAGGCATGCCCATCACCATCACGGCAGATCACCGGGTGGTCAACGGCGCCGAGGCGGCCCTGTTCCTCAATGACCTGAAACAGGCCATGGAGCATCCCGAGAACTGGCTGGGTAGTGGCGGCCCGGTGATTCCCGAAGGGGATTACGACGTGCAAGTGTTGGTCATCGGCGCAGGCCCCGGCGGCGAAGACTGCGCCCGCGAGCTCGCAGAGAACGGCATCAGGGTGGCCATGGTCAACAATGCGCCCCTGCCGGGCGGTGAATGTCTATGGCGGGGCTGTATTCCCTCCAAGGCCTGGCGCGCTGCTGCGGATCGCATCCGCGACCGCGAGCACGATGCGGCGATGGGCATTGCCCTGGGCGCGCCCAAGCTGGATTGGGCACAACTGGAACAGCATCGGCGCGGTATTCTCCAGACCCGTGGAGAAATGGCCCTGAAAACCGATCAGGGCGTGAAAATTCAGGTTCTGGAAGGCTATGCCCGTTTCACCGGTGACCACAGCGTCGAGATCAGCGGCAAGGATGCGCGGACCCTGACCTTCGGAGCCTGTGTCATTGCTACGGGCGCCCCCGCCTTTGTGCCGCCGATTCCCGGCATTCAGGACGCGTTGAAGAGTGGTGCGGCGGTGACTTCCGATACGGTCTGGAACCTGAAACAGCCGCCCGCGCGCCTCTGCGTCATCGGCGCGGGTGCCATCGGTATGGAAATGGCGCAGATGTTCCACGATTTCGGCGCCGAAGTGCGGGTACTGGAAGCCCTGCCACGGCCGGTGGCCGAGATGGAGAAGGAAGTCGCCGAACAGTTGATGAAGGCCATCGCCCATAACAGCCTGCGTTTGCAGGTGCTGACCGGGGTCAAAGTGACGGAGGTCGCGGGACAACCCGGCCAGTTGGAGGTGCGCTACCAGTCAGGCGACGAGGTGGCGAATTATACCTGTGATCTGCTGCTGGTGGCGACGGGTAAGCGCCCGGATACCAGCGGGCTGAATCTGGCCGCGGTCGGTGTGGCCTTGGGAGATCGCGCCGTCATCGCCGTCGATGCCTCCGGGCGCACCAATGTGCCCCATATCTATGCGGTCGGTGATGTCATCGGCGGCTACATGCTGGCCCACACCGCCGGTCAGCAGGGACGGGTGGCGGCCGCCAGCTTGCTTGGCCACAGCGCCCGTTATGAAGCGGCTAAAGACTGCGGGGTGACCTTCACCCGGCCGCAGTGCGCGTTTGTCGGCCTTTCCCTGGAGCAGGCCAAGGCGGAAGGGATCGACGCGGTCGAGGTCAAGGTGCCCCTGAGCATCGATGCCAAGGCCATGATGACCGGCGAGACCGACGGACTGATCAAGATCGTCGCCGACAAGGTCAGCCACCGTATCGTCGGTGTGCATTTCCTCGCCGATCATGCGGATACCCTGGTGGGTGAGGCGGTGATGATGGTCAGCGCCGGTTTGACCCTGGAGCAGGTGGCTGGCGCCATTCATCCTCATCCGACTCAGACTGAACTCTTCGGCGAAATGGCGCGGCGCCTGTTATCCCGCCTGCGGCGCAGTGCCCGGGCGGCGAGCTGATTGTGCTTGCCATTCCGGCACGGCGCGAGTCTCAGGCTGGGTGCTGTCGTGGCTTGACGCCTGCGCGTAAAAGCGAGCAAAATACTCGGGTATCCACTGGATGAAGCGCTATGGCGCATGGAGCGATGAATAATGAGCACAGCAACGGAAACGATGACGGATCTGGATTCCATTCCCCCGGTCATGACCTTGACACAAAATGCAGCGGACAAAATCGCGTCGCTCATTGAAGAGGAAGGTTCTGACGATCTGAAGCTGCGCGTCTTTGTGACGGGGGGCGGTTGTTCCGGTTTTCAGTATGGCTTCACTTTCGATGAGAATATGAACGAAGGTGATACGGAAGTGCATCAGTTGGGTGTGAGTCTGCTGATTGATCCCATGAGTTATCAGTACCTGGTCGGAGCGGAGATTGACTACAGCGAGGGATTGGAAGGCGCGCAATTCGTCATCAAAAATCCCAACGCAACGACCACCTGCGGTTGCGGATCTTCCTTTTCGGCCTGATCGCCGATTGGTACGGAAGTGCCCCGAGGGGAGGCTGACGGCCTCCCTTTTATTTTGCGGGCAGGTTATGATGATCCGGCGGCTTGTCGTCCGAAAGCCTTCGTGCAGGATGCTGCCCGCGAGCAGTGCCCCGGCTGGCGGCGACCGCCGCAGGTCCGGGCAGTCAAACATCAGAATGATAAAAGGAGTTCTGTATGGCGGAACCGAACTTTGCGCCAGGTCTGGAGGGTGTGGCTGCAACCCAGTCCAGCATTTCCAACATCGATGGCGCGGCCGGCCTGCTGAGTTACCGTGGTTTTGCCATTGCGGATCTTGCGGCACACAGCAGTTTCGAGGAGGTGGCGCTCTTGCTGCTGGATGGTGCCCTGCCCGGCGCTGCAGATCTGGAACGCTTCGACCACGGTCTGCGTGCGCACCGCCAAGTCAAATATAATGTCCGGGAAATCATGAAGTTCATGCCCGTGACCGGACACCCGATGGATATGCTGCACTGCGCCGTGGCCAGTCTGGGCATGTTCTACCCGCAGCAGGAGCTTTCCGACGCTGAACGCGGAAATACGCTCCATTTGGACGCCATGGCGATGCGGATTATTGCTCGCATGCCCACCATTGTCGCGATGTGGGAGCAGATGCGTTTCGGCAATGATCCTATTTCTCCTCGCCCGGATCTCAGCCATGCAGCCAACTTTCTCTATATGCTGTCGGGTCGCGAACCGGATCCGGTACACACCAAAATCCTCGACTCCTGCCTGATTCTGCATGCCGAGCACACCATCAATGCCAGTACCTTCTCGGTGCTGGTGACCGGATCCACCCTGACCAATCCTTACCATGTCATCGGGGGGGCGATCGGAACCCTGGCCGGTCCGTTGCATGGTGGTGCCAATCAGAAGGTGGTGGAAATGCTGGAAGAAATCAGCTCCGTCCAGCAGGTGGGTGCCTATCTCGACAGGAAGATGGCCAACAAGGAGAAAATCTGGGGCTTCGGGCATCGCATCTACAAAACCCGGGATCCGCGCGCAGTGATTCTCAAGGAGATGATGGAGGATATGGCCAGTCGTGGAAATCTGCGTCATAGCGGCCTCTTTGAAATCGCTATCGAAGTGGAACGCCAGGCTACGGAGCGGCTCGGCCCCAAGGGGATTCACGCGAATGTGGATTTCTACTCGGGCGTGCTGTATCACGAGATGGGCATCAAGGCGGACCTTTTTACGCCTATTTTTGCTATGGCTCGTTCTGCGGGCTGGCTGGCCCATTGGCGGGAGCAACTGGCGGATAACCGGATCTTCCGGCCTACGCAGGTGTATACAGGGGAACAGGATCGACGCTATGTTCCTGTGGCGCAACGTATTTAGGAAAGACGCATGACGGAAGTAATACGGGATATTCCTTTCCTGGCCACCGATCGGGTGGAGGCTCTGCTGGATATTGAGCGTCACCTGATCGCCGAGCAATCCACGATTGAGCGCTGGTTTCGGGGACAATGGCAGCGGACGCCGCCGCCTTTCTATGCCTCTGTGGACTTGCGCAACGCCGGTTTCAAGTTGGCGCCCGTGGACACCAATCTGTTTTCGGCGGGCTTTAATAACCTCAATCCGGAGTTTTCGGCGCTCTATGTTTCGGCTATTCAGCATTATCTGAACCAGTACCATCCAGGTCTGGAGCGGGTGCTGCTGATTCCTGAAAACCACACGCGCAACCTTTTTTATCTGGAGAGCGTGGCACGGTTGCGGGAGTTGTTGGAACTCGCCGGATTGGACGTGCGGGTAGGCTCCCTGATTCTGGAAGATCGTACGGTCTATGACCTGCCTTCAGGTGGCCAGTTGCTGCTGGAGCCGCTGTGTCGCGACGACGGACGTCTGTCGACGACGGGTTTTGATGCACAAGTGATTTTACTGAATAACGATTTATCTGGCGGTGTGCCGGAAATATTGGCAGGCCTGGAGCAACCTATTCTGCCTCCCCTCGCGGCAGGTTGGCGTAACCGCCGTAAATCTCAGCACTTCACCCATTACCGTGCCGTGGCACAGGAGCTGGCCGAGGTGATTGGCATCGATCCCTGGCTGATTGACCCCGTTTTTCGGCGTTGTCAGGGCATTGACTTTATGCGCTCCGAAGGCCGCGAGTGCCTGGTTGCGAACGTGGATGCCGTACTGGAGATTACTCGCGAGCGTTATGCCCACTATGGTATTCGTCAGCGTCCTTTTGTGATCGTCAAAGCGGATGCGGGTACTTACGGTATGGGCGTTATGACCGCCTATTCTGGTGAGGAATTCCTTGACCTCAACCGTAAGGAACGCACCCGGATGGCTAAGAGTAAAGAAGGGCTGCCAGTCAGTGACGTCTTTATTCAGGAGGGTGTATATACCTTCGAACAGACCGCGCAGGAGGCAGTCGCAGAGCCGGTGGTCTATATGATCGGCCAGCAGGTGCTGGGGGGGTTTTACCGGGTACATACGGAGCGTGGACGGGATGAGAATCTCAACGCTCCGGGTGCGCATTTTGAGCCTATGGCCTTTGGCCAGACCTGCGTGGTTCCCTGCCGGAAGTCACCACCGGATGCGCCGGTCAATCGTTACTATGCCTATGGCGTCATCGCACGCCTCACCCTGGTGGCGGCGGCCCGGGAAATGGCGGACTGGCGGCGGCAAGGTACTCTGGAGACAGGCCAGTGAGTGCGCTCAAGGCCGCTATCCTTATGGATCCCATAACCGGGATCAAACCGGCCAAAGATACGACGTTCGCCATGCTGCTGGCGGCGCAGGCGCGTGGGCATCAATGTCGGGTGTTTGGCCTGCCGGACCTGTTTTTTCGGGATGGGCGTTCCTGGGGGCGACTACATACCATCGTTGTGCGAGATGATGTGGAAGATTATTTTACGCTGGGTGAGACAGAAGAGCGCCCCCTCGACGAGATGGATGTGGTCCTCATGCGTAAGGACCCGCCTGTGGGTCTGGAATATCTCACCGCCTGCTATCTGCTGGAGCACGCCGGTACCTGGGTGGTCAACGATCCGGTCAGTCTGCGCAATGCCAATGAAAAGCTCTATGCCCTGCATTTCCCGGAATTCCTGCCGCCCTTGCTGGTCAGCCGTGATCTCGGGGATTTGCGGGCCTTTCTCGCCGAACACGGCGAAATCGTCGTCAAACCGCTCTCGGCGCGTGGTGGCGAAGGGGTATTCTATCTGCACCTGCAGGACCGCAATGTCGGCAGTATTCTGGAGACGGTGACGGGCTGGGGCCAGCATTATGTGATGGCGCAGCGTTACCTGCCCGCGATTCGCGAGGGCGATAAACGGATTCTCATGGTGGATGGCATCCCGGTGCCGGGTGCCCTGCTGCGGGTGCCTTCGGCCGCGGATTTTCGCGGTAATCTGGTGGCAGGTGCAACGGGGGTGGCGGCGAAGATCAATGACCGCGATCGAGACATCTGTGCGGCGATAGGCCCGGCCCTGCGCGCCGCGGGCCTGCTTTTTGTGGGCCTGGATGTGATCGGCGGGTATGTGACGGAGATCAATGTCACCAGCCCCACCGGGGCGCGGGAGATCAGGCGATTTTTTGGGGTTGATGCGGCGGATCTGCTCTGGCAGCGTCTGGAGCGGGGGCGATAATGCGGCCCGCGCGTGCCGGTGGTCACGGGTGCCTGCCGTTTTTGGTATGAAAGACGTATCATAGGGCCTATGACCTTTTCTTCTCTCAAAAATCATCTGCTCATTGCCATGCCCGCGCTGCACGACGGCGTTTTCGACCGTACGGTGATCGTGGTCTGCGAACACAATGCCGAAGGCGCCATGGGCGTGGTTATCAACCGGCTGGTGGACATCAATATGTCCGATGCCCTGCGTGCGGTGGACATCCAGCCCTCTGAAGAAATGATCCATCGCCCAGTATACTGGGGCGGGCCGATCCAGCCGCAGCATGGATTTATTCTGCATTCGCCGCGGGGCAAATGGCTTTCCAGTCTGGAGGTCAATGACGACCTGGCGCTGACCAGTTCACCAGATATTCTGCAGGCCATCGCCCAGCACGAAGAGCCGCAGCGTTACCTCCTGGCCCTGGGTTATGCCGGCTGGGGCGCGCAGCAACTGGAAGCGGAGCTGCAGGATAACGCATGGTTACACGGCCCCCTCGACATGGCGGTGATTTTTGAACTGCCCGCTGGGGAGCGCTGGCAGGCTGCGGCGCGTTTGCTGGGGGTGGATATGCGCCTGCTCAGTGGTGCTGCGGGTCATGCCTGAGCGCAGCGGGCCTCTGCTCGGGATAGACTTCGGGGCGCATCGGATCGGGATTGCGGTTCTGGGGGAGTCGGGCTTGGCGCCGCAGGGGGTCGTTACCTTGCGCAATGGCGAGGGGGGGCCGGACTGGGAGGGCTTCGCCCGTATTCTCAAGGAATGGCAGCCCCGCGCCCTGGTCCTGGGCCTGCCCCTGCACATGGATGGCAGTGAGGGGTTCATGGTTGGCCGGGTGCGCAACTTTGCGGAAAGTTTGCAGCGCCGTTTCCCCTTGCCCATCCATTGGGTGGATGAACGGCTGAGCAGCCATGCCGCTGATCTGGTCCTGAAGGAGCGCGAGCTTTCCCACAAGAAGCGCGGCCGCCTGCTGGATCAGGCCGCAGCCTGCGAAATTCTCTGGACCTTTCATAATGCGGGAGGCGACGCATGACGACCGACTGGGATGTGACCGCCCTGCTGGAGGGTATGGCGCGCGATCTGCGTCCCCTCATCCATCCGGAGCGGGTGGCGATGATCGGCATTTTTACCGGTGGCGTCTGGCTGGCACGTGCCCTTCACGCTGCGCTTGGTTTGCAGCAGCCACTGGGGCGGGTGGACATCTCTTTTTATCGCGACGACTTCAGCCAGATCGGTCTGCACCCGCAGGTGCGCGCCTCGGATATTCCCTTCGATGTGGATGGCCGCGATATCATTCTGGTGGATGATGTCCTCTATACTGGACGCACCGTGCGCGCCGCCATGAATGAAATCTTCGACTATGGGCGCCCGGCCCGCATCCTTCTGGCAGTGCTGGTGGACCGCGGCGGGCACGAGTTGCCGGTGGCGGCCGACGTGGCGGCGCTGCGTCTGATCGCGACGGCGGGTGAACACGTCAAGTTGCGCGGTCCCGATCCGCTGCGTCTGGAACTGGAGCAGCGGGAGCCACAGCCATGAGTGCCACCCTGCGTTTTGGTGAGGGCAACCTGCAATACGATGCGCAGGGCCGCTTGCGGCATCTGCTCAGTACCGAAGGGCTCCGGGAGCGGGAATTACTGCAGATTCTCGATACGGCGGAATCCTTCCTCAGTATTGCGAACCGCAGCGTCAAAAAGACCCCAACCCTGCGCGGCCGCACCATCGCTAACCTTTTTTTTGAGAACAGCACCCGGACCCGCAGCACTTTTGAGCTGGCTGCCAAGCGCCTTTCGGCGGACGTGCTGAATATCGCGGTCAGCACCAGCAGCGCCAGCAAGGGTGAGTCCCTCACCGATATGATTGATAATCTCATGGCCATGCAGGTGGATGGCTTCGTCATCCGTCACCCGGAGGCGGGCGCGGCTCATCTGGTGGCTCGTCATCTCGGTGATTCGGCGCTGGTGGTGAATGCCGGTGACGGTCAGCACGCGCATCCGACACAAGCTTTGCTGGACGTGTTCACGATCCGCCGTCTGGGAGGCCCGATCGAGGACCGGGTGGTGGCCATTGTCGGGGATGTGTTCCATTCGCGGGTGGCGCGTTCGCAGATACATGCCCTGTCCGTCCTCGGCTGCCCGGAAATTCGCGTCATCGGCCCGCGCACTCTGGTACCCGAAGAACTTTCGGCGCTGGGGGTGCATGTCTACCACGATCTGCAGGCCGGTTTGCGCGGAGTGGATGTGATTTGCGCCCTGCGCCTGCAACGGGAGCGCATGGAGTCGCACCGGCTTCCCAGTCTGGATGAGTTTCACCGCCGGTTCGGGCTGACGCCGGAGCGCTTGCAGTGGGCGGAACCCGGCGCGCTGGTGCTGCATCCGGGCCCCATGAACCGAGGGGTGGAAATTGCCTCGGAAGTGGCCGACGGGGCCCAGGCAGTGATTCTCCAACAGGTTGCCCATGGTCTGGCGGTGCGGATGGCGGTGCTCGCCATCCTCGCCGGCGCGGTGGGCGGAGTGTGAGGACTATGCACAGAATCATCCGCAATATTCGGGTCATGGACCCCGGCGACGGCTTTGATGCGGTCACCGATCTGGCCATCGCCGACGGCCGAATTGTCGCGCGGGGGCCGTTGCCTGCGGACTTCCAGGCCGAAGAAGTGCTGGATGGTACGGGCCTGATCGCCTGCCCCGGATTTGTCGAGACTTCTTTTCAGGGACACACGCCCGGCCATGGTCGGGATGGCGACCTGGCCAGCGAATTGCGTGCGGCGGTGGCGGGAGGCGTGACGCAGGTTCTACTGCGCCCGGATACCCTGCCTGTCGCTGATACGCCTGCCGTGTTGCAGGAGCAGCGTGCGGTGGCAGGGCACCTGGCCTTGGCCAGGGTACATCTGGCGGGCGCCCTTACTACCCAGCTCCAGGGCGTGGCGTTGACGGAGATGGCGGGCCTAATGGAATCGGGCGCCATCGTCTTCAGCCAGGCGAAGAAGCCCGTAGCCAGTGCGGCTTTGTTGCGGCTGGCGCTGAGTTACGCGGCGGATTTGGGGCGGCCGGTTTTGCTCCATGGCGAAGAGCCGGAACTGGCGGCTCATGGCGTGATGCACGAAGGTCGCCTGAGCATCCGCTTGGGCCTGATTGGACGCCCGGTGGCGGCGGAGCAGATCGGCGTCCAGCGCGATATCGCCATTGCGGCGCTCAGTGGTTGCCCCATCCATTTTCCGCATCTCAGTACCGCAGCGGCGGTTGCCGAAGTGGCTGCCGCCCGGCAACGGGGCGAGCCGGTGTCCTGCGGGGTGAGTATCCACCACCTGCTGCTCACCGAACAGGACGTCGGATTTTTCAACCTGCATGCCAAGATCCTGCCGCCTCTGCGCACTGCCGCAGATCGTGATGCCTTGCGCCACGCCCTGGCTGCGGGCGCGATAACCGCCATCAGTAGTGATCATTGCCCCTGGGGGGTGGACCGCGAAGGCATGACCTTTATCCAGGCGCCATTCGGCATCGCCGCGGTGGAATGGCTCCTGCCCCTGGCGCTGCGACTGGTAGAGGAAGGAGTGGTGAACTTGATGACCATCCTGCGCCTGCTCAGTATCGGCCCGGCCCAGGCTCTTGGTTTGACTCCGCCGTCCCTGGCGGTCGGTGCCACCGCCGATCTCTGTATATTCGACCCGGAGTCCCGTTTCATGGTGGAGCCAACGCAGGGATGGAGCCGGGGCCGGAATCTTCCGTATGGGCAATGGGAATTGCGCGGGCAGGTGCGCTTCACCCTGGTGGCGGGGCGGGTAATTTTTCGCAGTTGAGGGGGCCAGCGCCTCTCTTTGCTTTCTGGAAAGCTTCCAGCAAGCCCTCCTCAAATGCCTTTTGCACCTGCCGAACTTGCTCCCAGCCTTCCGCGACCGGAGCCTTTAACAACGATGCGATAGCACCATGGACCTCCCAATGAAGCCCAAATAAGGGAGAGTCTTCAGCGAGACCCAGGCGCTGCATATGGTGATGCATGTCGCAACGGGCGGCATCCGCCAACTCATCGCTATTGATCAGGCTCGGATTGCCGAGGATCATTTTTTTCAAGGTTCCCTGGTCGCAGATCTGTTTGGCATAAAGTCCGAACAAGCTGGTCGGATGCTGTCGATGATAGGACGGATGCCGGGCTAGAAATTCCCGTAACTGCGCCATGGGCATGGGCCTGGCGATGCCATAGCCTTGCAGCAATTGAATATCCATGACCGAGACGGCATCCGCAATGTCCTCTGTTTCGACTCCCTCCACCACCAGATCCACTCCCAGGCCGATGGCCAAATCCCGAACGGAAGCAAGAAAATACAAATCCTGGGGCCGATCCTCCAGGGAGCGGATGAATCCCTGATCCAGCTTGATCTCATCAATGGGCAAGTCCTTGAGGCGCAGCAGTGAGGAATACGCACTGCCCACATCATCCAGAGCGAGACGAACGCCCAGTTCTTTGACGCCGTTCAGGACGGACAACGCGGCGTTATGTTCCAGGAAATTGCTGCCCTCCAGGATCTCCAGCGTGATCCGGGAGGGTGCGATGCTGCTGGCCCCAATGACGCCTGCCATGCATGGAACGAAGTGGTCATCGAAGGACTCCGGGGCGACGTTAACGGACACCCAGAGCGGGCATCCCAAGGCATCCAGCTCGGCCAGATCCGCCAGCGCCTGGGTAAGCACCATCCTGCTGAGATCGGTGGTGTCCTCGGCAGTGATCAAAGGCAGAAACTCCGCCGGATAGAGTATCTGCCCGTCCTTGTCCCGCAGCCGCGCCAAAGCCTCCACACCCACGATCTTGTGGGAGCGATTGTCGAGTATGGGTTGGTAATGGACCAGCAATCCACCTTCCCGCAACTGTGTCTGGATGACGTTCTGCCGCACTGGCACCGATTCTCCGAAGAGGGTCCAGAAATGCACGCGATCCGCCTTGTGGTTTTTACTCTCGTAAAGCGCTTGATCGGCATAGCGGAGCAGCGCATCAGGATTGTGGGAATCGCCGAAAGGATAGAGGCATATGCCGGCACTGAGATCGATCTCCGCCCTGCTCTTGTCGGGGAGTTCGATGGGTTGCCGGATCATTTCCCCGACCTTCCTCATGACGACCTCGATCTCCTCCAGGGAAGTGCAGTTTTCCAGAAGCAGAACGAACTCGTCGCCACCCAGGCGGGCCACGAAGTCCGTGTCGCGCAATCCTTTCCGTAAACGTTGGCCGATGGTCCGCAACACCATATCCCCGGCTTCGTGGCCACAGGTGTCGTTGACTGGTTTGAAGCCGTCGAGATCTATCATGACGACGCTCAAAAGGTGTTCATGACGATCAGCGCGGGCCATGGCTTTGCCCAGTTCTGTATCCAGAGCGCGGCGATTGGACAGGCCGGTGAGTGTGTCGGAAAGGGATAACTGTGTGAGTTCATCCATCAGCCGATGGCGCTCCGTCACATCCACATGAGTCCAGAGGATACGTTGCACACCATCCGATCCGTCCAGCCGCTGCCCTGAAATATCCGTGAAAACCATTTCTCCATCCAGGCGGCGATAGGGCACATCCCTGCGTGTTCCGTAGCCTTCGCGGAGAACCTCCAGGGCAAACTGGCCAACCTGCTCACAGACTTCCTCATGGTGAATGATCCCCCATACGGGATGTCCGATCAGATCATCTGCGGAAGATGCACCGAGGATCGTCAGCATCCGCGTGTTGACTCGCTCGACAACCCGTTCCGGAAAACGCACGACGCTGATGCCGGATGCCTGATCGTTCAGCAGCACTTCGTTGAAGGCGTTGGATTCCCGCTCCTTTCGCTGGATGTCCAAACGATCCAGGCCATAACTGACGTTTTTGGCCAGATCCGTCATTATTCTCCGGAGGTCGGCATCGAAGATGTTTTTCCTGCCGTGATAGACCATCAGGATGGCCCACAGTGTGTTGCCCCGATAAATAGGCAGCGATGCGCTTGCCCAGAACCCAAAGGCTTTGGCGCGTTGCGCCCAGAGGTTCATGCGGACATTTTTGGGGAACGAAGCATTGTAAACCGGTTTTTGATCGCGCCAGGACTGGCCTGCGGAGCCTTGTCCCTCGGGAAGTTCCGCGGACGTGGATATGCGGATGCCTTCCAGGTAGCGCACCGCCCCGGCGGCGGCGAGGTTTTGGAAGATGCCATCACGATCGGGCCGGCCAACCCACGCCAGCCGCAGATGGGCGTGCCGGACGGCCAATTCGCAGAGGGATCGCAGCAGATCCGTTTCGTTTTCCGTATAGGCGATGACTTCATTGGCGCCGGAAAGAAGCACGCTAAAATCGGTGATCCGCTGCAAGCGCCCGACGCAGTTCTGCAGGGTGGCCCCCGTTGCCGCCCTGCGGGAGGGGGGCCATGAAGAATATCCCTTCATTGAGGCTGAGGGATTTTTCTTTGGAGGTCTCCGGCCGCCTTGAAATGAACGCTGCGCTTGGCGGATATCTGGATTCTTTCACCGGTAGCGGGGTTGTGTCCGGGGCGGGCAGCCCGTTCTTTCAGGGAGAAGGTACCAAATCCCGGAAGGTTCAGGGACTCGCCATCGATCAGCGCCTGAGCCAGTGCGGTGACGACGGTGTCCACGGCCTCATGGGCGTCTTTCTTGCTGATGCCATATGTGCCTGCTACAGCGGCCACAAATTCGGTTTTTGTCATGATTTCCTCTATGGATTATGGCAAGGGCCGGATCACTCTTAACATGATGTGGGGATGGCAGGAAAAGGCAACCCCTGCGGAGAGGTCATCCGGTTTGAGGCCAATGATTTCTTTGATAGGGATGTTATTGGGGCCGTGAGGCGACGTCAATGCCGGGTGTCCCGCGCCGGGGCCATGATCGCCGTTGTAAAGGTTAGGCAGCTTATCGGGTCAGCCCAGCGTATAACATAGGCAGGCGCTCCGGCAGGCGCTCGACATGGTCGATTACCTGATAGTTCCGCGCCCCGAAAATTCGCGACACGTACTCATCGGCATGAGGATCCAGGCTGAGGCAATAGGTGATCACGCCATCTCTTCCCAGGTCTTCCACGGCCCGCCTGGCATCATGGCGCAAATACTGGGGATCCCGCACGTCGATGTCCGCCGGTTCACCATCGGTAATCACCAGGAGCAGTTTTCTGCTTTGCCGCTGGTGGCGCAGATGATGCCCAGCGTGTCTTAATGCCGCACCCATGCGCGTCGAGAATTTGCCCGTCATGCCGGCAATGCGCCCCATGGCCTCCTCGCCGTAGGCCTCGTCAAAATCCTTGAAGCGATAATAGGCCACATCATGACGACCATCGGAATGGAAACCGTGAATCGCAAAAGGATCACCAATCCGGTTCATGGCATCGGCCAGCAGGGAAGTGGCGTCACGGGTGAGTTGCAGAATGCTGTCTTCCGAACCGCGAACCTTGTCGTTGGTCGACTCGGACAGATCCATCAATACCAGCACGCCCAGGTCGCGCAGCTTGCGCAAGTTGCGCATGTGGATACGGGTATCCGGCACCAGACCCATTCGGATATCCACCAGTGCACGCAGCGCCGCCTCCATATCGATTTCGTCGCCGTCCTCCTGCTTGCGCAAACGTTGCACACCCTGAGGCTGCAAGGCTTCTATCAGGTATCTGAGGCGGCTGGAGACCGGCTTGTATTTCTCAAGCACTTCCCGCACCACCCTGGCATCGCCCAGACGTGGGCGACGCTCCAGTACCGTCGCCCAGAGCGGACGACTGGCCTGAATCTGGTAATCCCATTCTGGGTAATGAAAGGGATCGGAGACTGGCTCTTTGCCTTCCATCTGGTTATAGCTCAGTCCCCTATCTTCATAGGGGAACAACTCCGATTGCAGTACCCAGACTTCCTGCGCGTCATCCCCGGCCAGCTCGGTATCCACCTCATTGACCATTTCCATGACGTTTACGTACTTGCGCACCTGGGCACTGGGCAGGATGGTGGTTTCATGCTCCCAGTCGATTTCCTCAAACTCCCAGATGTAACGGTTGTCGTCGCGGTAGAGGATGTCGGGAATGTCGGTGCGCGCGTGGTAACTGACTCTCTGATTTCGAAGGCTGTCCGCAAGGTGTACCCCCAGATCCCAGGAAAGTTGCGGATCGTCCCAGCGGGCTTCGGCCTCCATGAACAGCCTTCGGCCTTCCTGCACCCAGGCGTTGTCATCCACATAGTCGGGATCGATGATGGCCCGTGCCAGACGGGAGAACAGGTGTCCCATGCTGGCCACCGGCCCCGCCACCGCCGTATGAAAAGGCAGCCAGATGGCGCGGATGCCGGGAAAAGCCCGCATCGCCAAGGCTTCCACCCGGGCATCTTCAAACAGACCGATGACGGCCATTTGCTCCGGTGTGAGGGCTTCGGCGGAAATCGCCTTCCGCATATAGGCGACGTGGGCTGCGGCGTGGGCCGCCACGGCGCGATAGCGGGTCATCCCATCGACATCTTCCCAGTCGTCGTAGGCATCGGGGAGGTGGATGAAAATCCCTTCGATATAAGGCCGATACCCTTCGCGATCTTCAAAGTCGCCACTGGTGGGGCGCAGGAAAAAATCCCGCCCCCAGAGCGCGCGCAGATACATCCGCAGGCGCCGCTGAATATCCACAAATAACGTGCCCTTGCGCTCCTGCTGGAGCATGGCCAGGGCTTCCGGACTTTTCAGGGAAAAGTAGGCTATTTGCGCTTGGAAATCCGTGCGATGGGCGTGTGCGCCCCAGAGTGCCCAGCGGCGCAAGCCGCCCAGCGTCAAATAGCCGAAGAGCTGGTCGATATTTTCCAGCATGGGCCGTAGCGCGCGCGGCACTTGCGCGAGCAGGCGGTCCAGCATGCCGAGATAGCTTTTGAAGAGCTCCAGATCGGCCAGACGGTTGGCGGCTGTCGGACTGGTGGACACCACCGCCTCCAGTACCGCACCGCTGGTTTTGGACGCCATTTTCATGACGGCACCCACCAGTTCCCAGACGGCATCTTCTCCCACTTCGCGGGCGATGTGGGGGGCGGCATCCAGATAACTGCTCACCAAGCCATCGCCCTTGCCCAGAGATCGCAACCCCATGGCGCCGTCCAGGTACTGATCCAGGCCTGACGGACTGAAGACCCGAGTGGCTTCCTGCCATTTGCTCTGCAGGATGGCCTGGCTTCCCTCGCCAAAAGCCTGCAGTAGTTCTGCGTAATCTTCGAGATGTTTCATACGTCCTCCGTGATCGTTAGATCCTCTGTACGGCAAGGCGAACGTGAGCACTCAGAAGTACGTGGTGACTGCGGCGTCCAGAGCGTCACGCATATCGGGATCATCGGTGATCGGACGTACCAGGGTTACCCGGCAGGCAGCCTTCGCCTCAACACCCTTGTTGATCAAGGAACCGGCGTAGACCAGCATGCGGGTGGAAATGCCTTCATCCAGACCATGGCCCTTCAGATTACGGGCGCGCTCGGCGATGGACACCAGCTTGTCGGCGACTTCCTTGTTGACCCCGGTTTCGTGAGAGACAATTTCTGCCTCGATTTCGTGATCGGGGTAGTTGAAATCCAGGGCCCCGAAACGCTGCTTGGTGGACTGCTTCAGATCCTTCATGAGGCTCTGATAGCCTGGGTTGTAAGAAATCACCAACTGGAAATCGGGATGCGCTTGCACCAGTTCGCCCTTCTTCTCCAGGGGCAGTACCCGGCGGTTGTCGGTCAGCGGATGGATAACCACCGTGGTATCCTGACGGGCTTCCACCACCTCATCCAGATAGCAGATGGCGCCCAGACGCGCGGCCAGGGTCAATGGGCCATCCTGCCAGCGGGTGCCCTGGGAGTCGAGCAGGAAACGTCCGACCAGGTCAGAGGCCGTCATGTCTTCATTGCAAGCTACCGTAATCAACGGCTTGCCCAGTTTGTAGGCCATATACTCTACGAAGCGGGTCTTGCCACAGCCGGTGGGACCCTTGAGCATCATCGGCATGCGCACGCTGTAAGCGGCTTCGTAAAGTTCTGTTTCATCGCCGGTGGCACGGTAGTAAGGTGTTTTCTTGATGCGGTATTCAGTCAACTGGTCGTTCATGGAATGCTGCTCCTCGGGAAAACGTTCCTGGACAGGGAAACACGGCACTTGACGGGAGCATTTCGGGCGAAAACGGCCCTGTACAACATCAGAAATGCTCTCGACAAGCGCCGCACCGGCTCAGCGCAAAAAGGCTGGGCGGTACGGCACGGGACTTATACGGTCTTGCCCCGATAGACTACCAGGGACGTACCCTGGGACTGCTTGAAGTTATCATAGCCGACGATACGGACGTGGTTATGGGGATTCGCCTTATGGCAGGCTTCCGCTTCTTTCAGGATGGTGTCCACGTCGGTTTCGCCGAACATGGGCAACTTCCACATATACCAGTAGTTGCCGAAGGCGTTTTCCGGTTCGGTATGTTCTACCGCCGGGTTCCAGCCCTTGGAAACAATGTACGCAACCTGTTGACGGATCTGCTCCGCGGTCAGGGCGGGCAGGTAAGACAGTGTCTCGAACTTCCGGCTCGCCGGGTCGGAGAGACGGGATTGGTAATCCTGTACTTCACTCATAACAGACTCCTGGGCATGTGATAAACGTGCTTATTTATGGGCAACGTCCAGCTTGTCGACCGTATCGAATTCGAACTTGATCTCTTTCCACGTTTCCATGGCAATCTTGAGTTCGGGGGAGTGTTTGGCCGCCTCGGTGAGGACCGCCTTGCCTTCCTTCTCAATGGCCACACCGCGGTTGCGGGCTTCCACACAGGCTTCCAGCGCGACGCGGTTGGCCGCAGCACCTGCGGCATTGCCCCAGGGATGACCGAGGGTGCCACCACCGAACTGCAACACCGAGTCGTCACCAAAGATGGTGACCAGCGCCGGCATGTGCCAAACGTGGATACCACCGGAAGCGACCGGCATCACACCCGGCATGGAGCCCCAGTCCTGGTCGAAGAAGATACCTCGGCTGCGATCTTCCTTGATGAATCTATCACGCATGATGTCGATCCAGCCCAGGGTCGCCTCACGGTCGCCTTCGAGCTTGCCTACCACGGTACCCGAGTGCAGGTGGTCTCCGCCGGACAGACGGAGAATCTTGGTCAGCACACGGAAGTGGATGCCGTGATGGGGGTTACGGTCCAGCACCGCATGCATGGCGCGGTGAATGTGCAGGAGCATGCCGTTGTCGCGGCACCAGTTGGCCAGGCCCGTGTTGGCGCAGAAGCCGCCGGTGATGTAGTCGTGCATGATGATGGGTGCGCCGATTTCCTTGGCGTACTCCGCACGCTTGTACATTTCCTCCGGAGTTGGGGCGGTAACATTCAGGTAGTGCCCCTTACGTTCTCCGGTCTCGGCCTCGGCCTTCTGGATGGCCTCCATGACGAAGTCGAAACGCTGCCTCCAGCGCATGAAAGGCTGGCTATTGACGTTTTCGTCATCTTTCGTGAAGTCGAGTCCACCACGCAGACCTTCATAGCAGGCGCGACCATAGTTCTTGGCCGACAAACCCAGCTTGGGCTTGATGGTGCAGCCCAGCAATGGGCGACCATACTTGTTCATGATGTCGCGTTCGACCTGAATCCCGTGGGGTGGCCCACCGCAGGTCTTGACGTAGGCGATGGGGAAACGGACGTCTTCCAGGCGCAGCGCACGTACCGCCTTGAAGCCGAAGACGTTACCAACCAGCGAGGTGAAGACGTTGACCACGGAACCTTCTTCGAAAAGATCGATGGGGTAGGCAATGAACGCATAGAAACAGGTATCATCGCCAGGAACGTCTTCAATCCTGTATGCGCGCCCCTTATAGTAGTCAAGGTCGGTGAGAAGATCCGTCCACACCGTGGTCCAGGTGCCGGTAGAGGATTCGGCGGCAACCGCAGCAGCGGCCTCCTCACGATCCACGCCCGCCTGGGGAGTAATCTTGAACACGGCAAGAATATCGGTATCCTTGACGTTGTAATCCGGTTCCCAATAGGTGTTCCGGTAATCCTTCACACCCGCGTTATAGGTCTTGACGGCCATATGCCACCTCCATGCAGTTGCCCGACGCCGGTGCCCCCGGCGCAATCGCTGCGTCTGCAGCGATGATGGGACTATAGAGCGGGTGAAGCATAAGCGCTAATAAGTAGTTATTATTTTTTCCATAAGATATGACTGATGGGGTAGTGGCTGGTGACTACGCGTCTGATGTTTGGCGCTGCTTACCGCCGTCGCGCGGCGTTGCGCGGTCCGATGGTCGGCCCGCACCAGCCTGGTCATGGTATGGTTGGCATCCATTTCAGCCTTCTCAGCTTCCTGGTGTATCACTATCCTTATTCTCGGAGCGTTCGCCGGCGACATCCATCTCGTCCATGCTGTGGGATGGCTGAGCAATATCACTATCCGCAGGGTCTTCCTCTGCAGGCCGAGGTCCGGGCAATCTTGCGGCGAAAAATAATCCGAGTTCAAAAAGCATATACATGGGGATGAGGAGCATGACCATGGATAACACGTCGGGAGGACTGAGCAATGCAGAGGCGATGGCGCAAATTAGGAAGGCATAGCGGCGACCATGCTGCAGCGTGGCCACCTGCAGCACTCCGACGCGTACCAGTACTATAATGAGAATGGGGATCTGGAAGGCCAGACCGAAGGCCAGGGAGAACTTGATGATGAGCGAGAGGTAACTATCCACTTTGGGCATGGCGGTGATATCACCGCCAGAAAAGCTCACGAAAAACCGGAAGGCATTGGGAAATACGATAAAATAGGCAAAGAGCATGCCGCCGACGAACAGAAAAATGGAGGCAAAGATCAGCGGGAAAAAGGCCTTGCGCTCATGCTCATAGAGGCCGGGTGCTATGAAGGCCCAGAATTGATAGAGCACGACAGGTAGCGCCAGAATAAATCCGGACAGCAAAGAAAGCTGCACGTAGGTCAAAAATACTTCGGGTAAACTGGTGTAAATTAAATGACTGCCCTTTGGTAATATATCAATGAGCGGGGCCGCGAGAATATTATAAATCGTTTTGGAAAAAGGATAGGAAATCAGAAAGCCAACGAAAATGGCGATCACTGCAAATAATACGCGGCGGCGCAATTCCAGCAAATGGCCGATAAAGGTGTTTTCCGCCAATTTGTCCATGCTTAGAAAATATCCTTAGGCGGTGTCGAGGCGCGCGAATCTGGTGACGGGCAAGCGGCAAAGCCTTTGGATGCGCAAGCCGTGGTGGCGCGCATCCACAATAATAACGAACCTCGGTGAGAGCATCAGGTGGGCATCGGAATCAATGTACGCGGTCTTCCGGTCCCGGCAGGTCTGCATGTTGCGTCGCCGGCATGATATCGAGTTCACCCTGCTTGTGATCTTCCTTCATTTCGGGCTTCTCACCGGCCGTTTTCGGGGTGTCTGAAGCGGTGATGTCGGCAGGCAGCAACTCCTCGTGGGCATAGTCACGCAGTTTGTTGGCTTCCTGGCGCAGATCATCCAGCAACAACTGCTGCTCCACCTCGGAGCGCAGACTCGTCATGGTACGCCGCATGGCGCCGTACCACTTCCCCGCGGTACGCGCGATTTGGGGCATTTTCTCCGGCCCCACCACGAGTAGCGCGATGATTCCGAGCAGCGCGAGTTCGCCAAAGCTGAAGTCGAACATAAGCGATCAGCGGTTGACGGTTTCGTGTTCTTTGCTGGGCTGGACCTCGGCATCAATAGTGCGGCCGATGCTTTCCTTCTTTTCCTCCTCCTCCTTGACGGCGGACCGGAAGCTCTTGATGGCGGAACCGAGGTCGGAACCCACGTTGCGTAGCTTCGTGGTACCAAACAGGGCAACCACGATGAGCAGAATGATGATTAAATGCCAGATACTAAAAGCGCCCATGACAGCTCTCCTTCCCCCGCAGGGGTTACGCGCTACGACTCACTTTGGACCATAAGAAAATAAAGTGGTTGCGTCAAGCTTATAGACGCCTTGCCGCTTTTTCTTCCAGGCCGGACATTCCTTCACGTCGCGCCAGTTCTCCGAGGACGTCATCAATGTGTAAATCCCTTTCCTCCAGGGCCACCATCAAATGGAATACGAGGTCCGCCGCCTCTGCAACGATATGCTTCGACTCCTGATTCTTGCAAGCGATGACAAACTCGGTAGCTTCCTCCCCTACTTTTTTCAGGATCCGGTCCTGACCGCCGCGGAGCAGTTGCGCCACATAGGATTGGCCGGGATCAGCCGTTCGCCGACTGTGCAGGGTGGCTTGCAGGCTGTCGAGGATGCTGCCAGGGGGCGGAGTCTGATGCTGCCAGCCCTGCTCGCCGGGTTGGCCGAGGAAGAAGCAGGTTTGCTCCCCGGTATGGCAGGCAGGGCCTTCCTGAATGACGCGCAGGAGGAGTGTATCGCCATCGCAGTCCAGGCGCAGATCCACCAGATGTTGAAGATGGCCGGAGGTCTCGCCTTTACGCCAGAGTGCCTGCCGGGAGCGTGACCAGTAGGTGCCAAGGCCGTCACGGAGTGTCGCCAGCAATGCGTTGGCGTTCATCCAGGCCAGCATGAGCACCCGGCCGCTGCGGGCATCCTGGGCGATGGCAGGCACCAGGCCGTCTGCATTCCAGCGCACGGCGGCGAGTATGGCGACGTGCTGCGCTTCCGGTTCACTCATGATGGTCAGAAACCCCTCGTTGATGTCCTTCTACTCAATAATACGAATAATACGCAGATTGCGCCCGACAGATGGACTGCGTGCTTTAGCGGGTTTTGCGCACCGGAATCCCCGCGGCGGCCATCTGTGCCTTGACCTCGGAGATGCGAAACTGGCCGAAGTGGAAGACGCTGGCAGCCAATACCGCATCAGCACGCCCCTGCTGGATGCCTTCGACAAAGTGCCGGATCTCTCCCACGCCACCGGAGGCGATCACGGGTACTGGTACGGCGTCGCTGATGGCGCGGGTGAGGGCGATGTCGAAACCGATGCCCGTTCCGTCGCGGTCCATGCTGGTGAGCAGGATTTCGCCGGCACCATATGTTGCCATACGCTGCGCCCAGGCCACCGCGTCCAGACCGGTACTGCGCCGGCCGCCATGGGTGAAGACCTCCCAGTGATCGTCTACCCACTTGGCGTCGATGGCGACGACGATGCAGGAGTTGCCAAAACGCCGGGCGGCGGCGCGTACCAGTTCCGGATCATTCACGGCGGCGCTGTTGATGCTGACCTTGTCGGCACCGGCGAGGAGCAGGGTGCGGATATCTTCGACGCAACGCACGCCACCACCTACGGTCAGTGGGATAAAGACCTGCGCCGCCACGGCAGACACCATATCGGCCAGGGTGCCGCGCTCTTCATAACTGGCGGAGATGTCAAGAAAGGTGATTTCGTCGGCACCCTCATCATTGTAGCGTTTGGCGACTTCCACCGGATCGCCGGCGTCGCGCAGGGCAACAAACTGAACGCCTTTCACCACGCGCCCATGGTCGATATCGAGGCAGGGTATGACGCGACTGGCGAGCACCTGCTCAGGCCTCGGCCCGGGCACGGGCCTGTGAAAAATCCAGGGCCCCTTCATAAATGGCGCGCCCGGTAATGGCGCCGGTGATACCGTCACCCTCATGGGCCTTGAGCGCTAGTACCTGTTCCAGATTGGCAATACCGCCCGAGGCGATGACCGGCACGGGCACCGCCTGAGCCAGCGCAACCGTCGCGGAAATATTGGGGCCGCTGAGCATGCCATCGCGGCTGATGTCGGTGTAGATGATGGCTTCTATGCCGTCGGCGGCGAAGCGCTGTGCGAGATCAATGGGGTCATGACGGGATAGCTTGGACCAGCCTTCCGTGGCCACTTTGCCGTCACGGGCGTCGATACCCACCATGATATGGCCAGGAAAACTTACGGTGGCATCGGCGACGAAACCGGGGGCCTTGACCGCCTGGGTGCCGATGATCACGTAGCGAACCCCAGCCTGGATATAGGTTTCAATCTGTTCTTCGCTGCGGATACCACCGCCGACCTGAATCTCAAGGTCAGGGAAGCGCGCACAGATGGCGGCTATGGCCTGCGCATTGACCGGTTCCCCTTGTATAGCGCCGTCGAGATCGACGATGTGCAACCGTTTGGCGCCCGCCTCTACCCAGCGCTGCGCCGTGGCGACCGGATCATCCGAGAATACCGTGTCGTCCTCCATCCGGCCTTGCCGTAAACGCACACAGTTCCCGCCCTTGAGGTCGATGGCCGGAATCAACAGCATGACAGCTTCCTCCACAAAGAGATATTCCAGAAAACGGGTTTACATTGCATGGTCGGCTCCGCGATCGCCATCCCAGCCGAGAAAATTCCCGATCAGGCGCAGACCCGCTATGCCACTCTTTTCCGGATGGCATTGCAGGGCGAAAAGGTTATCCGCGGCGACCGCCGCACAGAAAGGAAGGACATAATCGCTGGAGGCCGCGAGTATGCCGGGGGCAGAGGGCTCCACATAGAAGGAGTGGACGAAATAAAACCAGGCGTTCTGGGGAACGCCGGCAAACAGCGGGTGTTCCATCTGTTGATGCAGTTCATTCCAGCCCATGTGTGGGATCTTCAGGCGTCGGCCGTCGGTCGTTCGCAGAGCTTCTTCCGGGAAAGGAATCACCCGCCCCGGTAGCAGACCGAGTCCGGCATGTTCGCCATGCTCCGTACTGCTGTCCATGAGCATCTGCATCCCGAGGCAGATGCCGAGAAATGGCCGGGTCTGCGCCGCGGTGCGGATGAACTCGCTGAGCTCCCGCGCCTCCAGCGCCGCCATGCAGTCACCGAAGGCGCCGACGCCGGGGAAGATGATACGGTCCGTGGCGGCCAGTTCGCTGCTCCGGCCGCTGACGATCGCCTTGCCGCCCAGATGCTCTACGGCCTTGGCTACCGAGTAGAGGTTGCCCATGCCATAGTCGACGATACCGACGCGTGTCGCCGCTGCACTCATAGGGTCAGGGTGCCTTTGGTGCTGGGCACGGCGCCCGCCATGCGCGGGTCAGGGGCGACCGCCATGCGCAGGGCACGTCCACAGGCCTTGAAGAGGGTCTCGGCGATGTGGTGGGTATTGCTGCCGCGCAGGGTATCCAGATGCAGGGTTACCTGAGCGTGGTTGACGAAGCCCTGGAAAAACTCATGAAAGAGGTCCACATCAAAGTCTCCGACCTGGGCGCGGGGGAATTCGACCGCGAAGATCAGTCCGGGACGACCGGAAAGGTCCACCACCACCCGCGACAACGCCTCGTCAAGGGGCACGTAGGCATGGCCATAGCGCTGGATGCCGGCCTTGTCCCCCACGGCGCGGGCAAAGGCCTGACCGAGGGTGATGCCGATGTCTTCCACCGTGTGGTGAGCGTCGATATCGAGATCGCCCTGAGCCTGAATGCGCATGTCGAAAAGACCATGACGGACGATCTGGTGGATCATGTGGTCAAGAAAGGGTAATCCGGTGTGCAGGTCGGCCTGCCCGGAACCATCGAGATTCAGGGTGACACGGATCTGGGTTTCGAGGGTGTTTCTTTCGACCTCGGCTTGGCGCGGATTCACAGTAAGGACTCCAGTACGGCCAGAAAGCGGTCATTTTCAGCGGGAGTGCCGACACTAACCCGTAGATATTCGCCGAGGCGGGGGTGGCCTGTAAAGGTTTTAATGAGCACTCCACCCGCGCGCAGGCCTGAGAACAGCACCGCTGCCCGCCCCGGGGCATGAAAGAGCAGGAAATTGGCCGCGCTGGGCCAGACCGAAAGACCGCAGGCACGGATGGCCTTGAAGAGCCGTTCCCTCTCGACACGCAGAATTTCGGCCTGGGCATTGAGCACTTCGGTGTGACGCAGGTAGAAGGACGCACTGCGCTGGGTGAGTACATTGATATTGTAAGGCAGGCGCAGCTTGTCCAGTTCCTGAATCCACGCGGCGGGCCCCGCCAGCATCCCCAGCCGTATCCCCGCCAGACCCTCCTTGGACATGGTGCGCAGCAAGAGGAGGTTGGGGGTACGTCCCAGGTGATCGGCAAAGGTCCTCTGACTGAAGGCGTAATAGGCCTCATCCACCACCACCAGGCCCGGCGCTGCGGCGACAATGGCTTCCAGATCGGTCTCGGGGAATAGGCTGCCACTGGGATTGTTGGGCCAGTCGAGAAAAATGACGGCGGGTTGTTGCGCGGCGATGGCCGCCAGCATGGCCGGAAGGTCGAGCTGGAAGTCCGCATCCAGGGGAATGCCCACAAATGGCAGACCAAGCTGCTGCGCCAGCAGCCGGTACATGACGAAACTGGGGTCTACCGCCATGATGGGGCGTCGGCTGCCTGCTACCGCGGTCACCAGAATCTGGATCAGCTCATCGGAGCCGTTACCGAGCATGAGTTCTATTCCGGCAGGCAGGCCGATGTGGGCCTTCAGCCCCTCCATGAGGAGGGTCGGGTGTGCGTCGGGATAGCGATGGAGGGGCGCGTCGGCCAGGCTCTCCAGCCATTGCTCACGCAAGGCCGCGGGTAAGCCATAGGGGTTCTCCATGGCATCAAGCTTGATGAACCCCTCACCGTCTGCCACCGCATAGGCCTTGCTGGCCAGCAACTCCGGGCGGAGCAGGCCCTGCATCAGGGCGGTCACAGCGCTGTCGCTCATGATCCGGCCTCGGGGATGCGGCAGGCTGCTGAACGGGCATGGGCGGTCAGACCTTCACCCAGGGCGAGACGTTCGGCGATCTGCCCCAGTCGCGCGGCGCCGGCGGGGCTGCTGTGAATGAGGCTGCTCCGCTTGACGAAATCATAGACGCCGAGGGGCGAGGAAAAACGTGCGCTGCCGCCCGTGGGCAGCACATGGTTGGGGCCGGCCACATAGTCGCCGAGGGCCTCACAACTATGGATGCCCATGAAGATGGCCCCGGCATTGTGGATGTCCGCCAGCCAGTCTTCGGGATTCTGCACGGCTAGTTCCAGATGTTCCGGCGCGATACGGTCGGCAATGGCGCAGGCCTCGGCACGGTCGCGCACACGAATCACCGCCCCTCGGTCTGCCCAGCTCTTGCGGGCGATGGGCGCGCGGTCGAGCACATCGAGGGCGGCATCCACCGCGTTCACCACCGACTCGATGTGGGCGTCGTCCCAACTGATGAAAATACTCTGGGCAATCTCGTCATGCTCCGCCTGTGAGAGCAGGTCCCAGGCCAACCATTCCGCCGGTGCCGAGCCATCGCTGACCACGAGGATTTCGCTGGGTCCGGCAATCATATCGATGCCTACCCGGCCAAAGACCATGCGCTTGGCGGTAGCCACATAGATATTGCCCGGGCCCACAATCTTGTCTACCGCGGGGACGCTCTCCGTACCGTAGGCGAGCGCCGCCACTGCCTGCGCGCCGCCGATACAGAACACCCGGTCCACCCCGGCAATGGCGGCTGCGGCCAGCACCCAGGGATTCACCTGCCCCTGCGGGGTGGGTACGGTCATGATGATTTCCTTCACGCCCGCCACGTGCGCGGGAATGGCATTCATCAGCACGGAGCTGGGATAAGCCGCCTTGCCGCCGGGTACGTAAATCCCCACCCGGGCCAGGGGCAGGATGCGCTGTCCGAGCACCGTGCCGTCGGCCTCGGTAAAGGTCCAGCCTTCACTGCGCTGGTGCTCGTGGTAACTGCGGATACGTTGCGCCGCCTCTTCCAGGGCAGCCCGCTGGCCGGGCTCCAGACCGTGGAGCGCTGCATCCCAGGCGCTACGGGGGATTTCCAAATCTGCGGCGGAAGCTGTCGTCACCCCATCAAAGCGCTCAGTGTACTCGCGTAGCGCCGCATCGCCCCGATCGCGGACGGCGGCGACGATCTCTCGTACCCGCGCTTCGATCTGCGGATCGAGATTGGCATCCCAATCATGCAGTGCGTGAAACTGTTGGGCGAAATCAGGGTCGCTGGTATCCAGACGGTTCATGGCGTGACTTGCGCCTCCAGTTGGCGAATGAGGGTTTCGATGGCGCGGCGTTTGAGTTTCATGGCGGCGCGATTGACCACCAGACGGCTGGAAATAGGCATGATTTCTTCCACTTCCACCAGCCCGTTTTCCTTGAGCGTTCGGCCGCTGGATACCAGGTCTACAATACGATCCGCCAAGCCGACCAAAGGAGCCAGCTCCATGCTGCCGTACAGCTTGATGATTTCCGTCTGCACGCCGCGACTGTGGAAATATTGGCGGGTGATGTGCGGATATTTGGTGGCGATACGCACCCGCTCCCAGCTTTGCGGCGCGTCATTGGCGGCCATTGCGGCTGGTTCGGCCACCGCCATGTGGCAGATTCCTATGCGCAGGTCCAGGGGCTCGTAAAGGTCTAGGCCCTCCTGCTCCAGCAGCACATCCTTACCGGCGATACCCACGTCGGCAGCGCCCCAGGTCACATAGGTGGGCACATCGCTGGCGCGGATCACCAGAAAGCGCACGGAGGGATCGGTGCTGGGGATGATCAGCTTGCGGGATTCTTCAGGATCTTCCGCCAGATGGATGCCGGCGCCCGCAAAGAGGGGAATGGCTTCCTGCAGAATCCGTCCCTTGGACAGTGCGATGGTAATGCCTGTACTCATGCGACACTCCTGGTGTTGCTTATCCGGCGGATATCCGCACCGAGGGCGCTGAGCTTCTCTTCGATGACCTCGTAGCCACGATCCAGATGATAGATGCGGTCGATGAGGGTTTCGCCCTCCGCCACCAGTCCGGCCAGGACCAGCGACGCCGATGCTCGCAGATCGGTTGCCATCACGGGGGCGCCGCGCAAACGCTGTACCCCCCGTACTACGGCGGTTTTGCCATCGGCACTGATGTCGGCACCCAGCCGCTGCAACTCGGAGACGTGCATGAAGCGATTCTCGAAGATGGTTTCGGTGATGACGCTGCTCCCTTCGGCAATGCAGTTCATCGCCATGAACTGCGCCTGCATGTCCGTGGGGAAGGCCGGAAAGGGCGCAGTGCGCACATCCACTGCCTGTGGCCGTCGTTTCATGCGGATGCGGATCGTGTCTGCCCCGGTCGTGACTTCGGCCCCTGCTTCCCTCAGTTTGAGGAGGACGCTCTCCAGCAGGCC
>Ga0172381_10000947_pt1 | contig 35946 bp, 65 predicted proteins | sample Leawel6488metaG_FD_119754 | JGI IMG/M metagenome (GOLD analysis project Ga0172381, IMG submission 119754) | Leachate microbial communities from a municipal landfill in Southern Ontario, Canada - Leachate well 64-88 metaG | ecosystem: Engineered > Solid waste > Landfill > Unclassified | place... | reverse complement strand
GGAACGTAGTAAAAGAGGGTTGGTAGTCCTTGACCTTCCTATTAATTACCGATGCGACGAAAAAATTATTCTTAATTCGCAACGGTGGGTTCCTGAAATTTGTGGCAATAACAAGGCTCAAGGCACTGTCGGTACGGTTAGTTTTGGTGAAGCCATGGAACGTGCTAACAATAACAACGTAGACATTTCTTTGCCGGATGGGATTGGTGGAACCGAAAGAGCGTTGCCCCTTCCAACGAAAAAGGAAGTTTCTTTTGCGTTTCTTTGTCGAATTAATCTTCCGTTGATTATTACGGCTTATCAGCTTATTGCACAGGGCAAACGAGTTTGTATTATCGGGCGTTCTCAAATTGGTGGGCCGCTGAAACGGATTATTCAAGACCTTTGTGGCGAAAGGGAGGGCGAGGCCGGTTATACTAATTATATCGGTGACTTAACTGACGAACAAGGTCGTGTGATTGAGCAAGGAATGATGTCTCGTCTTGCCAATTATTATGAAGTTCAACGAAACAAACTTCAGGACGAAAAATATAAAAAGAAATTAGAAGCACTTCAGCAGAATATCGAATGTATTGAGGTTATCGCAACTAGAGTACAAGACGATAAAGTGTCTAGTGTTGTTGCCGAAATTGACAAATTATTCACTGATGAACCGTTGCCCGGGGTTATTTCTCTTAGTACAGTCCATCGTGCCAAAGGACTCGAATGGGACGTAGTTTTTATTCTTCGTCCAGACTTAATGCCTCACCCTTATGCTACGTCCGAAGAAGAAATGCAGCAGGAAATGAACTGTTGTTATGTTGCGGCTACAAGGGCAAGACACAGGCTGTATTATGTGCAGAATTGGCCCTTCGGCAGTGGGTCAGGTAAGTTAAATTGGACAGCCCCCGAAGGCGTGGAAAGTGAAAAAACTGTCGCTATAAGAAAACCAATGCAACCTGTTAAATTCAATCCGCCGCCAGAGCCAATGCCTAAGCTGCAAGAATTGAAACCTTTTGTTGATAATGGAGAACCATTCTAATGAGTACACCTTGTAAAAATTCAAGTTGTAAGGAGTCCACTAATCATGAAGAACGGACTGAGTGCGCACATTGCAAAAATATCGGACAGCCCGGGACACCGTTACGAATTGCTTGCGATGAAATAGCTGACCTTTATCGTTCTTGGGGAACCAGAACGTTTGTGGTGGCGGATATTCTTCGTAATATGATTGCCACTTTAATCAAAGATTAAAATGTACATGCAGCGAGCTAAGGAGCTAAAAAATGATTACTGCTATGGTTGATTTTCGTAAGGGTGAACAGAAGGTATGTCGTGTTTCATTACATGATATTACTGTGAGCCATAATCCTCGTAGGCCCACCCCGAATCTTACAGATAATTTGGTGACGGAAGGTTATTCCATGAATGGTAGTCCTTGGTCACCGCTGCAACTGGTTCACGAATTAGCGTTGAGTGAAGACCCTGAAAAAAAAGCCATGTTTGTTGCCCTGATGGACAAGTATGAATCAGGTCCGAGAGGCATTGTTGAATTGGCCGCAAGTCGTATGGATGAAGAAATTCAACCTATTAAGTTGCGACAATTCAGAGTGCTTGCTGGCATACAGGTCGATGAGGCTACTTTAGAAAAAAAGCCGGTTTATATTAACAAATACGGTATTGTGGTTGGCGAACGAAGATGCTTGGCTGCGGCTTATAATTTTGCCAAGTATGGAAAATCCGATTCCATCGGTGCTATTGTCGATAGTCATATAACAGTCAAAGAAGCATTTGAGCAGGCCATCGAAGAAAATCTTCAGCGAAAAGACGCAACGGATGTCGAATATGGTTATATTTTCCGTGGCTTCCGGCAAGAAATCAATCCGGCAACTGGTAAACATTATACGCTTAAAGAAATCGCCGCTAAACTGATGTTGGATTATCAGTTTGTGCGTGGTCGTGAGGCTCTGACGTATCTTACGACGGAAGACCAACGAAAGGTAGAAGCAGGCGAGTATAACTTAACCGTTGCTATTAACAAAGGATTGTGTGTTCGACAAGGTAAAGATAAGGAACCGCTCGTAGTCAAGAGTGGTAAGCGTCAACGTGTTTTGACGCTGGTCGAGATTCAGAAGTTATTTGACATTGAAATGGAAGCTAATGATGTCCGTGGTGATTACCTGACAGCTTTAGCTGATGTTATGCGAATGAGCCGTGATGACGCTATTATTGAATCTAAAAATCGAATAAAGCTGGCGGCTGAGGCTGAAATCAAGGCTGCACAAAAGGCTTTTAAAAAGTACAGTAAAGGAAAATAAATTGGTAAATTCGTTAATTCCGTATACTCCGCTGTCAAATGAGCAAAAAGCCACGTATGAAAATATCATGCGAGTTGGGAACAAGGTTTTGTTACGCCTTTATCAGCAGGCTCAAAAAAATCTGAAAGCTAAAGGATTTGAAAAGCGATATCCAAGATATCAATTCCGAAAAGAATTGACCGAGGCGTTGAATAATGGAAAACGAACTTTGCACGGCGTAAAACTTAAAGCCGTAGATATGAAAAAAATATCTGCGGTTAAGGACATCGAGTGGCCGGTTTTATGCGGAATTAGCAATCTGATTTTGAAATATGTTAACAAATGGTCTGTTAATAGGCCAAGTTGTATCGTAGAACCAGATGATTTGTATAACGAAGCCGTAGCGTCGGCTATCAATGCGATTTATTATTTTACCAATTCCGAATGTTTTACTACGTTTGTTGTCCATGCGATTAAACGAAAACTTTATCGTATTGTGAACAAAGATACACCGCTCTCGGGAATTGGAAAAGAAGTTAAAAAACTATACGGTAAAATGCAACAAGCTCGTCGTGAGGAAAATGGACCAATTACGTTTGATGCGTTGGTCAAGAAACTAAAATTAACGGATAATCAGCGAAGTTCTCTTGAAGCCATGCTATCCAAGGTTTTTCGTGCTTCTGAATTAACAGTTAATTCAGAGTCGGAGTCAGAAGAATTTGATTATACGGCAATAGCTAAACCGACTGCGACAAAGGTCACGCTTGACATTGACCAACGAGATGCTATCATTGATGCCAAGCTGACAGATTTTGAAACAGATGTATTGTTCGCCTTTTTATCTTCAGTAGGTAATGGTTGGCGAGCAGCGGTGGCAAAGAAGCATATAAACCCTGTTACGGGCAAGCCTTATACTCGTATGACTGCGGCGAATGTTCTGAAGAAGGTCAAAGATAAGATACGTCAGGCTTATAAGCGAGGTCATGCGGCATGAATAATTAAAATGTACAATGAGTGGTGGAAAGGTTTATATGATGTCACAAAATCAATTTTATCCTACGCCGCCGCCTACAGAACAGTTGGAGAAGCAATTCTTTAACCCCGAGACATACCCTATTCACGTTTTTGATAGGGCATGGTGGGTTAGTTCTGATAACCCCGAATGTTCTTTCAGTCGTTTCATTGGTAATACTAAGGCCGTAAAACGTTTGTCTCGTGCGGCATATGCGGCAATGGGTCGTCCAAACCATGTTTGCAATGACCAGTCTTTTGCCTTGCTTGGACCTTCATCTTCAGGCAAGACAACTTTGGCTCGTTTGTTTGCCGAATTATTGCGATTGCCTTTTGTCGAAATAGCTCCTAAATCAATTAACAGCGTGGACGATATTCTCTTTGAAATCGCAAGGGTTTGTGAGAGTACCTTTGTTGATACACCTGATGGACGATTTTCTTTAGAATTGGTTCCAGAGCAACCTCCTGAAGGGCCGGATTATGTTGATAATTATTTTTTCCTGCCACCGATGGTAGTGTTCCTTGATGAAGCACATGCCCTACCGGATAAAATAGTTCAGGGACTTTTGAAGGCCACTGAACATAATGACGCCATTTTGAATACAACACAGTGGCGTGTTGACTGTCGTAATGTTTGCTGGATTATTGCAACGACAGACATGGGACAGTTGTTCGATGCTTTTGTCAATCGCTTTACAAAGATTCATTTGGATTTATATAGCAAAGCAGAGATTGCCAAAATTGTCAAGCTGTCAAATCCTGATTGGGAAGACAGTATTTGTAATTTGGTTGCTTATTATTGCGGAACCGTTCCTCGTGAGGCGTTAGATTTCGCTAGAGAGATGCGACTTGAGGCCGAAATGCGTCCTGCCGAATGGGCAGAAATTGCGAAACAAGTTGCAGAAGATAGCGACATTGACCTCTTCGGTATGACTTACCAGCGGTTAAATGTATTAATTGCCTTGAACCAAGGACCAGTTTCAAGAGGAAATCTTGGTGAATTCGCTCAGTGCAAGGAAGAAGAATTAGTGCGATATGTTATGCCGCCGTTGATGGTTGTAACAGAAGATTATCCTGAGCCGCTGGTCAGGACAAGTAGTAAAGGATATGTTCTGACAAACGCAGGCATGGCGGAATTGAAGAAAAGAAATATTCCTTCTAAGAAAATAAATCAGATAAGGTAAAAGTAATGGCTTTTAATCAAGAAAAACTTCGGGAAGACATTACACAACGTATTATTAATGCTATCAATAGTGGTAATGTACCTTGGCGTAGACCTTGGTCAAGTGACCCAAATTGCGGTTATCCTCGTAGCTTTGTTTCTAAGAAACCATATAGAGGCATAAATCCATTACTGTTGGAAATTACGGCCATCACTAGTGGATTCCGTAGTCAGTGGTGGGCTACTTATCACGGATGGCGTAACTTGGGCGGGCAGGTTCGTAAGGGAGAAAAAGGAACGCAAATTGTTTTTTATAAGATTCTTGAAAAGGATGAATTAAAGAACGATGGTTCGCATAAAATAAAAAAGATATTCTTCCTGCGATATTTTACGGTTTTCAATCTTGACCAAGTGGATGGAAAATTTGACAAATATCGTCCTGCCGAAGCGAGTGAGGCTGCTGAAATACCTCATGATTTTGACACGGCACAAAAGACTATAGCTGCTACTGGTGCTGTTATTCGTTACGGCGGAAACCACGCCGCCTATATTCGTCCTAGTGGGGCAGCATGGCCGAAGCACACTGATGGCGATTATATTATTTGTCCAGACCGTCAGCAATTTCCAGACATTAGGGACTTTTATGATGTTCATTGGCACGAATTGGCCCATTGGTCGGAACTGCGTTTGGAATGGACTGGCTCTTATGCCATGGGAGAAATTATTGCCGAAATTACGGCTTCTCTTCTCCCGCCGATGATTGGATTGCCCATTAGTGATAACATGGATAATCATGCCAAATATGTAAAGTCATGGTTGAAAGAAATGAAAGATGACCCAAAGTGGATTTTTCGGGCGTCTACTCAAGCACAAAAAGTAGCGGATTTTATTTTGCATTTCAGTAAAGAAATTGAAGAAAATGATGAGCCGCAACCCGATACGGACGATGAAATGGGTGCAGAAGAATGATAACGGGCGACACATCTAAAGCTAGATTATTATTTTCTAATGGTCACATTGAAGAATATGATGACCAACATTTGGCTTATGCTTTGTGGTTGGCGTTGCCTCGTGGTGTAAGGGCGGCTTTTCGTGGCAAGAATGACAACAGACCTGTTTACGGATGGGAATGCGTGGACCGATGATTCAAGCAATAAAATTTATTGTAGATTATCGCTGCTTTAAAAAGGGCCAAACCTTTGAGTTTAGACCCGGTGTTAACCTCGTGGTTGGCGAACAAGGCACTGGAAAATCTACAATTTTTAGGCAGATTTCTGACCGCATCCGTGGTGGTTCGTCGGCAAAAAATTGTGATAAAATAAGTCGATTAATTGCCACTGAAAGTCGTATAATGGCTTTTGATTTTGAGAAAGACAATCTTCGCACCAGAGGTCATATTGTCGATAATGTCAGAGTGCAACTAGCCAGTATTTTTTCTTCGCACGGAGAAGCGTCCCTCGCTATGCTTGGGGCAATGGAACAAGAAAAAGAATTAAAGGTGTTTTTAGTAGATGAACCCGACATGGCTTTGAGCATTCGTTCAGCTATTAAAATTGCAAAAATGTTTGACAGACTTGCAGCTAAAGGACATCAAATCATTGCGATGGTTCATCACCCAATGATTATTGAATCACAACCGGAAGTTTTATCAGTTGAGCATGGCAAGTGGATGTCGTCGGCAGAATTTATTACTTTAATGAAATCGACACCTGCACCGAAACAGACGAAGGAAACGAAGGAGCAAAAATGATTTTGTTTAATGTCAATTCCAATATTCTTGCCACTTATATCAATCAGCAATTGGCAATAGCTATCGGGCAGGCAGAAGTACCTGAGTGGAAGTCGATTATCGCTTCGGCTATCGGAAGGTATTGCCGGGTTCAGCGGCTTCAACAACGTCTTAAACAGCAGGCGGCATATGCGAAACGTAAACTCCTTACTTTTGAAGAAGCCGATGCCGACCTGCTCAATAGTCCGATAGAGTCCTTGTCCTTAAGTGTACGAGCGGTCAATGCCTTTTGGAAGTTGAACATACACACAATTGGAGGCGTTGCAAAGTATTCCGTAAACCAACTTGTTGCTATGAAGAATGTTGGCCCGACCACGGTAAAGGAAATAGAACACCAATTAGCTCTCATTGGTCTTTGTATGAAAAAATAATTCGGGTTGGACAGTTGTTTTACGGTTAATAAAGAGCAAACAATGAAGAAATTAGTTTATATTTGTACTGATAGCAAACTCGTTCGTGACAAATTAATTATTTTCCGACGATTGGAAGTTAAGGTTGACGGAGATAAGATTTTAATTCGTGAAGAATGGCCATTGGTCAAAGTAGTAGGAGAAATTTTTGTCCCACTGCAAGACTTGAAAGATATTAAAAACAAATTGGTTAAAACGACTGAAAGCCATCGTTATAATTATGCTGATTTGAGTGTGGAACAAAGTCGAGATTTATTGACGATTCAAGTTTATCCGGTCGATGATAAAATAGTTCCAGAATTGACTGTTCATTTAACGACAAATGACTTAAGAGAAATTATCATTCGTGCAGAAAAGGTGTTAACGTTATGAAATATCAACATGGTGATATTGTAATGGTGAAACGGTTAAGGGGATGTACTAATTTTCTGATTGAATCTGTTCATGCAAATTTTTATGCTGTTTTAAATTTGAAAGGCAATGGCAAAACTCGTTATAAAATTACCGATGCTGATATTTCAAACAAGGTTGGTGAAGCCAAAGGTCATCCTTGGCTGGCAAAGTTGCACATAAGAATATTACAGAAAAACAATGAATGGGTTGCCATTGCCACCGGATATATGGCTAAAGGGCAAACAGCGGCGGAAGCTATTGGTAATTTGGTCGTTTTATACGGAAAAAAAATCGGAATTGAATTGATAGAAACATCATAGTTTTGTATTGTTTCTGTCGCACAAGGAAGGAAGTATCTAGTGGTATCTGTAGTCAATGGAATGGTTAGATTTAGGTTTTTTCGGCCACAAGCAAAACAAGTTTTTCTGGTTGGTGATTTTAGTAATTGGAATCAATTATCAATGGATAAGTTGATTGACGGTTATTGGCAATTAACTCTTCATTTACAAAGTGGAGTTTATAAATTTAGATATATGGCAGATAGAGTTTGGTTTACAGATTTCGCTGCTTTTGGTATTGATGGATTAAATAGCGTGGTTAAAGTATGAAATCATTTTGGGAAATTCCGGGTCCGAATAAAGCCCCACATGAACCATGTATTGCTTTTTACAAGTACGATGGGCAGAATTTCCGTGCAGAGTGGTCTAGAAAAAGTGGATGGTATAAGTTTGGCAGTCGAAATATATTAATAGACCACACCAGTTCGATGGGTGGAGCTATTGATGTTTTTCTTCGTACTTATGGGGACGAGATTGCCAGAGTTTTTGTGAATAATAAAATGTTTAGAGGGCTGCAAAGGGCTGTTGTTTTTTGCGAATATTTTGGTCCGAATAGTTTTGCGGGTGTCCACGTCGAGGGTGACCCGATGGAAGTTGTTTTGTTTGATGTTGCTTTGGACAAACAAGGCATACTTATTCCTAGAGATTTTCTTAATGCTTTTGGACATCTAAGAATTTCTGAAGTTATTTATCAAGGCAACTTTGGTCCGCAATTTATTCAAGATATAAGAGAAGGCAAATATCCCGTCAAAGAAGGTGTAGTCGCTAAGGGCGTATTGCAGTGTAGGCGAGGTAAGGAAGCACACGGTCTTTGGATGGCAAAATGCAAGACTCAATGGTGGCTTGATGAATTAACTCGTCGAGCAAGAGAAAATTCTAGATACGTCAAGGATTTAGAAGATAATATAAAAGAGCAAGGCAATGGCTAGAAAATATAGTAACCAAAAAATTCATAATATTCCTGTTTGGGTTATTTATGTTCCAACTCATAGCAATAAAAAACGTAAATATTCCATTGCGTATCATCAACGCTGGGATGCCAAAGTCAGAGAAATCACTGGCGGTTTGACTATTGGTAAGTCTGTTAAGGGACATTGGATTTCACCTGATGGTGAAACTTTTGTAGAAAATATGATTCCCGTGCAAATCTGTTGCGATACAGAGCAAATTGTGACCATTTCTGATATGACAGCACAACATTATAACCAAAAAGCTGTTATGTTTTTCATGCTTACTAAGAACGTGGTAATCTGCAATTATCAAGACTAAAGTGATTGATGTTTCTCTCGTTTCTTGTATAATCAAGAAAAGGTGAATAAATGGATAATTGGAAAGAATGTCAGTGGTCTACCGGCACGATGGAGCTTGTTAATGACGCTTTGGCGGGGTTAACTACCATTAAGGCTTTAGGCGAAGAAACTTTGTCTCAAGTCAAAACTCTTCAAGCTCCTTTTGCCACTGTATATAATGCGGGTAATTCTATTGACGAGTCGTTCCGTCAAAAGGTAGTAACACTTTTACTTTTAATCGAAACCAAGTTAACTGGAATTATTGATAATAAAGTAACCAGCGAAGCAATGGCCGACCTTCATATGGCATTAAGAGCTACAGGTCGAAGGTTAATTGGAGATAAATGGGAATTTGCTGATATATGGGTTTTAGCAATGAATGAAACTCATATGTGGCAGCTTCCCGAAGAAATCATTTCAAAGTTAGAATGTATTGAGGCAGTTTATATTTTTGACATGAATTATGTTGCAAATATTAGTGGACTGGATGGGTCTTATTGGTTGGCGGGATTATATCAACGACCAATTTTTAAAGCAGATATTCCAGAATGTGACCGAATGCCCATTACAGAATTAATCGAACATGGCGAATTAACTGATAACTATTACAATGTTAAAGATATTGCCGTTATAATGGAAAAATTAGATAAAACTTCAGGCATTTATCACATGGGAAATCCGGCAGTTGGTTTGGATTTCTTAACGTTCAAGAAACATGAACCAACTCACGACAGTCATCGAATGGACAAAATATTAACCATTGTTGGAAATTATTGCAAAAAACAAGTGTTTGTGACTTTAGATGGAATTTGATTATGAGAACATGGAAAAAGGTTTTTTGTGGTGGCATTCCTTGGCTATATTATGGAATAATTAGTTTTTTCCATTGGCTTGGTCGTCACCCAAGACTAGTTCCCCAAATAATTACTTGTATTCTTGGATTATGTATTATTACAATTTTCATCCTTCTCTTAAGCCAATGCACGATAGCGATTGTTACTGTATTGGTACTTTATATCTCTTTTCGAGAAATTGATTTATATAAATTTAAAAATAAACCCTTGCAAGAACAATCGCAATCGCAATCATCAAGAGACGTTTCTCTCCACGTAGAACGCATTTATAGTGATATAACAAAACATAAAGCTAATATTGCCAAAGAATTAAGTTCCACGAATGAAAGACTTATGGAGCTTGGGGAGGAATTAAGTTCCACGAATGAAAGACTTGTAGAGCTTGAAGGGCAAATTGCCGATAATAAGTCTTTTACTCATAAAGCAATAGAAACACTTAAGCAAGAGTCGCACTAATTAAAATGTACATAACAAAATGTCATGAAAAGTTATGAAATAAGAAATTGTGCCGATGGCGGTTGCCCCCATACTAGCAGCCTAGCAGACATCTTGCAGAGTAAAAATCAAGCCACAATCAATGCCATTCAGGCCCATGTCAAAACTTGTCCTTCATGTCGGGCCGAAATGCAACGTTTCATGGAAGTAGCGGACGAATATTATGACACCAGTTTTGGAAGTCTTTTTAAAGGATTTTGTAAGAATTTGTTGATAGGAATGGGAGCAACTACGGCCATCGTCTTGTTGAATGAAGGACATAAACTGTCACAGTTGTTTGACCGAATTCGGGCTAACAAAGTAATCCCAACTTCACCCTCGCCCGACCACTCCGCTGAAATTGTCAAAAAACTCAGTCAGATTGAGCGTCGGCTCGACGTGGCGGCAAATCCGACGAATACGAGTGGAAAGCGGCAAGGTCCGTTTACAAGGTAACGATATGAATAAGAATAATATTAAATTTAAGAAGATTGAAACCTATTCTAATTGGGGTCATTGGGATAGGGTGGACGGTAAAGATTTAAAAACAGGGGACGTATTGTTGGTATTGTGGCCCGATAAAACTGTCACGGTTCAGAAAGTTTTTGTCGTCCACACCAAGGAAACTGTTGACGACATGGGTCATCCTTGGGTATGCCCTGATTGTGCTGCGTATATTAAAGTTTCATTACGTGGAGAGAAAATCAAAGTAGCTTTGCGTGGCTCTAGTTTAAAAGTAACACGAAAATTAAATACAACAAATACTTGTCGTATTTGTAATGGATATGCTGATGGGGGAGTTTGTTTGAATTGTGGCGAATTAGAGGGTGACTGCGAATGTTCATCGAATTGAAAGAATGGTCGGAATTAAAACAACTTTGGATAAATAAGCCACTTCAAGTACCCCATAATATCGAGAAAAAAATACGTTCTCTTGTTAAAGTAGGCGAGGTAATTCCTGCGATTAAATATGTTAGAGAAGCTTTGGGTGTTGGACTGAAGGACGCTAAAAATTTTGTGGATTTAAATTTCTTATATCCACCACACCAACAACAAGTCGTACAAATTGTTCAGCAACAAATCGTTGATACGCAGATACCGAAACTCAAGTTGAAGTGGGAAAAAAGTCGTTAAAATGTACATGGTGTATTATGAAAAACAATGTATACAAGGGCGAATTTCACGACGACGAACGCTGGTATCAAGTTTTCTTAAACGGCAAAATATTTGACCACAGTTCATCTTTACAAGTTTGCAACCATAGTCCTGATGGTTTTTCTTGGGGATATTATGGTTCAGGTCCATCTCAACTAGCTCTTGCGATTCTTCTAGAGGAAATAGGGGACAAAGCCGTTGATTTTTATATGTCTTTTAAAGATGAAATCATTGCCAAATGTCAACACGAAGGATTCACACTGACTTCTGCTCAGGTTGCAGAATGGGTTGCGAAGCATAATGAGCTTGACGAAATCGAAGATGCTAGGGGAATAGTTACAAGATTGTGTGCTGAAGGACAAATGTCCACTCCGAGGTCTAAAACCGATTAATTAAAATGTACATGGTGAAGCACTATGACTAAAGAAGACAAACCATTGTTTGAAGGTTATCCCGATTTTGATTCGCTTTCTGTTGCCGAAAAGGCAGTGAAGCTTATCGAATTTTTTGCCGAAAAGGCAGCGACTCAGAGTGGACGCTATCGTGTGGAAGAAGTCCATATTCATACCGATGGTTACGCCGAGCCGGGCTATAGCATCGAAGAAGGCAAAAGTGGGGTTATTGCTCTTGGCAACTGGAATGCTATAACCAAGTGGGACGAAAAGAAGCATGATAGCATAGTGGTAGACCAAACCATTTGTCTGCTGGCCGATGAATTTGAAAAGCTTGGCATTGAAATGGATTGGGACGATGAGTGGGGATACTGCTCGAAGTGCGGCAAATTGTTTCGAGTCACACAAGACAGTTATCGTTGGCAGCGGTATTATTGGGATTGTGAAGATGGCGACCCGATTTGTGGTGACTGTGTTCTTGAAGACCCCACTGAATATCTTGTTAGTTTTGAGGGAAAAGACAACTCCTGCATTACCATCGAAATTGACCTTGAGAAGTGCGGGTATATCAAGTTGGAAGGCGGCTTTGAAAATGGGTTCTATGACGGGCAGGATGCAGACCCCAAGTTGATTGCGGCAGAACTTCGACATCAGGATATTGAAAGATTTATATTCAATCTTGACGGCGTGGGACAGTTTGACCTTTCCTTCTCTGTCTATGTTCACAAATCAGAATTAAAGAAATTGAATAAAATCAAATTCAAGGACAAAAGTTATAATGGACCAAGTGTTTCTGGTGCTATGCGAGAGGCATTGAAAGATGCTTCGTCAAAGATGGGCAAATTGCCGGATGGAAAAGGTGTTAAGGTCGCAACAATTTCTGCCGGAAAAGCCGAAGTCAAGATAGTTAGTCCACAGGACTTCATTGACGGCAAAGCTCTCGGCGAAAAGCCGAAACACCCGAATAAAAAGAAAGCAAAAGGGCGTGGAAAAGTCAAGTAAAGAAGAAGTATGCTCATAATTGCAAGGGAGAAGGGTGTGCGTCCTTCTGAGTTAAGGAAAATATAGCCAAAAAAAAAGGATAATCGGGGCTATATGCCAGCAAAGTATTACAACATCACTGAAGCAGAAATGGATGCTTTCCTGACCAAACAGGGATTCGCCCGTGTTTCCATTGAAGGGACCACAGAATTTGTTTACGGCAAACGGGTTGACCAAGATAATCTGAAATTGACTTTGCGAGTCTATACTGGCATAGTTCCCGGTGGTCAATCTAGGGCGGTAGGGGAAGACGCTATTCGAGTTAGTTTGTTTATGGGCATTGCCGATGGTGTAGAAAACGGCAAACCTAAATGGCGTATTACGAAACTTGGTGGTTCTAAGCGGGTCCACAGGGTAGAGAATTGGCAAGTAAATCTTCAGAAACGACTTGATAGCTGGCTTGACTTCATTCCGCAACATAAATGTCCCGTTTGCGGTTTTCCAATGATTCCCAGAAAAGGTAAGCATGGTATGTTTTTGGGTTGCGCCGGTTATCCAAATTGTACCTATACTAAACCGATTAACAATGCTTAGAGATGGACAACATCGAATTGGACGTAGCGATTGGGAAAAGGACGAATGGGAACCGTCTTCCCAAGATATACAATGGATGATTGATAACATTAATAGTCTTCTTGGCCCAAAGGGGTTATGGGAAATACCACGTAGTCGGTCGGTCTTTCTGTTTGATAAAACAATCAAAACTGTTACCATAATTGATGCCGGTAATAGCAAAGATGTTTTGTTCGTTAGAAGTTTAAAAGTTTTACAAAAATTAGGTTGGACTATCAAGGAAACACAAAAGGAATAGAATAATGTCAAAAAAATCAATTATTGGGTTGTCAATTGTTGGTGCCGTTATTTTGTTGACCATTGTTGGTATTAGCTGGATTTTCAGCGTTTACAATGGAGAAGTTAGACTTCGTAACGCTTATGAGTCGCAGTTTAATGTCCGTGAAGTTGTTATGGACAAAATGCGAAAAACACTGATGGCACAGTTTAAGGTTAGTAAAGAGTCTGCTGATATGTTTATTGAATCAGTTGCCGCTGGTGCTTCGGGACGCAAGGGTGGAGCGTTATTCAAGTCGAATGCCGAAAGTGCGGCGGGTTTAGGTATGCCGCTGGACGTATACCAGAGTATGTTGGCTTCGATTGAGGGAAATATGTCCGAATACATGCGTTCCCAAATTACACTGACGGATATGTGGCAGAGTCATAAAACCTATTGCGAATCTGTGCCGAATAGTATTTTTGTTGGTAGCAGGGTCATGCCTAAACCGGAAATGATTTCGTCCGATACTGTCAAGGAAGCCATTAAAACCAAGAGATTGAACGATAATATTCTTGAAGAAATTTAAAATGTACATGAGAAAAATATTATGATTAGAAATGCAACAAAATCTCAAATAAGATTCTGGATAGAAGAAGCCAAAAAATATCCAATCGAATTAAGAATTGCGGCAAAATTATATATTAACAAAATTTCAACAAAAGATTTTTCTGATTGTTTTTATGAATTAAAAGATTACAAAGATGTCGCCGAGAAAGTTCTTGAATATCTGCAAAAAATAATGTCAAAGAAAATAGAAGTAAATGCCGTATTGTCTCATCTTGCTAAATGTCTATAATTAAAAAATAACCTGAGCCGACACAAAAAATAAAAAAGCGAGAAAACAAATATGCTAATCGTGCTTGCAATTACTCTCCCCATTTTTGTTGTCGCAGTTATTTTTCTGTCAAAGCAATGGCTGATAACCAATAAACAAGACAGAACAAAGGGGTTTATTTATGTTGGCGGCACAATCCTTATTTCTCTTTTGTTGTGTGCGGCGACGTATTATGGCGGCACGTTTAAGAGTCGTTTTAGCGAAATTGGTAATTGCAAAATTATGTCCATGCAACACGAAGAAAAATGGACAACCAAAGAACGGCACGAAGAAACATATGAAGTTGTAGTTGGACACGATGAAAATGGAGACGAAATAACCGAAACCCGAACAAGAGTTTGGTATGAAACAGAAACACATGGTCCATATTGGACAGCTTATGACGAATATGGTGAATTTCATTCTATAGACCGTGGTCTTTACAATAAATGGTCGGATATTTGGGACAACAATACCAGAGTAGGACAGCATAACGGTTCTGCTGCTGGATTTGATACGTCTATTACAGGTGGGATTTACCAAAGTAAATGGACGGGGAATTTTGATACAATTTATCCATGGGAAGAAGTCTGGACTTATGAAAATAAACTCAGAGTTACAGAAACAGTTTTGAAATTTCCCGAACCAACTGAAGCGATGGTAAAACGTTTTCCAAGACCAGCCGACCAAGGAAACACGATGCCAGTCATCACTTATGGGCCAGTCATTAATGATGCAGAAATGATGCTTCTTCGCCGCACCAATGCTGTCTTAGGCAAACCACATCAAATTCATTGTATAATTATGCTATTTGATGCCAGTAAAGACCAACAGAACGTGGTCAATGATGTACTGTCGGCGTGGCAGGGACCAAATATGAACGAATTGGTTTGGTTTATTGGGCTTGACCAAAATCGTAAGGTGGTTTGGTCTGAGGCGCAAAGTTGGATGGACAATACGGAAATTCATGTACGGTTGCAGCAAAAGGCATTTAAGATGGGGACATTTGATGCTGAGAAAATTTCGTCTGCGTTGAGTGAACTTGTGCCGCAATATTGGAAACGAAAAGACTTCAAGAAGGACTTTGATTACTTGGATGTTCCAATCGGACTCGGTTGGTATATTGTTTGTATTATTTTATTTTTTGGTGTTTGTATCGGCGGATATTTCGCTGTCGAATATGGAATTTGTCGAGTAAGGACATATAAACGATGGTAGTTAAAATGTACATGAGGTTTTATGACGACAGATACAATTAATCCAAAAGCCTTAGAAATGTTTAACCACTTGCAAAATGCTATGGACTCTTTATCTGCCGCCGACACAGTGGCAAAAACTCATAACAAAGATATTCCGGCGTATTTCAACAACTGCCCGGAATTTCTTCTATCACAATGGGATATCGAGGCAGTGAATAGATTGGTACTTTCTATTCAGGAAAGAATCAGAAAACTAATACAGGAACCAAAAAATGAAATTTAATATTGGTGATTGGGTTTCTTTAAACTCACAAGCACATATTGATGGATTTTCTTTTGCTTCATGTGGTAAGGTCGTTGGTATCACTGGGGAGAACTGCGATGTTCAATTTGCTTTGAGTCGGCATTTGATTCAAAGCTATCTGCTTCAGCAGGAAAAAAAGTTCAGTTGTTTGCCTGAAAATGTCGCTCAATTTCTGGATTGGTTTAAAAATCGTGGCGGCATAGCAGTTTGGCTTTCGGCTGATTTGAGTGACCCCGGTCGTACTTATTTCCGTCCTTATTTGACGAAAGACGGAAAACCGATGGAAAAGTCTGCGCAACTTCATGCAATGTTGGCTTTATTGACTGACTCTGCCGACATGGATGTTGTGACTTATAAGGAAATTAAACGGTTCCATGTGGCAACTAGACTTGGTGCCAATGGCTTGAAAGTAAAAGTGACAAGCGGTGGCACAAATCGAATTCGCAAGGCGGTCGCAAAGGCTGCGAAAGAATACGGCGATGCCACTTTTACTTTTGATTATATGGATTATAATAATGCAGTGATTCTTGTTCCCGAAAATCCAACACCATTGTCGGAGTGGGAAGTCGGACAAGAAATCAAATCGCAGGCACAGGCGTGACCATATCGCAAGCTATAACGGAATGGGAAAAGCATAAACGCAGAATGGGTTGCGTTGCCGCTACTGATTGGTTTTGCAAAAGGGTAAAAACATTCAAGCCATTACGCCGTAAATTTTATCTGCCCGGTGGCACCGACAAAAATGGCGAGTTGTGGGAGCATGTAGTGGCTACTGACGGAAAAGTAATTATGATTTATCGCCTTATGCTGATAAACCAAGGAAAACTAACGACTAATGAAAATTGCGTGGAGTAAATTTGGGCGTGACCGCCATACCAAAGGCAAAGGGTATTCTTATTTCACTGGTTCGGATAATTGCCTTTTTGCTTTGATTCACGCTAATTGGGGGCACAGAGTCGCCGGTCAAGGTTCTGAAAACGTTGACGATGTTTGCGTGGTTGCGATTCCTCCCGTCGAGTTTATTACTACGAAAATTAGGGTGGAAGATGCAGAAAATATTATAGCTAAGTTGACTCGCCGCCAACCACACGAAAGCCCTTATATTAAACTTGAGGCTGATGGGCCTACAGTTCCTTGTAAATTTGCAAAGGTCGTTCTGTATTCTGCTAATGAATTGCTAAAGAATGACGGCGAACGGTCTTCAGATGCCGATTGGGAAATAGTTTGTATTATCGCCAGTGACGTTGAAAATGAGCCAATGCATCCGTTAGCAATGGCCCGAAATCAACTTGAGATGCCCGGTGGAACGCCAAGAAGTTATACGGCTGAGGAATATGCACAGGCGATTTGGTATTGGTCGCAATTTGTTTCTAAAAGGGCTGAATAATCAAATGCTAAATTCAAAGTATGTTGCCGACAATGCCAAATTGGTGAAGGCAGTTGAGCAAGCAAGAGCTATCTTGGGTCAGACCCCTAGCACTTGCTAAAGTTAAAAATTTGATAATGGAAAGAGATAGTAATGGATAATTTACCGAAGTGGCCGGGCGCATCAGAAATATATTCTAGAGCGTACCGTATTTTAGAAAAAATGGCACAAACGCATGTAACTGCGGCTATTGTTTCTAAGCGTGGCAAGGTTCTTAAACCCGGTAAGGTTTCAGATGAAATGCGTAATTTCATCGAAGCTCTAAATGGCGGCGATGAAGAACAGGTAAAGGGTTATGTTCTGAAACATTTTCGTTGGCTTAAGGTGGCATAATGTATATTGTTAATACTTTTTCAATTTGGGCTGGTTCACGTACTCCTTATGGCACTAGGTTTGTTTGCAAAACCAAATGGCTTTGGTGGGCTAAATTTCGTGCAGCACTTGCCGCTAAACGTCGATGGGATGTTGATTATGGTCGTTGCATTGATGTTTCGGAATACGAAGTTCCAGAAATTAAATGGGAAATTCTATAAATAATGATTTCAATACAAAAAAACAATGACCTATTTGCCGCTAAAATTAGTAATCAAGACACACTTCCGCATTTGTCGATAGTTTTGCAGGATTGCGTTGAGTGGTTTCTGATTCATGGGGTTAATTTTTTTAGTATTACACGTCGTCAAGGAAAAGATGCTTGTGTTCTAGTTGGTAAAGCATTAGTGCGTCCAAAACCGTTGTTATTTTCGTCTGCTGTTTTATTCAAGGGACTGGTCGAAGCTGGATATTTCCCGAAAACTATGCAAGAACTTTTTGAAAGCGATAAAGAATTAGAAGGCGTAACACGAATTTCTGGCCGTCTTGACATACCACGAGAAACTTCAATTGTTGTGCCGCAAGTGGACATTAACAATTTTGTTTTTGAATTTGCTTACGGTCAAGCGGATTTAATTACCAGTTTATTTGTTAAAGGGGCAACACTCATTAAAATTCGTGGTTCCGTTGAAAAAATTGTGACATGGTGTGATGTTGGTATGAGTGATGATGAGTTGACAAAGTTTATGGTAAATCCCGGTAGTTATGACCCTAATACAACTATTGGCGAACTTCCAGAAATACTAATATGAATGATTCGGCAAAAATAAGTTTAATTATTGGTGGAATTATTTTTGTCTTCGCACTTATTGGCGGCGGCATAGGTCCACTTTTTGATTTGATTTTTGCACTTATTGGAGCGTGTTTTTGGCCGGTTGTTGTAATTGTTGTTATAATTGCTGTTGTTTCGGCATTATCAAAGAAGAAGAAGTAAATTAAAATGTACATGAAGCGGCCAGCAAGATTGATGATATTGATTGGTCTTATGATTAATCTTGTTTTGACCGAAAAAACTGGTAAAATAAAGGTGATATAAAATGCAAGAAGTTTTTCACGATAGAGACGGTAATATTCATAACGTAGACCTAGAAACAGGTGACGTGGAAACTATCTCTCGTGAAGAAATAGAATGGGCGTTTGATATGACTACACAATGGGCAGGAATTTTCAAAACGCTTCAGAGTCGGCCAGACCTTCTGGGCGAAGTTTTACGACATATGTTTTTTGAGCAGGATAAACACCAGACTCTTCGTCCCAATGTTCAATTGACCTCTAAAGAAAAAACCAAGATTTCGGCTATTTTAAAATTAGAAGGTTTGGGAGAAGTTTTATTAATCTGTCATTATACAGATAAGTGCGTTATTACTTTTTCATTCGAAGATAAATCGGCCTTAATTAATATGGATTCCGAAACAACTGATTGGTTCTGGACAACAGAAGATTATTTGAGCCTGAAAGGAAAGTAATGCCGCCTCCCACTACCAAGTGCTGTATTTGTAATCAGGAAGTTTTGAAGTCCCAAACCGCTCATATCGGAGATGGCAAAAGAGCGTGTAAGTCTCACGAAGGTGTCGTGAGTCAAGCTCAGGATATAATTAATAAAGACAAAAAAACTCGTAAGGCTAAGGAAATAGCGGCTGAGACCAAGAAGCGTGAGCGATGGCAGAATTCAAATGCAAATCCGGCTTTCATGGAAAATGCTCGTAAATGGGCGTGGGAACAGTGTTGGTGTTGCCACAAAGAAGGTCGTCAGCTTTCTGAATTCTATGAACGCATGATTATCGGTCTAGAAAAATCAAGGATAAAGGGAACTATTTCGTCTTTATTGCTCGCCCCTACTGAATTTGCAAAAGAATTGGGTTTTCCTGTTCCTACTTATTTCCTTCGTCGGATGAATTTGCCAGAAGACCCCCAACAGCGTGAACGTATTTTGCATGATATCAAGGGCGGTATGGATAAGCGGTCAGTCGTAGAAATGATGCAAATTATTCAAGTTTGCGAAGACTGCGCAAAAAAGCATGACCTTGATTTTTGGCCTAACCCACCGCAAGTTGACCTTAAGACATTGGCTATACTTGGTAATATACCATTACCCAAAGAAATAACAGAAATTGCGAAGAGGGAAATTGTAACAGAAATTGCAAAGAGGGAAATTGTAGCCGAAGCTTCAGATAATGAATTATGAAAAAATGGATAAAACAATTTAAAGAATGGCTAAAAAAATGGGGCTTCCTTGTAGGGTTCTATCTTCTTGTCATATACATCATGATTTTTGTGATTGTAATTTTTCCTCAAAATTTTCCTATGTGGATAAATATGTTATTTTTAATCCCCGGTATTGCGGGATTTGTTGCGATGATGATTTAGTCGTCCCTGTAGCTCAACGATAGAGCAACGGTCTCTAAAACCGCTTACGAGGGTTTAACTCCCTCCGGGGACATTGAAGGAAATAAAAATGTTAAGAAAAAAAAATAGTTTGAGTGACTGTTGGTTATTGTTTTTTGTCGGCATTATTATTGGCATAAGTGTGCTTTGTCTAGGCAAAATCGGCAAGATTTGTTCTGACAAAAAAACTCCAATTTGGGCAAGTAAAGAAAATAAAATTGAAGTTTATTTTTCGCCTAATGGTGGGTGTACTGATGCAATCGTTAAACGAATTGATGCAGCCAAGAAAACCATTTTGGTTCAAGCTTATTCATTCACGTCAGACCCGATAACTAAAGCATTAGTTAATGCCCATAAACGGAATGTGGCGGTTCAAATCATATTAGATAAAAGTCAACGCAAACAATCCGAGACATACAGTTCTATAGATTTTTTAGTTCACGCAGAGATTCCTATTTTTATTGATTCTAAACACGCCATTGCCCATAATAAGGTCATTATTATTGACGGTGAAATCGTTATTACTGGCAGTTTTAACTTTACAAAAGCGGCTGAAGAGCGCAATGCCGAAAATTTACTGGTTATTCATAACGAAGATTTAGTCAATAGTTATATCAAAAATTGGGAGTTACATAAAAAACATAGTCTTTTATATGTATATGATGAATGACCACGAATGGAGAATTTATTATGAAGACCAGAACTATACTTATTATTTCTTGTTTTGTATTGCTTGCTTTTTTTTTCATATGTCAAATAATCAGTAACAACGAACATCGAAAAGCCATAGATGAGCGTCAAGCTTTTATTAAAACTGTTGTAAAAACAATGGCTGGCGACGATAATATTGTTGATACCAGAGAGAAAGCTGCTTTTATTCGTTTCTTGGGTTATGATAATGCCATTCAAGACGGACAATGTATTTCTATAGAATGTGACGGTTGGGAGAATAAATTCAGAATTTCTTTGGGCAAAGAGGTTGTATCTACAAAAAGTGGAGAAGTTGTGATTCCGCTCTTGGAACTAGGTACGGTTTCCAGAGAAAAATTAGAAGAATTCATGCATTCGTCAGAAGAAAATTCGCATAACGAAATAGAGGTTGAATAAATGGAAATTAAATATGTCAAAGGCGACTTATTTGAATTAATACCTAAAGACAAGCCGGTGATGATACCACACGTCTGTAATGATGTCGGTGCATTTTCGGCTGGCTTCGTAGCGGCCCTCAATAAAAGATTTCCAACGGCCAGAGAGAATTACCTGCAATTGCGCAAAGAATTAGGTTTGTCGCTTGGAAACACACAAATCGTAACGGTTGACGAGAAGCAACCTATTTTTGTTGCCAACATGATATCTCAACACGGGCTGATTAGTGTAGATAATCCCGTCCCGCTCAAATATCTGGCACTGGTGAAATGTATGGAAGCAGTACGGAAGGCGGCTACAGACCACCAATGCCAGATATTTGCCCCAAAATTCGGAAGTCAATTAGCGGGTGGGTGTTGGGAATTTATTGAGTTGTTGATTCAGGAAGCGTGGGATGGATTAGAAACAATTATTTGTGTTTTAGATTGATTATTTTCTGAGCGTCTGTAGAATGATTGTTGAGAATAGTAAGGACAAGGAAATGCAAAAAATAATAATTATTGCCCTTTTTCTAATTCTTATCCTTGTTGGATGCGAGGGTAAAGTGGCGGATAATGCTCCAAAGAATTTTACTGACGATACAGTTTTTGCTTACATTCAAGATTCTAGAACAGGTTTGGTTTTCGCCGTCTACAGAGCAGACAATAAAAGATTCGGGTATTCACCAGTTCCAACAGACCAAATTGATGCTGTTAAAGAATATGTCCCTCATTACAAAGAACCATCTTTTTTGAAGGAATGGAGAAACAGGGTGACAAGATGAAATGGAAAATAATTGACGACCAAAAAAATGATAAAGTAACAATTATAGATTCTGCTGGAAGAAGAAGATTTGAGGGTACTCACAAAATAGCTTTGTCCCATTTTGCTTTTGTGATGTCCAGCAGAGACAGACTTCTCAAATTTACAACAACGGTGGACGAACTTCAACGTGCCGCTCTTCGTGGGGAAATGATGTCCGAAGAAGTTATGTTTGAAGAAGTGGCTAAAACTTTGAAAAGTGACGAATTTGATTATGATTTTGAGGTAAAGAAATAACAAGCGGGACGTTTTTCCTTCAACTTGATAATTGGAAGTATTATCGACACCAATGAAGAAACCCACTTTTTATATTTATGGTGTTCCGATTTATAAATTGAAAAGCGGTGATTTGAGCCAAGTGCCAGATAAACATAAAGGTTGGTACGACCCTCATACTGATATGGCTTATGTATGGGATAGTTTGTCCGAAATTGAAGAAGAAAGTGGCAGTTGTTATTCTGCGTAGCAGAATAGAACGTAGGGCGAGCGAAGCGAGGGCTTGCCTTGGGGATGAATTGCCGCCACTAACTCAAAATAATTTCTAGAATTGTGAAGGATTTATAATAAAGACATACTAACTATAATTAGTATGTTAAAAGGTTTTCAATATCGCTTATATCCAACGCCTGAACAACAGGTCTTACTCAATAAGCATTTTGGTTGTGTAAGGTTTGTATACAACTGGGCATTAGAAACCAAGAATAAGGCATACGTTGAAAACCGAGAGAAACTTAGCTATTATGACTTAGTAACCAGTTTACCTAAACTCAAGGAAGAATACAATTGGTTAAGTGAAGTCAATAGCCAAGCATTGCAAATGACAATCAGAAACCTTGACAACGCTTACACAAATTTCTTCCGTCGAGTGAAACAAGGGAGCAAAGAATCTGGCTTCCCTAAGTTTAAGAACAGGAAGAACAGACAAAGTTTCCAATGTCCCCAAAAAGTCAAGATTGATTTCGATAACGGAACAATTTCTATAATCAAAGTGCCTAATATTAAAACAATCTATCACCGTAGGTTTGAAGGTGTGGCCAAAACTGTTACAATATCAAAAACTAAATCAGGTAAGTTTTTCGCTTCTGTCCTTGTTAATACAACAGATATTGCACCAACAAAGCCACAAATAGAAGAAAAAACTGCTGTTGGAATTGATTTGGGTATCAAAGATTTTGCAACATTATCTAATGGTGAGAAAATTGTCAACCAACGATTTAATGAGAAAGCTAGGCACAAGATTGCCAAGTTAAATCGTAAGATGGCAAAGCAAAAGAAAATGAATGGCGGTAAACACACAGCTAACAGAGAGAAAACGAGAATAAAACTAGCAAGAATATATGAGAAAGTTGAGAATCGGAGAAAAGATTGGTTGCATAACTTGTCCACAAAGATAGTTCGTGAGAACCAAACGATTTGTCTTGAGGACTTGGCTGTTCAAAATATGCAACGTAATCATTGCTTGGCTGGCTCGATTGCTAGTGTAGCATGGTCAATATTTGTCAGGATGTTGACGTATAAGAGTGAGTGGTATGGCAAAAACTTAATCCAGATTGGTAGGTTCGAGCCAAGCAGTAGAATTTGTTCGGAGTGCGGTTGTTACAACGGCAAACTCACTCTTGCCGATAGGACTTGGGCATGTGAATGTGGCACTCTTCACGACCGAGACATCAATGCGGCGAAGAACATAAAGACATTTGCCTTGCATAATCAAAATTTGATAAGAGAAAAAATACCGTTGCACAAACGGGAATTTACGCTTGGGGAGATTGAAGCTTGTAAAGTTCAATCGGGGAACCAAGAACAAGCCCCACGGCTTGCCGTGGGGTAAGTGACCTTCATCACTCGATGGTAGCTTCTTTTATATTAAATGGTCATAAAGCGGACGATTATGCGTCGTTTGATAAATTAATAAATGTCGGTTGGATTAGATTCGGTACTACCGGACCCAATAACAATCTTCCTTATGTTGTCGGAACAGCAACTATAGCATTAAAAAAAGTGGTTAAAGCTATGCCTCTATCCGACATATTGATTTCTAATATTGGTTCGGGAGAATTCTATTCCGGTTTGTCGATGTATTTTGCGAAAAAAGGTTTTTGTCAAGAATTTTAGAATCGACTTTACAATTAGTTTCGTAAATTTATAATGTTGATATGAAACCCATTACAATAGTTTTAGATTTTTATGAAGCTAAATTGACGCACAGTATAATACGACGGCGGTTAAATAAAATTCAACGAAGAAAATCTAAGGTTTCTTTTGTCCCAGAACCGGGCAAAAGAGACATAGGCTTAGTTATTATTAAAGCGTTTCAAAGTATCCTTGAGAAACTAAAGGTAGAACCTACAGCTACAGTAATTTTGGGTTTTCAAGACGCTAGGTCGATACGTGGGGTAATACGACAACAATTGAAGCAAGTTAAGCAAAAAAAATCTAAATCTTCTTTTGTTCCAGAACCGGGGAAAAGAGATTTAAATTTGGTTACTATTGACACATTGCAAGGCGTTCTTGATAAACTGGATAAGTCCAATAATGAGGCGGGAAATCCATTGCTTCAATCGAACGAATTGATATGATATTTTTATTGCATCTTTTCTCCCCTTGTGATAGTATAAATGAATAGGAGCAAAAACATGGAAGAAATGCCACCGATTAAGGGGTTCTGGTTAGTACCATCTTATAAGTGCAACAACAGATGCGTATGGTGCTATGTTGGCGGTAAGCTTGAAGAACAAAGCGAGGTCTCTCTCTCCGATGCCAAGAAATACTTAACTACAATGGCTAATCTTGGCGCAAAGACATGTGTCTTGATAGGCGGCGAACCTTCTATCTATCAACATATTATCAAAGTTATAAAGTTTGCGAATAGACTAAAAATTAAAGTCAAAATGGTAACGAATGGCAGGAAACTTTCGTCACCTAAATTTGTTAGGCAACTTAAAGATGCGGGTCTTATTTCTTGTTCGGTTTCCATTGAGGGCACCGAAAAAATACACGATAACATTACAAGAGTTGCTGGTTCTTTTGCGGAATCTGTAACAGGAATCACTAATTGTTTGGATGAAGGTCTGCCCATTAATACAATAACAACAGTTAGTCAATTGAACAAAGATGTTTTGGTTGACCTTATTGAACAAATGCGGTCTATTGGCGTTAAGGTATCGGCATTTAATATGTGTTCTTCTCAGCCGAGCGGATATGGGGCTGATGTCGGTATTATAAATCTGTCGGAATATGCAAGAATAGTAGAAGATATAGGTTTGAAATATGATTCTGCTCGTTTTTACGGGCTTATACCCTTATGTCTTTATGACGAAACGAAGTTAATAAAACTTTTAGAACTTGGACGAATGAAAGTATCTTGTAGTTTATTGTCAAATTCAATAACTATAGACCCCCAAGGCGATATACTTCCTTGTACCCATATGGCCAATCTTACTTATGGGAATCTTAATGTTAAGGAAGATGTTCAAACAATACGGGAACTGAAACAAAGAGAAAAGAAATTCTTGTCTAGTCATGCTCCAAGTGAAAAGTGCATTAATTGTAAGTGGTGGACAACTTGTTTAGGTGGTTGTAGTTTGATTTGGTTTTCAAGAAAGGCAGAGGATTTTATCACAGGAAAGGAGATTTAATGACGATTATCAGTGAGTTGGCAAACAGAGGCTATTTCAAAGTTTCAGAATCCGTTATGGGCATTCTGAAGCAAGGGTCATTCGCTCATGCAGCAAGTGACTGCGGCGGCACTGGTCCACAAGGTGACGGTTGCGATTGTGCAACAGATTGTGCCGAATGCTCAAACGATTGTGAAGGCCCAAATTCACCCTAGAAGATAATTAATGAAAGAAAGGAGATTTGATGAAAACTGATACAATTATCCATGAGTCGGCAAACAGAGGCTATTTCAAAGTTTCAGAATCCGTTATGGGCATTTCGAAGCATAAGTCATTTGCCCGTATAGCAAACGATTGCGATGGTGATTGCGGGCAAGATGATTGCGATTGTGCGTCAGATTGCAGTGACGATGATTAGATTCTGTACAACAAAGGGAGTAGCCCAATGGCTACTCCCTTTGTTGACATCATATTTTAAGGGCTGGCATCATCACCAAAAATAAAATGAGAAATGCATTTACAATAAGTTTTAAAATTCTACAATTCTAATATGAATCCAAAATTTCAAATGTTGTTGTTTCATGGAACAAGCACTCTTGGTTTGCCAAAAATTTTAAAGCAAGGACTCAAACCACGTCGGGGGAATAAATCTAATTGGGAACTGGCTGAATCAAGGCCGGATATGGTTTATTTAACAACGGTCTATCCTCTATATTTTGCTGCCTGCTGTATCGAAAAGCGGGGGCGATTGGCTGTCGTAGAAATTGATGTGTCAAAATTAGATGACAAAAATTTCTATCCAGATGAAGATTTTATCGCTCAGGCAATCGCTCGCCAAGAACACAAATCACTTATGGAGATTCACGCAGAGATAAAAAATGATTTAGAGGGATATCAGCAATATTGGAATTTATCGCTAACAACAATGGGTATTTGTTGTCACCGTGGACCAATTACACCAGACCATTTTACAAGATATGCCGTAATTGACCAGCATAAACGGCCAGCGTTGGTTTTTGACATGATGTCTCCGTCTATTACATCTGTCAATTATAGATTACGGGCGGAATATTATCGTAATTTTATAAAGTGGGTTATGGGTGATTTAGAAGAATTGCCGCAATTAATAGAAATTAAAACGAATCGAACTTGGTTGCCCAAACAAATGAAAATAAAAGCACTGGACCATTGGGAAAAAGAATCCGCCAGCAGGGAAGGCATTGAGGTCTTCAAATTATAGGAGGAAAGATGATGCAGGCAATTGAAAAACTTCAGAAAATTGTTGCGGGTTTTTGGTGGAATTGCGACATTGGTTTGTTTGAGAGAGATGGCAAACGATTTTGCGTAATTATGGCCGGGGAACATCCTCAATTCGCTTTGGAGTTTTTAGACAATGAAGGTAAGATGTTTAAATTATCTCATATTGTCAGCGAATTTTATATTTCTTTGCGGGGACAACAGGTTGGCACTGTATTTCATTTTGAAGAATTAGAAAAATTATTATTGTCCGAAAAAGTTAAGATTATGCGTCTTAAAAAAGCGGCCGGGCCAATGATTTCTTGCACATTGGGCAAAAAGTGTAAAGCTATGGCAGATAAGAACGCAGATAATGTTTTCGCTGCTCTTGAAGGACACCCAAGAAAAATAGTGGCTGTGTGATATAAAAGAGGAATGACTTAACTATCTAAAGTAGAAGGCATGAGATTAACCTTACATTTTGAATCACTAAAAGGTGAGTTCATAGATGAAGTCGTAATTCACACAATGCCTAGTTGTGTTGTTCAAACAGTTCTAGAATCTCCCGACCCGTTAGAGTTTTATTGCGAGTGGTGTTTACAAAACATTTATAACGCTAAAGAATATATCAAAGAATTACAACGTGATATTAAGAAAAACAAGAAACACAAAATTGTTTGGGGTTATGTAGATTGAAGGGATTATGAAAGAGATAGAAAAAGCGAAAAGGAAAATCATTACTTTAATCGCCTTATTGTTCGTAGCGATTAGTGGTGTTGTATTTTTTCTGCTGATAGGTTGTTGGACTGACTCTTTGGTACTTAAGTTTGTGGCTTATCTTTTTGGACTTGTCGCCGCCCCGCTTATATTATTAAATCCAATGTTTTACATCAACTACATAGAAGAAAAAAAACAGTGCTGCCTCAAGTGTAACAAAAAAGGCGAGCTAACGTCCCGAATAGACGAAGTTGTTTGTATAAAAGAAAATCCCACGAAACAAGAAACAAAAACTAGGAAGAAAACGACAACAACATATCATTGTGCCGAGTGTGACGTGACTTGGAAGATAGTGGATTTCCACAACGAATATCAGGACAACCACAAAGACGAAGACCCTCTGCCTTCTCACAGACCCTATGCGTCCTAACCTATGGTTATGTAGATTGAGTGTAGATTGAGTTAAAATGTACATGGCAAATGAGGACGATAGAGCCGGGTTATTTGGAGTTTTAAAAGGAATTATATTATGTACCATCTTATCAAAACATACTTAATTGAACCGAATGATACAATAGAGCCATTAGAGCCATTTGTTTATGAGGGCACTGTTGCCCGGTTTAACAAATCCCTTTACATTAGCCGCATTGTAAGCGGTAAAACAATGGCAGATATAATTGAATGGGTGAAAGATTATCTAGCCTCTTCCCCCTCATCAGGTTATCTTGCTTCTCCCAATCTTGACATAGATAAAGCCGTTGATGAAATTGAACGCAATCATGTCTATTCTTGGTCCCGTCCCCGCAATAAACATGAAACACTTATTTCTACAATGATATTATTTGAAGGAGATATTACCGAAGCAGCCAAAACGTCTGGAACCGAAACCCCGACAGTTACAGGAAAAGGTCATTCCGAAACAGTCCTGTTCTTCAAGTTAGATGAATTGCCAAACGATTTGTCGGCACTTCTGGAAAAACAGGTTAATGTGTCTAAGAATCTTGAACATCATGTCGAATTTTTTCCAGAAGATTACATTAATGATTACTGTGCCAAACATTGTCCCGACTTTGAAAAATATTTGAAACTTTATTGTTGGTTCAGGTCACAAGGATGGGACGGTACGATGCGAATTATGATTCAGTGGAATTAGTTGGAATCTCTGAATTGATAAAGCCGACATCGACTTCTTCTGTTATCGTCCATCAACACTTTAATTTATTGTCAGATTTTATTGGCGGTTTTCATACGTTCAAGAGACAATGAGAGTCTGGTCTTTCCGTCATTAAGGAAAGAAATTCATTTCTTATCATTTAATAATTTCTCCAAACGCACTCAATGCGTCTTGTTTTTGTGTCCATTAAAGATGGAGCGGTACAAAGTTGAACATTTTTAATCGCAGCAGGCTCACCTAACACTTTTCGATACATTTCACAGTCGTATTCGCTCAAGAGCCATTTAAACTTAGCCTGAGCCAGTCCTTCGGCCATTTGCCTATGATTAATTTCGTTATTTTTATACGCCCGTACATCAGCTTGATAGTAGGGCGGGTCTAAATAAACGAAATCATCTGAACCCAACATTTCATTCCAATTAGCGTTATTCCATGATATGTCAGTTACATTAACCTTTGTAACTCTCATAATGGATTGGGCATTAATAATCGAATTATAATAACCTTCAATTGACGCTCCTTTCGCTCCACCAAAACCGCCAGAGCCGTAACCCCCGCCACCAAAGGTCAAATAAGCTTCTAGCAAGATGGCTAACGGATTGTTTTGTTTATATAATTCCCATTGTTTATAGTATTCCTCCCGGGTCCGGGCCGGAATAACGGTGTTTGGGTCAAAGGAAGCTATTGCGTCAAAGAATTTCTTTGTACGAATATCATTTAACCACCATCTATTATAGAAAATCTTAGTGGCAGCATACCAAAAGACATTCCCCCTTCCAGCAAAAGGTTCAAAATAGGTGTTTCCTTCTTTGGGGAACATATCAACTAACCAAGATGCCAACCTTGCTTTACCACCGGGATAGGCAAATGTGGGAATTTTATGTTTTTTCATGTAAGGAAATATAACATATAGAAATTATTATTCAAGTTGGTATAATATCAGCCATGCAAAAATTGATGTTATTATGACCTATCTATTATTGAAAGTATCATGGACATACTATGAAGAGATTGTTATTATTAACGTTGGATGAGATAGATTATGAGACTGTTGTGGAAGCGATGGCGAAAAGAGAACGAGAAGCCGAATTTCCCAATAGCCGAAGTTGCATAAATGGTGCTACATTAGCCGAGATTTGTCGAGGTTGGATGGAACTTGTTGAATGTTTTAAAATGGAAATGGAAGACGAAGACGATGACGGAGAAGGGTGGAAAAACACATGAGTCTAAATAAAACATTAGCCCGACTCTTACGACAGGCGTCAAATGAATTTGCAAATCATGGCTGTAATGATTTTGAAATGCCTTTTGACGAAGAACATCTGGCTCTTTGGAAACGACTGATTGAAGATGACGGTGATGAATCCGAATTACAAGATTTGCCGGAAAACATCGAACAAGCCAAAAAACAAAATTCTATTTATATCGCAGATTATCGTTTAATGTCGTTCTTGTCCAATTTGTTGGAAACTGGTGAACTTACGGTAAGTCTGTAATGAAAACTCGGCGAAATAAAATCAAAAAAGCTGGTCGTAGCAAACATAAAACCCCGACCCATAAACTACCGCAAGGGTGGCCTTGTCCTTATGTTGGATGCACAGGACGAATGTTTGAGTTTATTGTTCCTTATCTTAAAACAACTCTGAATGGTCAAGAAATATTTGTTAATAATGCCAGATATGCACAATGTAATAAGTGCAAGGGAAAAGCTTACTCTGTTACAGAAATTCGCAGATGGAAAATGTTGATTTTTTCCTGCGGCTAGAATTAAAATGTACAGTGAACTACGATGATACCCAAGAAGCAATTGAAAGATTTAGCACGACATTGCGGCAGTACCGATGCTTCATGCATTGGTAACAAGCGTGGGATGGCCAGAAAAGCTAAACGTAAGGGCGGCAAAACCGTTAGACAATTCTTGCGAAAAGAAGACAATTCTTGCGAAAAGAAGACAATTCTTGCGAAAAGAAGACAATTCTTGCGAAAAGAAGACCTGAAGGAAGAAGATTAAAAACATACATAGTATTTATTGAGGAAGGACGGAAGTTTAGTTTTTATGGGTAATCGACGAATTTTAGACTTAGTTGAAGTGTTGCAAACTCTCCACGCCAAAGGCATGTCTATTGAAGATTTGGTAGCTACTAGTGGCCTTAGTGAAAAAGATGTTAAGGCGGTTATTCGCAAAAGCGAAAAACTAATTCGCACAAAACGAGAAGATGCAATTAGAAAGCTTAAAAACATTTATTTGAAGCTTCAAGGCGACAGTTATCTTATTGCGTTAAGTTAATTTTTCTTGCGAACAATAAACATATTTGATATTATTTGAATATGGTTCAGTTAAAAACTGAAAGGAAAACCATGTCAATGCTCGATAATGTTGAAGACTCTGCTGACGCTAACGATGATGCAAAGCAGGTTTCGGCAAAACCACATACTAAAATTACGGTTTCCTGTGAACTGGTTCAAATTAGTCATTGGATTTGCGAATTCGTTTTTGAAGACGGACTTTCGTTTTCTATTCAGGTAGAATTGCGAGCAATTCCATCACCGCATCCGTCGCCACAAGTTTATTCTATCGTCTTGTCTTGTCAACGTTTTAAATCTAAATTTAATGATTTAAAAGCTCTTGAAATAGGCTTGCCTTTTAATTTGGCACGAGCGGTCAAAATGGATGATGAAGATAGACTGACATGGTGCAAAATGGAAGAAAAATCTGCAACTGTTTACCAAATAGTTGTTAAACAGTTGATGTCGGTTTATGGGATTAAAGATGGCGACGCTTAAATCTATCTTAATAGCCGTATTTACAGCACTTGATACTAGCCTTGTATGGGCTTGTTGTGTGTCCCGCCCGGAAGGATGGGCCATTCTTATTTACATATGCGTGGGAATTGCTGCTTATTTTGAGGCGTGTTATCTTTATTGGCTTCTGAACTTAGATAGGTTTTTTAAAGTAAAGTAATGGAACTTTATATAGCAATATTTCTTGTGGTTATTATAAAACGGTTCCGCTTTTGTTTTTTGCTGCTGGAATAATGTTATTTTTGATAGGCCATTGTACATATATGTTTGTCTCTTGGCTTAAACGGAAAAAATTAGGTGCATTTAAACGACATCTTCGTGTGTTACGACAATGACGATGTGAGGCCAAATTGTTCCGATATCTTTATAAATGAAGGATATATACCCTTCCGAATGAAGTATAAAGGATATAATTTAAAAGTTTCGGAAACTATAGGATGGCGATTCGCCAAAGAAGGGGATGTTGACCTTCAAGGAAGCCCAATTCCTCTGAATTTTATTGTTTTTGTCAACAAAGATGCCCTAGAATTTGTTGATACCATTCCCGCTATTCCTGTTTTTTATAATGATGTCAATAGTGGTTGTGGTCAACCTATTCAAAAAGACGGGGATAAAGAGATTGATGGCATTACCGTTTCAGTTTATTGGGATACGCCAATTTATTTAATGCACGGACAGACAGTTTATACTGGACACATCTACTCCAAAGATTAAAATGTACATGAGTTGCCATGAATGTTGTTCGATTGTTTCGTTTAGAGGTCGTAAATGGAAAATTGGTTTAAAAATAATTGGTTTACAAATTGGGGCTTCGATACCATACAAATAGGTCTTATGGCATTAGCGGTGATACTGTTTATTGGCATAGAGCTTTTCATATGTAATTTACATCCTTTGATACTTTTTGGAGCTTGGGCACTGTTGGCAACAACCAGTGGAATACTCGGATACATATACGTAAAAATGATGAAGAAATTTTATAAAAAATAACGTTGATTTATTTTTTATTATTTAAAGGACGCAAATATTGATTCGTTTTGCAAAATTTTCTTTAGAAGAAATCCTGCCGCTGATAGGACAAGATGCTCCAAAAATACAGTTAGCAGGACGGTGGGTAAAAATGTCTTCCAATCGACTTCGTGTTTTTAAAGAACGAGGAGTTGATTGTGTTAGTTGTGGGGCCAAAGGGTCTTATTTTTGGCTTGAAAAAGGCAATAATGAAGGTGATACTGTAAGTCACTTAAATCTTTATGCCCTTGATTTGCATGGAAAAGAAGTGCTAATGACTAGGGACCATAAGATTCCTGTGTCCCAAGGTGGCAAGGATTGTCTTGTTAATCAACACCCTATGTGTACGGTTTGTAATCATAATAAAGGTTTTATAATGCCCGACGAAATAATGTTTAGTGAAGCCGCCAAGTTATCGGTACTTGCCCATGAAGGTCAATGGCGAAAGGAGCGTCACGGTGGAGTTGCTTTGCCGTATTTTTTCCACGAAATCGCTGTGGCAAAACGAGTATGGGGATGGGGTGTCCATGATATCCCGACTTTAAATGCGGCTGTTACCCATGATGTTCTGGAAGATACAAAATATACGGCTGAAGAATTAGAGGCTGTTATAGGTAAAGAAGCATTGGCAATTGTAAAAGAATTAACTTTTATTCCACCCAAGGGCATTTCTCCTGATGCGAAAAAGGCATTAAAAGCAAAGTATATTGAAACTTTTGCAAAAGCCAGCGTTGAGGCATTAGTAATTAAGGTAGCTGACCGAATTGAAAATGTATCAGATTGGCTACTTACTGATGTAGAATACGCCAAGAAATACTATGGAAAAGGTAAACCAATTTTTGATGCGTTTGTTTCTCGTCATTTAACCGTTATGACAAAGTTTGGACCTTTTGTTATATTGCAAATGGGATTGGATATTGCGAATTTGGCAAAGAAAATCACCGAGGCTTGACAGACATGAAAATGGACATGGTAGAATATACCGACGAATTACTTTTTTCGGAAGGCGATGAAGTTGTTAAAGCGAGTTGGTGTTCGCTGCGTAATGATTCGGGAAATATCTGCATTAATACGGCATATTCGCCTGTCCTTTCAAAACAAGAAGTAGAGGGACTTATTAAATGGCTTGTAAAATCTCAAGATTCTGTTGCTCAAGAAACAGAGCCAAAATTAAGAATGAACGGTATTTATATTTTACATGGACGCAGAGTATTAATCATAAAATCAAAAATTAATACTACCAAATGTAATAATTGCGGTAATGAGGCAAAAATTTTGGTAACTGAATTAGATAAACACGATAATGGTTGTTATAAAAGTTGGTTTTGGTGCGGGGAATGCAATAGTTATGAAGAAAGCACTACACAGAAAAATTCATCCACGTTGCACTTGTAGTCTATGTCAATTAGGCAAAGGCTGTAATAAATACATGGGACGAAAACTCAAAAAAGTCGTAAAACATAGGGCTGGCAAAACCTTTCGTAGATTTAAGAAAGAATGGGATTCGCAAGAAGAATAAGAATTTGGTGGAAAAATGAAAGTTGAAGTCAAAGATTGGACAATGGATGAAGAATTATTGGCGAAAAGAACTCTATCAAAAAGTTTAATTTTAATGGTTTCTTTATCTTCGGTTCGTAATGGACTTCAAGGTGAATTAGTTACTCTAGATGTCAGTACGGTTTCTTCACGACTAAGCAAGCGTGAGCTTCTTGAGCGTTGCTATGGCGGTCGTTGGAAATACAAGGGGTTTTGTGGCTGGTTCTGTGATGATGGACGTTTCGTAACGGCGGTATCAAACGGCGTTGACGAAAACGACAATCCATATGGTGGGCCATTCCGCTACTGTTTGTATGGCGATGGCCGAGCAGAATGGATTGACTGGTATAAACTCGTCGAGCGAGTGACGGGTGATGGCAGAGTATCCGCTTGATTAAAATGTACATGTAGGGCAAGAAAGGAAACCTTATGCCTTATCATGCAACACATATTTACTCGGGTATTTCGGCTAATAATCGTGTCAAATCGAAAGCCGAAATTCATTCTTTTGAAGATGCGGCAGCTTTTGTTGCGGCTGAGAACGAGAGACATTGCGTTCGTGAATATCGTTATCGTTTAGCCTCAAATGTCACCGTTTGTCCAATTTTGTCCAACGATGGCAAAGTTGTCGCCATCGCCATTCGACTTTACCAAACTAACATCATCACTTATTTTCCCGATGGCACTTTTGAAGCCGATAATGGCGGCTACAATACGCCGACCACTTCTTCTCGATGTAATCAGTTTGGACCAAAGGGTTGGTTTTTTTACCATAAACAAAAAAAGCTGACCGGCAGAAGTCAAGGTTTCGAGGAAGTCGTTATGGGCAAGGGAATTAGGATAAAAATTTAACCTCTTGAAAAATAGGTTTCTTTATCGTAAAGTAATAAAAATGGTGTTTTGGGCCGGGATGCGGCACTTTAAACTGCTTAACTGCCCATCCGGCCCAAACCCGAAACAGGTGACCTTTTGATAAAAATGCCAGAAATTGAACTTTCAAAATTCTATCCGAAAAAACGTCATAGAATGATGGGTGGAAGTGAGCCTTTTGCGATTTATTATATTTATACTCCCGACGGTAACTTTATTGTTAAAGGGATGGCCGATGAAGTAGAAGAACACGTTAAATTGCATTTCCCCATATCATTTTTCCGGTCCACATATTGGGCTTACGGTAAATCAAGGGGTTTGTGGCGGAGCTTTTGTGGCATTTATATTCAGCAACAAAGAATTTCTGCCGAAAACGTTGTTAAAAGAATCTGCGGCATTCGTGCTAATGATGACGATTTGTATAGTCGAAGTCGAATCAGGTATGTTATTAGTTTGCAAACTGAAAACGGATATATGCCAAATGCTCTCATTCTCAGGCGAATGCCCCATAAATGGTTGCCAATTTTTGATAAAACTATTTTTGAGAAGAAACCTAACGTTCCCAATTTAATGTTAGGGTGGCAAAATGTAGAAGTCACAAGAGTATTATCTGATTTTCGTTTCTAAGAGACTGAGATGTATAAAGATGCTCCCCAAATTTATTTTATTGAAATAAATAGTACGACCGAGAAACCTTATAGGGGATGGTATCTTTTGACTACTTGGGGCCGAAGACAAATTGTTTTTGATATTATTCGTTGTGGACCAAAAGTTGTCAAACAATTTAACATATGTCAAAGCACTCCTGCTTCCAAAGAAAAGGTATATGGATTGAACTATTTCCGAAGGTTACTTAAAAAAATGACAATAGAGCGAACCCTTCAAGGGGAAGCAATAAAGAAACAATTAAAATGTACATGATGCAAAAACGAAGGCGGGCCGTGGAATCGCATTCTTCAGGACTCCAACGGAAATACCGTAGGGACAGCTTACGTTAAGAATTAATATGTCCGAAAAAGAAACAATTATCATCGACAATAAAGACGTTCATCAGGTCGAAATAAAACCAATTACGGTTCTTTGTCCATCGGCTGAAATGGCTGGACACAAGATTGCCTATCCCAAT